>ERZ773258.29-NODE-29-length-170119-cov-65.772397_pt1 | contig 170119 bp, 148 predicted proteins | sample MGYA00511962_ERZ773258 | MGnify/ENA primary metagenome ERZ773258 (study PRJEB29015, sample SAMEA2737755) | human gut metagenome | biome: human gut; feature: human-associated habitat; material: faeces | place: China | collected 2012 ... | reverse complement strand
GGACTTCAGCATCTCAACAGCGGCGAGATTATGTACAACAACCCCAAGACCGGCGGCCAGGACAACCTGCGCGACAAGACGCCCATGCAGATCCGCGAGCTCGGCGTGCGCCTATCGTTCGTCCCCGAGGACAGACTCGGCATGGGACTCGTCGGCAACATGGATATAATCGACAACATGATGCTGCGAAGCTACCGCAAGGGCAAGGGCGCGTTCCTTGAGCGCAAGAAGCCCAAGACGCTCGCAGAAAAAGTTATAAGCGACCTCGAAGTTGTAACCCCGAGCGCGAATACGCCCGTCCGCCGTCTCTCCGGCGGCAACGTGCAGAAGGTGCTCGTCGGCCGTGAGATTGCTTCCTCCCCCACGGTCTTTATGGCTGCCTACCCCGTGCGCGGACTCGACATCAACTCATCTTATCTTATATACAACCTGCTCAACGAACAGAAAGAAAAGGGCGTCGCCGTTATCTTCGTCGGCGAGGATCTTGACGTTCTGCTCGAGCTGTGCGACCGAATCCTCGTCATAAACTCCGGCAAAATAACCGGACTCGTTGACGCGAGGACTTCCACAAAGGAAGAGCTCGGTCTGCTTATGACCAAAACCGACGGAGGTGAAACCCATGAGTAAGTCAAACGGACAGAAGCGTGAGCCTCTTTTCCACATAGTCAAGCGCAGCGCCGTTCCCTCATGGGCGGCATGGCTCATCAGAATCGGCGCGGTCATTCTGGCGCTGCTCGTCTGCGCGGTCGTGACCGTCGTCATCACCGGACAGAACCCCGCGGAGGTCTATTCCGCGATAATCTTCGGCGCGGTCGGCTCGCCGAGGCGTATATGGAGCCTGCTCCAGAATCTTGCAATGCTCCTGTGCGTTTCGCTCGCAGTCACCCCCGCATTCAAGATGAAATTCTGGAACATCGGCGCTGAGGGACAGGCTCTCATGGGCGGCTTCGCAACAGCGGCATGCATGATCCTCTTCGGCGACAAGCTCCCGTCCTATCTTCTCTTCCCCGTTATGATTATAACGAGCATTGTTGCGGGCGCGATATGGGCTTTCATCCCCGCGTTCTTCAAGGCGAAGTGGAACACCAACGAGACGCTCTTCACGCTGATGATGAACTACATCGCAACGCAGATAGTCGCTTACTTCTGCTACAAGTGGTCGAACCCCAAAGGCTCGGGTCACATCGGAGTCATCAACAGCGTAAGCCACAACGGCTGGCTTCCGAGCCTCGGCGGTCAGGACTACCTGCTCAACATACTTATCGTTGCGGCGCTGACCGTTTTCATGTACATCTATCTCAAATACAGCAAGCACGGCTATGAGCTCTCCGTCGTCGGCGAGAGCGAAAACACCGCGCGCTACATAGGCATCAACGTCAAGAAGGTTATCATGCGCACGATGCTCCTCTCCGGCGCGCTCTGCGGCGTCACCGGACTTCTGCTCGTCAGCGGCACCGACCACACCATCGCGACAAACACAGTCGGCGGACGCGGATTCACCGCGATAATGGTATCGTGGCTCGCGAAGTTCAACCCCGCTTACATGATCCTCACCTCACTGCTCATCGTCTTCTTCCAGAAGGGCGCAATTCAGATATCAACGAGCCTCGGACTCAACGACTCGTTTGCCGATATCATCACCGGAATTATAATCTTCTTCATCATCGGCAGTGAGTTCTTCATCAACTACTCTGTCAAGTTCCGCAGCAAGGAGGCGAAGGCATAATGATAATCACATTCATTCAGCGTGCTATAATGCAGAGCATTCCTCTGCTCTTCGGCTCAACGGGCGAGACGATAACCGAAAAGGGCGGCAACCTGAACCTCGGTATCCCCGGCATCATGTATGTCGGCGGCATCTCCGGCGTTATCGGCGCGTTCTTCTATGAGAAGAGCGTCGAGACGGTGAACCCGTTCCTCGCAGTGCTCATCCCCCTGCTCTCGAGCATTTTGGGCTCGGCGCTCATGGGTCTGCTCTACTGCTTCCTGACCGTCACTCTGCGTGCAAACCAGAACGTCACTGGTCTTGCGATGACAACTTTCGGCGTCGGCTTCGGCAACTTCTTCGGCGGCTCGCTGATAAAGATAACCGGCAGCGACATCCCCTCGATAGCGCTGAGCGCAACGAGCAACTGCTTCAAGACAACGCTCCCGTTCGCCGCAAAGCTCGGAAAGGTCGGAGATATATTCTTCTCCTATAGCTTCCTCGCTTACGCCGCGATAATCATCGCGCTCATCACCGCCTATTTCTTCAAGCACACGCGCACAGGACTTCAGCTGCGCGCGGTCGGCGAGAATCCCGCAACAAGTGACGCGGCGGGCATCAACGTCGGCAGATACAAATATGTCTCGACAATCGTCGGCAGCGTTATAGCGGGTCTCGGCGGTCTCTACTACGTCATGGACTATGCAAACGGCGTCTGGTCGAACAACGGCTTCGGCGACCGCGGCTGGCTTGCAATCGCGCTCGTTATCTTCGCCGTCTGGAAGCCCGATCTCGGCATCCTCGGCTCGTTCCTCTTCGGCGGTCTCATGGTCGTTCACAACTACATCCCGAACCTCAGCTTCGGTGCGCAGGAGCTGTTCATGATGACTCCCTATGTTGTTACGATAATCGTCCTTGTCGCGGTCAGTATGCGCCGCAAGCGCGAGAATCTGCCTCCCGCGAGCCTCGGACTTTCTTACTTCCGCGAGGATCGATAATATTGATTTTTTGAAACTCATGGTGTATAATAAAGCCATAAAACTTAGGAGGTTTTACTATGTTAGTTTCCGCAGCAAAAATGCTCAAAGATGCAAAGGCCGGCAAGTACGCGGTCGGTCACTTCAATATCAACAACCTTGAGTGGACAAAGGCTATTCTTCTCACCGCTCAGGAGCTCAACTCCCCCGTTATCCTCGGCGTGTCCGAAGGCGCGGGCAAATATATGTGCGGTTTCAAGACCGTCACCGCCATGGTTGACGCTATGGTCGACGAGCTCGGAATTACCGTTCCCGTTGCGCTTCACCTTGATCACGGCTCCTATGAGGGCGCGCTCAAGTGCATCGAGGCGGGCTTCTCCTCCGTCATGTTCGACGGCTCTCACTACGGCATTGAGGAGAACATCGAGAAGACCAAGGAGATAATCGCTCTCGCTCACTCGAAGGGCATTTCCGTTGAGGCTGAAGTCGGCGCCATCGGCGGCGAAGAGGACGGCGTTATCGGCGGCGGCGAAGTTGCTGACCCCAACGAATGCAAGATGATCGCTGATCTCGGCGTCGATATGCTCGCAGCGGGCATCGGCAACATTCACGGCAAGTATCCCGCAAACTGGAAGGGCTTGAGATTTGATGTTCTCGCCAACATCCAGGAGCTCACCGGCGAGATGCCCCTCGTTCTCCACGGCGGCACAGGCATCCCCGCAGACATGATAAAGAAAGCTATCTCCCTTGGCGTTTCCAAGATCAACGTCAACACCGAGTGCCAGCTCGCTTTCGCTGACGCTACCAGAAAGTACATCGAGGCAGGCAAGGATCTCGAGGGCAAGGGCTTCGATCCCAGAAAGCTTCTCGCACCCGGCTTCGAGGCTATCAAGGCTACCGTCAAAGAGAAGATGGAGCTGTTCGGCTCGGTCAACAAGGCATAAGAAAAGCTTCAAAAAAACAATTTACCGGCAGAGTAAAATCTGCCGGTATTTTTATTGACTGCACATTGGCGGTATTGTATAATCAACTAAAAAGCCCAAGGGGGAACAGAATAAATGCTCACTATAAAAGACGGCGAGTTCAAAATGGACGGCAAGAGCTTCCGCATATATTCCGGCTCGATGCACTATTTCCGCATCATGCCCGAATACTGGGAGGACAGGCTCAAAAAGCTCAAGGCGGCGGGCTTCAACACGGTTGAAACATATGTCTGCTGGAACATGCATGAGCCGAGGAAGGGCGAATTTGACTTCACCGGCAGGTTCGACATCAGGCGTTTTATCAAGACGGCGCAGGAGGTCGGACTCTATGCGATAGTCAGACCCGGTCCGTATATCTGCGCGGAATGGGACTTTGGCGGACTGCCGGCATGGTTGCTCAAGGACAGAAACATGCGTCTGCGCTGCGCCTATCCCGAATATTTGCAGCATGTTTCGGACTTCTATCACAGGCTGTTTAAGGAGATCGGCGATCTTCAGCAGAGCGAGGGCGGCAACATAATCGCGATGCAGATTGAGAACGAATACGGAAGCTACGGCAACGACAAGGAATATCTCAGATATATCGAAAAGCTGATGCTCGACTGCGGCACAAAGGTTATGCTCTTCACCTCCGACGGCGACGACAACAGCATGCTCTCCGGCGGCACGCTCCCCGATGTGTTCAAGACGCTGAACTTCGGTTCGCGCGCGTCCGAGATATTCAACGCCATGGACAGATTCCATGAGAACACCCCGAAGATGTGCACCGAGTTCTGGTGCGGCTGGTTCGACCACTGGGGCGAGGAACATCACACTCGAGGCTCGGACAGCGTTGCAGGCGAGATTAAAGATTTTCTTGACATCGACGCGAGCTTCAATTTCTACATGTTCCACGGTGGCACGAACTTCGGCTTCACTGCCGGAGCGAACTGCTATGAAGAATATCAGCCGACGGTCACGAGCTACGACTACTGCGCGCTGCTGACCGAATGGGGCGACTACACGCCCGCATATTATGCAGTCAGAGAGCTTCTGCTCAAGGCTCAGAACCTGCCCGAGACCGAGCTTCCCGCATCGCCGGAGCTCCAGACGATAGGCAAAGTCGAGCTTGACGAGAGCACCTCGCTGATGAGCAACTTTGACAATCTCGGCGAGCGCCACCGCGTTCCCCTGCCCGAGAGCATGGAATATTTCGGTCAGAACAGCGGCATGATCTACTACGAGACGAAGCTCGAACAGATATATGACCCGCGCGAGCTGCGCGTTGCGAATGTCCACGACACTGCGTATGTCTATATAGACGGCGAGCACAAGGCAACTATTGACCGCCGCGACGAGAACAAAGTCGCAGGCTATGATACATTTAAATTCGACGGCTGCACGGACGGCTGCACGATAGGCGTATTGGTTGACGCGATGGGACGAGTGAACTACGGCGAGCACCTCTACGACCGCAAGGGCATTGACGCCATCCGCTACGGCAACCAGAATCTCATGGGCTACGATGTTGTCACACTTCCGCTCGACAACCCCGAGAAGATAGACTTTTCGCTCGAGGGCGGCAAGTATCCCCTCTTCATGCGCGGACATTTCAAGGCGCAGAGCCAAAATGACTGCTTCGTTCACCTTGACGGGTTCAAGAAGGGCTGCGTGTACATAAACGGCTTCAACATCGGCCGCTACTGGGAGATAGGCCCCCAGCGCGCGCTGTACATTCCCGGAGTCCTGCTCAAGGACGAGAATGAGATAATCATCCTAGAGCTTGAGGGCTGCGAAAAGGCGGAGGTCGAGATAACCGCCGAGCCGGATTTGGGATAAAAAATATATAGAAGACAAAACCCCGGGCTGTAAAATACAGTCCGGGGCAGTCTGTAGCAAAAACCATTTTTGAATGCTTTGCAGGCATCAAAGCATTCCTTGCGTAAAATGAGATGGCACGGTGCGCCGGAGGAATTGTTTTGAATTTGAGCTTCCATTACAACAACCCCTCAGTCACGGCGAAGCCGTGACAGCTCCCCTTACACAGGAGAGCCTTGAGACCGTGCAATAATATACTTTTTCGACAGACAAAACCCCGGGCTGTAAAATACAGTCCGGGGTGAGCTTATTTAAGGTAAGATTTACTGCTTTGCGCCGTTATCGAACATCTCGAGCGCCTTGACGCTGATTGCGAAGCAATCGGCGAGACCCTGCTCGTTCATGTTGTCATAGGTGTCTCTTCTGGTGTGATAGTAGTCCTCAAGCTTATGGTTGAGTCCGGTGACGCCGGTCGCTCTGAAGCCCGCCTGCGCGAACGCTGCGGAGTCGGTTGCGCCGCCGAGAGGCGGAACCCAGCCCTTCTTACAGGAGATATCAAGCTCCTTAGCAGCCTCCATAAACAGGTCGGAGACGTCTTTATCCGCCTTGACCGTGCCGTTGAGGTCGCGGTAGTTGGTCATAAGATACTTGGGATCGTGAATCGTATCATAAGAGAAGATGAAGGTCGGGACATCGTCGAACTCGCCCTTATGAGCCGCGCACCACGCCTTTGCGCCGCGCAGACCCGCTTCCTCGGAGCCGGTGAGGATAACGCCGACTTCGGTGTTTTCAAACTCGATGCCCTCTTCCTTGAGAGCCTTGAGGATGGCTATGCCCATATAGCAGCCGGAAAGGTTGTCGTTCGCGCCGTCAACGATGCGGTTCTCGTTCCACATCCAATAAAGGCCGATAAGGAACGGGACGAACACAAGACCGATTAGGCGAAGAAGTCCGAGGGTCTCGTCTGCGTCAAACGAGACATACTCGAATCCGTTCTTTGCTACGAGCATTATGGAAATGACAAGATAATAGACAGCGCCGATGCCGCAGATAACCGCGTGACCCTCAAAGCCGACACCGCCGAGCTTATAGTTGACAGGCCACTCCCAAGCGGCATCCGGATGACCGTTGAAAAATATACGGCGCTTGACCTCGCCCTTGCAGCTCTTGACTGCGGTGACGTTATGTCCGGTCTTTTCGGGGAAGAAGCGATCGATAAACTTCTTATAGAGTCCGAACTGCATAAAGACTATAAGCAGACCGACGACGATAAGAATTATCGAAACGAGCGGATAGAAGAACGAAATAGCTACCGCCGCGAGAACGAAGGTAATCGTGAAATATATCCAGCCGAAGAACGAACCGGGGTTCTCTTTGAACGACTCGACGTCGGCTCTCTCGCATCCGCACTCGTTTTTCAGTACGTCCGCCATATACTCACATGCCTGCTGCTCGCCCTTGGATCCGGGATCGCGTTTTTCGAAGTCCTTGCATATGTGGGTTATCTCGCTCACCATATACTCGGCTGCTTCTTTCTTCTTGTCAATGACTGACTGAAGATTCATTTTTATTACCTCCTTAAATATAAGTCAAGCGGCCGCCCGAAACCGCAAATACGGGTCGCGGCAGCCGCTCAAAAATACTTTTTTACTGGCGGGGGCCGGTGAAGCCGTTCGCCTGCTGGAACTTGTCGATCTTGTCGATAACGCCGAGGACAACATCGAAGCCGTCGCCGACGGTGTCAATGCTGAAGCGCTCGGGCATATCATGCCAGGTGTGATAATAATAGGTCAGGGTCGGATCCTGAGCCGCAAATGTAACGGACTTCATGCCCGCCTTGGTCATCGGGGTGCTGTCGCAGCCGCCGACGGGGTTATGTATGCAGCCGTTCGACTTGCTCTGAATACCGAGCTCCGAGAAAGTATCCTTGAACATTGCCTCAAGATCCTTGTCGAAGCGGCAGAACTGCCAATCGTCCTTGATAACGACCTCGAAATAGTCCTTATCGGCGACGGAGTCCAGATTTATGTTCCACGCGTTTTCAAGAATGGCCTCGCCCTTATGAGCGCGGGTGAAAGCAAGAGAACCGCGGAGTCCAGCCTCCTCAGAGCCGCAGTTGAAGTCGATGATGCGGCAGTTCTTGGGCATCTTGTCGGGATTCTCTTTGAAATACTTTGTAACAGCATAGCTGATAGCGCAGCCGGAGGCGTTATCCATAGCGCCGCGGGATGCGTTGCGCGGATCAGGATCAGCCCACATGACAAGGAACGCGCAGCCGATAGCGGTGACGAGGGGCAGGAAGCGCATAGCGAACATGAAGTTCACGAACGCGGGAGAAGCGAAAGCTTCCGCTGCCCAGCTTGCACCGAAATAATAGCCGGTGTAGAGGGTCGCGACGGCAATCGAAGTGCCTGCAAGGAAGAAGAAGCAGAGAGCGCCGAAGCCGACCTTGACGAAGGTGGCAACGAGGCCGAGTGCGGGGTTTGTCTTAGCGAACTTCGAAGCGTGCTCGGAATGACGCCAGTTCCAGCTGGTGTCGGTATGGCCGGAGAGGATGATGGTGTAGTCATACTTGCCGTCCTCCGGGAGCAGCTCGCCGTAGGTGTTCTGCGATACTTCCTGCTTGAAGAACATATCGAACCAGGTCTTATAAAGGAAAACGCTGCAGACAAGCCAGACGATGCATGCCGCAGATGCAAGCGCCATGCCGTACCAGACCGCGGGGATGCCCATTGCGATATAGACAAGGGCGCTCAGCGCGAGACCGAGCCAGCCTGCATAGGGGATTCCGCCGATGGACGCACGCGGGGAAACCGCAAACTCTTCGCGAACGGGCTCGATGCCGATCTCTCTGAGCTTATCGCCCATATAGGCAGCAAACTTTTTTTCACCGTCCGAACCCGGCAGTCTTGCGCCGATGTTCTTCGCGGCATGATTGATTATGTCGTATACCTCTTCGGCATACTTTCTGTGTTCTTCTTTCATGAAAAAGCGATACTCCTTTTGAAAATATGCCATAATTATACAATAATTAGACGCAAAATTGCAATAGAGTTTAAAGAGAATATAAAAATTTTTTTAAATCTTTGTGAACGAGTAAATTTTTTCGGCGTCGGGCGGAAACGATAATAAATGCAAAGGCGCTTTTTTCTATCAGAAAGGATAAAATTAAAATGAATAAAGAAAACGACAAAAAATTCGACGGCATCCACTGCCCCACCCCGAGCTCCGAACCCATCATGGGCGAACCCGAGGACTCATTCGACATGGTGAACAAATACGGAACCTACAACATTCAGCCGACCTCGCAGACGGAAAATTCTTTTCCGCATATTGCGCAGGGACTGCCGAAAAAGCGAAAAAGCGGGAAGAAAACAAAATAAAATCGCAAAAATCAAGTTGATCGATACTTGGCAGAAATAAACCAAACAATCGATATAACAATTATACTCGCACCTTATCAAAAAAATGTTTAAGTAATAATACGGGGCTGTTTCGTAAAAACGGAACAGCCTCTGTTTTTTTACTTTGTTTTCATTCGAGCTTATTATTGATTTTCTTCCCGCGAAATGATATCATAAAGGGCAACAGATTTTCGGAGATGAGTTTTTGTGTTCATTCTGACGCTCGGCGAAAGCGATCCGTTTTTCAACCTGTCGGCGGAGGAATACTTTCTCTGCGAAAAAAGCAAAGATTTTTTCCTGCTCTGGCAGAACGAGCCGTGTATTGTAATCGGCAGAAATCAGAACGCGGCGGATGAAATAAACCGCGGCTATGTCCGCGCCCGCTCCCTGCCAGTTGTTCGGCGGATAACCGGCGGCGGGGCTGTCTATCACGACCGCGGCAATCTCAATTTTTCGTTCATTATAAACGGCGAGGCGGACAGAGTTGAGCTGTGCCGACCCGTTATAGATGTTCTTCGCTCCATCGGCGTTGAGGCGGAGATATCCGGGCGAAACGACATTCTTGTCGGCGGCAGAAAAATCTCCGGCACGGCGATGTGTTCGCGCGGCGACAGGTCGCTATTTCACGGCACACTGCTGATAAACGCCGACCTTGAGGCTATGTCCGAAGTGCTGAGGCCCGACGAAAACAAGTTGATGGGGCACGGAGTGAAATCGGTCAGAAGCCGCGTTGCGAATCTGTCCGAATACACGAAAGAAGAAGTCAGCCCCGATATTATCGGCGCGATGCTGGCTGGATATATGACGGAGCGCGGCGGAAAAATATATGAACTCGGCGAAAGCGATATAGAAGCCATTGAGAAGCTTCGGGACAGCAAATATTCGACCGACGAATGGAACTGCGGTGACGAGCAGCTCCAAAAACCCGAGCGATCCCGTCTTAGTTGCGGAACGGTTTATATAAAAAAGAAAAATGTCTGCGGGCGGATAGAAGACATACGCATTTTCGGCGATTTCATGAACATCGGAGATATTTCAAGGCTCGAAGCGCGGCTTCGCGGGACGGAGTTCCGGCGCGAAGAAATAATATCGGCGCTCGAAGAAGCCCGGGTGGAAAAATATATTCCGAATCTGACCGCAGACGAGCTTGCGGACATCATAATGAAAAGCGAGTGATACACATGGAGAGACTCAAAAGGGCTGCTGCCATACATGATATTTCGGGCTTCGGCAAATGCTCGCTGACCGTCGCCCTGCCGATAATCTCTGCCATGGGCATTGAGGTTTCGGTCATACCGACCGCCGTGCTATCGACGCACACGGGCGGGTTCACGGGCTTCACCTACCGCGACCTCACGGGCGACATGCGCCCGATCGCGGAGCACTGGAAGAGCCTCGGAATAAAATTCGACGCGATATACAGCGGCTTTCTCGGCTCGGTCGAGCAGATAGACATCGTGACCGATTTTATAGACGATTTCAAAGAGAAAAACACGGTTGTGCTCGTCGACCCCGCGATGGCGGACGGCGGGAAGATGTACACGGTGTTCGACATGGACTTCGCAAAGCAGATGACGCGCCTTTGCGCCAAGGCAGACATAATCGTTCCGAACTTCACGGAGGCGGCGTTCATGCTCGGCGAGGAATACCGCCCTGCCCCCTACCCAAAAGAATATGTTGAATCGACGCTTCGCAGGCTCTCTTGTCTCGGACCGTCAAAGGTGGTTCTGACGGGCGTTGCATTCGACGGCAGACAGGTCGGCTCGGCATCATACGACCGCTCGACAGACGAGATAAGCTACGCCCTCTCGGACACGGTGGACGGATATTTCCACGGCACGGGCGATGTGTTCGCGAGCGCGCTGCTCGGCGCATACATGAACGGATTGAGCCTCGCCGAAAGCGCACGGATAGCCGTTGACTACACCCACGGCTGCATCGTGAGAACAAAAGAGGCGGACACGGATCTTCGCTACGGCGTTGATTTTGAGCACGGAATACCCGATCTGCTCCGGCAGACGGGGATAATATAAATAAAGAAAAGGCAAAGAGGAGAGGAAGAAATGAGCTACGCAGACGAGGTATTTATCGCCAACTGCAAGGATATACTCGAAAACGGCACATGGGACACGGACTACAACGTCCGCCCGCACTGGGAGGACGGCACGAGTGCGCACACGATAAAGAAATTCGGCATTGTCAACCGCTATGACCTTTCAAAGGAGTTCCCCGCGATGACGCTCAGAAAGACCTTTATCAAGAGCGCAACGGACGAGCTGCTCTGGATATGGCAGAAAAAATCGAACAACGTCAACGACTTCAAGGGGCACGTCTGGGACGCTTGGGCTAACGAGGACGGCAGCATCGGCAAGGCATACGGCTATCAGCTCGGAGTCAAGCACCACTATCCCGAGGGCGACTTCGACCAGGTTGACAGAGTTCTCTATGACCTCAAGCACAACCCGCTCAGCCGCCGCATACTGACAAACATATACGTCCACGCAGACCTGAGTGAAATGAATCTCTACCCCTGCGCCTACAGCATGACTTTCAATGTCACGGGCAAGAAACTCAACGCGATACTCAACCAGCGCTCGCAGGATATGCTCACGGCAAACAGCTGGAACGTCTGCCAATATGCGACGCTCGTTCACATGATAGCGCAGGTCTCGGGACTTGAGCCGGGCGAGTTTGTTCATGTCATTGCGGACGCGCATATCTACGACAAGCACGTTCCGATAGTCGAAGAGCTGATAAAGCGCGAGCCCTACGACGCGCCGAAATTCGTCCTCGACAAGTCGATAACCGACTTCTACAAGTTCACGCCCGACAGCGTACATTTTGAGGACTACAAATATCACGAGTTCACCGAGAAGATACCCGTTGCGATATAAGGAGCGAAGATGAAAGCAATAGTTTGTGCCGACATAAACTGGGGCATCGGCAAGGGCACGGGAATGCTCTTCCACATCCCCGCCGACCTCAAATTTCTCAAAGAAAAGACAATGGGCAGCACCGTTATCATGGGACGCACGACGTTTCTCTCACTGCCGGGGCAGAAGGCTCTGCCTGGCAGGAAGAATATAGTGCTGACGCGAGACGAAAATTGGAGCGCCGAGAATGTCACGGTGTGCCACGGCATTGACGAGCTCGCGGACATTATTGAAAATGGCGAAAATGTATTCCTCATGGGCGGAGAGGCGGTCTACAACGAGCTGATCGACTCATGCGATGAAGCGTATGTAACGCGCGTCAACGCGGACGGGGGCGCAGAAAAGTTCTTCCCCGATCTCGACCGCCGCGCAGGCTGGAGGCTCGTCGAGCGCTCCGCCGCGCAGGAGAGCAACGGATACGTTTTCACGTTTGACAGATATGTAAAAAAATAAGATAGACGAAACGGGATTGACGGACTGACCGCCAATCCCGTTTTTTGTTTTATTCGGTCGGGTCGGACTTTTTTCGGCTCTTTAATCAAAGATTTATTTTTGCGCTATCGCCGTTCTTGCCGCAATATGCACAAACAAAGCGCCCGACATTTGGAAATATTGACGAAAGAAAAATAAAACTTTTCCGTTGACAAACGCCGAAAAGGATGATAATATACAACTGAGCTATTTGAGATAGCTCAGTTAGCTAACTTTTTAATACGGAGGACAAATCGTGATTATACTCGATTTCCACTCAAAAACACCTATCTACGAACAGATCGAGGAGCAGGTGATGCTCATGGTCAGGCGCGGCGTGTACAAGCCGCACGACCGTCTGCCCTCCACCCGCTCTTTAGCTTCCGAGCTCAAGCTCAACGTGAACACCGTAAAGCGCGCGTTTCAGGAGCTTGAGGCAAAGGGCGTGACCTATTCCCAACCCGGGCGCGGAGTCTTTATCAGCGAAAACGCGGCGGACAACAGCCGCGTGCGCGAGCAGGCTCTTTCGGCGCTCTCGGCCGCTCTGCGCTCGGCGAAGGCAAACGGGCTGAGCGAAGCGGATATTGAGGAGCTTCTAAAGCAGGTCTACGCCGAAAACAAATGAAAGGAGCAAAGAGGCAAACGCCATGATTGAATTCAGAAACGTCACCAAAAGCTACGGCGATTTCACCGCCGTTGAGGACATATCCTTCTCCGCCTGTGACTCGTCCGTCTGCGGTCTGATAGGCTACAACGGCGCGGGCAAAACAACGCTTATAAAATGCGCCGCAGGGCTCTATAAGCCGGACTCCGGCAAGGTGCTTATAGACGGCGAATCCACCTACAATTCCGATGAGGTGCGCTCGCGGCTGTTTTTCGTGCCGGACGATCTCTTCTTCCCCGTCGGCTCGACCCCGAACAGCGCGGCTCGCTTCTACAAAGACTACTACCCGGAGTTTTCATTCGGCAACTTCGAGCGTATGCTAAAGCTCTTTGAGCTTGACGGCGACGCGAAAATACGCGGATTTTCAAAAGGAATGCAGCGCCAGACGGAGATAGCGTTAGCGCTCGCCTCGTCGCCGAAAGTCCTGCTGCTCGACGAATGCCTCGACGGGCTTGACATCGCAAAAAAGGACATCTGCAAGCAGCTTTTCATGGACTACATGGCTCAGAGCGGCTGCACCATGCTCATCTCGTCCCACGCGATAGCAGATCTTCAAAACCTCTGCGACAGGATAGTGCTGATATCCGGCAAGCGTATGCAGATGAACTGCTGCACGGACGATATCCCCTCTACCTGGCGCAAATTCAGGCTTCAGTTTGACTTTGAGCCGACGCGCTCGATATTCGGGAATATCGACATCAAAAAGCTCGACATCGACGGCCGAAGTGCCGTTGTGACCGTCTGCGGACACATCGACGACGCAAGGGCAAAGCTCGACGCATTGGAGCCGCTGTTCATCGACGAGTTCCCGATGGAGCTTGAAGAAATATTCTTACAGGAAACGGAGGACAAGAGCGATGAAATCTCAAAAGTCTTTGAATAATATTGCTTCCGCCGACTTAAAGCGCAGCTTTGCTTCAAATCTCGTCATACCCGCGCTGACCTTTCTCGCATTCACTGTGCAGGCGGCAGTATGCGCATATTTTCAGTTCAAACAGAAAGAAAAGGTCTTTTTCACATGGTTCAGGAACTCGCCCGACTCGCTTGTTTTCATCTCATTCTGCGTTGTTCTCGTCGGCGCGATACAGGCGGCATACACTCTGCGGTTCATCAACATAAAGAATCAGTCAAATGTGTGGTTCAGCTTCAATCTCAGCCGCTCGACGCTCTTTAAAAACCGCTGTGTTTCTTCGCTGACGCTCCTCGGCGCGGCGATAATAATACCCGGAATAATCAGCGCGATAATATGCTGCGCGTCCGGCTGCTCCGCCGCAAAAGTTCTCCCGGTAATATTCTATCAGTATTCCGGATTTTTGACGATGATGTTCGCGGGCTTTGCGATAGGCGCGCTGACGGCTTCGCTCACGGGAAGCGTTGCGGAGAGCATATTCTATTCTGTAGTGCTCATTCTCGCCCTGCCGCTTCTCTCAACTGCTTGGGATGCCCTTTCTTCGGTATTTCTGCGCGGCAGGACGGCAGTCTCCGGCGTGAATTACACCGGCGACATGGATATGCAGCATTACTATTTCAGTTTCTCCATCCAACGGGGCGGACGCGGGATAATGGCATTCTGCCCGTTCACGCTGTTCCGCGTTCCCGGAACGAGTATAGAGGATTCTGCAATCTCGGATCTGCGCGGATTCGGTCCTATCGACTTCGGTTACTGCAAGGACGGCTCGTCCCTGCCCGGGATAGACGCATGGCTTCCGATACTGCTTTGGATAGTTTTGACCGCCGTATTGATCGTGCTCGCGCAGCGGATGTTCGGCAAAAAGAAGCTTGAGGAGTTAGGCGTTCCGGCGGCGAGCCGTGTACTCACAGCGCTTACCTCGGCGATAATAGTGTTCTGCGGATTTTCCGTTCCCGCATGGGTTTTGAAAACCACTATCCCCTCCGTTAATACTGCGCTCACCGCGCTTTTGGGCGCCGCCGTCATGCTCGCGGCATATTTTGCCTACACATTCATTGCGCGCAGGAATTTGAAGGCGGTTCGCAAGAATCTCTGGCAGTTTGCAATGCCGGTCGGCGCAACGGCGATAATCACCGCAATATTCCTGACCGGCGGATTCGGCTACACCGCGCGCGTTCCCGAAGCGGAAGAGGTAGAGTATGTCACGGTGTCGATGCCGTTCAGCTTTGAGAGCGGAATGGCGCAAAACGGCAGTATACTCCGCACCGTCAAGGGCACTGCAACGGTTCTCAAGCCCTATACAAACTGCATAACTCTCTCGACGGAAAAGGACATAAACACGGTGCTCTCCATCCACAAGCTCATAACGAACGAGAAGAAGAGCGACGAAAAGACAAACACCCAGTTCTCCGTCAAGTATTATTTCAAGAACGGGAAGAGCATGGAGCGCACTTTCACGAACATAAGCGAAAAAGACCTCAACTCATATTTCGCCGTTGCCGACACAGACGGGGTAAAGGAACAGCAATATCTTTTCCTCGCCGCCTCCGATACAGAGCGCGAAAAGCTCAAAAGCGAAGACGTAAAAGCTCCGAATATGTCGAACCTGCAAGGCTATTTCTTATTTCGAAACTACGGCAGTCCGCTGCGCAATACGGATGGCGTTCTAATAGCGAGCAAGGACGGCAGCTTCTGCCGCGAGCTGAGCTCGGATGAGCTTGATAAGCTCGGCAAATGCATATGGAGCGACATATCGAAGAAAAAATATACGGATATTCTTCGCGGCAGCGAAAAGGAAGTAGCATATATTTATCTCAACGACGATGCCCAATACTACGGCGGTCAATATGAAGAAAATGTTGAAGGCAGGTCGGTTCTTACGGCTATCACTGGCGACATGACCGAGACGCTGAAGTTTATCAAAGAACACGGCATGGCAGGCGCGCTCGGGCAAAAGCGTGAAGTGAAGAGCGTCAATATTTACGACTGCCGCCGCATCATTTCGAAAGCGAAGGAGATAAACAAAAACGGACGCTACGGCGGCACCGCGATAAACCCGATTTTTATTATGAGCACGATGTTCAACACGGAAGAAATAAAGTTGGTGAACAAAACTTTCGGCGACATGGACGACTGCTTCATAAAGAGCGTTACAAATCAAAAGCAGTCAGACGAGCTGTTCACTCTCGCTCAAGGACAGTGTTACACCTCCCTCGGCGGCTATATCGCGCAGATAACATTCACCGACGGCTACAATCAGACGATGTACATTTCCGAAAGCGATGCGCCGGGATATATAAAATAAGAGAAAACGGCAGGAACTTTTTTACGGTTCCTGCCGTTTTTGTTATACATATTCTGCTGTCATCTGAACTGTTCCGGTGAAGCGGTCGAAGTCTATCATTATATAGTTGCCGCCGTTTTGGAAATCTAACTCGCGTTCGAATCTGCCGTCGGCGTCGGGCGTATATTCGAGCACTTTTCCGTTCATTCTCAGGCGGATGACCGCGCTGCCGGACTCGGTTTCGATATAAGCTTTCACTTTTATCAGCCTGTCGCGCGCCGATGCGCAGGAGAGCAACGGATATATTTTCACATTCGACAGATATGTAAAAGAATAAGAGACAAAAAGAACCGGGATTGATATTTCGCCAACCCCGGTTTTGTTTTATTCCGCCGGTTCGAGCTCCGGCTCGTTTTCTTCTATATCGCCCGCGAGACCTAATTTCTGTTCGAGCTTCGACTTTTTCTTATATGTCTCATTCCACTCCTGCTGAGTGAACTCATAGCCGTATGCAAGGAAGAGATCCTCGCCGCGCTTCTCCTGCTTTGAATAGCGCGCTTTCTTGAGCAGGACTACAATCCCCACGCCGAGCAGCGAACCGACGAGCGCCGCCGCGAACGAGAGCAGAATAACTTTCGCTCCCCCGCCGGCATAGAGCGGAGGCAGCAGCCCCGCAAATGCGTCGTATTTATCGGTGACGACAATTGTGGAAGTGCGGAGAAGCCCGTATTTCCGGGCATAGTCAGTCAAGAATGACTCGTTGCAGATGCCGAACGCCGCGGCGAGCACGCCTGTGAGCATTGTTCCGCCGATGAGCGCGAAAGGCGTTGTCTGCGGTTCTCTGACGCAATAGACCATCGGCGACATCGCCATGAGTCTGACATTCTGAAACACCTCGTTAATGAAGCCCGTGTTGAGCAGGTTTTCATCATAGACAACCATCGGCCAGGATTTGAATTTCTTGCCGACGAAGAGATATATCATACATATCCACGACGGGGTTATCATCGCCGCGGAGAACACGGTGAGCAGCCTTGCGCTCTCCATTGAGCCCGCCAGCACGCCCTTGAATATCTCGTCGAACACCGCGAGCGAGAGCGGACCGCCGACATCGAAGCCGAGCGAAAAGCCTATCACGGCGCCCTTGAGAATGATATTTGCCGAAGAGGCGACTATTCCGGCGAGCTTATGCGCAAGCAGGGTCATCGGCAGAGCGTAGGCATAGTTCATAACGAAGAACACCGCGAACGCAGAGAGCCCGATAACAACGAGCGAATCGCCGAGCAGAGTCATATTTTTGAGCTGCGGGCGAAATGTGCATATCAGCTCCTCGCGCTTTGCTTCGTCTTTTATCTTTGAATGGGCAAGCTTCAACAGCAGACCGAACGCCCATTCTATAACGACGACACAGACTTTGTGCAGGAAGGTCACGCACACTGTACTCAGCAACGCTATCACATAATAGCCCATAAAGCCGATAACAGACGAGCCGCCCACTGTTTCAACGCCCGCGACCTGGGTGCAGAAGAGACCGAAATATCCGGCGAGAACGCCCGAGACAAGCGCGGAGAAAAATCCGCCCGCGTAATACGCCATACATATCGACATACCTATGCCGAAAAGCTGGACGGACATATACGAGACCCAATAGAGTCCGTCGAGCAGGGACGGAAAAACTTTTCCGAGAATAAGTATTATAAACGCGAATATCGCGGCGAAGAGCATGAACGGGAACAGCGCGGTCGAGGTCTTGACCGCGGCGCGTCTGAGCTGATATTTTTCAAACAGCGGCGCTTTTAGATACTCCCCCGCGCTTTTGTACGGATTTTCTGTGTTATACATCTTTACCCTCCTGCTTGTTTTTTCTAATCATAGCATTATATTAGCAATATTGCAACATATTCACTTGTTTTATCGCATCTTTTTGTATATATTTTAAAAATTTCTTGTAATCTGCACAATTGAAAGCCCAGACATTTGGGGATATTGACAAACGAAAACGGTCGAAGTCTATCATGATAATGTAGATTTTTATCACACTTCAGCAAAGAATATTTAAATTTTTAACAATTCAAAACGGCAGGAACTTTTTTACGGTTCCTGCCGTTTTTGTTATACATATTCTGCTGTCATCTGAACTGTTCCGGTGAAGCGGTCGAAGTCTATCATTATATAGTTGCCGCCGTTTTGGAAATCTAACTCGCGTTCGAATCTGCCGTCGGCGTCGGGCGTATATTCGAGCACTTTTCCGTTCATTCTCAGGCGGATGACCGCGCTGCCGGACTCGGTTTTGATATAAGCTTTCACTTTTATCAGCTTGTCGCGCGCCGACGCGCCGCCGAACACGGTATCGCGCCCGGTCTCGTTCTCACACTGCGCGGTGTAGCTTCCGGTGAACCAATCCTTGCCGTTGTTCTCGCGTTTACCGATGAGCCTGGCGCTGTTCGTGACATCGGACATTTTGAACGCGCCGCGCAGATCGTCAAAGTATCTGTCCGCGCGTTTGAGCTGCATACTGCCGCGGCTCATGCACGCCGTGAGCGAGAGCATTAGAGCAAGAGTCAGCAGAACAGCCGCTGCTCTTTTCATTATTCTCTCTCCTTTGCGCCGCTGACTATCTTATAATAGGCGTTGGAGGTGACGCGGTAAATAAGAGTATAGAACAGCGCGAACACAACGAAGCACACAAGAGTTGTCACGGCGAAGAGGACGGGGTTGTTGAAGTTAAATGCGAGCAATATTCTGCGGATTATTATGGACGCAAATATCATATGCAGACCCGCTCCCGCAAGAGGCAGGAAGAATACCGTGAGCAGCTGGGAATTGATGCTCTTTCTTATCTCTTTCTTCGTCATGCCGACCTTCTGCATTATCTCAAAGCGCGACTGATCTTCGTAGCCCTCAGAGACCTGCTTATAGTAGATTATCAGCACAGCCGCGAAGATGAACACGACCGAGAGCATGACGCCGAGATAGAACAGCGAGCCGAAGGCAGAATAATAATCATCCCTGCCGGCATTGCGGCTGTCTATCGAGAATGTCATCATATTGCCGTAAGACGACATTACCGGTTTTGTCGCGTCGATATAGTCATTGCACAGCGCTCTCTCGCCGGCGGTATCGAGATCGGTATCGAAAAATCTGAAATACTTATAGTTGACGGTGCGCACCCCGTTGTGGTTTTCGGGCTTTGCAAAATCCGTGACTGCACTTTTGAAGTCGGGCACGAAAATATATATCGAGGACGCAATATTTACGGCGGAGTCGCCGTCAATGAGGAAGCTGTCGGCTGTCTTTTTGACTTTGTAGGTCTTGCCGTCGCCGAGAGTCACGGTGTCATATTTATACTTCATTCTGTAGCCATAGACTATGACCTCATCGGGCGCGAGGGTTTCGTTCGTGCCCATGACGGCGTTGTAGTCCTCTATCGGCACGACATCGAAGCAGATATACGCATTCGAGTTTGAACCGATTGTTACGCCCGTGCCGCCTGCGATCAGCTTGCCGCCGTCGGAAATCGTGCCGACAGTCACAACGGATCTGTAGGACGCAAAATTTGAGGCGTTCGCCTTATGCGAAGCGGCAAGGGAATCGACGCCTGCGGCGACTTTTTCGATATTGCCGTCATCGAGTCCGTCGATAGTATCAAAGCCTGTCGAGAGCACGATATCGCGCGGATAGCGGGTGTTGACGCTGTCCTCAGTGCCGAAGAGCAGGCAGGTGGTCGAGGATATCATGACGAGCACCATTGTTGCAAGCACGCAGACGGACGCGAGTCCCGCGCCGTTTCTCTTCATTCTGTAGGTCATCGAAGAGACGGAGACGAAGTGATTCGGCTTATAATAATAGTTCTTGCGCTTTTGCAGGAAGCGGCAGAGAAGCACCGAGCCGAATATCATCAGAAGATAAGTGCCTATGATGACCATTATAACCGCGATGAAGAAAACGAGTATTGCGCTCAGGGGCTCTGTTATCACAACGGCGGTAATATATGCGCCGATGAGCAAAACTGCGCCGCTGATGCCGAGAAGCGGGTTAGCTTTCGGCGGCTTCTCGCCGAGGTTTTCACTCCTTATCAAAGTCACCGCGCTCGCGCCCATTATCTGGCGCACGGAGTTGATGAAGAGGAACAGGAAGATAACGGCGAAAACGCCGACGGTCAGCAATATTGCAGTCGGAGAGACATGGAAAACATAGCTGATATCAGTGCCGCCTATCGCCTTGACGAGTCCGAGTTCGGCAAGCTTCGAGAGCGCGACGCCGAGCACAAGACCGCAGAAGAGCGATATGGCAGAAGTTATCAGGCTCTCCCAAAAGAGCAGGATGCTGATATTCTTTTTGTCCATGCCGAGGATGTTATAGAGTCCGAACTCTTTCTTCCTGCGTCGGATAAGAAACGAATTTGTATAGAAAAGAAAGATGCAGGCGAATATGGCGATGACCCAGCCGCCGAGCATGAGCACGATGCTAACCGTACCCTCGCCGAATGTGCCCTTGAGCGACTCGCCGTAGCGCAGGAAGATGACGATATAATACATCATTATCATGCCTATCTGCGTCAAGATATACGGCAGATAGAGGCGCTTGTTCTTCCTTATCCCGTCAAACGCGAGGCGCGGATAGAAAAACTTTTTCATTTGCGCTCACCGCCTGTCGCAAGCAGAGTCAGGGTCTCGGATATCTTCTGATAGAGCTGGCTGTCGGTATCGGCGCCGCGATAGATCTGATGGAACACCTCGCCGTCCTTTATGAAGAGCACGCGCTTTGCGGAGGAAGCCGCCTTGACGGAGTGCGTGACCATAAGAATAGTCTGACCGAGGGCGTTGACCTCGGTGAACAGGCGCAGCAGTTCATCGGTGGACTTTGAATCGAGCGCGCCGGTCGGCTCATCGGCGAGAATTATGCGCGGCTCGGTTATCAGCGCGCGGGCGACAGCAGCCCTCTGCTTCTGGCCGCCGGATATCTCATAGGGATATTTCTTGAGCAGTTCCGTTATGCCCAGGCGCTTTGCTATCGGTTCGAGGCGGGCGTGCATCTCATCGTAGCTCTTGCCCGCGAGGACGAGCGGAAGATAGATATTATCTTCAACCGTGAATGTATCGAGAAGATTGAAATCCTGGAACACGAAGCCGAGGTTGTCTCTGCGGAAAGCGCAGACAGCGGAGTCCTTTATCTTTGAAAGATCCCTGCCGTCAATCATAACGCTGCCGGAAGTGGGTCTGTCAAGAGCCGCAAGAATATTGAGCAGAGTGGTCTTGCCGGAGCCGGATTCGCCCATGATAGCGACATACTCGCCCTCCGACACGCTGAAGTTAACATTTTTAAGAGCCTCGACCTTATTGCCGCCGAGACGGGTTGAATAGACTTTTTTTAGTCCGTTGACTTCCAAAATACTCACTGTAGTTGACCTCCTGTCATTTTGTGGCTCTATTATAGCCGAAAAGGGAAATGCGCCTCCATAGAAAAGGCTTACATTTCCCCTTTCAAATCTTACGGTTTTGTAAGAAGTTATTCTTTTCCCAGTTTATACTGCCCGAGATCGAGGCGAACCGTTGTCCCCTCGCCCACTGTTGAAGAAATCGAGATATCAATGCCGAGGTTTTGACATATGCGGCGGCAGAGATAAAGCCCGAGCCCGCTCGCACGGCGGTCGGTTCTGCCGTTGCATCCGGTATAGCCTTTATCAAACACGCGCGGCAGATCCTCCGGCGCGATGCCTATTCCGGTGTCTTTGATATAAAGGACTTTTCCCTCGGAATAAATCTTTATGCTCCCCTCGCGGGTATATTTGAGCGCGTTTGAGAGCAGCTGCTCGATGACAAACGCGAACCATTTTTCGTCCGTAACGGCTTGAATATCAACGCTGTCATATTCGAGGCGAATCCTGCGGTCAATGAACTCGGGGGCGAACTTTTTCACCGAGCTTCTGATTATTTCGTCTATATCCTGCTGAGTAAAAACATAGTCGCTGTAATCCGAGCCGAGACGCACAAAAACGAGCACCATCTCGACATACTGCTCTATCCGCGACAGTTCGGATGCGAGCCTGCGCGCTTCGGGCACATCCTCTTTTTGAAGAGTCAGACGCATCGCCGCTATCGGCGTTTTTATCTGGTGTGCCCAGACGGTGTAGTAATCGACGGTGTCGCGTATGCGGCTGTCCGTCTGCGCCGTTATCTCCGCTATTTTTTCCTTGAGCACGGATATCAGCTGCTGATAGTCGGAATCGACTATCCCCTCCGGCTCGGGCAAAGCAGATATAAGTTCGGTGTTCCTGCGGTGCAGCTCTTCAAAAAACTTGTGGCGGCGATACGCTTTTGTAATATCATAGGCGGCGAACACCGCGCCGAAAAGCAGGCACAGGGCGCACGGATATATGACCGCGCGCACGGGCAGACGGTAGACCCAAAAAGAAAACGCGAATATGCAGACGAAAAGCAGAAGCATCAAGAGCCGCTTCCACCGCTCTTTGAGATAACCCTTGAAAAAGCTCATAACCCCTCCGAAATCAAGCTATTATATACCCTACGCCGAACTTTGTGGCGATAAAATCTTTGAGTCCCGCCGCGTCAAGCTTTTTTCGCAGGCGGTTGACATTGACGGTCAGCGTGTTTTCATCGACAAACGAATCCGTCTCCCAAAGGCGTTCCATCAGCTTTTCGCGGCTGACCACCTTGCCTTTATTTTCCATCAGGCAGAGCAGAATGCGATATTCATTTTTGGTCAGCGTTATCTTTTCATCGCCGAAAACGAGAGAATTTTCGCCCGTATCAAGCAATGCGCCGCGATGCTCGAGCACAGGGACATTAGCGCCGAAATCGTAAGTACGGCGCAGAAGAGCCTGAATTTTCGCCATGAGGACGCTGCCGTCGAACGGCTTCGAGATAAAATCATCCGCGCCGAGGTTCATCGCCATGACGATGTTCATATTATCCGACGCCGAGGAGACGAAGATTATCGGCACCTTCGAGACGCGGCGAATCTCACTGCACCAGTGATAGCCGTCAAAGAACGGCAGCATGATATCGAGCAGGACTATATGCGGCGAAAACTCGGCGAACTCGTGCATGACATTGCTGAAATCCCGCACGATATGCGTCTGAAGATTCCACGCCTGCGCCTGCGCCGCGACGGCGTTCGCTATCCCCGGATCATCCTCAACGATAAAGAGCCTGTACATACCGCACCTCCGAAAACTGTTTCATAAAAATCAACGGACAAAGCCGCCCAAAAACTTCGGCTGTATACAAAATAATTATACGGCATCTGCGACCGCGTTTCAAGAAAAACAGTATCGCAAATGAACTTCGGCGCATAGAATATACAGAAAAAACTTTGGAGGTGCCAAATGAACAACAATCAAAACCGCTGCGGCTGCGGCGGACAGCCGACAGTCATGGACATTGACCGCGAGACGAAAGAGAACACAAATTTCCGAAAAGAGGCATGGACGGGCGAGCATCTGCAGGTAACGCTGATGTGCATACCCACAAACTGCGACATCGGCGCGGAGATCCACGAGGACACAGATCAGCTCGTCTGCATCGTGCAGGGCTGCGCGACAATAAGCTTCGGCGCGACGAAATGTTCCATGTGCGACGGTCAGAGGGCAAACGGCGGCGACGCCTGCCTCATCCCCGCCGGAACCTGGCACAATATAACAAACAGCGGAAGCATCCCGCTCAAGGTATATTCCGTATACGCTCCGCCGCACCACGCAGCAGGAACAGTCCAGCGCACCAAGACCTGCGACTGCTGAAAATAAAATAGATACAGGCGCCGTGACTCTGGTGGATCACGGCGCCCGTATCGTTGAGGAAGTGGAGATAAAAAAGATAATATGGAAATTCCAAAACGCAGGTTGGGGGTTCTGCATTTTGCGTGGATGGTGAAATCAGCGAGATATTATTCCGCTCGTTCTCGCTCGGCAGTCGAAATCATCCGACCTCGACCGCCGAAAAGTCATAGTACAAATCCATCGGGCGGTTATCGTCGAGCAGGAGTATGCTGTTATCCTCGAGCAGGAGGTTATCTCCCGCATACTTCATGATGAAGTCCATACCGTAGTTGACAGCCTGTTCTTCATTCTCGGCATAAATAAATCCGCTGACGGGGTTGACGGTGTCCTCGCAGGCGCCTATCTCGCTGCCGTCCTCTCCGATTTTCTTGCATCGGCATTCGAGCACATAGCGCGAGCCGATATCCGGAAGTCCGTTATATTCTTTTAGCATTATTATCCGTCCCTTGAATTTATCTGCAGGTGCGGTTTGCCGCAGCCTGCCGCATGCCTCCGCGCTGCCGGCGGTCAGGCAGCAGACGGAAGATCCGCCCGCTTCCCGCCGTATAGGAGTATAGGAGGTAGTTGGCTTCATTTATGTACTTCGCTTGAGTACGCCATAATTTTAACGCAATGCAAGCAAAAAGTGTTGATTTTTCAAAAAGTGATGTAAAAATGGGCAAAAACGATATATTTCGAACAGCTATTTTTCTATATAGCAAACATGCGACATATTTTGACAGATTGTTGCGTATAATTATCAGTGCCAAAAGAATATTTTTTTGTACGGCATAATAACACAGTTAAAAAAGTGTAAGAACATACCTTATAAGTCCGCCGCGGTGCAGAGTTGTAAGAAAATACCTGCGCAGTCGGTTGAAATATTTTTCATGCCCATACACTGTTATTATAAATAAAGAAAGCAGACAAGGCGTGTGCCCTGCCTGCTTTCTTTTATATAGGAGTTATGTAGGAGATAGATTTCAAATTCATGCTCTTTTCAGAGGTCAACACTATTTTAGCGCATTTGCCGCCGGAAGTGTGAATTTTTGCAAAAGTGATGCGATTTTGGGCGAAAACGATGTTTTTCGTGAGTTTAATTTGCCGAGGTCGCAAAACTCAATTCAAGCGGTGACCGGCAAACAGTAAAAAATAATCGCTGATGACATTTTTTGTTTTTCTGTTTGCTTTTTCGACAAAATGTGGTATAATATTTGCGGGAGCGTGATTCTTTTGATAGATATACTTGTCTGCGATGACAGCGCGGAAATAGTTGAACAAGTAAAAAAGCTGCTGTGCGCATGGGAAAAAGTGAACACTGTCAGCTTCAATATAGACTGCCGCCAATCGGGAAAATTTATTCTCGAAAACAAGCACAAATATGACATTGCTTTCATTGATATCGAGATGCCCGAAATGAGCGGACTCGAACTCGCGGTCGAGCTCAAGAAGCAGAACCCGGATGTACTCATCATCGTTCTGACCTCGTTCCAGCGATATCTCGACGACGCGATGCGCATCCATGTTTTCAGATATCTCTCGAAGCCCGTCGATGTCAACCGCTTCAACAAGAACCTCTTTGACGCCGTTCAGGAATACCGCACGCTGAGCAAGACGATAATTCTTGAGACTCACGACATAGTCAAGAAGATAAAGACAAAAGACATTCTCTATATTGAAAACAGGCGCTACGGCGCACTTCTCGTGACAAAAGACGCCGAATATGCGACGGGAGTCAGACTAAAAGACTGGATAGCCAAAACCGGTCAGCCGGACTGTTTTGTCTATTCCCACGCGAGCTACATAGTCAATCTGCAAAACGTCATCGACTTTTCAAAAGACAGCGTCACGCTCAGAAAAGGCGACGGCGAAACGGTAAGCGTATATATGTCCCAGCGCAAATACCCCGCCTTCAGAAAGGCATTTTTTAACTTTGCGGGAGGTATATGATGGACACTGTGTGTAAATTGATTGCCTGCGCTTTCGGACAATTTGCCGCGTACTGCTATTTTTCAAGGCGGTTTGAAACAAAATGTCCGATTGCCGCAGTCTGTGGATTCTTTGCGGCGGCTGCTGCCGTCCAATTTGCCGTAAGCTTCGCGGGGCTTGCCGCGCTCAACATAGCCCTGCTCTTTATCAGCAATCTCTGCGCCGCGCTCATAATATACCGTGCAGGAATAAAGCAGACGCTGATCCATTGCTTACTGCTCGAAGTTCTTGCCGCGATGTCGGCATTTATAATAATGTTCGGTCTGCCGAAAATTATCGGCCATGAGCCGCCCGGGAACGGAATGATATTGCTTGGCATATCGGCGAGCGCGCTGTATTTTACATTCGCTTATGCCGTATCAAGGCATAACGACAATATGATTGCCTATTACGTACTGGTGTCCCTGCTCTCGCTGGTCTGCGCCGCAATGATTGCAGGCTTCGCATTTTTCCCGGGGAGCAATCTGATTTTGACGCTGATATCGGTCGTTCTGCCGTTGGCGATATCCGCCGTCTGCCTTGCGCACAAAAAGTTAGTCTGCAAAATCACAAACTCAACCGAAGCGCTTCTCGAAGAACAGCGTCAGGAACTGAACACGGAATACTATGCGGAGCTTGAGCATCAATACGACCTGCGCGACATTATTATCCACGACATAAAGGGGCAGCTGCGCACGATAAAGCAGCTCTCACAAAACGGAGAAAACGACCGCATAAAAAGCTACATTGACTCGATATACAACAGCGGCGCGATGGGCGCGGTGAAGCAGTTCAGCAGCAACAAGCTCGCGAATGTTATAATCAGCAGATACGCGCATCTGTGCGCAAATTCGGAGATAAAATTCAACTGCGATGTACGCAGCATCGATTTCTCGTTTTTCTCGGACGAAGACCTCACCATATTGCTCGACAATATCCTTCATGGGGCATTTAAATCTGCCGAGGAATCGGAAGAACGCTTTATCGATATGAATATCAGCAGTTTCAACGAGGCATATGTCGTGCTCAACGTCCGCCACAGCGTGGACGGTTCACCGGATATAAAGAGCAGCGAGAGGGCGGCGCGCATAAGCAAAATAATTCAAAAATACGACGGACAGGCGTCATTTGATTGCTCAGACGGACGGATATTCACGGCAAAGATAATGTTCAAGTCCCCAATCGCCAATATGAAATAAAATTAAAAGGGCTGCTTTCCGGGCAGTCCTCTTTCGCTGTTATTCTTTAATTGTATTGAACTTATATTGACGCAAGAGTATAATTAATATATATTTTCAATTAACATCAATCCTAAAAAGGAAGGTGCGGAAAATGAAAGAAGTGAAATCCCCAAAGAAGCCTCTGATATTCTACTACGGCATTGCGCTGCTCGTCATTGTGCTGTTCAATGTGATAGTGTCTCCCCTGCTCGTCAAGGCACGAGTGACGGAAGTCGACTACGGCACATTCATGAGCATGATCGAGCAGAAGAAAATCGGCAATGTCGAGGTCGAGGACGATCAGATAATCTTCACCGACAAGGACGACGCGAAGAAAATCTATAAGACCGGCGCGATGAACGACCCGACGCTGACTCAGCGGCTCTACGACTCCGGCGCGAAGTTCTCAAAGGATATTGAGACGACGACTTCGCCGTTGGTGAGTTTCCTGCTGACTTTTGTGCTCCCGCTGATAATCTTCATCGGACTCGGCCAGTATATGGGCAAGAAGCTGATGGAACAGGCGGGCGGCAAAAACTCCATGGCGTTCGGCTTCGGCAAAAGCAACGCGAAGGTCTATGTCCCGTCGACCCAGGGCATACATTTCAGCGACGTTGCGGGTGAAGACGAGGCGAAAGAGAGCCTTTCGGAGATAGTTGACTATCTCCACAATCCGAAGAAATATTCCGACGTCGGCGCGTCGATGCCCAAGGGCGTTCTGCTCGTCGGCCCTCCCGGAACGGGTAAAACAATGCTCGCAAAGGCTGTTGCGGGCGAAGCGAATGTGCCGTTTTTCTCGATGTCCGGTTCGGAATTCGTCGAGATGTTCGTCGGCATGGGCGCTTCAAAGGTCAGGGATCTTTTCAGCCAGGCAAAAGAGAAAGCTCCCTGCATAGTGTTCATCGATGAGATCGACGCCATCGGCAAGAAGCGCGACGGTCAGTTCAGCTCCAACGACGAGCGCGAGCAGACCCTCAACCAGCTGCTTACCGAAATGGACGGTTTTCAGGAAAATATCGGCGTTATCATTCTCGCGGCGACAAACCGCCCGGAGACGCTTGATCCCGCGCTCACCCGCCCCGGCCGTTTCGACAGGCGCGTACCCGTTGAGCTGCCCGACCTTGCGGGACGCGAGGCGATACTGAAAGTCCACGCAAAGAAGATAAAGACGGCTGACGATGTCAACTTCCACACGATAGCGAGAATGGCATCCGGCGCATCGGGCGCGGAGCTTGCGAATATTATAAATGAGGCGGCGCTGCGCGCGGTCAGGAACAACCGAACCGTCGTCAACGAATCCGACCTCGAAGAGAGCATCGAGACGGTCATCGCAGGATATCAGAAGAAGAACGCGGTGCTCTCGGACAGCGAAAAGAAAGTTGTCGCCTATCACGAGATAGGTCACGCGCTCGTTGCGGCGATGCAGTCGCACTCGGCGCCCGTGCAGAAGATAACGATAATCCCCCGCACCTCCGGCGCGCTCGGCTACACGATGCAGGTCGACCAGGGCGACAAATATCTGCTGACAAAGCAGGAGCTTGAAAACAAGATTGCGACATTTACGGGCGGACGCGCCGCAGAAGAGCTCGTTTTCGGCGAGATAACAACAGGCGCATCGAACGACATAGAGCAGGCGACAAAGCTTGCCCGCGCGATGATAACCCGCTACGGCATGAGCGAAGATTTTGACATGGTGGCTCTCGAGACGGTTTCGAACCAGTATCTCGGCGGCGACGCTTCACTCGCCTGCTCCGCCGATACGCAGAATGAAATAGACCGCAAGGTTGTTGAACTCGTAAAGCGCCAGCATGAGAAGGCTTCGAAAATCCTCGCGGACAACCGCGCAAAGCTCGACGAACTGGCAAAATATCTCTATGAAAAAGAGACCATAACCGGCGAAGAATTCATGTCCATTCTCAACAAAGGAGGCGAAGAGGAATGAAAAGGCGTTCCGGCTTCGGATGGATGGAGCTTATAATCGGCATTGCGCTCGCGGCGCTCGGAATATTCACTTTTGTCTATCCCGACAATGCAGTGACAACCCTCGTTATTATCTACGGCATAATCGCCATAATAACCGGCATTGCGGATGTTGTGCTCTATGTTCGCGTTGACAAGCATCTCGGCTTCGGCCCGACTGTGTCGCTCATTTCGGGCATACTCAGCGTCATGGCGGGCGCCATGCTGCTCGTCTATCCCAACGCGGGCAAATGGGTGCTCTCGCTCCTGTTCCCGATATGGTTCATCGCGCACTGTCTCTCGAGGCTCTCGCACCTGAACACGATTCGGTTCATCGCGGGCAATTTCGTCTACTGGTTCACGATGATTGTCAACATCATCGGGCTTGTGCTCGGCGTTGTGATGATATTCAGCCCGAACATCTCGGTTGCGGCGGTTGCTTACATCGTCGGCGCATACCTTGTGCTGTTCGGTATCGACTGCATCATACTTGCGTTCAGCCGCATCGGCGAGGGCAAACAATACTGATAAAACAAAAAGCAAGGTCAAGCGTAGTTTTGACCTTGCTTTTTTCTGCTTTCCAAACAGTGCCGCCGACGGCGGCATAGGGGTCGTCGAGTCGCCGACCCCTACAAAGAATCTCAAATTCAACATTGAGCCATATTGATAAAAGCGCCGGAGGCGGGAAATTCCCTGTCTCCGGCGTTTTTATTTATTTTATTCAATCGGTCACGGACACAATATTTATCAGCACCTCGACCATTTTGGGCAATGCGTCGACGGGTATCGCCTCATAGATGCTGTGGAAATTCATGCCGCCGGTCGAGAGGTTCGGGCACGGCAGACCCTCAAACGAGAGACGTGCGCCGTCCGTTCCGCCGCGTATCGGCACTATTTCAGGCTCAACGCCCGCATCGCGCATAGCTTTTTCGGCGCGCTCGACAATATCCATATGCTTCTCGATTATCTCGAACATATTATAATAGCTGTCTTTGATATTCAGCTCGAAAGTGCCCTCGCCATACTTTTCGTTCAGGAAGCCGACAGTATCGGCGACGAACTTCTTGCGGCGCTCGAAGTTATTCTTGTCGTGGTCGCGGATTATCATATGCGCGCTCGCCTCGGTCTCGTTGCCGGCGATACGCGCCAAATGATAGAAACCCTCGCGTCCCTCAGTATGCGCCGGGGTCTCCCACGCGGGGAGCATATTGACGAACTCCGCGAGATACAGCGCGGCATTTTTCATCTTGTTCTTGGCGGTTCCGGGATGGGTGTTGACTCCGTGAACCGTGATATCAGCGGCTGCGGCGTTGAAGTTTTCGCACTCGATGCCGCCGACCTCGCCGCCGTCGACAGTATAGGCAAAATCGGCATTGAAGCGCGCAAAATCGAAGTGATCCGCGCCGCTGCCAATCTCCTCATCGGGAGTGAAACAGATACTCAGCGCACCGTGGCGGATGTTTTCGTTCGCGTTGATTTCGGCGCACAGGGCGACTATCTCGGCAACGCCGGCTTTGTCGTCCGCGCCGAGCAGAGTCGTGTGGTCGGTAACTATAAGCTCGCGCCCGATATATTCATCGCCGACCATCGGGGCGTTCGTGCCGTCAAATTTGATTATCTGCGGCTTGACATTCGCGCCGCTGACATCGGGCGAAGTATCCATATGCGAGACAAGCCCTATCTTCGGGCAATTTTCGCAGCCATCAGACGCAGGGATATGCCCATAGACATAGCCCATTTCGTCGCGCATTGCATCGGCGACTCCCGCGCCGCGAAGCTCCTCGACGAGATAATCGGCAAGGACGAGCTGGGTCGCAGTCGAGGGCACGCTATCGCTCGACTCGTCGGAAGTGGTTTCGAAGGTAACATATTTCAGAAATCTTTCGGTAACGGTCATTTTTTATCATCTCCGTTTTTTTGTCGGTTCAATGATAGCACAATCGGCGAATTTTGGCAACAGAGCGGTGAAATTTGGAGGAATATCGGTGTGTTTTGGGGCGTGAAAATCAAATTGCAAAGCCGATGTGATTTTGTATCGGCTGCGCCGACAGCGGACAGCCGCAAGGGCTGTCCCTACGGTATTAAAATTAAATATTCGTGAAGGTTATGTGCCGCTAATGCGGCATCGGTGCGTCGAGGTCGCCGCACCCTACAAGCTGCATGTATTTTGCCGTCGAACGATATACGCCCTACTGCATCGCATTCACATAGTCACTCCAAATACAGAAAAACTGATACCTAAAAACAGGCAAAGCGAAAACTGCCCGTGCCACTTGCGTGACACGGGCAGCGTTCAATTATGCTTTGAGCTTTGGATTATGACTTAACCCTCAACATAAGCGTACTGGAAGTACCAGTAGCCATAGGGGCTGTGCCATGTACCCTTGAGGGTCGAGCTCTGCAGCCAGAAGTCGTTGTAGTATGCAACGGGGATGCAAGCATAATCCTCGGACATGATCTTCTCAGCCTCGTGGAGAGCATCAAAGTGAGCCTTGGAATCGGCAACCTTGGACTTATCAATAGCGGCGTCGAAAGCCTTGTTGTTGTATTTGCCGTCGTTGTTGCCGTTGGACGAATAGAACAGCTCGATCATATTGGAAGCGTCGTTGTAGTCCATGACCCAACCGTTACGAGCCATCTCATAGTTACCGGCGCGGCGCTGAGGAGTGAAGGACGACCAGTCAACAACATCGATCTTCATGTTGATGCCAAGCTCCTTCTTGTATACCTGCTGGAGATACTCTGCAAGAGCCTTGTGGTAACCGGCATCATTGGTCGAATAAGTGATGGTCGGGAAGCCCTTACCGTCGGGATAGCCTGCCTCTGCGAGAGCCTTCTTAGCCTCGGCGAGGTTAGCCTGATAGTCCTTGCTGACATAGGTGCTGCCGCCGTTTGCTGCGATAGCGTTGTCAAGGAACATGCCGTCGCCGCTGTCAACGATGCTGGGTCCGACATAGTTGTAAGCCGGGCTGTAGGTACCCTGCATGATGGTGTTGGCAACATACTCACGGTCAATAGCAAGGCTGAGAGCCTTACGGACATTGACATTGTTGAAGGGAGCCTTATTAAGATTCATGCTGAGGTAATAAGTGCCGAGGATCGGATCGACATAGAAGTCGCCGCCGTCGGTTGACTTCTTGAGGCTCGGGATTTCCTCGGTGGGAACATCCTTGATCATAAGAGCCTGGCCGCTGGTATAAGCGGTATAGGAAGCGCTGGAATCCTCAAGGAGGAGGAAAGTAAGCTGCTCGGTAACGATCTTGCTGTTGTCCCAGCCGCCCTTATAGTTGGGGTTCTTCTTGCAGACGATGCGCTCGCCGGGAGTCCACTCGGAGATCATGTAGGGGCCGTTGCAGACATAGGTCTCGGGCTTGGTTGCCCATTTGTCGCCGTTCTTTTCAACGGTAGCCTTCTGAACGGGGCTCATGGTGCCGAAAGCAACGATCTTGTCGAAGTAAGAGCAGGGATATGCAAGCTTGATGGTGAGAGTCTTGCCGTCCTCGCTCGCCTTGACATTGAGCTTGTCAATGTCGGGCTTTGTGGTCTTCTTGCCGTTCTTATCGGGATTGCCGATAGCATCCTGATAGCCTTCGATCATGCCGACAACAGTCTCGCCGTAGGGTGCGCCGACATCGGGATTGGCAATTCTCTTCATGGTGTACTCAAAGTCCTTGGCGTTGAGCTCGGTGCCGTCGGACCACTTCAGGCCGTCACGCATGGTGAAGGTCCAAGTAAGACCGTCAGGGCTGACGGTGTAGGACTCAGCCTGTCCGGGCTGAACCTTGTTGTCCTGGTCGATGATAAGCAGTGTCTCAAACAGAGTGATGAGCATGTTGCCGCCATCGACTGCATTGTTGAGTGCCGGATCGAGAGTTTCAGGGTTGGGACCGATCTGAACAGTGATTCCCTTCTCTGACTTCTTGCAGGAGCCCAGAACTGCGACAGCAGAAAGTGCGAGCACCAGAGCAAGGAACAGAGATACGATTCTCTTGATCTTCATTGATACATCTCCTCTACAAATTTTTGCGGCTTTGCCGCTTTATATCCATTGCGCTCTTCGGCGCAACAAACACCGTTATTTTCAGTCCGCGACCTTGTCAAGATGATGGCACGCGGCGAAATGACCGGGGCTGACCTCTTTGAGCTGCGGGCACTCGTTGGCGCACTGCTCGTCCGCATAGGGGCAGCGGGTGCGGAAGCGGCAGCCGCTCGGAGGATTCAGCGGACTCGGGACATCGCCCTCGAGCGGAATGCGCTTTGCGGCGCGCGCCGTCTTGGGATCCGCCTCGGGGATAGCCGAGATAAGGCTTCTGGTATAGGGATGGACGCTGTGCGCAATCAGCTCGAAGCTGTCCGCGAGCTCCACGAGTTTGCCGAGATACATGACGCCGATGCGGTTCGAGATATGGCGAACGACGCTCAGGTCATGGGCGATAAACAGATAGGTCAGTCCGAGCTCTTTCTGAAGATCCTCGAACATATTGACGACCTGCGCCTGAATGGAGACATCGAGCGCGGAGACCGGCTCATCGCAGACGATGAACTCGGGATCGACCGCAAGCGCTCTCGCGATACCGACTCGCTGGCGCTGACCGCCGGAGAACTCATGCGGATAGCGGTTTGCGTGCTCGCTGTTGAGTCCGACGCGCTCAAGAAGGGAGATTATCTTCTCTCTTCTCTCCGCCTTGTTGGCGGCGAGATGGTGGATATCGATGGGCTCACCTACGATATCGCCTATCGTCATGCGCGGATCAAGGCTCGCATAGGGGTCCTGGAAAACCATCTGCATCTTGCGTCTGAAAGGCAGCATATTGACCGCCACTTTGTTTTCCTTATCGAAAATAACATTTCCGTCGTAGATTATCTTGCCGTCCGTGGGCTCATAGAGTCTGAGCAGAGTACGGCCGACGGTAGTTTTGCCGCAGCCGGACTCGCCGACGAGACCGAGCGTCTCTCCCTTATTGATAAAGAACGAGACATCATCGACTGCCTGGACGAATTTTTTGTGCTTTCCTCTGCCGCCTGCCGGGAAATACTGCTGCAGGTGCTGCACTTCAACGAGCTTTTCATTCTCACTCACAGCTTGTCTCCCCCTTTTCAAATTCTTCTTTCTGAAGCAGCCAGCAGTGGCTGTAGTGCGTATCGCTAAGCTCCGTCTTGGGCGGCATCTCGCGCAGGCATATCTTCATGCAGTTTGCGCAGCGCGGCGCGAACGGGCAGCCTGCGGGAGGATTCAGCAGGTCGACCGGCTGACCCTCGATAGGCACAAGGCGCTCTATCTCCTGAGCGCTGAGCTTGGGAATAGAATTGATGAGTCCTTTGGTGTATTCATGCTTGGGCTCATAGAATATCTCATCCGCCGTGCCGTACTCAACAATGTGACCGGCATACATGACGGCGATTCTCTCGCACATGCTGGCGACGACGCCGAGGTCATGGGTTATCATTATGATGCTCATGCCGAGCTTCTGTCTGAGTTCCTGCATAAGCTCGAGTATCTGAGCCTGAATGGTAACGTCGAGAGCCGTTGTGGGCTCGTCGGCTATGAGCAGTTTGGGCTCGCACGCGAGGGCTATTGCTATCATGACTCGCTGACGCATACCGCCGGAGAGCTCATGGGGATACTGCTTGAGACGCTTTGCCGGCTCGTTGATGCCGACAAGCTCGAGCAGCTCCTTCGCGCGGTCATATGCCTCTTTTTTGCTCTTGCCCGTATGCAGGCGGATAACCTCGGTTATCTGATTGCCGATAGTATAGACAGGGTTGAGGCTCGTCATGGGATCCTGGAAGATTATCGAGACCTCGTTGCCCCTGATTTTGCGCATTTCTTTTTCGCTCATCTTTTCGATCTGATGACCGTTGAAATATATCGTACCGCCGATGAGCTTGCCGGGATAGGCGGTAAGACCCATTATTGAATAAGCCGTGACGGATTTGCCCGAGCCGGACTCGCCGACTATGCCGAGCACCTCGCCCTCGTTCATGGAGAAGGACACGCCGTTCAGCGCCTTGACCTCGCCCGCGGGGGTGAAGAACGAGAGTTTTTCGTCTTTTATTTCCAGAAGTTTTTCGCTCAAAATTCTCGCCCTCCTTATCAGTTTTTCAGCTTCGGATCAAACGCATCGCGCAGTCCGTCGCCGAAGAGGTTGAATGCGAGAATGATGACGCTGATAAGTATTGCCGGCAAAAACAGCAGATGCGGATAAGTGTTCATGCCCTTGACCGCATCGGTCGCGAGGGAGCCGAGCGACGGCATGGGAGCCGCAACGCCGAGTCCAAGGAAGCTCAGATAGCTCTCGGTGAATATAGCCGAGGGGATCTGAAGAGTTGTGGTAACGATAAGGGTGCCGATGCAGTTTGTGAGCAGGTGCTTTCTGATTATGCGCGAGCTGCTTGCGCCGAGAGCGCGCGCCGCCGTGACATATTCGGACTCCTTGAGCACAAGAATCTGCGAGCGCGTGATACGCGCCATGCCGACCCAATAGAGCAGAACGAACACGAGGAATATCGCGATAAGGTTCGGTCCGACCGTGTTCATCCAGCCGAAGCCGGGCTGTTCGGCGAGATCCTCAAGCCTCGGTTTCAAGGCGAGCGAGAGCACTATTATCAAAAGAACATCAGGTATTGTATAGAGAATATCGGTGATTCTCATCATTATTATATCGACCCAGCCACCGGCAAATCCAGCGACGGCGCCGAAAATCGAGCCGACTATCAGGACGAGCGCCGCGCAGATAAGACCGACTGTAAGGCTGATTCGCGTGCCCATCATAAGGCGAACGGCAAAGTCTCTGCCGAGCTTGTCCGTGCCGCAGATATGCGGGAAAACCTTTTCGCCCGCGTCTATGCGCGCCTGCTCGGTCTGGCTGTATTCAAAAGGTTTGAGATTCTCGCTATACTTAATCTGCTGCTCGTAGCTATACGGCCAGAAAGCGGGCATGACATAGGCGAAAACCATTATTATAAGGATGAAAATGAGGCTGACCATCGCTATCTTGTTCTTGCGCAGGCGGCGCATACCGTCCGCCCAGAAGTTGACGCTGTCGCGCATGACGACGAGGCTCTCTTTTTCATCGTTTGTTGCCGGGATAAAATCATCTGCATTCAGGTGCAGACTCGGAAATTTTTTCTTCATCGTTTCTCTCCTGCCGCTCCCTTACTTGAGTTTAATACGGGGGTCTATGATCTTATAGAGGATATCAACTATAACATTCGCCGCAATTATAAGAGTGGCAAGAACTATTGTAGTTCCCATTATCAGCGTATAGTCTTTTTGGTTTATCGCCGAGACGAAATCGCGGCCGAGACCGGGAATGGTGAATATCTTCTCCACGACGAACGATCCGGTCATAAGACCCGCCAGCATGGGGCCGACATAAGTAACAACGGGAAGGATGGCGTTTCGCAGGGCGTGCTTGAAGAGAACCTTGAAGTTCGACAGACCCTTCGCCTTCGCGGTGCGGATATAGTCCTGACCCATAACGTCGAGCAGGCTCGAGCGCATGAGGCGCGTTATATATGCAGTCGGATAAATCGACAGCGCCGTTACCGGCATTATATAGGATGCCAACGAGTTTAGTCCTATCGTCGGCAATATGTTCAGCTTGCTTCCGAATGTATACAATAGAATAACACTGCTTATAAAGCTCGGTATGGCTATTCCGCAGGTCGCAAGCACGATAATAATATTATCGGCGAATTTTCCTCTGTTATAGGCCGAGACACAGCCCAGCGGGATACCGACGAGCAGCGATACGAGCACGGCGACGCCCGCAAGACGCGCCGAAATCGGAAATTTCGAGGAAATTATTTCGTTGACCGAACGTCCGCGCTGTTTAAGGCTCGGGCCCATATCTCCCTTGAGAAGATCGGACATATATGTCAAATAACGCTGCCCTATGGGCTTGTCCAGTCCAAATTTTGCTTCAAGCGCTCTCTGCGCCGCCTCACTCATAGACTTCTCAGCCGTGAACGGACCGCCCGGTACCAGATTCATCAGAAGAAAAGTCAGTGTTGCAACAATGAATATGCACAGCAGACCCATTGCAACACGCTTGATGATATACTTCGCCAAGTATGCCAACTCCCTGTCGTCAAAGTATCGGGGCAAAAATTGTGCGCCGCCCCGTAGAAAAAGCACCACAAACAACTAAAAGTGTTGAATTACAACTATTTATGACTGCTTAATATAGGACATATTAACATAATACAGCCGAAAATGCAAGCTTATACAGATTGAATTTATTGTCAAATACCCCGGAATGCCGTCAAAATTTTCGGCGGCTTTATATCTCGGTGTCCGCGATATTAGTTTTTTGCGCGCACGCGGCGCAAAGATTCCCGAAAGCGCGCTATTAAGCCGTTTTGCAAAATTTATTCACTTTACTTCAGCAGTGTGCCGAAGTATCAGGCTACTTCTCTGCCGCATTAGCCCGAGATTGATTTTGCCATATAAATTTCAGATGTGATATTTGAGCACGGCAAAGAGATATGACAATATATGAATATTACAGCAAACGGAGCGCAGTAAAAAACTGTGCTCCGCGAAAAATTATTCAAAAAAGTTACTGCATTACAGAAACAATAAAGCACACCGCCATTATGGCAAAAAGCACAGTTGAAATGACCGTTGTCATAATCCTGTTCTTTTTTATTTCCTCTTCGTCGCCTCTTTCTCTGCTCTTACCAACCATCATAAATTTGAATAGAATCGAAAGTCCAAAGAACATTCCGCTAACGACATATCCCGTTCTCAAACCCGACTGATATGCCATAACATGTTGAGGATTCAAAATGCTCTCCAGTCTGGTAAGCACCAATGGAATAGCTACAGTCAATCCAAATCCAAACAGTATTTTAAGTCCGATAAGGTTACTAAGATTAGGATATCCTCCCACTGCTGATTCCCCAGAAGCAGATTCAAGATTTCTCAGAACCGAGACTACCTGCCCAACGCTGTAAAGCTTGCCGTCGATAAGATATCCGTTGCCGAGCTTATCGTTTATGATAAAGTAATTTCTGGAATCCTGGAACCATACAGGCAGAGTAAACGGTACCAACTTTCCATTAACCTTTGCCAGCACGGACAGGCGGTTATTATCATCGCGTCCGTTGCGGCGCAGTTGTCTGCTCTCAAACGAGCCGAACTTTTCAATATCCGCATAGTAAACCGACACTCTGTGCGCCGAAATCGGTTTATAGAATGTCTTTGCATGATCCATAAACGGATCAAAATACACCGCCTCAAAATGATCGTCATAGAACGCGAACTTCGACATAAAGATAATTTTGAGTGCGCTGAAACTTACAAAATATGTAAGAACAGCCGCAACTGCAATAACGAAGATGCGCTCGGGCGCCGGTCCTTTGAGTATCATGGATACGGCTTCATAGATTACTATCGCAGGGAAAGCAAAGCCCACAAGGGCAAGCATCAAACTCCCCGCTTCAAACGGACGGACAACTTTCTTTTTCATGTAATTCTCCCTTTCAGTTTTTCACCAGCTCTTTCTCCTTATCTGTATGGAAGAACGCGATATTGACCGTGAACTCCCTGTCAGCCTCGCTGTATGACCAATCGAACTCGCCGTTATATTTCCCCGCTATCGCCTTGATGCTCTTTGTTCCAAGACCGTGGAAGCCGCCGGAATTCTTCGAAGTCCTGAGCGATTTGCCGACGGACTGCGGCTTGCGGTCGCTGGAATTGACGCAGGAAAGCATATCGAATTCATTGACCCTGTTTATCGAAAGCTCTATCGTTTTCTTTTCAGAAACGCTCGCCGCCTCGACCGCATTGTCGAGGATATTGCTCAGAAGCGTTATCAGATCCGGCGCATCCATAAACGAGAGGTTCGCCGTTCTTATATTGTATTCGAAACTTATCCCGCTCGAATCGCAGATCGATTTATATTTGTTGAGCAGCAGATCGAGGAACTTGTTCTTCGTGTTGCCAAACATCGAATGGTATTTTATATCGCTGTAGATATTCTCGATATATTCGCTGACTGCGGGATCGTTCGCGAGTGCTTTTATGGCGATAAGATGATTTTTCTCGTCGTGCGTTATAGTCTTGAGCATCTCGTTCTGCTGATCGAGCAGGGCGTAATAAGTCTGGTCGGTGCGCAGTCGCTCCGCCTCGCGCTGGGTCTTATACAGCTCATCGAGCTTCTGCGAGGTTCGCCCGTAAAAGACAAAAGTCAGAAAAGCCGAGGCTATTATCGCGATTGACGCGACGGAAATTATAACGCTGATGTTCTTCGGCAATTCGTAGCGCACGGAGATCATCCAGAAAGTATAGAGAATAACTATAGACGCTATAGGATAAATCAACAGGAACGCGGGGATGCGCACGCCCTTCTGACCGCGCAGATACAGTCCCGCATAAACAGCCGCTTTCGTCAGAACGAAGAGGACGGACTTGCTCAGGAGCACCATAAGCAGATAGATATAGACGCTCGACTGATACGCCTTTATATCACCGCCGCCGATTATCGCGAGCAGGCTTATGACTATAAACTCCGACGCAGTGTTCGACACCGCTATGAACAGCGCGCCGAGCGTTGCGCCTTTGATATTGCATTCAAAGAAGAGCTTTGCAAAGACGGAATCGATAACAAAGCAGAGCAGAATATTGGCGACCGTCGAATTGACAAACAGGAACGCCGCATACGCCACGGCATAGAAGCCAAAGCCGACCGCCGTTGCGACAATTTTCTTGCCCTTGGTCGAAAACAGATCGTTAAAGAACTGAAAAACAATAAACAGTTCCATAGCGTGTGAAAGTGCAGAAACCAGATTCATTTAGATCATCGTCCCCCGAAATAGTTGAGAAAAAAGTGGCGGAACTCCGCCTGCCTTCTATAGGCTACAGGTATTTCGTACTCGCCGCAGAGCACAATGGTCGCGCGGCTGTAATCCGTCGCGTAATGGACATTGACTATATAGCTCTTATGCACGCGAAAGAATGACGGCGCGGCGAGCTTTGAATCCCAGAAGTCAATGCCGTTTTCCGAATTGTACTCCCCGTGAGCCGTCACGACCCGCGTAGAGCGTCCGGCTATCTCAACAAAAACAATATCTTTTGAGAAGACACACACGGCTTTTCCGCTCTCTTTCACAAGAAAGCTTATGCGCGCCCTGTCGATGAGTTTCAGCGCCTTTTCAACCCCCGCTCTGAGCCGCTTTGCGTCGAGCGGTTTGGATATATATCTGAAAACACGCAGATCCATGGCGTCGTCGATATAGTCATCATACGATGTGATAAAAAATATAATGATATTGCGGTTTCTCTTCTTCAGCCTTGCGGCAATCTCAAGCCCGTTATACGGGGTCATGCCGATATCGAGAAAAGCCATATCATATATTTCCGCGCTGTCATGCAGCTGCGCACTGTCAGATATGAGATCGAACCGCGCGTCGACATTATTCTCAGCAAGGGTCGTGCGAACCACCGACTCGATCTTTTTTATATAAGCACTGTCGTCATCACAAATTGCGATCTTCACGAAATGCCACTCCTCGTTGACAATTATACCATATGAGAAAACTCAAGTCAAATTGTTTAAATCGTTAAATCGTTGAGTCATCTTTCTGATGTATGTAGCAGTCAACAAGACGCCAGACCATCCTCTGCTCTTCGACGGAAAGCGACGAGAGCATCTCCCCTATCTGCTCGGGAAGAGAATCGCTTATCACGCCGGAGAAGAAATAGTCCGCGTTGCAATCGAGAGCCTGGCAGATGAGCATAAAGCTGTTGAGCTTCGGATAGCTCCTGCCATTCTCTATATTGGATATCTGATTATCAGAGACTCCTATAAGCTCCGCCAGCTCGGACTGTTTCATTCCGAGCAGTTTTCTGCGCTGCATTATCCGCGCCCCGATAACGGCATTCTTCTTTTCATCATTCACTTTCATCACCCATGGAAAATGTTACCATTTGCCGCTTTTAATTGGAACAAACTGCCATTTACAAGCACAATTATATTTGTAATACGCTGTTATTTTATGCCGTTGTTAAATAATATTATGGATTTGTGCAGTTTTGACGCAAAAATATGCAGTATTGTTTGTTATATTGAATTTTATTATTGACATGTTATCATGTAGTTGTCCCAAAAATACCAAAGAAAGGAAATGCCGGACTTAAATGGAACCGGCAGCAGGTGGACAAAAATGAAGAACATAGCAAAGAAAGCGGCAGAGTCTGTTATCACTCTCGCCAAGAAGAACGTCAAGGACGACATCAATTCAACCGGTTCGCCCTGGTCTTATCAGCCCCGTATGCCCAAGAGCGCGGAGATCTATAAGAACAAATGATTTATGATCTGTCAGTTCGCCTGACTTCTCGTCTCGGGAAGCGCGGGTATCTGCCGGACAGCGAGGAAGAGATCGTAGCTTACGGTCTCTTTTCGCTGTTATCGAAGCTGATGTACGCGGTCATCTGCCTGATACTGGGACTGATTTTTTCGGTTCCGCTCGAGAGCATGATTTTCTACGCCGTATTCCTGTTCGTCAAGAAATACGGCGGCGGGTTTCACGCCTCGACCGAGGGCAGATGCATGATACTGTCGACGATAGAAATACTTTTGTCGATATGCTTTGTTTTCTTCGCCCTGCGCGAGTCCGTGATTTTGAGATCCGGTGCGCTCGCATCGGCAGTGGCATACATTATAATATGTATCCTCTCCCCTGCGGCGGCGAAAGAGAAGCCGCTCGACGACGCGGAGAAAATTCGCTACCGCGAACGGTCGATAATCCGCGTTACGCTTACATTCGCAGCCATGACGGCGGTGCTCATCTTCGGCTATCCGAGGATATGCGCTCCGCTTTGCGCCGCGCTCCTGCTTGAGGGCGTCATGCTGACGGCAGGCAGGATATCGCTGAGAAGATACAGCCGCGAAACGGCAGAAGAGTAAACACAAAAGCCATCTCCGAAAAGGGATGGCTTTTGTGTTTTTAGTATATAAATTGAGCCGCCCCATTAAGGAACGGCTTTTTGTTTATTTTTCTTTTCCAATCGTCACGGTGCTCTGTCCCCTGTGGCGAATGAGCCTTTGGACGGTGAATGTGCCGTCGTTTTTGATATTTATAAGCTGGCCACCCCTGAAAGGCACGACATAGATATTATGGTCGCACGATAGACCGTAGCTGAGCCTTATCCCGTGATATTCGGCGGAATAGTTGTTCATTATGGTCGTGACCCGCGAAGCACGCGGCGGGAGCGTCAGCGGGTAATGATGGAATCCCTTTCAGCGCCAACAGAAATATATTTTATCTGCACGCCGATCCGCGTTTCTATGAAGTCGATATATTTTTTCGCCGCTTCGGGCAGTTCATCGAACGAGCGGCAGTCGGAGATATCCTCTTTCCAGCCGTCAAAATACTCATAGACGGGCTTTGCGTTATTGAACGCGCTGCCGGTCGGGAAAGTATCGACGCGCTTTCCGTCTATTTCATATGCGACGCAGACGGGGATTTTATCGAAATAAGAGAGAATGTCAAGCTTTGTCAGCGCGATTGCGGTTGCGCCCTGTACACGCGCTCCGTAGCGCGAGGCCACGACATCGAAGCCGCCGACCCTTCTCGGTCTGCCGGTAGCCGCGCCATATTCGTTGCCCGCCCGGCGAAGTATTTCGCCCTCTTCACCGAACAGTTCGCACACGAACGGACCCTCGCCAACGCAGGTCGAGTAGGCTTTCATAACGCCTATGCTCTCGTCAAGATGTAACTGCGGAATGCCCGCGCCGATAGTCGAAAATGCGGCGATGCTGTTTGACGACGAGGTATACGGATAAATGCCGTAATCAATATCCCTGAGTGCGCCGAGCTGAGCTTCAAAGAGTATCTTTTTGCCCTCGTCAGCCGCTTTGCTCAGATATTCCGACGTGTTGCAGATATACGGGAGCAGCGGCTTGCCGTAGGTGCGAAGCCAGGTGAGCATTTTTTCGGCGTCGATAGGCTCGTGGTGATATCCGCCCTCGATGAGCAGGTTTTTCCACTCGACGATATCCCTGAGATGATCGGCGACGCCGTCTATGTCGCGCAGATCGCCCATACGAATGGTCTTTTTCATATATTTGTCCGCATAAACGGGCGCGATTCCGCGGCGGGTCGAGCCGAATTTTTTATCGGAGAGTCTGTCCTCTTCGAGGCAGTCCTGTATCCTGTGATAGGGCATGCAGATAGTTGCGCGGTCGCTGATTTTCAAGTTTTCCGGGGATATCTCTATCCCCTTTTCGCGCAGCCTGCCGATCTCGCCGACGAGGTGCTCGATATCAATAACCATTCCCGTGCCCATGACATTCACTGTGCCGTCGCGCAGAATGCCGGAGGGAAGCAGATTGAGAATAAACGTGCCCTTTTCGTTGACGACGGTGTGACCCGCATTGTTTCCGCCCTGATAGCGCGAAACTATATCAAAATCCTGCGAAAGATAATCGACGATGCGTCCCTTGCCCTCGTCGCCCCAGTTGACACCGACTATCGCTGATAACATAATGATTGCTCCTTCTTTCGTTTGACTTGCCGCCATGCGGCGTGATTTCAGTTTTCGCTGTGTTTTACGCCGTTTTCCGCGCTGAGGATAAGCTCCTCCTCTTCGCGGATGAACATCATGCCGAAGCTTATCAAAAGCAGCCCGCAGGATATCCAGATCGACTTCTCGCCGAGTCTCCCGGTAACAAAGCTGCCGACACCCGCGCCGACGGCAAAGACCAATATGACCGCGAAATATGTGAGCGCCTTTTTGAGTATCGCCTTATCCTTTGTGCGAAAATAGGCGCAGAGAGCCTCAGTGCCGCTTCGCATATTGCCGATGCACATCGTGCTGGCATAGGCATGGCCGCGCACCTTATGGAATGTCTGCACCTGAAGCGCGCAGACGAACGAGACGAGCGCATTCGCGAGCGGATCGAGCTTCTGCGGCATGAATCCGACCGCAAACAGCAGAACTATCTCATCGATAAGAATCAGCTGCCGCCAGTGGATTTTCTCGCAGTTTTTGAACCGCATATGCACCACTTCCGCTATCGCGATGCCGATGATAAACGACACAACGGGGATGAGATATTTGATGACCCTGCTTCTGTCCGCGTCGACAAGGGCCGTGCTCATGAGTACGATATTTCCCGTCTGCGCATTTGCAAAGACCGAGCCGCGGCAGCAATAAGTATAGGCATCCTGAAATCCGCCGGAAAGTATTATGAACACCGCCGCGCGGAATTTGTCAGACATCTGTCCGTGAAAACCGTTTTTGAGTTTCATGCAGACACACGACCCTTGGATTTATCGGCAGTCAGCCTGTCTATGCTGACAAGCTTCGTGCAGAGTGCGAGCACGCGCACCGCGAGAGTTATCTCTTCGACCGTTGCAAACGACGGGGCGAGCCTTATATTTTTATCCTCCGGGTCGAGTCCGTGCGGATAAGTTGCCCCGGCGGGAGTGAACGTAACGCCGCAGTCGCCACACATCTTCACGACCTTTCCGGCGCAGCCCGGCATGGTGTCAAACGAGAGAAAATACCCGCCCTTGGGCGTTGTCCACTCTGCGATGCCCAGGCCGCCCAGTTCTTCGTCCAGCACTTTATATACCGAATCGAACTTCGGCTTCAAAATGGCGGCGTGCTTTTTCATATGTGCTTTAAGTCCGGCGCTGTTTTTGAAATATCTCGCGTGCATCAGCTGGTTCATCTTATCCGGTCCGATGGTCGCGAATTTCAAAAAGCTCTTTATATCTATCAGATTGGCCGGACTCGCCGCGACCGCCGCAACGCCCGCGCCCGGGAAGGTTATCTTGCTCGTGGAGCAGAACTCATAGACCATATCGGCGCTGCCGGCTTTTTCGCATTCCTCGATTATATCCGGTATCTGCGCATTGTCGCCGTCAAAGGCGTGGACACAGTAGGCATTGTCCCAGAATATACGAAAATCCTCCGCCGCCGGCTTCAATGCGGCGAAGCGTCTGACCGTCTCGTCGCTGAACACGATTCCCGTTGGGTTCTGGTATTTCGGCACGCACCAGATACCTTTCACCTTTTCGTCCTTTATCAATTTTTCGACCTCGTCCATATCGGGACCCGTCGGCAGCATCGGCACGGGGACAAGCTCGAAGCCGAAATGCTCGGTTATTGCAAAATGGCGGTCATATCCGGGGACGGGACAGAGGAACTTGCGCCCTTCAACCTCCTGCCAGGGCTTCGCGCCGCAGATTCCGTCGGTCATGCCGTGGCTGACTATCTGATACATCATAGTAAGGCTGCTGTTCCCGCCGACAAGCGTATGCGACGAGTGCGTGCCCATCATATGCGCGAGCAGGCGCTTTGCCTCCGGGATTCCGTCAAGTCCGCCGTAGTTGCGGCAATCCTGCCCGCTCTCGGAGTCGAGGATGCTGCGGCTGTCGATAACATCGAGCATACCGAGCGACAAATCCAGCTGCTCCGCCGACGGCTTTCCGCGCGACAGATCGAGCGTCACGCCGTTTTTCAAAAGTTTTTGGAGCTCTTTCGCAGCTTTCTCTTTTTCTGCTGTCAGCTCTTCGCTGCTTGCTTTCAGATAATTCAAAGTAATTCTTCTTTCCGGGCTTTACTTTTTTTGACAAGTGTATTATAATCCAGTTACAGATATGTGTAAAATCTATAATACATATATCAACGATATCTAAAACATATATCAGCGGAGGCTTATCATGAACATAAACTACGACTACTACCGAATCTTTTACTTCGTCGCAAAATACGGCAACATCTCACAGGCCGCGAAGCTGCTTTTGAACAACCAGCCCAATCTGACAAGGACGATAAAGAACCTCGAGAGCGAGCTCGGCTGCCCCCTGTTTTCGCGCACAAACCGCGGCATGCGCCTGACGCCGGAGGGTCAGAAGCTGTATGAGCACATCAAGGTCGCCATCGAGCACATCGAGGCGGGCGAAGAAGAGATAACCGAGAGCAAGAATTTGCAGACGGGCACGGTTTTCGTCGCGGCGAGCGAGGTCGCCCTGCGCTGCCTGCTTCTGCCAGTGCTCAAAAAATTTCGCATGCTCTATCCCGGGGTTCGCATACGCATCAGCAACCACTCGACCCCGCAGGCAATAGCCGCGCTCAAGGACGGAACGGCGGATATCGCAATCGTCACGACTCCGACCGTCCGCTCCGCCTCGCTGAGCGAAACCCCGCTTCGCTCAGTGCGCGAGGTGGCGATATGCTCGCCGGCATTCAAAGAGCTGCTCGGCAGAAAGATAAGCCTCGCCGATCTCGGTAACTATCCGCTGATATCTCTCGGCACGAGCACAAAATCATTCGAGTTTTATTCGGCGTTCTTCACCGAGCACGGTCTGCCGTACAGCCCTGACATCGAAGCGGCAACGGCAGATCAGATTCTCCCGATGGCGCAGGCGGATCTCGGAGTCGGATTCGTGCCCGAGGAGTTCGTAAATCCTTCCGACAACGTGCGGATAATCGACCTTGAAGAAGAGATACCCGAGCGCAGCATCTGCCTTATAAAAAGAAAAGAGCAGCCGCTGAGCGTGGCTGCAAAAGAACTTGAAAGAATGATAATAGAACTGGCGAGCGGAGAGTGAAAAGTGGATAGTGGTGAGTGGCAAGTGAAAAGTGGAGAGTGAAGAGTGGAGAGTGAAAAAGTAAAAATCGGCAAATATCTGACGATACTTGCCGGTTTTTGGTGCGGATAACAGGGATCGAACCTGCATGGTTGCCCACCGGATCCTAAATCCGGCGCGTCTGCCAATTCCGCCATATCCGCATATGTGCCGTCCACGGAATACCCGGCACGGCTTTTAACTGCTATATTATATCAGGGATAATAATTATTTTCAAGTTTTTCGTGTTCGGAGCTACAAAAAATAAAAAAAAGCTTGCTTTTTTGCAAGTTATCTGTTATCATATCATCTGTTACCGAGTAAAGAAGGAGGTGCGACACATGGCAAAATGCGAATATTGCGGTAAGGATGTGTCTTTCGGCATCAAGGTTTCCCATTCTCACAGACGTTCAAACAGAACCTGGAAGCCCAACATTAAAAGGGTCAAGGCTATAGTGAACGGCTCTCCCAAGAGAGTTTATGCATGTACTCGTTGCCTTCGTTCCGGCAAAGTTACACGCGCTGTCTGATGACCGAACAGATATTCACGGCACTGTTTTAAACGGTGCCGTAATTTTTTTGCCTTTTTATATTCACGCTCCGGCATCTTTTTGGGGCGGGTATAATACTATTATATATTCTGTACCCTCCTGACCGCTGACAAAGTTTATGACATAATTGTAAACTTTGGAAAAAGGTATTGATTTTTGGTACAAATGGGTTTAGAATATGAATTAGCACTCGGGGATGTAGAGTGCCAAAAGATTTTTAAGCTTGCATTTTTTATAATTCAGGAGGAATCGATATGAACATTAAACCGCTTGCAGACAGAGTTGTTGTCAAGCCTGTCGAGGTTGAAGAAACTACGAGCAGCGGCATTATCCTCGCCGCTTCCGCACAGGAGAAGCCCCAGGTTGCTGAGGTCGTTGCAGTGGGTCCCGGCGGACTCGTTGACGGCAAGGAAGTTGAGATGTACGTCAAGGTCGGCGACAGAGTCATAACCGGCAAATATTCCGGCACTGAGGTCAAGCTCAACAAAGAGGAATACACCATAGTCCGTCAGAGCGACATTCTCGCTATCGTAGAATAATCGGAGGTAATTCATCATGGCAAAACAGATCATTTACGGCGAGGAAGCCCGCAAGGCTCTCCAGGCCGGTATCGATAAGCTCGCTAACACAGTTAAAATCACGCTCGGCCCCAAGGGCAGAAACGTTGTGCTCGACAAGAAGTACGGCGCTCCCCTCATCACCAACGACGGTGTCACCATCGCCAAGGATGTTGAGCTCGAAGATCCCTTTGAGAACATGGGCGCTCAGCTGATAAAGGAAGTCGCCACAAAGACAAATGATGTCGCGGGCGACGGCACCACCACCGCTACCCTGCTCGCTCAGGCACTCGTCCGCGAGGGCATGAAGAACGTTGTTGCAGGCGCAAACCCGATGGTCATCAAGAAGGGCATCCAGAAGGCCGTTGACGCCGCTATCGAGGCTGTCAAGTCCCACTCTCAGCCTGTTAAGGGCACCGAGGACATCGCAAGAATAGCTACTATCTCCTCCGCTGACGAGGACATCGGCAGAATCATTGCCGACGCTATGGAGAAGGTCACCTCCGACGGCGTTATCACCGTTGAGGAGTCGAAGATTGCGCAGACCGAGGCAGAGGTTGTCGAGGGCATGCAGTTCGACAGAGGCTACATTTCCCCCTACATGGTAACCGACACCGACAAGATGGAAGCTGTCATTGACGACGCTCTCATTCTTATCACAGACAAGAAGATCGCAAGCATTCAGGATCTTCTTCCCCTGCTCGAGCAGATCATGCACGCAGGCGGAAAGCTTATCATCATCGCTGAGGACATCGAGGGCGAGGCTCTTTCGACCATCCTTGTCAACAAGCTTCGCGGCGTGTTCACCTGCGTGGGCATCAAGGCTCCCGGCTTCGGCGACAGACGCAAGGAAATGCTCCAGGATATCGCTATCCTCACCGGCGGCAAGGTCATCACCTCCGAACTCGGCCTTGAGCTCAAGGACACCCAGATTTCCGATCTCGGCCGCGCACGCCAGGTCAAGGTCTCCAAGGAGAACACCATCATTGTTGACGGCGCAGGCGACAAGGACGCTATTAAGTCCAGAGTCAACCAGATCCGCACCCAGATCGAGAACACCGCTTCCGACTATGACAGAGAGAAGCTTCAGGAGCGCCTTGCAAAGCTTGCAGGCGGCGTAGCGGTCATCAAGGTCGGCGCAGCTACCGAGACCGAGATGAAGGAGAAGAAGCTCCGCATCGAGGACGCTCTCGCAGCAACCAAGGCAGCTGTTGAAGAGGGTTCCGTTGCAGGCGGCGGCGTCGCACTGCTCAACGCTATCCCCGCAGTCAAGGCTCTGCTTGACAGCACCGAGGATTCCGACGAGAAGACCGGCGTGAAGATCGTTCTCAAGGCTCTTGAAGAGCCCGTTCGCCAGATCGCTTCCAACGCGGGACTTGAGGGTTCGGTTATCATCAACCACATCGTTGAGTCCGGAAAGATCGGCTACGGCTACAACTTCGCTTCCGACGGATATGTTGACATGTTCGAGGCAGGCGTTGTTGACCCGACAAAGGTCACCCGCTCCGCTCTGCAGAACGCCGCTTCCGTTGCGGCAATGGTTCTGACCACAGAGAGCCTTGTCACCGACAAGCCCGACCCGGCAGCAGACGCGGCAAACGCCGCAGCGATGGCTGCACAGGCCGGCGGCGGAATGTATTGATCCAAAGCTGAATAAATGATTTGAGCCGCTCGGGCAACCGGGCGGCTTGATTTTTCGTATTGTGCAGGTTGGGATTTGTCGCCGCAGCTGATGACGCAGGCATTTGTCGTAACATTGCAAATCAACGCGATACTGTATGTGAGAATATAAAAGTCCTCCTAACTCTTCTGTTAAAACCGCAATATCCCATCAAAAGCCGAGCTGAATATACACAGAAAAATTCCCTCCCATGCGTGCACGGGAGGGTTTTGTTATGCCGTTTTACTGTTCTGATTTGCGCTTTGGGAGCTTGACTTTTGTCCGCTCTGTGCGGAATTATCCCAGCGCGGGTCGCCGTAGGGCGGTGTGCCGCCGGGCTGCTGTCCGCCCTGTCCGCCGCCCATTGAGCCGCTGCCATAAATTATACTTTCAAGCGTCACCGATTGACTCTGGCCGCAGGCGGTCACGGTATATGTGCCGCCCTTTGTCAGCCCCGGGCAGCTGACAACAACGCAGTTGTAGTTCTTGCTCGGCGTGTATTCGGCGAGCACGTTGCCGCTTGAATCCGCAACGCTTATCTTGCCGCTTGCAAATGACTGATATGTGAGCATTATGCTACCCTGGGTCGAGCTGTCGCCGAAGTTCTGCGCCATGCCGCCCGAACCCGCCGCTATCACGATACCGCCGGTTATCGCAACGGGCCTTAAAGTGCTCGAGATGGAGGTCGGCAAGCAGAAAATGGATAGACAAGGCGCAGGCGCAGACGGAGAAGCTCAAGGAGCTTGTCAACTCGCTCGTCACGCTCTCACGCATGGACGAAAAGGGAACTCCGCTGAAGTTCGCCGACTTTGACATCAGCGCGGCAGTGAGCGAGACGGCGGATTCATTTAACGAGTTGTCCAAGGCGGCGGGTCACAGACTCATAACGGAAATCGCGCCTAATTTATATTATAACGGAGACGAATACGCGGTGCGCCAGCTGGTTTCAATATTGCTCGACAATGCCGTGAAATACGCATCACCCGACTCACCGATAACATTGAAGCTCGAAAAGGACAGAAAGGGCGTTGTTATCCGCTCGTCGAACGGGTGCGATAATATGGCGAAGAAGATACAAAGAAGCTGTTTGACCGCTTTTACCGCGCGGATAAGGCAAGAGGCTCGGGCGGCTTCGGAATCGGGCTTTCGATAGCACGCAGTATCGCCGAAGCGCACAAAGGCTCGATAAAAGCCGAGCTTACTGACAGCAGAACGATAGAATTCACGGTTCATCTGAAATAGAAAAACGGTCGGAGTTTTTGGCTCCGGCCGTTTTGTTTTGATTTTTATTTATTTGTTGCTCCACATGCCGTTTTTGACATTTTTTATTCTGACTGTCTCATCACCCAGACCGTAGAAGAGCTTGAAGCGAGTCTCCCACACGGTATCTTTAGTCGGGTTGGGAGTCCAGACATATTGCCCAAACGGAAGATTTTCAACCGTAATAGTCTTTTCTCCCGCCTTGAGATCCTCACGAGCTTTGTTGACACGTCTTTGGTTATAGAAAGTAACAGTGCCGAAAACTCCGAAGAAGAAAAGCATCGCGAATGCCGTGACGCTGACGAGCACTCGGCGAACCGGAATCTGTATCTTGCTCACAGAAGCCGCTTTGGTGAGCGAATACATATCTGCGACAAGGCAGATCATCAGGACATATGCCGCAAATTCGCATCTGCTGCCGATGGGGGTAACTATAAGCAACGGAGCGAGAGTTGCGGGCACGCTGACATACCAGAACAAAAGTTTCGACTTTGCGATTCCCTTGCAAGGCACGACTATAACAAAGATTCCTATTGCGAGATAGTATATGACCGACAGCGCAGCGTTGAGCATACGGAATATCTTCGGATAGCTGATAGCCCCTATAAGCGACGCAAGCGACCAGACGCAAAAGCCGATTATAACAGCCAGCGAGATATAGCCGAACACAAGCTGAGCCTTGTTCTTTATCTTATCCTTGAAAGTCAGCCACAGCAGAACGCAAACAACGACAACGAAGATATTGAGCACAACGCTTGCAAGGAAAAAATCCTTTGTAATCGAGAGAACATTTTCAACAGCCCTCGAAATAAGACCGCCTACGGAAGTTGAAACGGTTCTGTAGCCGTCAGTACCCTCAGCGATGGCGTGATAGCTGCTGTTCGAGAACATCATTCCCGCTCCGGCTATTGCACCGGCGAGGAAGCCGAAATGCGCGAAATAGCACTTCTTGAAACGGACAACGCAGTAGATTATGATATAAATTCCAAGAAGAATATTATATATCGTCATCGGCTCCATTATCAGCGCACTGCAGAACGCGAGAACAAACAGCGGTATCGCCGCAGCCGGAGCGAACTTCGGCGTGTCCTTGCCGTATATGCGCGCGGTATAACAGATAAAGACGAGCGTCAGCGCGATTGAAGTGGCATAGTTTGAAAAGCCCGATGTCCAGACTATCGACTGTCTGAGCATATCCGTCGGCATGAGCAGAAGCGCAATGCAGGCGATAAGAGGCGCGGTTCTGTTACCGGATATTTTCTCTATCATATAGATGATGCCGACAATGAACAGCGACATGCACAACGCCTTGAGCACATTCGAGCGCGTCAATGCGAGGACAATAAGGTTTCCGACATATCTTCCGTTATAAGCCTCAAAGTGTGCGGCGAGACGGTCAAGACCTATCTGCGAGCCCCACGCCCAATCGTCGCCCGAATACGGGAACAGCAGACTGAGCAAAAATACGAATACAAATCCGATCGAGTAAAACACCAGGCGCCGTTTCGCGCCGTTACTCATTTGTTTTGACATTTTTTATCCTCCTGATCGGTTATCACTGAATCGAACAATTCCGACGCATAGATTATACATTATCTGTTGTCCAAAAACAATAATATTGACATATTTTTTATATATTGACAAGCGCAGAGCGGGACTGATATACTTCCCCTGACGACAAACCGCAAAGGAGAATACTATGATAACACTCATTCCCTCACGCGAGCCGAATGCCGCACAGAAGGCGCAGATAGCCCGCAAATACGGAATGTTCATTCATTTCGGCATCAACACATTCAACAACACCGAGTGGTCGGACGGCACTCTGCCGCTCGATAGCTACGCGCCCGACGCGATAGACGCAGACAGCTGGGTCAGGCACGCATACGAGGCGGGCATGAACTATGTCATTCTCATAACAAAACACCACGACGGTTTCTGCCTTTTCGACACCGACACGACGGAATACTGCGTCAACAACACCAAAAATCCGACAGACGTTGTTGCCGAGGTCGCGAAAGCCTGTAAGAAATACGGAGTGAAGCTCGGACTCTATTATTCCCTTTGGGACAGGCACGAGTCCTGCTACAACGACGATGAAAAATACACCGAATATATGTGCTCACATCTGAGAACCCTGCTCGGCGGAAAATACGGCGAAGTATGCGAGCTGTGGCTCGACGGCGCATGGGGAAAAGATGGCAGCGCGGAGGACAGGTGGAATCTCGCGAAGATATATGATCTTGTGCACACTCTTCAGCCGGGATGTGTCATGGCGGTCAATGTCACGATAGGCGAGCCCGGCGCAGTCGGAAACAACGACTATTACCGCCCCGAAAACTACAAAGAGGGCATGACGATGCGATATTTCCCGAGCGATTTCAGACTCTGGGATCCGCATTTCACGGGCAAAAACGACCCGAAGATATATTCACACGACGGCAAAGATTATTATCTCCCGTTTGAGGCAACGATCTGCATACGCAACATGGTCAACTGGTTCTGGGACGACGACTACACAAAAGATCCGCTCGTCGGCGCGGAATTCATCGCCGAAAAATACCGCCACCTCATCGGGCAGGAGAATGTGCTCGTAGTCAATGTTGCGCCCGACATCCACGGCAAGCAGGAACCCGAGGACATAGCCTGCCTCAACGAGGCGGCAGCGCTGCTCGGAATAGCGAGAAAAATTTAATAATAGTGCCCGTTTTCGGGTGATATAAAGCACATAAATCCTATCCATAAAAACATGGATAGGATTTATGTTATTTTATAACCGTATCAATTGCTTTTCTGACATCGGCGGCGACGGAATCTATATCGCGTGCGGCGTCGATGACGACGATATTGTCTCTGTCTTTGAGCAGTTCAAACGCGCTGTAATACCGCTCGCGGATGGCGTTTATCTGCTCCGGGTCGCGCTCAAAAATTTCGAGATACACGCGCCCGTTTTCTATTCTCTCATGGCAGTTCTCCGGGTCGACATCGAAGAAGATGCAGATATCCGGCTTGAGTATGCCCGGGCAGTTGAGGTTCATATCTATGACCCACTGCCTGTCCTCCCCCACCGCCTGATAGGCGATGGATGAATAATAATATCTGTCGCACACGACATCGATTCCCGCTTCAAGCGTCTTTTCTATACCGTTGACGGGGTTCATGTTGTGCGCCACGCGGTCCGCGAGGAAGAGCGCGGCGAGCTCCGAAGATGTGCGCTGCCTTGCACCGCTGAGCACATCTCTTATCATGCCGCCGGTCACCGACTCGGTGGGCTCGGCGGTCGGATACACATTCCTGCCCTGCGACTTGAGATAAGCGCAAAGCAGAGCCGTCTGGGTGCCCTTGCCGGAGCCGTCAAGTCCCTCAACTACAATAAATTTTCCTCTCATAATACGCGGTAGTCCTCCGTGTAAATGAAGGTACATTTGTCGAGCTGTTTGTCCGATACTTTTATCTTCGACGGGAAGCTCGATTTGACTGCTTTTGCCATGTCAATCTGCTCGCCGCAGAGAGTGGCTCTTGCATATTCAAACGCCGCCTCGGTCATTGAAGATGCGGTCAGATCGTCCCACACGATGAACTGGTTCTTCGTGCCGCCGTTCGCTCTTATCGCGGCTCTGACCTTGCTGAACACCTTGGACTTGTTGTCCCACTTCTTTCCGACTTCGATATCAAAAGCGGCGGTGTAGCCGTCATAGATGCTCGGGAAGCTCGTGCCCGCGACGATTATGCCGTTCGGGCAGGCGTTCTTTATAAGCTCCGCCTGAGAAGATATATCGGCGCAATAAGCCGCAATCTTCTTGCCCTCGAAATTCTTGAGCTGGCGGGCGATATCCTCTTTCATGAAGCTCTGCGCGCCCTTTATGCCGAGAGCCTGCGAGACATCGTAGCAGTTGACAAATTTATATGTCATGCCGAGCTCATCGCACTTTTTCTCAGCCGCTTCGCGCGACTCCTTGATGCTCGGGGTGCTCTGCTGAACGCCGGTGGCGTAATAGACAAAGACCTGCGCGCCGCGTCCGTGCGCCTCTTCAACCATCATTGCCGCGTCCTTGGCGGTGTCTATCGCAAGAATGGCATCGGCGGACTTCGCAAGAGTCTGGATATTCTCCTCGGGTGCTGTGCAGACGATGAGCTTATCGGGGTTCTTTGCCTTTGCCGCTCTGACTGCCGCGACGGCTCCGAGATTCGCTCTCGCGATAACTATCGCGCCGTAGCTCGCATCGGAGGCGATATCGTTGACGCGCTTATAGAAATCGAGAATGCCCGAAGTGCCGACGCGCGTGTCGGTATAGACAACATGCTCGACATAGGAATATTCGCTCGCAAGCTGAGCCGCACGCTGATATTCCTCGGGGTTCTGCGACAGGGTCGCTGTGACTATGGCGATCTTTTTGCCGGGCGCTTTGCCTCCGGCTCCGCCCGAGCACGCACACATACCTATGGCGACCGCCAGAATGAGTAGGAATGCCGCTGTGGCTTTGAAAGTCTTTTTCATATGATACACCTTATTTTTCCATGAACGCTTCGGCGATGCGCGCGGTGCTGTGCCCGTCGCAGGCGTCCATAAAATAGTTTCTGAAGTTTTCAATTTCCGCGCTGTCGAAGCCGGACTGTGCCTGCCTGACGGCGGAAATAATGCCCTCGGTGTCCCGGACTATAGGGCCGGGAACGAAGTCCTCATATTTGTTATAGAAGCTGCGGTCGCGGTCATATTCTTCGAGATCGTAGGCAAAGAATATCATCGGACGGCTGAGCAGCGAATATTCAAAGATTACGGACGAATAGTCGCTTATCAGCATATCAGCCGCGCACATGGCGAGGTCGATTCGCACATCTTTTGAGATATCAAACACGAAATTCTCATATTTTTCGCGCTCTTCGGCGTTGAGCGAAAAGCACTTCGCCGTCTGCGGATGGAGCTTATACAGCAGGACGAAATCGTCGGACAGCTCCGCGTTCATGCGCTCGATATCAAGCTTCAGATCCATATAGGACTTGAGAATTGAGTTGCCGCGGAAGGTCGGGGCATAGAGAATTATCTTCCTGTCCCCTATCTGCGGGAATTTTTTGAGCATTTCCTCACGGGCGGACGAGACGAAATCGGGATTGAAATAAATATCCGTCCTTGGCACGCCGAGAGGTCTGATTATGCTCTCCGGGCAGTTGAACGCCTCGGCATAATACGGAATAATATTGCGCGCCGACACGGTGACTGCGGTATAGGTGTTGTGAATCGGATAGCGTTCGAGGCTCTTTCTGTCCGCGCCCCACTTGAGGTCGGCGGTCGAATAGCCCCATTTTTTGAACGCGCCGCACGCATGCCAAAGCTGAATGACCTCGGTGCCCTTTCGAGGATGATTCGCGAACAGCGGAAAGAACGCATCCTCGACAAAGACGAGTTTGCTCGTCGCATACTCGCGCTGGAAGCGGATATTCTGCCTGAACTCCGCAGCCCTCGCGCTTATACTGCCCGCTCCCGCGGGAATGAGCATCTCGGTGCAGTGCATCCCGCGCGCCTCAAGCTCGCGCTTCATGCAGGACAGGTTGTCCGGAAGCGTTTTGCTGTTTGAAGCAAGGAGCACCTTTTTTTCGTCTATCGGCTTTTTCGCCGCGCGCCTGTAGACCGCAGGCCAAATGCGGTAATAGAGCAGGTGGCGGCGCATATCGCCGAGTTTTTTTATCAGTCTTATAAGCAGTGACTTCATCTGTCGCTTTCTTCCTTAAAAATGCAGCTTGGAGTTGACTTCCTGCACGGTCTTTTCGTCGAGCTTCAACACCTTGCGGTCATATGTATACATTCCGTTGACCTCGAACTCGACGTCGCTGACCTGAGTATAGACAGTGGCGCAAAGTCCTTTCTTTATCAGCGGGATGACCTGCTTCTCGTGCAGCTTCTTATAAGCTGCGGAGAGCTTCTCCTTCGACCTGAACATGATATAGCCGAAGCTCTTCTGCTTGTTCCAGACGTGGCCGTCGAGAATCATGCTGTATCCGCCGTATTCGCTTATGACGAACGGTCTGCCGTCAAGCTTGGGCATACGAATGGGCAGGATATATTTGTGCATACTCTTGAGGTCGCAGCCCTTCTGATCGTACCAGCCGCTCGCGTGGTCAACGATTCTCGAGGGATCGTATGCCTTGACGGCATTGCCGATCTCCTTCGCGTCGAACTGACCCCAGCCCTCGTTGAAGGGCACCCAGCAGCCGATGCAGGTGCAGTTATAGAGATTGTCTATCATCTCGAACAGCTCGCGGCGGTAGTCATCGCGCCACTCCTTTTCGCCGCGGCTGAACCAGTTATATTTATTATCCTTGACGCCGATGCCGATATTCGGCAGAACACCCGCAAGGATATTTCCGATATACTCGCCGCCGCTGACCATATCCTGCCAGACTATCATGCCGAGTCTGTCGCAGTGATAGTACCAGCGCAGGGGCTCAACTTTGATATGCTTTCTGAGCATATTAAAGCCGAGGCGCTTCATCTCGGCGATGTCGAATATCATCGCTTCGTCGTTGGGCGGAGTCAGACCGCCGTCGCTCCAATAGCCCTGATCGAGCAGGCCGCGCTGGAAATAGGGTTCGTTATTGAGCATAAGGCGCGGCAGACCCTGCTTATCCTTACCGATGCTGAACTTTCTCATGCCGAAATAGCTCTTGACGGTATCGACAGCTTCGCCGTTTTTCTTCACGGTGAGCACAAGGTCATAGAGAGTCGGGCTCTCAGGGCTCCAAAGCTTCGCGTCGGGCACGGGAAGATGCGCGTTGAGCTTCATCTCGTCGGAATACACCTGCTCGCCGCCGAGCGAAATCTCCGCCTCTATCGTGCATCCGTCAAGTCCCTCGCCGGTGCAGGAGACGATTATCTCTCCCGCGTCGATATCGGGGGTCAGGCGCACGCAGGTGATATGGCTCTGAGCCACGGGCTCAAGCCACACAGTCTGCCAGATTCCGGAGGTTCCGGTATACCAGAAGCCGACGGATTTGAGAACCTGTTTGCCGCGGTTCTGCCAGCCCTTATCGGTCGGGTCATAGACCTTGACAACAAGTTCATTTTCGCCGTTGACAAGTTCGTCTGTTATATCAAAAGAGAACGGGCAATAGCCGCCGGTATGAGTGCCGACGGAGACGCCGTTGACAAACACCTCGCACTGCCAATCGACAGCGCCGAAATGCAGAATGCAGCGCTTATCATCAAAGCGGCTGTCGAGAGTGAACCTCTTTCTGTACCAAAGGCGCTCGTCGGGCTGAAGCGCGCGCTGAACGCCGGAGAGCTGGCTCTCGATGGCGAAAGGCAGGATTATCTTGCCGCTGAAATCTTTCGGGCAGGCGTCGCCCGCCGGGGTTATCTCATAATCGCACTCGCCGTTGAGGCACATCCAATCCTCGCGCACAAGCTGCGGGCGGGGATACTCCGGAAGAGGACAGTTTTTGTCCACATCGTCAAAGAATCGGGTTTTCAGATCGTTCACTTACTCAACCTCCGCAATTTAATTAAAAAGTCACATAGTATTATACATTAATTTATGCGTTTTGTCTATAGATTTATTCTCTGTGCCACTTCACGCCCTGGGCGGTATCCTCGAGGACGATGCCCATTTCCTTGAGCTGATCTCTGATTCTGTCCGCCTCTGCCCAGTTTTTCTCCTTGCGGGCGTTCGTGCGCGCCTCGATAAGGGCTTCGACATCGCTGTCGAGAGTCTCGGTCTTGCGGTTATAGACGAGTCCGAGCACGCCGGTCAGCTCGTCGAACATGGCTATTGCGCCTTCAACGAGTGCCTTCGAGGGGGTCTTGCCGACAACATTTGTATTGATATCGCGGACGAGCTCGAATATCGAAGCGATGGCGTCGGCGGTGTTGAGATCGTCGTCCATGGCGGCGATGAACTGCTCTCTGTACTTATTAAAGCCGTCGATAATCGCCTTGTCGCCGTCATGCTCTGCATCAGCGGAGTTCTTGAGCTCGAAATCGAGCGAATCGCGGCAAGTATAGAGCCTGTTGAGCGCGGCGATGCACTGCTCGATGATATCGGTGCTGTAGTTTATCGGGCTTCTGTACTGAGCGGAGATGAGCAGATAGCGGATCGGCTCATAGCCGTATTTTTCGGCAACATCGCGCACGGTGAAGAAATTGCCGAGAGACTTCGACATCTTCACGTTGTCAACGTTGATGTAGCCGTTGTGCATCCAATAGTGGGCGAACGGCTTGCCGGTGAAGCACTCGCTCTGGGCTATCTCATTCTCATGGTGCGGAAAGATAAGATCCTGGCCGCCGCAGTGAATGTCAATGGTGTCGCCGAGATAGCGCCAGTTCATCGCGGAGCACTCGATATGCCAGCCGGGTCTGCCCTTGCCCCACGGGGAATCCCACGCGGGCTCGCCGGGTTTCGCGGCTTTCCAGACGGCGAAATCCATAGGCTCGCGCTTGACCTCGCCGACCATTATACGCGCGCCCGCCTCAAGATCCTCAAGCGGCTGATGCGAGAGCTTGCCGTAATCCTTGAACTTCTCGGTGCTGAAATAAACGTCGCCCTGCGCCTCATAGGCATAGCCCTTTTCGATAAGGGTCGAGATTATCTGAATGATGGCGTCGATATTCTCGGTAGCCTTCGGATTTATCGTCGCGTGGCGAACATTGAGTCCGTCGGCGTCGGTCCAGAACTCTTTTATATAGCGCTCGGAAATCTCGGAGAAATCAACATGCTCCTCGTTTGCGCGTCTGATTATTTTATCGTCGATATCCGTGAAATTCTGGACGAACTTCACATTGTAGCCGCGATATTCGAGATAGCGGCGCAGGATATCGAAGATGCACAGCGGGCGGGCGTTGCCGATGTGAATATAGTTATACACGGTCGGACCGCAGGCGTACATCTTGATCTCGCCCGGAGTTATCGGGACAAGTTCTTCCTTTTTTCTTGTGAGAGTGTTATAGACTTTCATTTATATCTTCCTTTCAGTCAATTTCCTGTGTGTTTTCCTGCTCCTCAAGCTGTTTTCTCAGCTGGGAGACCTGATGCTCGAGCCTGCAAAGCTCCTGCGCGACCGGGTCGGGTATATGCACCTGGTCGAGGTCGTCGACCCTGACTCCGTTGCGGCGAACGATATGAGCCGGTACGCCGACGGCGGTACAGTCTGGCGGAATCTCATCGAGAACCACCGCGCCCGCGGCGATATTCGAGTTATCGCCGACCTTGAACGGGCCGAGCACCTTTGCGCCCGCGCCGATCATGACATTGTTGCCGATAGTCGGATGGCGTTTGCCGGTATCCTTTCCGGTGCCGCCGAGGGTCACGCCCTGATATATCATAACATCGTCGCCGATAACGGTGGTCTCACCGATAACGACGCCGGTGCCGTGGTCGATGAAAAAGCGCCTGCCGATGGTCGCCGCCGGGTGTATCTCTATCCCGGTTTTACGCGCCGCCCGCTGCGATATCCAGCGTGCGAGGAAGAACATCCTGCGGCGATAGCACCAATTGGCTCTGCGGTGCATTCTTATAGCTTTAAGACCCGGATAGAGGAAGAAGATTTCGAGCGCGCTTCTCGCGGCGGGGTCGCGCCGTTTGAAGGTGCTTATATCCTCCCTGAGCCTGTCAAACATAAATATCAACTCCTTGAGTTCGGATAAAATTGCTGCCGCGATGCGGCGTGGGGTGTTTGGAGTGCATATGCGTTACTAAGTCTGTGCTTTTCGCAGGCGGATAATATCCGTCCCCACAGCCGCTCAATATACAAATAACATACAAAAAGCCTCCGTTATCCTTGCGGACAACGGAGGCGCCTGAGCGCGGTTCCACTCCTGTTTATATCTCTGCGCGCAAATACGCGCCCGGCCGATAACGGTGCCTTCCGCGCAGGGATACTGTTGTTCCCCCTGCGTGCTGACGGGTGCATTTCGCCTTCATACGGCAAGGAGCTTTCTCAGCTTCGGGCTCCCTCTCTGATGCCGCGAATATCCGGCTACTTCTCCCGGTAAACGCATATTATTTTTTGGTTTTTGTCAGCCGATATGACTCGCATATCTACTAATCATTATATTGAAATCACTTGGAAAAGTCAATAAGTTTTTTGCTGTCCACAAAATATGTGATGCCCGAAACGACCGTCAGAACGGCGGTTATCCAGAGCATGATATTCGACACTCTCGCGAGAGTGAACCAGCCGGCGTTTGCGAAAATATCAAACGTCGCGTTAAGCTCGGCGAGGAGCATGATAACAATAGTGAACACCATCTGACTGACGGTTTTCGCCTTGCCCCAATAGTTTGCGGGGATGACAATGCCCTGCGCCGTGGCGATAAGGCGGACGCCTGCGACGGCGAACTCGCGGGTGAGGACGATCATGACGATCCAGATGCTGCACCAGCCCTCGCGCATGAATGCGAGCAGAGCGGCGGTGGTGAGCATTTTATCGGCGAGCGGATCGAGAAGCTTGCCGAAAACGGTAATAAGATTATTCTTTCGTGCAATCTTGCCGTCGAGCATATCGGTCAGCGACGCGACCGAGAAAACAGCGAGCGCGACTATGTAATGATAAGGGAACTCAATAAGCATAAGCGCGAGATAAATGGGCGCGAGGAACATTCTTATGAGCGTCAGTTTATTGGGCAGATTCAGCTTCTGCATTTCAATTCCCCTTTCCGGGTTTTATTTTACTGTTCTTCCGAGCAGGTCATATTCGTTGACGCCGAGTATCTCGACATCGACGAACTCGCCTTCTTTTATGAAATCGGACGAGGTGAAGATTATCTTGCCGTCGATATCGGGCGCATCCATATACGAGCGGCCGGAGTAACTGTCGGTATAATCATCGTAGCTCTCGGTGAGCACGCGCAGGGTCTTGCCGATCATGTTGTTGTTCTTCTCGGTCATTATCTCATACTGATCCTGCATGATGACCTCGGCGCGGCGGGATTTGACATCGTCGTCGACCTGATTCTCCATCTTCGCGGCGGGAGTACCCTCCTGCGGGGAATATTCAAAGCATCCGAGACGCTCGAACTCCTCCTCGTTGACGAACTCGGCAAGAGTCTCAAACTCGTCGTCGCCCTCGCCGGGGAAGCCGACAATAAACGTCGTGCGGATAGCGATATCCGGCATGCGCTCGCGCAGTTTTCTTATGACCTCGTGGGTCTCTTCCGCGGTGCTGTGGCGGTTCATCGCCTTGAGGATTTTATCGTCCGCGTGCTGGAGCGGCAGGTCTATATAATGGAGCACCTTGGGCTGGGAAGCCATGGTGTCGATAAGCTCGTCGGTTATCTTATCGGGATAGCAATAGAGCAGGCGTATCCACTCGATGCCGTCGATCTCGCAGAGCAAATCGAGCAGATGAGCGAGCCTGTATTCGCCGTAGATATCAATGCCGTAGGATGAGACATCCTGCGCGATAAGCACGAGTTCTTTGACACCCCCATTCGCAAGGGTCTTCGCCTCTTCGACTATACTCTCCTCGTCGCGGCTGCGGAAAGGTCCGCGGATGGACGGGATGGCGCAATAGGTGCAGCAGTTCGAGCAGCCCTCGGCTATCTTGAGATACGCCCAATAATCGGGAGTAGTGAGCACGCGCTCGCCGCACATGGGGAGCTCTTTTTTGTCGGGGAAAACATTGGTCTGCTTGCCGTCGAGAACTTCGTCGACTATCTTGTCGATATCGCCGTTTGCGCCGATGCCGACGACCGCATCAACCTCGGGAATCTCCTGAAGTATCTCGTCGCGATAGCGCTCGGCAAGGCATCCGGTGACAATGACCGCGCGGACGAGTCCGTCTTTTTTGAGGCCGACCATCTCCAGAATTGTGTCGATAGCCTCCTGCTTGGCGGAGTCGATAAACGCGCAGGTGTTGACTATAACTGCGTCGAGGCGCTCGAAATTGTCCGCATTTTCAAATCCGGCGTTCTGAAGCTTTGCGAGCATCAGCTCACCGTCGACCTGATTCTTCGGGCAGCCGAGCGACACGAATAAAACTCTTCTTTTCTTCATCAAACAGTTCTTCCTTTCGCTTGATAACAGAAATTATACACTATTTTTTCCTTTTTTTATCTTCTAACAGGAAAATTGATCGTCCGTATCTGCATATTCCTCGTCCACAGAGCGCATTGCCGAACGGATATCGGAATAGCCGTAGCCGAGGCGGGTCAGGGCGTTGAAGGTGCGCCGCCTGCCCTTTTCATCGGAAAATTTGCCGGCGAATTTGGTCTCAAGCAGATTTTTTATCCGCTCAACGTCGTCGCCGTCGAGCTCTTCGGCACATTCGCTCGCCGTCTCGCGCGATATTCCGCGCTGTCTGAGTTCCTGTTCAATGCGTTTTTTACCCATGCCGCGCCGCTCATACAGCTCCTGCGCCAAGGTGTGGGCGTAGCGCTCGTCGTTGACATAGCCCATCTCTTCAAGGCGTTCGACCGCTTCGCGCGCAAACTCCGCGCCGGAGCGGCGGGCAACTTTTCGCTGGAGCTCCTTTGACGAATGGTCGCGCCGCGAGAGAATATCGACAGCCGCGTTAAATGCACGGCAGGAGCCTGCCGCCTCGCAAAAGGCGGCAAACTCCGCATCGTCAATTTCATCGCCGGAGCGTATATTCTGACTCGCCCAGAAATCCCGGGTAACGGTCAGACGGTATTCCCCGTCGACAAGTATATGTATTTTTTGTCCCCTGCCCTGCTGTGCCGTTATCTTCATCAATCGTCGTCATCAACAACGATGTCAAGCTTCGCCTTTGCGCCGGAACGGCTCGTAGGCTTCTTGGGCATCGCGGCGGGTGCAGGCTCGGCGGCAGGCGCGGGCTTTTCCGCAGGCTTTGCGGCGGCTCTTGCGGCGTTGTTCTCCGCCATAAGACGCTCGCGAACCTGGGCTTCGAGTTCCGCCATGAAGTCGGGATGCTCGCTGATATAATTCTTGACATTGTCTCTGCCCTGGCCGAGGCGGTTCTCGTTATAAGAGAACCACGCGCCGCTCTTATGGATGATATCATATTTGACGGCAAGGTCGAGTATTTCGCCGACCTTGGATATGCCCTTGCCGTACATGATATCGAACTCAGCCTCTTTGAAGGGCGGAGCGACTTTGTTCTTGACTATCTTAGCCCTTGTGCGCGAGCCGATGAACTCGTTGCCGGGGCCTTTGAGCTGCTCTATCTTGCGGACATCGATACGGATAGAAGCATAGAACTTCAGCGCACGTCCGCCTGTTGTGACCTCGGGGTTGCCATAGACAACGCCGACCTTTTCACGCAGCTGGTTTATGAAAATTATAATAGTATTCGACTTTGAAATCGCGCCCGCGAGCTTTCTGAGAGCCTGCGACATAAGGCGCGCGTGGAGACCGACGTGGGAGTCGCCCATATCGCCCTCGATCTCCGAACGCGGAACAAGAGCCGCAACGGAGTCGACGACTATAACATCGATAGCGCCCGAACGGGTCAGAGCTTCGGTTATCTCGAGCGCCTGCTCGCCGTTGTCCGGCTGAGAGACGAGAAGAGAATCGACATCAACGCCGAGATTCGCGGCATATACGGGATCGAGCGCGTGCTCGGCATCGATAAACGCAGCCTCGCCGCCCATTCTCTGAGCCTCGGCGACAACATGGAGCGCGAGGGTGGTTTTACCGGACGACTCGGGGCCGTATATCTCGATTATTCTGCCGCGCGGAAGTCCGCCGATGCCGGTGGCGGCGTCGAGTGTAACAGAGCCGGTCGAGATAGCCTCGACATTCATTGCCGTGTTCTGGCCAAGCCTCATTATCGAGCCTTTGCCGAAATTCTTCTCTATCTGCGATATCGCAGTTTCAAGCGCTTTCTGTTTATCTGCCATGTTCGTTCCGTCCTTTCGGGGAGCTGAAATTTTGTTCGTACAAATGTTCTGTTCTTATTCTACATCATACCCCTGCAAAATGCAAGGGTATTTTGAAAATTATTTTGATCTTGCAAGAAAAGCGATGTTTATGGCGTGGTCGCCGACACGCTCGAAGTCGGTTATGGTGTTGAGATAGAGCATACCCGCTTCGGTGTTGCACTCCTTGCGGTTGAGGCGGAAAATATGCGAATCCTGGCATTCGAGGGTCAGGTCGTCGATATGCTCCTCAAGGTCGGAGAGTTCCTTTGCCTCGTTGTCGCTGAGCGACTGGTTATCAAACGCCGCCATCGAACGCTCAAGCAATGTAACGACACTGCCGCAGAGCTGGTTGAGTTCCTCCCTCGCGGGGTCGGAGAACTTGAGCCCCTCGCCGATATTGTGCTGAGCCGCTTCGGCGAGGTTAATCGCATGGTCGCCGACGCGCTCGATATCGTTTATCGCGTGGAAGACGCGGGCGATATAATCCGAGTCGCTGTCGGTTATATCAAGAGCGTTGAGCTTGACAAGATACGAGGTTATATGATGGTTGAGGTAGTTTATGATCTCTTCGTTTTCCATGACCTTGTCGAGATCTTTGTCGCTGCGGTTTATGAGCGCGTGGGCGCTTGTCTCAAAGTTATCGCGCGCGAGCTTCGCCATGCGTGCGACCTCCTTGCTGACCTGCATGACAGCGAAGGGGGGCGTATTGAGCAGGCGGTCGTCGATGAACTTGCAGTGCATCTCGCTCTCGCTGTCGTCCTTGCCGGGAACGAGCAGGCAGGAGAGCTTGACGAGAGCTTTCGCGAACGGGAACATAACAACGGTCGAGACGATATTGAATACGATATGCGATATGGCTATCTGCGCCATCGGGTCGGGCGACAGTTTCTCTATCCACTCGACATAGGGAGTGAGCAGGGCTATAAGAATGAATATGCCCGTACCGATGAGATTGAATAGCAGGTGGATAACTGCGGCGCGCTTCGAATTTTTCTTCGCGCCGACGGTCGAGAAGAGTGCCGTGAGGCAGGTTCCGATATTCTGACCGAAGAGGACGAAAACGGAGAACTTGAGCGGCACGAGTCCCTGCATGGCGAGAGTCTGGAGCACACCAACAGACGCCGAGGAGCTCTGGAGCACGGCGGTCATGACTATACCGAGGATAATACCGAACAGCGGGCGCAGAGGCGACTCCGAGACGGTGACGATAAAGTTCATGAAGCCTGCGCTATCTCTGAGCGGAGCCATGGAATCGGACATCATATCGATGCCGAGGAAGAGCAGACCGAAGCCTGTGAATATTGCGCCGAGGTTCTTGACAACGGTCTTTTTCGACGCGAGCATGAGTATAACGCCGACGAGCACTGCCGCCGCCGCGACACTCGAAAAGTTCAGCGCGATAAGCAGTGATGTGACGGTAGTACCGATATTCGCGCCCATTATGACGCCGACCGCCTGTGCGAGCGACATCATGCCTGCGTTGACGAAGCCGACGACCATGACGGTCGTTGCGGTTGACGACTGGATTATTGCCGTGACGACAAAGCCGACGAGCACTGCGAGGAAGCGGTTTCCGGTAAGCACTTCGAGCATTCTCTTGAGCTTGGCGCCGGCCGCGTTTTCGAGTCCGTCGCCCATCGTCCTGATGCCGAAGAGGAACAGACCGAGTCCGCCCGCCATCGACAGAATATTAGCTACGCTCATATTTCAGTCCCCTTATTTTCGTTTTCCTGTCCATTTTCATTTCCTGTTTATGAGACTCAAAGAAAGCCAAAATCTCACATATATATCTTATCAGCTATTCTTGCAAATGTAAACCGCAAAAATAAATTAAAGCGGCGGAACACGGGTTTATCATCCGTATTCTGCCGCTTTTTGATATCAATTTTTCGCTTTTCTGCGTTTTGTAAAAATTGTCAGCACAGTTAAAAGCGCCGGGAAAAATATGGCGCAGAGTATGCCTTTTTTGAGGTCGTCGCCGAATGCGCTCGCCATCATTCCGGCAAAAGTGGGTCCGGAAGAACAGCCGAGATCGCCGCCGAGCGCCAGAAGAGCGAACATCGCCGTTCCGCCGCCCTTTATCCCCGCGGACGCCTTGCTGAACGTTCCCGGCCACATGATGCCGACCGAGAAGCCGCACAGCGCGACTCCGACAAGCCCGAGCACAGCGGAGGAGCTGAGCGCAATGAGCAGATAAGACGCCATGCACAGCGCGCCGCTGAAAATCATCATGCCGTCGAGATCGATTTTGTCGCCGAATTTGCCGTATATCATACGCGACACGCCCATAAGCACGGAGAAGAGCATGGGGCCGGCGAGGTCGCCGACGGTCTTTGAGACGCCAAGACCCTTTTCCGCAAAGGTCGAAGCCCACTGGCTGACCGCCTGCTCGCTCGCACCGGAGCAAAGTATCAGCAGCATGAATATCCAGAACATCCTGTTGCCGAGCAGCTCTTTGAATGAAAGTCCCTTCTCCCCTTCTTCAATGAGCGGAGCTATCGGGACGCGGACGAAATTCAGGGCGTTGACTATCGGCACGATCGCCCAGATAAGGGCGAGATACTTCCAGTTAGCCGTTGTGAATATCGAGAAATAGAGCGTTGAAATGCCGACGACGGCGACGCTGCCCCAGCAATAGAACGAGTGGAGCAGGCTCATCATCTTCTCTTTGTTATCCGTCGGGCACGCCTCGACTATCGGGCTGACTATGACTTCGAGCAGCCCGCCGCCGACAGCGTATAGCACGACGGAAATGAGCAGACCGACAAACGGCGAAGGCAAAACATCCGGCAAAACGGTCAATGAAACAAGTCCCGCCGCCGCGAACACATGAGCCATGATTGCCGCCGCGCGGTAGCCTATCTTATCGATAAAGAACGCGGAGAGCAAATCGATGCAAAGCTGGAGAATAAAATTGACGGTTATCAGCGCGGTTATCTTTGAAAGCTCAATGCCGTAGCTCTTATTAAAAGTCAAAAACAGCAGGGGCACAAAGTTGTTGACTATCGCCTGGACGACATAGCCCGCAAAGCAGGCGTTGACGGTAGATTTATAATTTTTCTTCATGAAGCCGCCTTCTTTCTGCGGCGCGGAATAATGAACTCGCGCACGAGCATTATCACCGACAGAGTCAGCGGGAATATGACGGCGCAGAGTATGCCTTTTTTGAGATCATCGCCGAAGAAGCTCGCCATCATCCCGGCGAAGGTCGGTCCCGCCGAGCAGCCGATATCGCCGCCGAGGCAGAGAATAGCATACATCGCCGTTCCGCCGCCGTGGAGAGCAGAAGACATCTTGCCTATCGTGCCCGGCCAGAGGATACCCGCAGACAGTCCGCACACGGCGACGCCGACAAGACCGAGAATGGGCGAAGAGGTCAGCGAGATAAGGAAATAAGAAGCCGTGCAGACGCACCCGCTAAGGAGCATCATTGAATCGAGATTTATTCTGTTGCCGAACTTGCCGTACATAAAGCGCGACACGCCCATAAGAATAGAGAAGAGCATGGGACCCGCTAGGTCGCCGACGGTCTTTGTGAGTCCGAGCGCCTTTTCGGCGAAAGTCGAAGCCCACTGGCTGACCGCCTGTTCGCTCGAACCGGCGCAGAGAATAAGCACCATGAATATCCAAAATGCCTTTGTTTTGAGCATATCCTTTATAGAGAGCTTCTCCTCATCCTCGCCGACGACGGGCGCTATCGGCACGCGGGTGAACATAACGGCGTTGACTATCGGGAGAATCGCCCATATCAGCGACATTATCTTCCAGTTCGCCGTCGAAAACAGTGCGAAGAACAGGGTCGATATACCGACTGCCGCGACGCTGCCCCAGCAATAGAACGAATGGAGTAGGCAGAGCAGCTGATTTGAATTTGTCGAGGGGCAGGAATTGACTATAGGATTTATCGTGATATCCAAAAGACCCGCTCCGACTGCGTAGCAGAACACGGAGATAAGCAGTCCCGCGAAAGCCGAGGGCAGTATCTCCGGCAGGATCGTCATGAAGATAAGACCCGTCGCGCACATCGCATGGGCGAGCACCGTCGAAGCGCGGTAGCCGATGCGGTCAACGAACAGCACGGCGGTCAGATCGACGAATATCTGAATAAAAAAGTTCGCGGTGATCAAAACGGTTATCTTGGAAAGCTCGATGCCGTACTGCGCCTGGAATGTCAAAAACAGCAGCGGCGCGAAATTATTGACGACCGCCTGCACGACGAACGCCGTGAAGCTCGCCGCGACGGTATGTTTATATCCTATCCTTTTCATTTTCGTTCCCCCAACAGAGAATTGTACACAGGTGTCGCGCTTATCATTAACCATTTGGATTTTCAAACACAACACAAAAGGCATTTTAGCACAAAGCGGAAGTTAAATCCATAGATTTTGAAAAAAGGGCAAGGTGCTCAAAAATTGCAGAAATGCGGCGGCGCGGCACATAAAGTTGACGAAAAATTGCAGCCGATTCAGGGCGAAAAATTGTAGAATTCAATTTTGGGCAAAAGTAAAAAGCCTTGAAACAATCAAGTTCCAAGGCTTTTTATGGAGCTGCTAACCAGATTCGAACTGGTGACCTCATCCTTACCAAGGATGTGCTCTGCCACCTGAGCCATAGCAGCGAATGGCGACCCGGAACGGTCTCGAACCGTCGACCTCTAGCGTGACAGGCTAGCGCTCTAACCAACTGAGCTACCGGGCCAATTTGTCGGCTCTCACCGAACGCACATTATAATAACATAAGATTCCGGGTTTTGCAATACCTAATTTTAATTTTTTTTGCGCCGATGGCGGTTTTTTTGACACAGTTTGTCTGATATTCTGATTTTTTGTCAAAATATGCCGCGTTTTATTTCTTATTTCCGCTCCCGTTTGCGAATCTGCCGTAGCGGCGCATCGGTATAGCACACACAGCGACGCCGAGCGCACCGAGAATGAGCCAGAAAATAACCGTCGCAGTCCAGCCGAATTTTTCGGACACCGCACCGAAGCCGTAGGTCGATATCGCGCTGCCGATATATGTGCAGGAGTTGAATATTCCGCCGACTGTCGAGGCGCAGCCGTATTTTGCGAAGCGCACGGGGATTAGCGTGATGACCAGATGGTTTATCGCGGTGATGAGCGTTGTGAAGAGCGCAAAGAATATGACGCACAGAGCGATGTGATAGTGGCCGACAAAGAGTATTCCGGTCAGCGGAATGAGCGTCAGAGCGAAGCAGAACGCCGCCGCGGCGGTCTCGTTGAGCTTGAACGGCCCTTCATAGAGCTTCGTCGCGAACCACGCGCCGCTGAGGTTGATTATCGGCAGGACAGCCGATAGCAGAACGGAGAACGACGCCGAAACATTATATTTTTCTTTAATAAGAGTCGGCACCCACGAGGTCACGCCGTCCTTTAGCATACCCTGGACGAGCACGCCGACGCAGATAACCGCCGCGCCGGAGACTATGAACAGCTTGCCGAGGGAGACCTTCGCCCCTGTATTCTCCTGAACAGGGAGAGACTTTTTCTCCCCTCTTCCGAGTATTTTCGAAGTCTTTCCGGCCGCTAAGCACCAGAAGACAAATATGCAGGCTATTATTCCGGCGGGAATAAAAAATGCGAAATGCCACGACGCAAATTTTATCGCGCCGGCGGATATGACATAAGACAGCAGGCTGCCGACCGGGAACGACGCCGCGATATAGAGGCACGCGCGTCTGCGCTGCTCTTCCGGCAGGATATTTGATATTATATAAAGTATAGGAGTCCAGAGCATCGACTGGACTATTCCGTTGAGTCCCCACACTACACTCATGACTATGTAACTGCCCGAGCACAACGGCATGAGGATATTCGCGCACACCGTGCCGACCAGCCCCGTGCCGACCATTTTATAGGGTGAGACTCGGTCGCCGAGGATTCCGCTGAATATCTGACCCGCTCCGTAGCAGAAGAAATAAACCGTGCCAATAAACCCGGCGTGTGACTTTGAAAACACGCCGTCCGCGACTATCGCGGTGAGCGCGGCGGTATAGTTTATTCTGCCGAGATACGAGGCACAATAAGCCGCCCAGCAGGCAACAAAAATCAACGTGCCCGCCGAAAGTATTTTTTCTTTGTCCTTGCGCTGTTCCATGACTCTCTCCAAAACCGTGATGAAGCAATTATAACACCCGGTTATTTTTTGTCAACGGTCTTTTTGCCGCAACTTGTTGAGTTTGGAAATATTATGTGATATACTTAACAATGTATGAGGCAACATATTTCAACGGCTTACAGGAGAGGCAAATGAAATCTATCAAAGAAATTTACAGAATCGGACGCGGCCCGTCAAGCTCGCACACCATGGGACCCGAGTCCGCCGCCAAAATGTTTATAAACGAGTTCCCGTCGGCGGGCAGGTACGAGGCGGTTCTATATGGTTCGCTCGCAAAGACAGGAAAAGGGCACGGCACGGACAGAGTTCTGCGCGAGACCTTCGCGCCCCGCGTGCTCGACATAAAATTCGACATGACGACGACCGACATCCCCCACCCCAACACGCTCGACTTCACGGCATTTGACAAGGACGGAAACATCATCGGCAAGCGCAGAGTCTGCAGCGTCGGCGGCGGTGCGATAGAGATAGAGGGCAGAAAGGACGCGGAGCCGCCCGAAGTCTACCCGTTCAAGAATTTCGCGGAGATAAAAGAATACTGCAAGAAAGAAAATATCCGAATCCCCGACTTGGTTGAAAGATTCGAGGGCAAAGGAATCTGGCATTATCTCGACCGCGTGTGGATCGTCATGAACAGCTGCATCAAGCGCGGACTTGCCGCCGAGGGCGAGCTGCCCGGCGGGCTCGGCATAATGAGAAAGGCGAATATGCTCAACAGCCGCCGCCACATGGACGAGAGCCCGGAGACGCGCGAGAACAGGCTCGTTTGCGCCTACGCCTACGCAGTCAGCGAAGAGAACGCCTCCTGCGGCGAGATAGTAACAGCCCCGACCTGCGGCGCGTGCGGAGTTCTGCCCGCAGTTTTGCGATACACGGCGGACAGGCGCGGATTCTCCGAAAATGAAATTCGCAGAGCCATTGCGACCGCCGGAATCATCGGCAACGTTATAAAGACGAACGCCTCGATAAGCGGCGCGGAGTGCGGATGCCAGGCGGAGATAGGCTCAGCGTGTTCGATGGCGTCAGCGGCGCTCGCAGAGCTCTACGGCATGGACACGGATCAGATAGAATACGCCGCAGAAGTCGCAATGGAACACCATCTCGGTCTCACCTGCGACCCCGTCATGGGACTCGTTCAGGTGCCCTGCATCGAGCGCAACGCAGTCGCCGCGATGAGGGCGATAAACGCAGTGAGCCTTGCAAACTTTTTGACATACACAAGAAAGATATCGTTCGATCTGATAGTCGAGACGATGTATCAGACGGGCAAGGATCTTTCAAAAATATACCGCGAGACGAGCGAGGGCGGACTCGCCAAGCTCTATAAACCCGCACAGAAAAACGAATCCACGGAGGAAATAAAATGAGCAAGCAGTTAAGACAGCCTGCAGCGGGCGACACCGTTGCAACGATAAAGACAAACAAGGGCGACATAAAAGTGGTTCTCTTCCCCGATGCCGCGCCCAAGGCGGTCGAAAACTTCACGACCCACGCGGACAACGGCTACTATGACGGGGTTATCTTCCACCGCGTTATCCCGGATTTCATGATCCAGGGCGGCGACCCGCTCGGCAAGGGTATCGGCGGCGAGAGCATCTGGGGCAGACCGTTCAAGGACGAGTTCAGTCGCGACTATCACAACCTCAGAGGTGCGCTGTGCATGGCGAATGCAGGTCCGAACACGAACGGCAGCCAGTTTTTTATCGTTCAGGCTCCGTCTGTTGACGAGCGTTTTATCCCGCAGATGGAACGCCTGCCCGATATGTTCACGGACGAGTCCATTGAGGACTACAAGGCAGTCGGCGGAACTCCGTGGCTTGATTTCAGACACACCGTGTTCGGCCAGGTGTTCGAGGGCATGGACGTTGTCGACGCTATAGCCTCAGTTGACCGCGATTCTTCGGACAAGCCGCTCGAGGATGTCGTTATAAATTCCGTCGAAACGCAGACGCTTTGATTTTTGCTCTTTACTTTCAAATTTTAGTGTGCTAAAATATATACATGTACGCGGAGTCAAACCCAATATGACCGCGAAAAGGAGTAACTTTGATGAACGGCAAGCTGAAAGACAGCAACGTTGATTTTCTGTTCAAAGCGGTTCTCGCCCTCGAGAATATCGACGAGTGCTATGATTTTTTTGAGGATCTCTGCACCGTGACCGAGCTCAAGGCTCTTTCGCAGCGCATAGTTGTTGCGAAGATGCTCAGCGACAAGCAGGTTTACAGCGAGATAGTCAGCAAGACCGGCGCAAGCACCGCCACGATAAGCCGCGTCAACCGCTCGCTCAACTACGGCTGCGACGGATACGAGAAGATATTCGAGCGGATCGACGCCGCAGAGGCCGAGAAGAAAGACTGATAATGAGCGAATATTCATTCTTTGCCCGTTTTTATGACGAGCTGACGCAAAATGTTGATTACGAGAGAAGAGCAGAGCATTTTTCTGCTCTTCTGCTTTCATATGGGATAAAAAGCGGAACGGTTCTCGACCTCGCCTGCGGCACGGGCACTCTGACTTCACTGATATCCGCGCGCGGATACGACATGATCGGCGTTGACTCGAGCCCCGATATGCTTTCCCAGGCGCAGAACAGAGCTTTTGAAGAGGGACAGAATATTCTGTTTCTCTGCCAGCAGATGCAGACTCTCGACCTTTTCGGAAAAATCGACGCCGCGCTCTGCACGCTCGACAGCATCAATCATCTGACCGAGCCCGATGATATCAGAGAGACATTCCGCCGACTCGGCACATTCATCCGCCCGGGCGGGATGTTCATATTCGACGTGAACACGATATACAAGCACCGCGAGATTCTCGCGGACAACTCGTTCGTCTACGAATACCCGGATGTTTTCTGCGTCTGGCAGAACAGCCTCGACGATGAGACGGACACGGTGGACATCATGCTCGACTTTTTCGAAGAGAACGAGGACGGGACATATGAGCGCACGAGCGAAGATTTCAGCGAGCGCGCATATAGTCTCGACGAGCTTTCAGGATGGCTCGGCGACGCGGGATTTGACATTGAAAACATATATGACGGCATGACAAATGAACCCGTCAGAGAAGATTCCGAGCGCGCGGTGCTTGCCGCGAGGCGCAGGAAATAACAGGAGGACAAAAATATGGGCAAGCTTATACGCTGCATTTCCGAGGACGGCACGCTGACTGTCATGGCTGCCGATACAACGGATATAGTAAACAGGGCGCAGGAAATTCACGGCACGTCCGCCGTCGTTTCGGCGGCTCTCGGCAGGCTGCTGACGGCGGCGAGCCTCATGGGCAGCGCACTCAAAGGAGCGGACGATTCCGTCACGCTCAGGATAAACGGAAACGGTCCTGCGGGCACCGTGCTCGCGGCGTCGGACAGCCACGGCAACGTCAGAGGATACGCTGTGAACGCCGTTGTTGAGCTGCCGCTCAACGACAAGGGCAAGTTGGATGTTTCCGGCGCAGTCGGCAAGGACGGCTTTTTGACCGTTATAAAAGACCTCGGACTCAAGGAGCCTTATGTCGGTCAGGTATCGATAGTCAGCGGCGAAATCGCTGAGGACATCACGAATTATTTCGCGACGAGCGAGCAGATACCGACCGTCTGCGCTTTGGGCGTACTCGTCAACCCCGATCTCACGATAAGAAAGGCGGGCGGATTTATAATCCAACTGCTTCCGACCGCCGACGACACGATTATAGACAAGGTTGAGAAGTGCATCAGCGACATTGAGCCTGTGACGACAATGCTCGACAAGGGGCTCTCCCCCGAGACCATCTGCCGCACCGTGCTCCCCGCTTTCAAGCTCGACGTGCTCGACACCTCGAAGCCGGAATACAGATGCGACTGCTCGCGCGAGCGCGTCTCCCGCGCGCTGATAAGTATGGGCAGAGATGAACTCGAAAAGCTCAAGGATGACGAAAAGACCGAGGTCTGCTGCCAGTTCTGCGACAAGAAATATGTGTTCACGCCCGCAGGCATCGACAGGCTGCTTGAAGAGAGCAAGGGAAAAGAGGATAAATAAATAACGAAAGCCTCCGTAAGCGACAATGCTTGCGGAGGCTTTTATGATTATTTTAATACGGATAAGGCACGAGGTCTTTTAGAGTCACGGCAGTATCGGAATCAACAAGAATTTCTATATTCTCCGGACTGCCGAGCTGCATCATAAACTCACGGCAGGCTCCGCACGGAGGCAGTATCTCTCCCGTTTTTGTTACCGCAACGACTTTTCTTGCGGCATACTCCCCGTAAGATATCATCGTCGACAGCGCGTTTCGCTCCGCGCACATACCCAGCGAGCAATCGGTGTCGATACACACGCCCGTATACACATTTCCGTTCTCTGTCAGCACGGCGGCGCCCACCCCGCCGGAGCACATCTGCTCCGATATAACCTTCGGCACTGCGACGGCAAGCGCGGCGGCATATAATTTTTCCCATTCCGTTGTCATAGAATCACCCTTTCGTTTTACTGCGCATTTCCCTTTGCGGTGTTGATGGAGGAGATGAGGAGTCTTCTTATGGTACCGCATTGAGCATACAGCACCTTTGCCGTCTCGGGTTCTAAAATTCCAGATTTTATAAATAATTCAAGCCAATATTCAGTCTCATAACATTCCTTGAGCGAAATCTGAAGTTTCGCAACAAAATCGGCCTTGCTCTGCGCATAATTCGCCTCATGAATGTTTGCACCTATTGAGGTTGCGGAGCGTTCAAGCTGATTAACTAACGAATGATGACCATTTATGCCGTCACACATTTTGACAACATTCACCGAAAAATCCACAGACAAACTGCGAAGCTTTGATTCTGCCATACAGATACCACCTTTTTATTCAGAATACTACAAAATCTCTGAATTATCAAGCGAAATCGCTCGCTAAGCTCGCGGTGAAATAATTTGCTCTGCAAATTGTGATATTTGATGCTTCGCGTCAAGTGAAATGAAATAAATCCCGCACCGCCGCAGCGATTTCACACGCCGAAGACGTATTTCACGCCCGCAGGGCATTTCACAAATCCCGCAGGGATTTATTTCGTTGAAAAAAAGAGCATTGCAAAGCAATGCTCTTTTTTTCTGGAGGCGCCACCCAGATTTGAACTGGGGCATCGAGGTTTTGCAGACCTCTGCCTTACCACTTGGCTATGGCGCCGTATTGAATTGTACGCTCTCTCTGTCAAAAAAATGCCAATTAAATTTAATTGGCATTAAGAGAATGGAGCGGATGACGAGGCTCGAACTCGCTACCTCCACCTTGGCAAGGTGGCGCTCTACCGGATGAGCTACATCCGCACAGTTGGTGCCTCCGGCCGGAATCGAACCAGCGACACGCGGATTTTCAGTCCGCTGCTCTACCAACTGAGCTACAGAGGCAAATATATGAAAACCGGCATAGCCGGATTTCGGCGAAATAATGGCGACCCGGAACGGTCTCGAACCGTCGACCTCTAGCGTGACAGGCTAGCGCTCTAACCAACTGAGCTACCGGGCCATTTTGGTGGGAACAACAGGGCTCGAACCTGTGACCCCTTGCTTGTAAGGCAAGTGCTCTCCCAGCTGAGCTATGCTCCCTGATCGATCGGTTTTTCGTCCGACGACGCAGACTAATATACTATAAATTCGCCGTTCTGTCAAGCCTTATTTGCAATTTTTTTCAGTTTTTCTTAAAAAAGTCTCCGCCGCGCCCGGCAACGGAGACTCTATTCAAATTTTGCGCTTATTTTGCATATATCGCGCCGATTATCTTGTTCATGGTCTTCCACGACATGAGGCGGGTGAGGAAAGTCAGGAACGAATAGCTCGCGCCGATGGTGTATATCGGGCTCACCTTTTTCTTCATGGCGACATTGGCGATAAATTTTCCTGCGACCGCGGGATCCATGCCAGTCTGCTCGTCATGCTCCATGCGGGAAACAGAGCGTCCGATGCGTCCGCCGTAGACATCGTCGCCGTCGACCGTCTTTTCGCGCGCCTTTGTAAAGCCCGTTTTTATATCGCCCGGCTGAACCGCGCAGACGGTGACACCGTAGGGGCGAAGCTCGTTTGCAAGAGCCATGGTATATGAATTTGTCGCCGCTTTCGCTGCGGAATAATAGGTCTGGAACGGAATCGGAATCTGCCCGGCAACGGAGCTGATATTGACTATTCTCCCCTGCCCCGCTTCGCGCATAACCGGAACGACGGCGCGGTTCATATTCACCATGCCGAAAAAGTTCGTGTCAAAAAGGCGCTTGGCGTCCTCGGTCTTTGTGAACTCAACTGCGCCCGAGATACCGAAGCCCGCGTTGTTGACGAGCACATCTATCTTGCCCTCGCGAGCGACTATCTCATCGACCGCTTTTTTCACTGCCGCTTCGTCCGTCACATCGGCGACGAGGTGGTTGAGTCCCTCGACACCCTGCGCACGGCGGCTGAGTTCATAAACGGTATAGCCCGCACTTTTGAGCGCGAGCGCGGTCTGCATGCCTATGCCTGACGTTCCCCCGGTCAGGACTGCTATCTTTTTATCCATAAAATGCACCTCCGAGCTGAATAACAGGTAGATTATACCACAACTGTATTGCATATTCAATGCGGGCGAAGAATGCAGATTTTCTTTTTTCTGTTGACAAAGGCGAAAATACATGATAGCATATATGCATAGATGCTCAATGCATTGAGTAAAATTGTATACGAGGTGATAGTATGAAAATAAGCAAGGAACTCGCAAAGGGCAGCACGGGGCTGTTGGTGCTCAGCGTCATATCAAAGACCGATATGTACGGCTACCAGATAATCAAGACGCTCGAAGTGATGAGCGAAAACGTGTTCAGCCTCAACGAGGGCACGCTCTACCCCATTCTGCACTCGCTCGAAAAAGAGGGTTCGCTCGAATCTTATTGGTGCGAAGCGGAGGGCAGAAAACGCAAATATTATAAGATAACCGAATCGGGGCTCGCCGAGCTCGCGGACAAAAAACGCGAGTGGCAGAGCTTCTCAGGCGCCGTTTCAAAGGTACTGGGAGGTGCGAAGCTTGCAGCAGAGGTTTGACAAATTTCTCGACTATGTCTGTGGCGATATAATCTCAGACCGTGAGCGCGAAAACACCAGGAATGAGCTTTATGACCACTTGATGTGCACCTACGAATGCAACCTCGCGCGGGGTATGGACGAAGAAAAAGCGACAATTGAGGCGGAAAACACCATGGGCGACAGGAACGATGTCAAGACAAAGCTCGGTCAGGTTCACGCGAGCTTTCCGGAGCTCAGATTCAAGAGCGCGCTTGCGCTCGTTATCGCCGGATTCTTTTTCGCATCGTTCCAAATAAGTCTGCTCAGCGGCATGGACATACTCATAAAGCTGTTCGGTCAATCGCTGATGATAGCGGGCATATTCTGCCTGCGCAAGGCACACAAGAAGCTCGGATTATCATTCGCCGCGATAATGGGACAATATGTTCTTTCGGGCGCTTCAACAGTGCTGACTCCGATAGCGGAGGATCCCCCGCTCCCAATCTTCATTCTTTCGCTGCTCGGCGCGATATGCGGCGCGACGTTCTGGATTCTTTTTGTCGGCGGGCTGATTGATCTCACAAGAGGCCGCGAGGACGCAGAGGCTCTGCATCTCCCGCTGTGCGCTGTGTCGAACGTGCTTCTCAGTGCGCTCAGCGGCGGGACATACATATATATGTACATCACAAAAGCGGCATCCCTAAACTCGGAAAACGCGCCGATTTTCTTCCTTATCGCGATATCGCTGGTTATACTCAACATGATAATCACGATAGCCGTTCTGCGGCGGGCAAATAAGTTCCTCTACGAGAGCGGTCACGAATATGAGGCGGAGAGCTCCGGGCTGAAGAAAGCCGCCGTAACGCTCTGCGCGTTCGCGCTGGTGCTCGCGGCATGCGCGGGTTTCGACGCATATCGTCTGACGAGAAAAGCCGAAATCGAGCCGTACAGCACGGCGGACATCGCAATGGACGCAGACGAGCGCGCGAGAATAGAAAACACCCTTGCGGACTACGGAGTTGACAGAGAGGTTCTGAAGCTTCTGCCGAACAGCGAGATTATGCGATTCCGCAACACGGCGAGTATCGACAAGCTGACAGACATGTCTCTTCAGGACATCAAATACACAAAGGAATATCAGAGCCGCAGGAACAGCGACGGCAAGCTTCAATCCGGCGTCTACACGATGGGCACTACCGGCAATCCGTCATATTATTTTGAAAATTTAACATACTGCGTCACGGATAACGACGGCAAGAAACGGCTGCTCTGTTCTTTTGAGCTAAAAGATATTGAATCCTCCAAGAAGGACAATATAAAAAACTATGTCGACTGCCTTGAATTCGAGAAAAGCGACGCAAACAAAAGTCTGATGACATATCAGGTATACAGAAACAACGACTCGTTTTTCATCCTGACCCGAGAAGACGGTCAGGAGCTGAAAAACAAGCCGCTGAATATCAAGAGAAAAACCGACGCGCTCGGGAACACGGCGATTTCCGAAGTCGAATTCCAATGCAAGCCGGGGATGAGGATTTTCTACACCGCAGACCTCACCATAGCCGACACGCCATATCCGATATATGACATAAAGCTCGGAGCCTCGTACATTCATCGCAAAAGACCGATATTATGGATATCCGAACGCACACCGAAAACTCAGATAGATTCGCAGCAAGGACAGCGATTTTGCTGGGTGAGACCGGCCATAAGGACATTATATGTCCCGTATCTCAAGAGCGAAGCCCCATACGAAGCGACGACCGAGCCCGAAGAAGAGACGACGGAGCGCGTCATCCACGGAAATTCAATAGAAGAGATGGCCGCGAGCTAAAAAATATATCCCCCGTATATTGAGTGCGGGGGATGAATTATTTATAAATTTACCAAATACAATTTTATCGCTACGAGTTTTTACCACTACCTTCGCGACCTACAATAATCAAATATTTTACACTTCCCGCGTTTCGGCATTTTCTTTTTATTTGAAAAAGAAAACGCCTGCAAAAGAAAAGCAAAACAGGGGGGATTCCCCTGTACCCCCGCAACGCCGCGCCGCAGTACTTAGCCCGCGGCTCTCAATTAGTTGCTCGGCACATTCGCACGCAAACGCGCCGGAGCTTGAACGGGTGCGCGCTCGTGCGTCTTGCTACGCAAGCCGTTCCCTCGCCTGTATCCGTTGGCCGTCAAACACTGCAGCGCGGCTATTGAAAGCCCGATTATAGAAAACAACCGTGTAACTTGCTTCAATTTTGTTCCGTTTTCAAAAAGCAAGTCCAAAATTAACACAGTTCATGTCAGCGCACAAAAAAATGAGCCTCCGATATACGGAGACTCATTTTATTTTTATTAGATTTCGCCGAGGGCGAAGGTATCCGAGAGCCAATCGGTGCAGAGCTTCACCCACTGGGAAGCGCGGGCATTTTCTATGACCGACTTAGGGTTATCGCAGACGCTCGGGGTGCACAGCGAGAAGCCGTGCCAGCCCTTGGCGAAAATATGCATCTCGAACGACACCTCATTTTTCGTGAGCGCCTCGGCATATTTTATGGAGTTTATTATCGGGACGGTTTTGTCCGACGCGCTGCCGAAGATGAATGTGGGTGGAGTATTTCTATCCACATGTTCTTCGAGCGACGGCACGGGGAACGCCAGAATACGGCTTATCTCGGAGAGGATGCACGGATAGCCGAGGATACACGCATTGGGTCTTGTGCTGCTGAGAGTCGAGAGGGCCGCCGCAAGATGCGCGCCGGCGGAAAAGCCGATGGCGGCGATCTTGTCTTTTATAACATGCCACTCCTCCGCCCTTTCGCGTATAAGCGTCAGCGCTTCTTCGGCATCGGCAAAGGGCATCTTGAAATCCTTGCCCTCGCCCACAGTATAGCGCAGGACGAAAGTGTTATATCCGTGCACGGCGAACGCCATGGCTATCGGCTCTGCCTCGCGGTCGGAGCACATATAGTATCCGCCGCCGGGAATAACCAAAACCGCCGGGCGGTCGGTCATATTCGGCATTTCTTTTGATGTATCGAGCAGATACGCGGTGAGTGTCGCCCCGGGATTACTTTTGATTTCCAGCCTTTCAACCGTCATGATGTGCCTCCTCAGTAAGTGACCTTGAGGGTCTTTATCTCGAAGGGTCTGAACTGAAGTTTCGCGGGCGCAATGTTCTCGACTTCGCCCTGCTCCTCTTCGAGCATATTGGTTATCTTCACGCTCTTTGCGCCGTCGAAGAAGGTGACCTTTGCGTTGGTGAAGGTGCCCTCCGCCTCATACATACGAACTATGAATGCACGCTGAGCATCCTCGCAGGGCTTGACAGCCTCGACAAATATATTGTCGGCGTCGATGCTCATGAGCTTCTGAGCCGAATATTCGCCGGCAGTCACCGCGGCGGGAACATTGAGCTCATATGCCGGGCGGATAACATTCTCGGCATCAAAGCCGCTGTCATGCGGCAGGAACGAATAGACGCAGTGGTGAACGCCTCTGTCGCCCTTGAAATCGGGGCGCAGACCGCCCTTGTGCAGAGACAGGCGCAGCTTGCCGCCGTTGACGCTGATGCCGTACTTGCTGTCGTTGAGAACGGCAACGCCGAAGCGGGTCTCGGAGAGGTCGGTATATTTATGGTTGAGCACCTCGAACTTTGCCTTTTCAATGCTGTTGTTGCGGGTGGTCGGGCGCTTGACATTGCCGAACTGGACATCGAAGCGGGCGAACTCCTGCCTGACAGAAGTATCGAACGCAGTCTTGAGGAAGCGGTGGTTATCCTGCCAATCCATGACGGTGTCGAAGCGCACCTCGGCGCTGTCCGCAAAGAATATCATATCCTGCGTAACGGTCGATTTGCCGCTTATCGCATACTTGCTGCGGATAACGAGCGCGACGGAGCCGTTCGAAACGACCTCGCGGCTGACAAGCTTCGAGACATCCTCGAACTTCATCTCGATATCGGCGTCAACATCCCAGTTATCCCACTCGGACGGGAAATCTTCCGCCATGATGAAGGTGTTGAGATTATATCCATCGCCGCAGATCTCGCGGTCGGCGCGCTTATCGACAAAGGAAGAAATCGTGCCGTTATCCGCAAACTTGACGGACGCGAACGGAGTCTCAAGGCTGTTATCATCGAGGCTAAACACGCTGTTTTCTTCGGGCTTGCCGTCGACAAGCTTGAGGGTGATGCTCGAAAATGCCGGGACGGTCACGCCGCCGACCATGAGCTTTTTGTTGCCTCTGACATCGGTGTAGACCTGCTGTCTGTAGCCGCCGTCAACTATCTTGCCGCTGTAGTCGAGAACAATGACATCGGAGCGGTCAAAAGAAAGGGTGTTTGTGACGGTCACGCAGTCCTCCTTGTCGCTCTGAGCGAGTTCCTTGACAAGATCGCGGGCGCGGGTTATAAGCGCGGTAGTCATGGCGCGGGACTCCTCATGGGCGCGCGGGATGCAGGTGCCGGGGAGGATATCGTGGAACTGGTTGACGAGCAGCTTCTCATAGAGCGGAGCGATATCCGCGCTGTCCGCCGTCTTATTGTTCTTCACCGCGTCGGTTACCGTGAATATTTCAAGATCTCTGAGCGCGAACTCAGCCTTGCGGTTGTTGCGCTTTATGACATGCTGGTTTGTGAGCGTGCCGCGATGCAGCTCAAGATAGAGCTCGCCTGCGTATGTATCGGGCTCGACCGCGTCTCTCTCAATCTCTTTCATTGCCTCGCCGACGAGCTTGTGCTCGGACTTCGGGCAGCCGTTTAAGTCGGCGCAGCGTTTTGCCGCCTCGATCATCTCGAACTGCGGTCCGCCGCCGCCGTCTCCGTAGCCGTAGGAGATAACGCGGGTGTCGGTGACGCGCTTATCCTTGATGCATGAATGACTGTTCGAGGGAGTACCCGCGACATAGGTCATGAGATCCTCGGCATCGGGCCAGATGTGGGTGCGGTTGAAATGGGTGAACACCTTTGTGCCGTCGATACCCTCCCAATAGAAAGTATCAAGCGGGAATGTGTTGGTGTCGTTCCAGTCAATTTTGGTTGTCAGGAAATAATCGACGCAGCAGCCTTTCATTATCTGCGGGATAGCCGCGCTGTAGCCGAAGGTATCGGGCAGCCAGAAGCAGTTCGAGGTGAAATCAAAATATTTTCTCGTGAATCTCTGACCCCAGAGGAACTGTCTGACTATCGACTCGCCGGAGGTTATGTTGCAGTCGCACTCGACCCACACGCCGCCGTTGGGCTCGTATCTGCCCTCTTTGACTTTCTGCTGAATGCGCGCGAAGAGGTCGGGATATTTGCGGCGCAGGAAGTCGCTGTGGCACGATGAGCTCTGGATAAATTTATATTCCGGATACTCGTCCATGAGCGCAAGCTGGTTTGCATAGGTGCGCGCGCACTTCTTGACTGTCTCGCCGACATGCCAGAGCCACGCGGTGTCCATATGCGAATGTCCGATGAGCGCAGCCTTCGGCGCATCGTCGCCGTTTTTGACGGAGAGTGCTTTTTTGAGATAGGGCTTCGCTCTCTCGAGAGCCGCCATGAACTCGTCACGGTCAACATCGTCGGGTGACTGATATATCTCTTTGAACACTTTTTCAAGCTCGTTTATAACGGAAGCGCGTCTGAAAGAGCTCTCCGGCAGGTTCTTGACGAGCTGAACGAGGGTGCGCAGATCGAAATAGAACTCCTGGATAGCATAGTTCTTGACGCAGATATCAATGCCCTCGTATGAGAAGTCATAAGTGAGCAGAGGGTTGTTCTCGGTCGGGTGGCAGCCCTTATAAGAATGACCCGCGTAATATTCGAGGTCGATGGCTATATTCTCGCCTGCCTTTGCGTCCTTTTTGAGCAGGTCGCAGTAGTGGTTGCCGTGGCCGGTGAAAACTATCTTCGTGCTGAAGTTGCCGTAGGGCACTCCGTCAACCCAGAGGGTTCCCTCATAGCCCGAGATGTGCGGGCGGATGAAAATATCTTTTCCGCCGAGTCCGTCGGGGACGACAAAATCGGTCTTGAACCAGCAATAACCGAACTCCTCGCCCCATTTGTAGCCCTTTTCGATGGGGTCAAAAAGGCTGTCCTCCGGGATGCAGTGGAAACGCTCGAGGGTTGCAAACGCGCTCACGGGGCCCGGCTCGCCGACTTTTTCAAAAATCATCGGCTCGATGATATCTACAAAGCGCTCAAGCTTTCTGAGCATTCTGTCGGTCTGTTTTAAATCCAGCATATTCTTCTCTCCAAAATATATTTTTCCGCTGTGCGGACATTTGACTTATATAATATGTAACAGTATACCGCAAGAGTGTTGCATCTGCAAGCATTTTTGAAGAGAAAAGAAGCAAAAAAGCCGCCGCAGAGATGTTTTCCCCGCGGCGGCTCGTGTTATTTCAGCGAATGGATAATATACGGCATATCACAGCTAAAACCGCCGCGAGATAAAGCCCGAAGATATTCATTATATTATAGAGAAGTGCCGTTATCATCTTCGCCCTCCGCTATGCGCTGTTCGTGCATGAATTTGTCCGCTTCGATGGCGGCAGAAGTGAAGCTGTTGTTCTTCCAATAGCTCACAGCGCCGACAATGAATGTGAATATCAGGCTTATTATTGTATAGAGCTCGCTGTATTCGACGCTGACCGGTGTTTTCCCGAACGCGGTCAGCGCCATATTGACTATTGACACAAGAGACAAAATACCCCTGACCCATGTGCCGACAGATATTTTTGTTATATTCTCAAAAAGCTTCCTCATGAAAATCCCCCTTATTTTCTGCGCGTGATATCATCTATGCGCCTGTGCGCGGATTTTATCGAATCCTCCGCCGCCGCCATGCGCTCGACGAGATTATTGTGCTTGTCGACCCGCTTTTCGAGCTGCGCGATGCGGTAATTCGTCAGCCTGTTCGACGCGAGTATGCCGCCGAGCGAGCCAATGAGCGTACCCGCCGCCGAGAGCAGTGCCACAGTTATTTCTGCGTTCATCTCACACCTCCTCGAGACTGCCGACCGCGACCCAGCTCGAAATATCGCCGAGCAGAGCTTCGAGCGTGCCGCGGTTCTGCTGAACTTTTGTGACGGTGTGCTTTTTCGGCGAGAGCTGAGAATCGGGCACGCGCTTTCCGCGCGCCGAGGTGCAGCCGCCGTAGACCGCACCGGGCTTTATAAAAACAACGCTCCCGACCGAAACTGACGGTCTCGCCGCGAGTTTCAAGTCAGAGAGCCTGACCCAAGAGTTTATCTCCTTGAGCAGCGCGCGGCTCGGCTCGACTTTTGCGACGGTATGCGTTCTGAGCTTCACCCACGACGGGATTCGCTGACCCGTAGCATAATTTTTGCCTATAATTTTCACGCGGTCGCCCGCTCTGATATTGACATACTGCGCGACTTTTTGCGGCTCATTTTTCACGCAAAGCCCGTAAAATTCGGCTATCGACGCGGCAATCGATTCGCCGCACTTTTTCTGTCCCGCTTCCGTTTCGACATTTTTTCTGTCCGAAGAGCTGTCTATGAACACGGTCTCAATGAGCAGACTGCGGCATCTGACCGAGCGGACGAAGCCGAAATAATCGCCGCCCGCGGAATTGAGCTTTGTTTTAGCTCCCCTGTCGCGCAGTGAAAATGTCTTCGCAATGCCCTCGCTTATCTTCGCGGCGAGCTTTTTGCCGCCCTCGTCGGCGTGTTTATAATAGACCTCGCTCCCCGTTCCGCCGCCTGCGTTCAGATGAATCTCGGCTGCCAGATCGAAGTTCTCGCGGTTGACATAAGCTATCCTGTCCGTCAGATACATATCAGCATCGTAGTTTATGAGCACCGCGTCGCAGCCGTAATTTTTGAGCGCTTCGGCGATATAAAAGCCGATCTTTCGCGCTATGCGAAACTCGTGGAAACCTCCGCCGACCGCGCCGCTGTCATAGCCGCCGCCCGCCGATCTTCCGTGACCCACGGATATACAAATTCTCACTCTCGCACCTCCTCGAAATAAATGCCCACAAGCTGCGACGGCAGATAGTGCATAACCGTGCCCTCGCCGCCGCTGTCGTCTCTTGTGCATCTGTAAATTTTTCCGCCGTCGAGATAGTACTTGTCTTTAAAATACCTCATGCCCTCGGCGGCAGTTATCGGATTATCTATCGTGCCGTCCTCGTCTGCCGTCACGCGCTCCCAGTGTGCGGGAGTCACGCTCGGACGCCATGTGGGATTGGCGGATATAGCGTTGTAACAGCGATATAAATTCCCGCCGTCGCGCACCCTGTCGCCGATAGAATAATCCTTTTCGCCGCTCCACGGTTCAAACAAACTGATGCTCGTCAGAGCTTCGGCGTTCGTCAGCTTCGCGGCGGCTTTTGTTATCATCTCGCGAAAGCGTTTTGCCTGCGTCCTCGTCATATATCCGCACCCCCTGTGATGATATCCAGCGCCTCGTCCGCCGATATGTCCTCGGGCGGCTCAGCGGCTGTCCAGATTTGCTTTATCTCGGATTCCGTCTCCGTCCATGAGTCGGTGTAATACCCGCCGTCGGACGGATAATCAGCCGTAATTATCGGCTTGTAGCCGTACTGTAAAAGCAATGCCGGGTCATTGGTAAAAACATCGCCATTTTCTGTTCTTATCGGTCTCGGCGCGCCGCGAAGCTCGCCGTCCACAAGTTTTCCGTACATTTAATCACCCCCAAGTAAAAGAGCCTGTACCCTGATTGTAAAATGCTGTTTTGCTAATAAGGTCATAAAGGCACGGCACACCATCAGCATCAAGACACGGTTTGAAATCGCGGATTTTTCTGCCGCCGTCGTACATCGCGCATGAGTACAGTTTCATATAGGCATATCCATCGACATATGGCGAATTACGCACAAAAAGCCACAGATTTCGCGCATCCGCCGGAAATGTTGTTTGCGACGGGTCGGCTTTTTTATACTGTATGCCGTCCATCTCGACCGTGTATTGCCCATCCGCATTGAAATGATATACATGTCTGTCTGTATCAGCCTTTTTAAAATATTGGACTGCGTTATAGCCGCAAACAAACCATGCCGCGCCATCAGGCGAACCCCAGCTGGATATCATCAAAACCATCAGTAGATAATGTTCCGAGTCACTGTACGTCTGTGCCAAGTTCTGATTGCTCCGTGCATCGACAAAGCAGAAATCCGCTGACAGTCCTACACTCGCCGAAGATTTTACTCCGGTGTCAATGCGCTGACTGCCTGACGTTTGTATATAATCAACTGCGGTATAGCCTTCGGGCAGTCCGCCGCTTGATTTTTTAAGCATCATTAACCGACGTCTGATCATGCTCTACGCCTCCTGTTACTCAATTTTTTCATCAAGCGTTACAACGAGATTTTCGCCCTTGCCTTTAGCCGATACGCGGAAGTACGCCGCGCCCTGCGGAGGTGCAACATTGATGTCAGTGCTGAACGCCGCAGCTGCGTTTGCGTCCTCAACCTTAGTTGGGTAATAGATGCTGGTGCCAATCTTATCATATTTGACCACAGAGCTTTTGAGGGTAAAATCAGCATTATACCACGCAATGCGAGCACCGTATTCATTCCATGTGATACCCTCGCCGCCGATACGATATATATGATTTGCACCGCCGTCGAACGGTATAAAGCCCGTGGTGGTGAAGTGGGCGTAATCAGCAGTCGCGCCGCTTGAGTTAAGCATTAGCCCATCGGTATAAGGCGCGGATGCTCCGTTGCTATCAATCGCGGTAGGCACGAGATTGTGATACGACACAACCTTTGTAGCCTTTGCGGTAATGACAACATCGCCCGTAACCGCCGCTATACTGACGACTCCTGTATCAGAGTTGTAAGCCGTGGACGTTATATCCGTGCCGCCCATTGCTACGGTGACGCTGCTCATGGTGTACCCGTCTGCCGCTGTGATAGTGGCACTGTATGTCGTGCCGTCCTCTGCCGCGACCGCATCGTTGCTGGTGGTAACGTTGGTCAAAGTATTAGTTATACTGTGGTATACAGTGGCTGCATAGCCGATTGTGCGGTCTATGCCCGCGCCGTAGCAAAAGGAGTATAAGACCTGCTCCGATGGATTGATGACGTTGACATTGAAAGCCGTGTCTTTTCCTGTTCCCGCCGTCTTGTCATGCGGGGCAGGGTCTCCAAACGAAATGCCGTTCATGGTTACGACTCCGCTGTTGTTGCGGTAAAAACAGGCATTAGGCGTACACATACGCCATGCGTCAAACTCCGTTCCTTGCCCGTTGGCTACGCTGTGCAATTTTCCAAACTGGAAACAATGGTTGTGTCCGTGGACGTTTGCGATGAACTTTGCAGAATTGTGACCGTTAAAATTCACCGTAACGCCGTTCTGCACCGTGCTTTCCCCCGCGACATAAGCTTTGACGATGTTTCCTGTCGGATATGCGCCGCCTAAGTCGAGCGGATAGTGTCCGAGAACTATAATTCCCCATTGAGCCGCGTCTGCTTTACTGCCAACGGCGTAAAGTGTCTGGGCGAACCATAGCAACTGCTCCGGAGAGCAGCAGTACGCAGCGCTCTCGCCGCTCACTGTCTCGCCCTCGCAGGTGTTCAGGCAGATGACACGGAGTTTCTTTTCCGCAAAATCGCGGTAACAATATCCGTATTCTTCACTGCCGTACACAGCACCTTCGTTGTACTTCCAGATGTTGTTTTTTAGAAACTGTGCGCCGACAAGTGTGCTGTATTCGCCAGTGTCATGGTTTCCTACCGTGCGAAGCTGTGGAATATTCTTCCACGCCTCGCCGAGCCAGCCGTTGATTTGGTTAAACTGCTGTTGCATTAGCTGGGTCGTTGTTTTGGCATTGCCAAAAGTTACATCACCGAGCATACACGCAAAATCGATCTGCGGGAGACTATAAGATAGCACCTTTAGAGCTTGACAAGCGTGCAGATTGCCCGCGTTGATGTTCGTTTGCCAGCTATCTACTTGCGTCCCAGTGTGGTGAAAGTCGGAGACTGATAAAAACACAATGCTGTCGGCTTTCATCACCGCTTTAACCTTTTCCACCACCGCCAGCGCCTCTGCCTTTACATAGCTTGGAATATCCGCGTGGGTAATGGTGTCTTCGTTTGGCAGCGCCGTCACCGCAGCCCCCATCTCGGCAACTTTGTACTTCGTTGTAGTGCCGTTTTTCTCGCGGATAGCGTGAGCAATATCCCGAATTGACGATTCTTCATAAAGCTTCTTTGCCATCAGTAACTCACCTCCGTGCCGTCGGGCAGAGCGGCTATGACATCATTAACAATCTCTTGCTTGTCCGATTTCGTCCAATAGTCAGTGCCCTTGACGGGTGTTTTGCCGTCTGTGCCCGTTGCTCCCGTGTCGCCCCTTGCGCCAGCAACTCCGCGAGACGGTTTCCCGGTGTCTGTATTGCCAATGTACCAATTTCCATTGTCGCCAATGTGCGGGGTGACACCGTTCTCGCCACGAGACGGTTTGCCAGTGTCCGTACTGCCGATGTACCAGTTACCATTAGCGCCGATAGTCGGCGTTATACTGTCCGCGTCTTTATCGTCGCCACCGACCTTTTTAGCCGCCAGAACCTTGTCCTTGAAGCTGAGCTCCCATGTCTCGCCGTTTTTAAAATCCGGCGCCGAGCCGATATATCCGGTGCCCGCAGGCAGAGTAACCGTGATATCGCCGCTCGCCGCAAAGCTCAGGCGCATCCAGCACTCGAACTTCGCGTCTTCGGGATACTGAACCGTCAGCGTCTGAAGCCCCGTCATGCGATATTCCGCATTGTCGGCGAGCGTCGCGGACACCTGCGCGGTGCTGTAGGTGTACTGGGCGGGCGGAGCCTGCGGAGTGAAGCCGAGGGAATTTATTATGACCGCCTTGAGGTCGGTAGTCCCGCCGAACAAGGCTTTTAAATCCCGCATACTCTCCACCGCGGCGGCGAGCTCGGGCAGGATGCCACACTCCTCTTCAAGCTCGCCGTCAATGCCCATAACGGACGGCTCGAAGCCGAGTGTGAACACGGCAGACTTGGTTATTCTCGTCACCTCGAGATCATTGCGCTTATGCGCCTCGACCTGAACGGTTAGTTCGCCGGTTGAAGTCAGCGCTTCGGGCAGAGGGCAATATATAACGCCGCCCGTGACATAGGCGGGAGTGCTGTTTGCGCCGCTGATAATATTTGACACGATGCGGCGGCTCAATCCGTAGACATCGAAGCTCAGAAGATAATACGAAACGTCCGTTTTCAGCTCATCGTTGAGCGTGATACAAAGCCGCGCCGCATTATGCTCCCCGCAAAAGCAGAACGGCTCTTCAACCTGAGCCGTTCCGTCCGCAAGTATTTTTACTTTTATATCTCTCATTGATTTTCCTCCCCGGAATAGTTGTCCTTGAGAAAATTTGCCGTCTCCATTACGTCCCTGTGCTCCGCATAGAGCACATTGAGCAGCGATTTTATCCCGTAGGCCTCGCGGCTCGTCTCCGGATTAGGGAGAGCCGCGAGGCGTTTTCTGTGTTTTGCAATTATCCCCTCGAGCACCTGCGCCTGCTCGAAATATTCGTCGGCAAGCTGTGAAAGAGTTCTGTTGAAAGTCATTTGTCTTCTCCCTTCAAAAGATAGTCAACCGTTGTGTCGAAAAATCCGGCAAGCTGTGCGAGCTGATGCAAAGTCGGCTCTTTTTCGCCGTTTTCTATCATTCTTAATGTTCTCAGCTGCATCCCGAGCGCATCGCAGAGCAGCTGTTCGCCTATGTTCTCGCTGCACCGAAGCTTTTTTATCCGCTCGCCCAGGGTGTTCGGCTCATACCGCTTTGCCGTGCTCACGGCGAGCGCACGCCTGACGGCTATCGGCAGGAAATCAACGGATTCTATATCATGCTGATACTTTACAGTGAAGCTCAGCGCGTCATATATTTTCCTCTGCGCCTTGTCGAGACACCGCGACACACTCGACGGGCATACACCCAATTTCTGAGCTATCATAGATATCGTCGAGCCGTCAAACCAATATGCCTCCGTGACCTGTCTCTCGCGCGGCGTAAGTCTCGTTTTTATCACCTCGTCGGCGAGCACAGACAAATCAACATCCCTGCGCCGCCACGCATAGTCGTCCGGCGATTCGCAGCCCGGGCAGTGAGATCCGCAGCAGACGCACATCGCCGCCTGCCGCTCTTCGGGAGTCGGAAACGAGAAATCCATCGCCGCCTTGACACTTCTTTTTGACATTTGCTCATCTCCTTGTTTTACGAACATTTGTTCGTATCTTTACTTATAATTATAGTAACACATCAAATATTTGTCAACGGGAAAATATTTAATTTACCCTCAAAAAATTGCACTAAATGATGCACAGTCACATTTTGAAAGCAGTAGGAGAAAGCGCTGTCCGATAAAAAGGTCAGCAAAAACGGCAATTTTATATTTTTAGCGCAATGTATATATAGGTCATACCCAGCGCATTGAGAAGATTTTTGCTCCCGTTGACATCGCTCGCCGAACTGATACTGAAACCGTCGGAAGAGATGCTGAGTCCGGGCATACCGCCCGCCTGAGTCGCGGCGGCAACATAGCAGTTTGTTGACGAGCCCGAAAAATCAGCTATAGCGGCGGGCATACTCCTGCAAAAAACAAATACGGCGGTGGGCTTGAAGCCGACTTTTACAGAACGGCTTTTTGCACCCGTGCCCGTATATGAGCCGATTTTTACAGGCGCGTTCCACAGAGCCTTGTCCTCGGCGGTGACATGCTTGACGGTGTCGCGGATATGCGAGCCGCAGAGCAGGGTCTTGTCGAGGAAGCAGTGGAAGTTGAGACCGGTCGTGTCGGCGGGGCAGAAATCCGCCTGCATGAGTATATATGCGTCGAGAACGAAGGCGTCGGTGTCCCTGTCCGCCTTGACGCCGGAGCAGCCGGACTCGACAACGTTCAAATCTGTGTCGAAGGTCAGGCAGTCAATTATAGTCGTCAGCACATCGTGGCAAGTCGCGCCGCCTTTGCTGTAAGGGACATGGATAGCAAGCTTAACTTTTATATTCGCGAGGCGGCAATATTCATTCTTGACCAACACGCCCTCATCGTTCGCGGTGAAGCTGTCCACTATTTCCATCTCCCCTATGCCCACGGCAACGGTGACGCGCTTTAGGGGTATCTCTTTTTTGACGGCGGGATATTCGGTTATGAATCTTATCCCGCCGAGACTTGTCTGCTCGGAAAGCCAGCCCGCTATCTGCGAGGGCAGAACACTTATTGTACTCATAAAAACCTCCCTGAAACCGGACTGCCGGGAAAATCCGGCAGCCCTTTAGAATTATTCCGCTATCTCAACGACCGTTCGCACAACAGCCCAGACATAGAGCACCTCTTCGCCGAGCTTTATCTTCTCCGCGCGGTCTATCTGATATTTTATATCTCCGTCGATTATCAGCGCGTCCTCGTTGAGCGTCAGATCGTGCTCGGGCGGACCGATATAGAGATAATAGCCCTGAGAATTGTAGCCTATCTCGGTGTTTACGCCGTAGAGATACATCTTGTTCTTGTATCTCAGCGGCTGAATAAAGCCCTTGAACGGCGCGGTTCTCGTGGAGTCGGTATTCTCGATAACGAGCACCCTGCCCCACTTTTCAAATTCCGCCGAGAGGTTCATATCTCCACCCCGCAGCAGAAGAAACCGTCGTCGCTCAAAAGAGGCGTGAGCTCGGCGAGAGCAGCGTCGCGCACGGACGCCGCGAATTTAAGCGAGCTGTCCGCGCTCTTTTTAACGGTGATATCGCCGGCCTTAAAGCTCTCGACGCCGTCCGAATTACCCGCGCGGCGCACGCAAAGAGCGTAATAGGCTAGTCCCGCGGCGGCCTGAGCGATGCGGACATCATCCCTGTCCGCGTCGGCCTTCAATCGCGAATTCACGCGTTCAAGGGAGCTCAGAGCTATCCCGAGGCAGACTTTTTCTTCATCCTCGCCGATGTCCGTCAGCTGCCTGAGCAGAGAGAGTACGCTCCACTGAGTTATCATGCTCTCACCCCCGCCGTCAGACGGTAAGGGTGCGGGCGGCGGAGTCGAATATCCTTGCAAAGCCCGCCGTCGAGCTTATAACCGCACGCTCAAGCTGGCGGTCGATGAGCTTGTCATACTCGGTGGAGACAGGGCCTGTCGTGACCATCTCGAGGGCGCAGCTGCGGTCGATACCGATTATCTTGCCTGCGGGCACACACGAACCCTTTATGAGATCTGCGCCGAGGGGAGTTATGACTTCGCCCGTCGCGTGGAAATTGAGACCTGCCGCAGCGTCCCTGAACTCAGTAATGCCGAGCATCTGCGCGACCTGTGCGGGAGCGGCAATAATCGTGTTGAGTTCATATGGATCGAAGAGATTCCAGAAATTGACAAGGTCGGTGTAGGTGAGCTTGCCTGTGGATGCGACGGCGGTGTTGGAGGCGGCGTTGTCGTTGCCGTCGCCGTTTATGAGCACATCGACTGCATCGCTGAGCTGAGTGCGCGCGATATATGCGCCGATCTGGCGCAGGGTGACGGTAAACAGATCGAGGCGCTGGAAGCGGACAGCCTCGTAAGAAGCGACAAGCGAGCGTCCGCGCTTTTTCAGATGAACAAGATTCGCCTTGCTCTTGACGCTGGTTTCGGGGATAAACGCGCCCTCGGCGACAACTTTGAGTTCCTTTTCATCGTCGCTCGGCTCGCAGGCTATCGAGCGGTAGTCGAGTGAGTCTATAACCGTGGTTGATGCAACGATGCGCGGCAGGACATTTGCCTCCTGCATACCCTGCCTGACGGCACGGGAAACATACTCGGGGAAGAGCACGGCGGAGTCGGAGGTCTTGAAGAACTTGTCGACAACGTCGCTGCCCGCTCCGCTGACCTTGATATCAAAGCGTTTGAGCTGGCGCTGATATGCGTCAAGTCCCTCGAGAGCGGTGCCGCTGTAGTTCTCCGAGGGGTCTATCTTTTCAAGTGCGCCGGTGAAATCGCCGGATGCGTAGAGACCTTTTTCAAGTCTGATGTTATCAAAAGCAGTCATATTATTCTCCTTTCAGAATCAGAGCATGAAGCTCACTGTTTTGGCGGTTGTGTTGACGCTGAGCACGAGATAGGTGTTGCCCTTTGTGCTCGCCTTGACTCCATACGCGCCGTCCGATGCGAGAGCCGCATAACCGACCGCCGGGGCGTCCGTGCCCGTATAGGGCATAGTGACAACACCCGAGAGCTGAACGCCCGCATATCCGCCGTTTACATTCACGCTGACGCCGCAGAACTTTGCGTCCGCGCCTGCCGCCGAAACGGTATCGTTTGCGCTGACCGCGACGGGCACGCCCGCCTTGAGTCCGCTTGCCGCCTTGAGCGTGAGTACATTTTCACAGAAACCTTTAGTTGAAACTGACATAATTATCCTCCTTTAAATTCTGAACTCGCTGTTGCCCGAATGTGTTTCGGGCTTTGTCGACGAGAGCTGGCTGTTGAGTTTTCCGCCGCCCGAGAAAGCCTTTTTGAGCTCTCTGAGCTGTTCGAGACCGAGGGTGCCGCATATCGCCGAGAGGCTCTCGCCGCGCATATCCGGCAGAGCCGCCGCGCCCATGCGTATCACATCGCATATGAGCTCCTCGCGGTACTCTTTGCCCTCGCGGGCGAGCTGTTCGAGCTCGTCGATATAGCCGTAAAGCCCCGCCGCCTCCGCCTTTGTGAGGGTCACTCCCTCATTGGCGCAGGAGAGGCGCTTGACGGTCTTTACGGTCTGCTCGTCCGCGCGGTAGGACTTCGTAACGCCCGCCGCCGGCTGGGCCGGCACGGCAACAAACGACCACTCATAGGCATCCGTCGGGTCGCAGAGTATCCTGTGGCAGAGCTTGCCGCCGTACTCCCTGCCCTTTATGTGGGCGCACGGATCGGTTCGCCCGTCCTTGCCGCAGATTGAACAGACGCTTCTGCCGACCGAGCAGCCGACACTCGTCTCTTTCTTTATCCCCGCGTCTATCTCTTCAATAAGCGCGGCGTTCTTTTCGCTGCGCGGCATATACGCCCGCGCGCAGAGCTTCGTGTATTTTTCGCCCGCCGAGGTCACCTTGTTATCGTCCGTCTCGACGCGGCAGGAAAATATCCTCGCCGTCTGATCCCTGCCGCTCATGCTGTGGTCGAATATCCCCGTCTTGCCTACAAAAAGCTCGGCGAGCTTTTCGAGCGCGGGAATATCGAAGCGCTCGAAGTCCCTGTCGATTTCATTGTCGCAAAGCACGATGCCGAAAGTATAGACCTCGTCGGCGCTCAGCGGCTTTACGGTATAATTGTTGATAAGCTCCAGCTCCTGCGGAGTCGGAGCGCCTGAAAGAACGCTGTTCTGCGTAGTTATCACTCCCCGTTTTCAATCTCTTTCCTGATTTTTTCCGCCTGCGCCGCATAGAGCTCGGCGCGCGCAAGCTCAACATTGTCCTGAAGAGTCACATCGTCCCACTCGGCCGTCACCTGCGAGGGCGTTCCCTCGAAAAGCAGATATGTGCGGCATATTCGCTCGATGACGGGTGTTAAAATGCGGCGGTATGCGTCGATCTCGCTGGTGAGCACGTCAGCCTGCTGGGTCGACATGCGTTCCGTCGACGACCATGACAGGCCGAGCATGAACGGCGGAAGTCCCGTTTTAGCGACTATCTGTTCGAGCATCTGGCGCACGGGCACCTCGCTATCGAGAATCTGATTGTCCGCGCCGATGACCTTTATCTGAACATCGCCGACGGCGACAAAATCTTTTACCGCGCCGCCCGTCTGCATGGCCTCGCTCCATTCCTTTGCCACCTGCATGGCGCGCTCTTTGGCGTATGCGCGGTCGAGCGAGCCGTTCTGCGGCTTATATGTGACCGCAAATCGGATGTTCCCCATGCGCTCCCAATTGAGCCCGATAGTCTTGTAGATTTTCATGAGTATCCCGCTGACAAACGGCAGGCCTTTGAGCATCGAACAGCCGCAGACTTCGCCCGGCTGCGGGTTGAGCACGGACAGCAATACAAGCTCGGGTCGCCTGACGGGCGACGGCATACCGACACATGAGGCGGAAAAGATATCAACTCCGACTCCGTCCGAGGCGCGGCGAAGCTCGATATTTTCAAGCGGAGAGTTAAAGAGCGCCGCTATATGCCCGTCCGAGTCCGTCACCATCTCGCCCACCGCCGTACCGCAGGTCAGCAGCTGCTCGAAATAAGTTGAAACAAAGCTTTCGAGTCCGCACTGGTTGCCGCCGACGGGAACATTGCGAACGAAATTGTCGAGCTTGTCCTGCAGGCGTTCGTCGGCGCATCTGACCTCAAAGCCGCCCGTCAGGCGGACGGTTTTGAATATGGCGGCGTCGATTATCGGCACAGCTTCGCGCAGAGCGTAGTAGAGCCGCGTCTGATTTCCGCCGAGCGGAGTGTAGCTGTCGAGCAGTCCGAGACCCGACGCAGGGCGCGCCGAGGTCTGCACCGCCGCAGGCTCGGGAGCGGTTTTCTTTCTTTTGAACGGATTTATTGTTATTCCTCCTTTTCATGACGGCCGACCGCCCGGCCGTCATCTGCTCATGGCGAGCGCGAAAAAGCCGTCCTCTTCGTGCGCGAGCACTGTGGAGACGAAATAGCGCACATCGTCCATGGCGTGGTCGTATTCCTTTCTCGGAGCATCGCGTGCGGCAGTGTTATCCCATCTGTAGAGGGAAAATTCCCGAAGGCAGTCCGTGCATGACTGCGAGAAAAGGATGCGCCGCTCCTTGAGGGCATCCGAAACGCGGCGGATGCCGTCTATAACGTCGTTTTTTGCGGGCACGGCGCGGAATCTGCCGTGGCGGCGGATACATTCGAGAAAGCTCGCGGCGGAGGGGTCTGCTATGACCGCCTCTATGTTGAGGTCGCCCGCAAGCTGTTCGAGCGCGGCGTAATGCTCCTCGTCGGTGCGCTGCTCCCCCTCTCTGCGGCTGTCGAAATAGTATTCGCTCAGCCTGTACCACCGCCCGCCGTACTCGCCCCAGAGCCCGAATGACGACGGGTTGACCGTACCATAATCGCAGGAGATGAAGTAGCGCGACGGTATGCCTGCAGGTTCCGCGACATGAACCGAGCGCGAAAAGAACGGGTAGACAAGCCCCTGCGCCGCGACCCATTTGCCCAGCACGAAGCGGTCATAGAACGCGCCGCTGTAAAGGCTCTCGTATCTGCGCTTTATCGCGGGCGTGAGCGACGGGTTGTCGTCCATGGTGAAGTGGAGATACAGGCAGTTTTTCTCTCCGCTCTTTTTTATCCACTCCTCGTAGAACCAGTGCAGAGGCGTGTCGGGGTTGCAGTTGAACCACAGTTTCGAGCCGTCGAGCGAGCAGCGCGCCAACGCCTGTTCGACAAACGAGCGCGGCATCAGGGCGACCTCGTCGAGCAGAACGCCGCCGAGCGTCATGCCCTGAATGAGCGCCGCCGAGCCCTCGTCCTTGCCCCCAAATAAATAAAATCGGTTTCGCCTGCCGGAGTATTCTATCTCCACCAGATGCTGAGACAGCTTCTCGCGGCAGTCGAAGCCGAGTCGGCGCAGGACGGGCAGAATCGGCGTGATTATGTTTCTTCTAAGCGAAGTCACCGTCTTGCCGCACAGCGCAAAGGATGTGTCGTCAAACGCCGAAAATGCCCACGCAACGAACGAGACGGACATACACAGGGTCTTGCCGGAGCGCACGGCGCCGTCGCAGATTATCGCGTCAAAATTCCTGTCCGGGCTCGATGGGCACCACCAAGAGAGCACCCGAAGCTGCTTTTCCGAGAAGCTCTCAAAAGTGTTATTTTTGCGTTTACTCACCCGCATCATCCCCGCGCAGAGCACGCGCACTGCGGTCAAGCGCGCAGAGGAAATCCGAATTTTCTCCCGCCGAAGCGGCATTGCTCAGCTCGCAAAGTCGGTCGAGTGCCTTGAGTCGATCGAAAAATTTGACCTCAAGTCCTCCGCCTTTCGGGTGTTTGATATCCGATACCATCGTCAGGTCCAGCTTTTCTATTTCCGACCCGTCCGGCAGCTCGTCCGACAAAATGAGCTTCACCGCGTCCGCAACGCTCCCGAAAGCGAGCCTGCGGTAGCCCTCCGTGACCTCCGCAAGCTTCGCGTCGCGCTCGTTTTCGAGCTTCGCTATTCGCCTTTTGATCTCCGGGTCGGCGAGCAGCTTCATCGCCGTTCGCTCCGGATGGACGGAATAGCCAGCCCGCGCAGCCGACGCGCGCGGTTCGCGGGACGCGACAAAGAAGCGGCAGAAAATCTCCTCCTTCGGCGAAAGCGGTTCTTTCTTTTTCATACTCTCATCTCCTCATCTATATTCACGGGCTATTCGGCGGCGGTCTCCGAAGCGCCCGTCACCCATAGCGAAAACGCCCCGATTTTTTGCATATCGGCGTGCAAAAAACGGCGGGGCGTCAACAAAGTTCATATTTTATTAATATTTAGAGAAACAAAAAGTCTGTTTTCGCCTGTTTTCAGGCATTTTTCGGTTGATTTTCCCCGTTTTCGGTGATTGCCGCCGATTACGCAAGATTTTTGCTCTTTTGCTTGACTTTTGAGGTCGTGGGGTATAAACTAATGTAGAAGTGCGAAAAGTGCTCACGTCGGGCTTTCCCGACGCAAAAATTTTTGAAAAGTGGTGAAATTTTTTGGGCAGCGACAAACCTAAGCCGCGAAGTTGGCAAACTAAAAATAAAGCTGTGGGGTCACGCCCGAAGAAGTTCGACCGATAAAAAAATCGGCTCTTTTTGCGTGCGCCTCACGGAGAAAGAGGTGCAATATGAGCCGTGATATCCTGGAAAATATCAGCGCACTGTTGGCGGAGGGCAAACTTGCCGATCTGCGTGAACAGCTGTGCGACATGAACGTCGTTGATATAGCGCAGGCGATGGAATCGCTCCCGGAAGACGAGCTTCTGCGGATATTCCGCATCCTCCCCAAAGACATATCGGCGGACGTTTTTTCTTATCTTGAGCCCGATTCTCAGGCGCAGCTGCTGAATCTTATAACAGATACAGAGCTTGAGAACCTGCTTGACGACATGTTCCTTGACGACACCGTCGACTTCCTCGAAGAAGTCCCGGCAAACGTCGTGCGCCGCGTGCTCGCAAAGGCAGACAGCGAGACGAGGTGCCTGATAAACAGATTTTTGAAATATCCCGAAAACAGCGCAGGTTCGATAATGACCATTGAGATGGTCGAGCTGCATGACTTTTTCACAGTCGGCCAGGCAATCGAGCACATACGCTCGACCGCCGTCGACAAAGAGACGGTCTACACCTGCTTCTGCATCGACGACAAGCGCCATCTTATCGGCACGGTCGCCCTGCATACGCTGCTGATGGCAAAAGACAACGAGCTTATCCGCGACATAATGGACACCGACTCCCAGCTCATCTGCGTCAACACGCTCGACGACCAGGAGAAGGTTGCAGACATAGCGAGAAAATACGACCTGCTCTCCGTCCCCGTTGTTGACAACGAGGCGAGACTCGTCGGCATAATCACGATAGACGACATCGTCGACGTCATCGAGGACGAGAACACCGAGGACTTCGAGAAGATGGCAATGCTTCATCCCTCGGACGACAACTACCTCAAGACGGGCGTTTTCAAGCTCGCAAAGAACAGAATCCTCTGGCTTCTGGTGCTCATGGTCTCGGCGACTTTTACAGGCAAGATAATCGAAAACTATGAAAATATGCTCGCGGCAGTCGCGGGACTCACCGCCTGCATACCGATGCTCATGGACACGGGCGGAAACGCCGGCAATCAGGTTTCGACGCTGATAATCCGCGGTCTTGCGCTCGGCGAGATCCACCCGAAGGACTATCTGAAGATAGTGTTCAAAGAGATAAGAGTCGCGCTCATCTGCGGGCTGACCCTCGCGGCAGTCAACATCGGCAGAATGATGCTCTTCTCCTCCGGCGGAATGCCCGTTTATCTTGTCGTTTCGGCTGCAATGGTCTGCGCTGTTATAGTGGCGAAGATAATCGGATGCACCCTGCCGATAATCGCAAAGATGATAAAGCTCGACCCCGCGCTCATGGCAGGACCGATGATAACGACAATAGTCGATATGGTCACCCTGCTCATCTACTTCGCACTCGCAAAAGCGTTCCTCGCGATATAAAAATTATCCTCCGTACATTTTGGTGTACGGAGGATTTTTATGTTTTGTATGGCGCGGATTGTATGTCATTTAAAATTCGAGGCAATAGCCACTCAGTCTACGCTTCGCGTATCCGGCTCCCATACAGGGGAGCCTATGTCAAGAATTCGCCGAAGATAACAATATAAAAAAAATGCCCCGCACTTTCGTGTGGGGCACTGAACTTGGCTGATTACTTGCTGAGCTCTGCGAAATACTTGATGGTTCTAACCATCTGGCTGGTGTAGGAGTTCTCGTTGTCGTACCACGAAACAACCTGAACCTCATACAGATCGTCAGCGATCTTAGCAACCATGGTCTGAGTTGCATCGAAGAGAGAGCCGAATCTCATGCCGATAACATCGGAGGAAACGATCGGATCCTCATTGTAGCCGAAGGAAGCGGAAGCAGCAGCCTTCATAGCAGCGTTGATGCCTTCCTTAGTCACATCGCTGCCCTTGACAACAGCGGTAAGGATGGTGGTGGAGCCGGTCGGCACGGGAACTCTCTGAGCGGAGCCGATAAGCTTGCCGTTGAGCTCGGGGATAACAAGGCCGATAGCCTTAGCAGCGCCGGTCGAGTTGGGAACGATGTTGGCAGCGCCTGCACGGGCACGTCTCTTGTCGCCCTTTCTGTGGGGACCGTCGAGGATCATCTGATCGCCGGTGTAAGCGTGGATGGTGGACATGATACCGCTCTGGATGGGAGCGTAATCGTTAAGAGCCTTAGCCATGGGAGCAAGGCAGTTGGTGGTGCAGGAAGCTGCACTGATGATGGTGTCGTCAGCATTGAGGGTGTCCTCGTTGACGCTGAAGACGATGGTCTTGAGGTCATTGCCTGCGGGAGCAGAGATAACGACCTTCTTAGCGCCTGCATCGATGTGAGCCTGGCTCTTAGCCTTGGAGCAGTAGAAGCCGGTGCACTCAAGAACAACATCAACGTCAAGCTCGCCCCAGGGAAGATCCTTCGCGTTGGGCATAGCATAGATAGTGATCTCCTTGCCGTCAACTATGATAGCGCCGGGAACCTTGACAGTCTTGCCGTCCTCTTCATACTCAGCAGCCTTGAAATCTACGGTGTGAAGATTCTCGCCTATTCTTCCGCAATAGCCGCCCTGAGCGGTATCGTACTTGAGAAGGTTTGCAAGCATCTCGGGGCTGGTAAGATCGTTGATAGCAACAACCTCGTAGCCCTCTGCGCCGAACATCTGACGGAATGCAAGACGACCGATACGGCCAAAGCCGTTAATAGCAACTTTAACTGACATTTGAATTCCTCCGTTGTTAGTATAATTGGTTATTGGTTATATACCTCATATATTTTAGCCGTTTTTGTCCTCATATGCAAGCAATTTGATAAAATTTTACAGATACAGGAAAAGTTTCGTTAATCTGCCCAAAATATTGTATCATAAAGCCCAAAAGGACATAATACTGCCGAAAATCCGGCGCGGATATTTTGACATATCGGCATCATTATTTTGTCTTTCAAAACAAAATCTCCCCGCTCTCAAAAAGCAGGGAGATTGCATATCTTATTTTCGGTCTCAGCCCTCTGACGAGTTGCCCGCGAGCATTGAAATAGCAGCCTGAAGCTGGGTGTCTCTGTCCTTTTCGAGCGTACTGAGATTCTCTCTGAGCGAATCTGCGAGGATAATTTCGGTGTCCGGAGTCAGGCCCTTGCCGTCGAAGCTCTCGCTGATATAGGGCAGCATCTTTGAGGTGGTCAGCACGACTGCGCCGCCGTCGCTGAGCTCAAAAGTCTCCTGAACGTCGGCTCTGCCGGCTGTCTTTTCGCCGATAAGGAACGCCTTGCCGAAATCCTTGAGGTCGCAGGCGAACAGCTCGCCGTAGCCCGCAGTGTCTGAGTTTATAAGCACCGCCATGGGCATCGTTATATCCTTGGCGTCGGAGCTGTAGGTCTTGACGTTGTTGCCGTTTTTGTCAACGAGCGTCGCGAGCGCCTTGTTGCCCTCGGTCGCCGTCGGGACAAGATAATCTATAACGCGGCAGGTGTATTCAATAGTTCCGTCATAGGTCGAGCGCACATCGAAAACGAGGCTCTTCGCGCCCTCTTTCTTGAGCTGGTCGACTGCCTTTTCAAGCTGGTTCAATGTATTCTTGTAGAACGCGGATATCTTTATATAACCGACCGTGCCGATAAGCTCATAGCTGACGGTCTGGTTCGTATAACCGAGGACGACGTTGACGGATTTGTCGACATCGTCGCGCCTGTAGGTGAGGCTGACGGAGGTCAGCTTTATACCGCTGAGTCTGCCCGCCATTTCACTGCTGTTTTCGGCAGTTACCGTGTCGCCGCCTATGGCAACTATCTTATCGCCCTTCTGAAGCCCCTCGGTCTGCGCCGGGGAGTTGGGATAGACTTCCGTTATGAGCAGATACCCGCTCTCGGGGTCAGTCTCGACCTCAACGCCGATACCCGCGCTGCGTCCCTCAAGCTTCGAGGAATAGAGCTTGTAGGCGTCCGCGTTCATATAGCGGCTGTACTTGTCGCCGAGTCCGTTGATATAGCCGTTTTCGAGGTTCGAGTCGAGCAGAGCCTCGTCTATATCGCCGTAGTACTTCGAGCGAACGATCTTGTCGACCTCCTCGACCGCATCATACATCTGTGCGCGCTTGGGAAGGTCGGTTATCAGCTTGTTGTACATACGCTGTGAGACCGACATCGTTATTGCGAAGGTCGCGGTCGCACTCAGAATAATGAGCGCAATCGCAAGTCCGAGCGAAATTTTCTTGTTCATTTGCTTTCACGTTCCTTCCTGCCTGAGATCAATTCGGAGGCGTGACAAAATCGAGAGGATTGAGCCTTGTGACGACACCGTTCTTGACCTGCATGACCTGGAAATGGACATGCGGTCCGGTGACATATCCGGTGTTGCCCATATAGGCGATGACCTCGCCTTTTTCAACATACTGTCCCGCCGAAGCGACTATCTTCGAGCAGTGGCCGTAATATGTTCTGTATCCGTCGCCGTGGTCGATGGTGATATAGTTGCCGCCGACATCGGAATAGCCTCTGACGAGCACCTTGCCGCTCTGCGCCGCGACTATCTTCTTGCCGTAGGAGACATTGACGCCGTTTTCGCGCACGACTATATCGATAGCCGGGTGCATGGTGTAGGTTCCGTCACCCTCGGGGTCGTAGTAGCCGTAGCCCGCGGAGATGTAAGAGTTCTTATATGGAACCGGCCACATCATCTCGCCGTCGTTATAAAATCCATCGTCATCGTCGCCGCTCTGGGAGCCGCCGCTGATGATTTTGTCTATCTGGCGCTCAAATGCCTCACGCTTTCTGTACTGCCGCTGAATCTCCCGCTGATATTCGGCGCTGCTCTTGTCGAGCGAGGTCATGAGAGCCGATATCTGACGGTAGTTCGCGTTATATGCGTTCTGCTTTGAAGCGAGTTCTCTATTTTTAGTGTCGAGTTCGGATTTCTTCTCGACCAGAGACGAGCGCTTCTCTTCGAGAGCTTTTTTGTCCTCGTCGAGCTCCGCCTTGGCGGCGTTGAGCTCCTCGGTCTGCTTTTCGAGCTGGGAGATGAGCTTGTTGTCGTTCTCCGTGACGCTCGCGAGCAGCTGGATGCGAAGCAAGAGCGATGAGATGCTGTCCGACTCGAGCAGGATTTCAATCCACGAGGACGAGCCCGCCATATATGTGGCGCGCAGGCGTTCTGATATCTTCTCCTGCGTGGCGTCAATCTGCTCGTCGAGCTTGTCTATCTTCGACTGAGCCTCGTCAATTTTTTTATCGAGCGCCGCTATCTCCCTGTCATAGTCCGCAATGTCCGCATTCAGAACGGAGAGCTGGGAGTTTATGACATCGAGCTGGCTGCTTATCGCCTCAGCCTGAGAAGAGAGCAGTTTCATCTTCTCCGTATTCGAGGTCTGCTGATTTTTTATGCTTTCAAGCTTTTTCTTGTTTGCCTCAATCTCTTTTTCGAGTTCGTTATACTCCTGCTTGAGATCCTCGAGGCTCTTCGCCTGAACCCTTGTCGGGAAAATTCCGGTCATCAGCACGAGCGCCGCGCAAAGAACAAACGCCGCCGCTCTTCTGAGCCATGTGTTACGCTTATTCTTCATCGACTATCGCGAACTCCTTTTCTTTGAGATATTTTGTTATCGACACCGCACTGCCGAGCGCGCCGGAGAGAACGCCGAGCACGATAAATGCGGCGAGCAGTATCAGAGCATATTTGCCGAACGGAGCGATTCCCGACATTCCGATGCCGGAGAGAGTCTTGACGAGCGACCTGCCCGCAATTTCATATATGCCCCAGACGGCAAGCAGGGCGAGCACTCCGGAGATAAGTCCGAGCATCATGCCCTCGATCATGAACGGCCATCGGATAAACCACCTTGTCGCACCGACGCTCTTCATGATATTTATTTCGAGCCTGCGGCTGTCCATCGTTATTCTTATCGTGTTGGAGACGATGAAAAGCGAGACTATGAGCAGCAGTGCTATCATGCCCGCACTCACATAGCTGACAGTGTTTCTCAGCCCCGCGAGCTGCTTTGCAAGCTGCCTGTTCTCGCGGATGTGGAGAACATGCGGGAGTTCGGAAATGCGCTTGACCGTGTCGTCAAACTTATCCGTATCTTTGAGCGAGACTTCGTATGCATCGGGAAGCGGGTTTTCGTCGAGCCCGTCGAAGAGCACGGAGCTATCCCCCATCTCGTCCTTGAGCTGGGCAAAACCGCTGTCCTTGCCGACGAAAGTGCATTCGCGGACATTTGAAAGCCCTCTGAGGCTCGCACCGAGCTCGTCCTCCTCCGCTTTCGTCGCGCTGTCGTCGACAAAGACCATTATCACGTTCTGATCCTCGACATTACCGATGAACATATTTATATTGACCATTATCATGAACGCAACGCCAATCATCACCATGCAGCTGAACAGCACGGAGACCGACGCTACACTCATCAGTCGATTTACATAGAGATTTCTCATTCCCTCGCGGGTGAGGTAGCCGAGGCTTCCGTTATTTTTCATCGCTCTCGTCCCCCTCTCCGTCGTCTTCGAGGTAAATAGAATAATCCGCCAAGACGGAAGAATACGTTGTATCGTCTGCGCCGCCGTATTCCGTCGTCTCTTTTTGGCGTTCTTTTCTTATGCTTTCGAGAGCCTGCCTGTAGACATCGTCCGCAGCGGTCTCGGCAGCTATCTCTTCCGCCTTTTCCGGGAGTTTTTCGGGCTCCTTTGCGGCAGGTTTCTCCTCCGGAACTTCTTCCTCGTCGTCGAGATACTTCGTTGCGAAGCCGTCCGCCGGTCGGTTGAGACTGCTTGATTTTGCAAGCGTGCGCTCGCGGTGAGCGGAATTTTTCATTCTGCCGTCAGCCGCAACGGTTCCGTTTTCGAGCAGGATAACGCGCTTGTCATACATACGGACGAGATTGTGCTCATGGGTAACCATGATGACAGTCGTGCCCTCCTGGTTGAGGCGCATAAGCAGATCGACTATCTCGAGGCTCATATGCGGGTCAACATTGCCCGTCGGCTCGTCCGCTATGATAAGATCGGCGTTATTCGCAAGGGCGCGGGCAAGAGCCACACGCTGCTGTTCGCCGCCGGAGAGCTCGGTGGGATAGCAATTCATCTTGTCCGTCAGCCCGACTATGTCGAGCACGAACGGAACGCGCTTTTGAATCTTGTTCTCCTTAGAGCCGGTGACGCGCATGGCGAACGCCACGTTGTCGAACACGGTCATCTTGGGGATCAGGCGAAAATCCTGGAATACTATGCCCAACCCGCGGCGAAAATAGGGTATTTCGCTGCGGGTAAGGGTGCTCAGATCTTGATTTTTGATTATAACTTTTCCATGCGAGGGCACTTCCTCACGCATCATGAGCTTGAGGAAGGTGCTTTTTCCGGCGCCGGACGCGCCGACGACAAAGACGAATTCGCCCTTGTTTATCTTGATATTGACATGGTTTAGAGCATGTGTTCCGTTCTCGTAGGTCTTGGAAACATCTCTGAATTCAATCACAGTTTTCACTCCTATATAAAGCGGTATCCCCCTCGCTTGACTTTATACCGATCTTAAATTACGCCGCAGATCAGTATTTGACAGGCTTCGCATCGAGATACTTCTTGACCATAAGAGCCACCTTGAAGACGATAGCATCGTCGAACTCGCGCAGGTCAAGGCCGGTGAGCTTCTTGATCTTCTCGAGTCTGTAAACAAGAGTGTTGCGGTGGACAAAGAGCTTGCGGGAGGTCTCGGAGACGTTGAGGTTGTTCTCGAAGAAACGCTGAATGGTGAACAGAGTCTCCTGATCGAGGCTGTCTATCGAGCCGCGCTTGAACACCTCGCGCATGAACATATCGCACAGGGTCGTGGGAAGCTGATAGATAAGTCTTGCGATACCGAGATTGTCGTAGCTGACTATGGTCTTTTCGGTGTCGAACACCTTGCCGACCTCAAGGGCTATCTGAGCTTCCTTGAACGAACGGGCAAGCTCCTTGACGCCGGTGACGGTCGTGCCGATGCCGACATATGCGTGGATATAAAGGTCAGTTGTCAGAGAATCGGAAATGGAGCGCGCGAGCTTTTCGAGATCCTTGGTCTCGATGTTGCTGCGGACTTCCTTGACGAGAGCTATCTCGTTTTCGTTTATGTTGATGACGAAATCCTTGGTCTTGTCCGGGAACAGATTCTGGATAACGTCGAACGCCGCGGAATCGTTATGCTCGGTGATTCTTATGAGAAGAACGGTGCGCACGGCATCGCTGTTGAAGCGGAGTTCGCGCGCCTTGATAGCGATATCGCCGGGAAGTATGTTGTCAAGAATAACGTTCTTGACGAAGTTGCCCCTGTCGAATTTCTCATCGTAGCACTGCTTGATGTTGCTCAGCGCCACGCAGCAGATATCCGCATATTTGCCTGCAAGCTCATCTTCGCCGTCAATGAAAACAGCATACTCGGCCTGCATATGAGAGCCGAACGAACGGTAGGTGCAGCCGTTTAATATACGGTCGCCGTCCTCTGCGAAAATCTGCGAAGCGTTCGAGATAACCTCGCCTATTTTGCCCAGCTCGCTGCAGGAGATTATGGTGCCGGTCTCATCAATAACGCCGATCGTTCTGTCAACAGCGTCGCGCATCTGATGGATGACACCCTGGAAAAGCCTGTTTGACATAATATCTACCCCTATTCTGAATGATTTCAACTTCTGCCGTTTTAGACATTTTGACAACTGCGCTATAGACATTTTACACAATTATACGCTTAATTGCAATACATACGGGGCTAAAAAATATGTAAAATAAAGGATTTTTTTCATAATCGGGTAAAAAAGCACCTGTTTTTATCTATTTCCCACAATTTTTTTAATTCGCTTTTAGTGGATTTGATCTTTGGTCATTTTGTCCATAGAATTCCACATAGGGGCTTTGAGGCGCTTTTATCCGCGCGATTTTTATGGTATAATGAGCCGAGAAAGCGAAAAAGGGGCGCAAAAATGGAAGGCAGCATACTCAGAGCATATATATCGGAGAACATCGAAAAGGCTCAAAGAGAAAATATCCCGTCGGCGGTGTCGAAATTTCTCGATTCCGCGTCTCTCTCTGCGGCGTCTGCCCTCGCCCGCTCGACTGCGGGCAGATTCATCTTCTGGGGCGGCTTCGAGGAAGCGGAGCGCGTTGTCATGCTCAGCGTCCCCGATTATATAGACAGCAACGACCCGAACGAGATTTTCACAGTCTATGCGGACGGCTGCCCGCTGAGCGCCGTGAGAATAGAGAAGGACAAATTTTCCGACATAGGCCACAGGGATTATCTCGGTGCGGTTATGGGGCTGGGGCTTACGCGCGAGAGCGTGGGCGACATCTGCGTTCACAGTGACGGCTGCGACATCATAGCCCTGCCGAACGCCGCGAAATATATCGAAGAGAACCTGACGGGCGCGGGACGCGCTACGCTGAAAGCGAAATTGATTCCGCTCGGAGAAGTCCGCGCGCCGCAGGTCAGCATAAAAGAAATGAACATCACCGTCGTATCGCCGCGGCTCGACGCAGTAGCGGGCGAGATATTCTCGCTCTCGCGTTCAGCTGCGGCGCAGGCGATAGCCTCGGGCGCGGTGACGGTAAACGACGAGCAGGTATTGAAAGCCGACCGCCGCCTCTCCCCAAAAGACAAAATCGTTCTGCGCGGCAAGGGCAGAGCGATTCTCGGCGAAGAGTTCACGCAGACAAAAAAAGGCAGAGTCAGAATAGAGGTCAAAAAATCCGTGTAATAATACGGCAAGACCATTTTTGATAATCGACTTCTGCCTTCGCGTCACCCGGCAAAAGCCTTTATACTTCCCACGATAAAAAAGCCTACCCAATTTTTATGTTGGGTAGGCTTTTTAAACTCATTTAATTTTCCGCTGATTCGCATGATATTTTATGCGATTTTTTACTTTTCAAGCTCATATACCCTCTGCCGACCATACACATACTCGCTGAGACAATAAAGCTTTGCGTCGCTGAGTTTTCCGTTTTCGAACCACAGCTCAGCAACAACCGGATAATATATCTCGTCCGGCTCTCCTCTGCCCGCATGACTCACGCGGCAGTATTCGCTCTCCTCCCCGTTTTTAAGCGTCAGGAATCTCGCGAATATATCGCCGTCCTCTCCGGCGAGCTTTTTCATCACCTCATCCCGACTGTCGCCGGCACGGACTGTTTTGAAATTATGATAGCAGTCTCTTCCGCCGCTTCCGCCGGAATTGTGATCCGGGACATAGCCGTATTTGTCCTTGACGGCGGCTCCGCTTCCGACTCCCTTGGATTCTACGCAGCCGTCGGAATCGGCTCGGAGATAAACAAAGCCGTTGCTGCCGTTTCGCCCGTAAATGTCGTTGTCGTCATAGAATATGTTCGGATTGATAAACACGGTATAGCCCTCGTCTGTAACCGTAAGCTCAAGCTCGCCGAGCGAATATTTAAGACGCTTGCTCATTTCCCTGCTCTGCGTTTTGCGGTATTCGTCAAACGGCATATAGCCCTGAACGCGAAGTCTCCGCACCGCCTCATTATAATCCATGCCGAGGTCTATAGATTCGAACGCCGCTTCGCTCTGCTTGCATATCCCGTCAGAGGTCTCGAACTTTTTTCCGTTCATTACATACTTATAGCTCCTGTAAAACTTCTCCGTGCCCGTGTACATAAAAGTCAAGCCTATCGCCGCCGCGCACAGGACGGATGCCGTTATTATAATGCCTTTTTTGCTCTTTTTCTCCGGCGTGCCTTTTTTACGTAGCCTTATAAACAGTATAAGCGACACCAACGCGAGCCCGATATCAAGCACGATACCCGCTATAAAAGAAATATATTCATTGACAAGTTCTTGCTCGCTCGCAAATTTATATGTAATCAGCGGAGTTGTTTTTTCGAGCAGGAACCCGATATCACTGATGAGCGCATATATCGCAGGCTGAGAATATCCGCTGAAGAACAGAGTTGCGCCGAAGAGCAGATTCGGTATGCCTATCGCAAGCAGTGTTTTCTTCAAGCCTTTTCTGTATGCAAACACCATCGCAAAGGACATGACGAGTATAATTGCGAAGCTCAGAAAGACTTCATACGCCTGCGGACTGCCCTTGGAATCCCCTGACACTATCCACACACCGCCAAACATCGCGGACATTATCACAAGCGTTGTCAGCACAAACGCCAATATCGGCATCCATATTTTTTCGCCGTAGACTTTCTCGAAATCCTTTTTCACCATTGCGGTTACACCTCCGTCGTCGCCCATGTCGGCCAGCGCTTTTTGGATGCTATCATCTTCGCTGTAGCCGATCTCGGTATAAAATTCGATGTGGTCGGATATATGATCCCGCAGCTCCTCGCGGATAAGTTTCTGCCGCCTTTTCGAGAGCTTTTCGGGAATCACAGAATCGAGGTAGCTTTCTATTCTTTTGTCCATTTTCTCTACCTCAGACCGCCGAGGGTGCGAAGCCGCTCCTTATCACCTTTTCGACTGCGCTCGAATACGAATGCCAGTCCTCGGTCGATTTGTTGAGTATTTTCAGCCCTCTGTCGGTGATGTGATAATATTTTCGCCGTTTGCCGCGCTCACCGTCCTGCCAATAGGACTTCACGAGCCCCTCCTGCTCGAAACCGTGGAGTATCGGGTAGAGCGTGCCCTCCTTGAAGGAGAACACAAATTCGCTGCGCTGTTCGATCTCCTTGATGATCTGGTAGCCGTACATGTCCCCTGTTCCGAGGACGGACAGCACGAGCAGCGAGCTGCTGCCCTTTGACAGTTCTTTTTGGATATTCACATAAAGTCCTCCTTTTAGCATAGAGTTTCTATACATCGGTGTTCTATGTATATAGCATAGCATTATATTTCTGTTCTGTCAAGGAAAAATTTGCAAAAAAATTTTGCCGCCCCCGAAAAGCGGTCTACCCGCTCCCGGACACGGCATTTTGAATTGACTTTGCGGTCAGTTATAGACCGTTCTCTTCTTGCTTATGATATTTCCCGCCACGGCAAGCGCAATACCCAAAACGAACAGAGGCAGGCAGCTTTGAAGCACCAGTTCGGACGAAACAAGCCCGAACGACATATAGAACATCGGCACCTCTCTGTTGATGCAGAACATATAGTTTGCTATCAGATACAGCACGCCGCCGAGGATACTTATCGCCGCGGATTTTGAAATGCTGATAATAAAGCTGCACATTCCGAAGAAGAACACGCAGGCGGGGATTATCCGCACAAATTCAAAGGCAAAATCCGGCAGGAGCAGGCACGACGCCGCCATCATGATTGAAACATTCAGGAGCATCGCGCAGAATATGACCGCGCAAATAGCGCCTGCGCTCACCCTTTTGTTGACGAACAGCACTTCGTTGCCCTCGGATTCGTTATACTCCCTGAGCACAAAAATAACATCCCATGCGGAGAAAAACGGGAATATCACCTGCGACATCTGCAGCAGATAAACCTCGATCATCTCGGGCTCGGTGCCGTTGAAATACATGGAGCAGAGCAGTATCGGATAGAGAACATCGAACAGCACGAGCGGAACGAACCTCACCGCGCCAGCATTTTTCAACGACAGTCGCACAGCCGTAAAAACTGCGCTCATATGTTTTTGGTTATGCATATGTATCCATCCTCAACGCGCGGCGACACCGACGCGGCAGCAGGCTGAGCCTGCGCCGAGAGCACGGCGGTCATCCGCTTTGAATCGCGCTCAAACTGGCGCTGAATGAAATACGGCTCCGAAAGCTCGCCGAGCCTTGAATCCTCGATTTCATAGACCTTGCCTGCGGCGGCATTTTCTATTTCGGCGCATGTGCCCTGCGCCGCCACGGTGCCGTTGTTTATTGTCACAAGTTCGTCGCAGAGGTTTTCAACGTCCTCGACAATGTGCGTGGAGATGATTATCGTGCGCTCGCCCTCGAGCTTCGAAACAATATTCTTGAAGCGCAGGCGCTCTTCCGGATCGAGACCCGCGGTCGGCTCGTCGAATATAATGATATCCGGCTCACCGAGCAGAGCCTGAGCTACGCCCAGCCTGCGTATCATGCCGCCCGAAAGGGTCTTGACCTTTTTGTCGAGCTTGTCCTGAAGACCGACAAGTTCGATATATTTTTTCGCCTCATCGCCGATTTTTTCGCGGCTGACGCCCTTGAGGTCTGCGAGCATCTCCATCATTTCAAAGGCGGTCAGTTCCTTATAGAGACCGAATTTCTGCGGCAGATAGCCTATATGGCTCTGAAAGTTTTTGTCCTTTGAAATATCACTGCCGTTAAATTCGATTTTTCCCGCGCTCAGCGGATAGAGTCCCGTTATGCAGCGCATAAGCGTTGTCTTGCCCGCGCCGTTGGGTCCGAGGAGTCCGTATGTTTTTTTATCGAGCTGCAGATCTATCGATTTCAATATTTTGCTGCGGCCGAAGCTCTTGTCAACCGCATAAAGTGAAAGCATAAAAATTCCCTCCTCAGTCTGCGTCGGCGTAAAACTCGCTCGCGGTTCGTCTGTCGTTATGGTCGTTCAGATACTTCGACATTCTCTTGAGTGCCTCTTCTTCGCCGACACGGTTTATATACTGTATGAAATCATATGTGCTGTAGCCTTCCTCGCTGCCGATTTCGCGCATAAATTTTCTTGCGCTCTCATTGCCTTTGGTGTAGCTCATATAATTTTGATACAAGTCAAACTTCCAAGGCTCAATGCTCTGATTTTTATAGTCTTCATCTATTTGCAGTATTTCCTTGGAAACAAGATAATTGTCAAATTGGCAGTAACCGGTATACCCTCCGCTGCTTTCGATACTCGGGATAATTATTACTGTTTTTATGTTGTCGGGAAGCGTCTCGGTCGAGCGGTATTTGTCGAAGAACTTTGCGCGCTGCTTTTCCTGACCGCAATAGAAATGAAGATAGGGATATACCATCTTCACTCCGTCCTTTTCGTAGCAATCATAGAGTCCGGAGACGAGCGTCACGCCTGTCGTTTTTCCCTCAAACTCATTCTTTCCCGTCTGCTCAAGTCCGCTGTATACCGTCTGGCTGCTGTTCACCTTAACCTTGAAGTGGGTCGGCTCGTCGAGCATGAAGCGATATATTTCCCGCTGCCCCATGTTATATACGGGCAGCGAGCCGCTGTGCGGATAATACGGGAAATATCCCGGCAGGAACAAGCCCTGAAGATTGGAATAATATTGCGTTGAAAAGCCGCTGTATTTGAGCACTATCCTGTCAAGGCTCTTTTTCTCCGGATTGAAGACGGTGAAATGATCTCCGTCCTGTTTGAAGCGGAGCTTGTTTCCGTCACCGTCCCGAACGGAGCTTATTTTATATCCGTGATAGAGTGTGAAATCGTACTTTTCAAGATTCGGCTTGTCAACGGTTATCGCCGCCCTGACGCGCAGATTATTGCCGACATTTATTTCCAGGTCGTAATCGGTCACATCAAACTTTTTTTCAAAACGCGCCCACTCTTTGTTCGTGCCGTCCGCATCATAATCGTCGGAATAAAAGCCGTATGCCTTGTAGTAGTATTGCCGATCCCCATATTCCATGGAATATTTCGGGTCATCGCTCCCCACGATGACTCTCGAAGTCGGGAGCTGCGACACAACGAGAAAAACGAGCGCGAGCGACGCAAAAACGGCGGGAGCCGCCCGGAAGCGTCTGTTTCTCTCCCCGGTTTTCAGACTTATCACAAAAAGGGAGAGCAGCAGCCAGAAAAGCGCCGTCAACCAGCGATATGGCAAAACAGACTGGCCGAACGCATAAACCGGTCGATAGTTGAGCGCCGGCGGAAATATATCAAACAGCCGCAAAAGCGGAAAGATATTTATGCTGACATTGCGGCTGAAATTATAGAACATCTCGCCGAGATAATTTGAAAGCGGCGAGCCGAGCAGCACAAAAAGCACGAGCCCGAGGCATCCGTTTATTCTGCGGAAAAGCAGCGACGCCGACATGCCCATGGCCGCGGCGCAGCAGGGAACAAAAAAATGGCTCAGCAGCATATTCAGAACGGTCTGGATGATAAACTTGCCGTGCCAACAGTTAAAGTTTCTGTATTTTACAAAGAGGAGTAGACTCCATATATTAAAAAAGGCAAAAAATATCAGGATGATGACGACAAAAATCACACCCTGCGCCAGAAATATCTTTCTTTTTGCGTGAGCTACCGTGTTCATGCACTCGTCGAGCTTATATCGGCGGAGCTTGTAGCTCATCTCAAAGGCCAAAAACGAGAAGACGGCGAACGAAGCGAGAGAAAACTTCAGCGGTATATCGAGCGCGCCGAGAGCCGCATCGTCACAGAGGGTGCTTATCGCCCTTGTCATCTGCCATGCCGCTGCGCCGACTATCGAGGCAAAAAACAGCGACAGAACAACGATCATCTCTTTCGAACGAAAGAATATCGCTCTGACCTGGGAAAGCAGTTTCTTATCAGGCAAGGTTATACCTCCTATTCAAAATTTTTATATATGCCGAATGTGTCAGCCGTGCTCAGTGCCCGAGCCGCATACGGCATACAGCTCATATAAAAATGAGCATTGATAAAAATCGAAACGATTTTTTATGCTTTTTGCATTACAAATCTCCTTTTCTAAACATTGTAGTTTTTGTGCTTCGCCAACTAAAAAGAGCTTCTGAATCTACACCTCCTGTCTTAAAAAATCACTACCCATTCTCCTATAAATTACTCCTATGTATTTATAATATCACAAAACGTCCGTTAAAGCAACGAAAAATTCAAAATTTAGTGTTTAACAGAGAATTTTGTCGGGGATAAAACATGCCGCCCGCATTTTCACGCAGGCGGCATTGTTTTATATCAATTTTTATTTTATCACAGCCACCGTGTTCGGGCGCATTGTCAGAGTGAACTCGCCGTTGTCCGCGGCTATCGTCTCGAACGGTTCCATGTCGTGCTCCTCATCAAGCATATAAATGGTATATAGCCTGTCTTCGCCCGTTTCGACCTTGAACGTGCGCGGCAGAGGCGCGGCGTCGTCTGTATAATATGCGACGAGCAGCATCTGAGTCTCCCCGTCCGTCGCGGCGGCGGAATAGATATCCGGCACATCGCAGCTCAGGGCGCATTCATCTTGAAGCGAGAGCAGCTCGCCCCATGCCTTAACGGAGTAATAGCCCTTTAATCTATCCAGAGTGCCGCGCTTGAACAGCCCGTTCATGCTCGAATTTACCCGCGCGTCATAGTACATGAGCATATCGGTTTTTTCACGCTGGCAGGCGCTCATAACGGCGGCGATAAACGCAGCGCCCTTCAGCGAAGCCTCGGTTTCAAGGCTGCGCTTCCAGCCGTCGCCACCCCAGCCGCAGACATAGTTCCACTCGTTCAATATGCTCTCGGTGTCCGTGTAGCCGTGGCGGTCGAGCATGGCGCGGTGTCGGCGCGCGTCGGACGTGAAATCGCTTACCTTCGACCCGTAGCAGTGCCACGAATAGAAGTCCATCGGCACATTTTCTTCTCTCATCTTTTCAAAGAATGCGTCGAGCCATTTTTCATTGTATCCGCAGACCGCGGGTCCGCCGATTTTGAGCGACGGGAACCGCTCTTTCAGATACTTCGCCGCCGTTGCAAAAAAGTCATAGAACTCCTCGGGCGTTCCCGTCCAGCACTTGTCGTTGAAGTCCGGCTCGTTCCATATCTCCCAATATTCAATGCCCATATGATAGCCGTCCGCCCAGCCCTCGTTCATATGCATTATGATGTGCTCGCAGACGACCGCCCATTTTTGATAGTCCTTCGGCGGCATAATGCCGTAGTGCTTCGGCCAGTGCTCGATCTTACTGCCAAGGCGGTAAAACACCTTTGCGCCCGCGCGCATAATCGTGCCGAGATAAATATCCGTCAGCGTGAAGTCATAGGACTCGGGCGAATACGGGTCGGCGTCGAAATCGGTGAATATATTATGTATATCGACCGTGTGCTCTCCGCCGTAGTCATAGCATATGGACGAATCGTGCGTTCTGGCAAACGGGATGTTCGCCTCCCTGAAGTCCGGCAGATTCGTGAGATTCTGGTCGCCGTTGTCCGTATACACGGGGCCGTTGTTGACGGCGTTCATCGGCTTTATTTTGCCGACAGTGTTTTTGAAATCAACCTTAAGTTTCATATATACCTCCATCAAATATCAAACGAGAACTGCCAATCCTCGCCGTAAATCACCTTTACTTTAACGGGTCTGTCGCTCTCGACGGTTATTTCTGGCTTCTCGTCTTGGGATTTTCTCGCCTTGCACATGAGGGTGACGAACGAATCCCTGCCGACGGGCAGCTTCTTTATTCCGTGCTCCTCGAGCCTGTTCACGCGCCAGACTATCTCCGACTTTTCGGCGGAGACTCTGATTCCGAGGATGTACTCTATCAAAACGGTTATCGGGAATATGCCCGTCCAGCCGACAAAATCCTCGCGCGCGGGGTCGCCGCGGCCGGCAGTCTCGGGCGCATAGTTTTCCCAGAAAGTGCCCGTCTTTTTATAGACCTCGATGCAGTTTTTATAGCAGCACTCGGCTATCTCTTTTGCAAGCTTCTCTTTTCCGTTTGCGGAGAGTCCGCAGAGCACCATATAGTTCGTCGGCGCCCAAACTCCGCCGTTCCAGTAGCCGCCGTTATCTTTGTAGTCCGGGTGATCCGCGGAGAGCGCGGGGACGCGGTTCGGGCGGTTGAATTCATTTTTATCCTCGAGGTGACGGCAGAGCGCGTTCACCCTGTCGGGCGGAGCAATTTTTGCGATAAGCGCCCAAAACGCAGCGACGGTCTTGACGGCAAGGAAGCTTCCGTCCGCCTTGAGGTCATAATAGAACCCGTCTTTTTCGCTCCACATCTTCTCGTTGACGAACCTGACGAGATTATCGTATTCGTCCTTGAGCGCGTCAACGTCGTCAGAGATGCCGAGCTCCTCCGCCATCATTATAAGATATTCGCAGCTCATCGCCGCCTGCAGAGTCGCGTCTATCCATGACATATAGCTGTGGTGGAAAGTCTCAAGCATCCAGTCCTCCGAGTCGGGAATGAGCTCAAGATCGCAGCGCGGCAGATTGTCCATGCCGCAGCCCCAGCCGCTCGACCAATAGCTCCCGTCCTTCCAGCGATGATAATTCTTGAGCCAATGGTGGAACGAGAGCAGCGGATAATAAACTTTTTTGAGCCTGTCTTTATCGCCGTAGTTCTTGTAATACTGCCACTCGCACCACGCCATTATCTCGGGTCCCGTGCTCGTCGGGTCGTGGCGATAGAATCGGTCAACGCCGTCTAATTCGTTTATCTCGCGGCAGATGAAGCCGTCCTTGTGCTGCTTGCAGTAGAAATTGTCGAGCGTTTTCTGGAAGCAGTGGACGCTGTCGCCGTATTTTCCGAACATGAGCATAAAGCAGGAATCCCACATAAAAATATGACCGTTAAAAGCGGCGTCGATATAGGGCGAGACAAAGCCGCTCTCTTTCGTCGGCTTTCCGAGGTTGCGGAAGGCTATCTCCCACGCCTTGTAATATGCGGCAATTTCATCGTCGTGTCCCGCCCACACGGGCTCGGGGAGCTTCCCCTTCTCCTTTTCAAAATCCGGCAGCTCCGACATATCGGGCTGCATGGAAACAAACTCGTTCTTTTCGGCATATCTGTCCTCAACATAAGGGCTGATAGGTTCTTTCATGTTTGCGCTCCTTTCGGGTATTTTCAGCCGAGCTGATTATATCACACTTTTTGTTTTTAGTGAATAGTTTTTGCGGCAACACCGCAGCGGCGAAATATATTTTCGCTTTCAAAAATTAACTTTTTGTGAATATTCAAAAAAGCATGTCAAAAAGCATTGACTCCGATATATAAATATGCTACTTTGTAATTGCAGATGGGTTTTCTGCGGCAGAATATCATATAATTTCGGAGAAATGCTATGATGCTGTTCGGTTCAAAAAATTATAGATTTTTATCAAGTCTGAGACGGGTGCGCATTCGGGCAGTTTAATAAGGCGCATAGGTCGGCATCGCAGCCGGCTTGTGCGCGTTTTGTCTTCTCAATAAACTAAAAAGCAAGGTGACAAAGATGAAATCAACCGCTAAAAGAGAAGTTCTGACCGGCGTAATTACATTTCTTGTTTACGGCATTCTGGGCTTTGCGGCTTCTGTTCTTACCTCGCTCCCCGAAGCCGGACTGGATAGCCTCGCGGCGAGCCACGCCGTATTCATCATCGGAAGCATCGCAAGCTCCGCCGTTCTTGTCGGCGGAATAGCGTTCGGAATAGTATTCGGCAGGAAAAGATCGAACGGATATCTCAGAGGGCTCGTCGCCTCCATCGTCTTCTTCCTCGGCGCGGGGTTCGGCTTTTTCTATACCCTGTCGTCAATCGGAGTGATAGATATCCATGACACAAGGTTTCAGAGCTTATATGAGCCCTCCATTACTATAATAATAGCTTACGCCGCCGTGCCGTACATCTCCTATGCCGCCGCGCGCATAAAAGCAAGCAAGAGAAATAAAATTAAAACTGCATAAATCATCAAACGCCGCCTGTTTCTCCGCAGGCGGCGTTACTTATTCAATGTTTTCTATATACCTGCACTTCGGGAAATTTTCGCAGCCCAAAAAGCTTTTTCCGCTGCGCTCTCCTCTTTTGGCGGTTCTCAATATCAGCTTGCCGCCGCACTGCGGACAAATAGTGTTTCGCTGCGCAGACTCGGGAGATTCGGCATCGGTCTCACAGACTGCCGCGGCAGCTGCACTTTCTGCGGCAGGTACGGGAATTTTAGCGCCGTTTTTCATCTTTTCTATCCGTTCTATATGCTCGGCTTTCTTCTCGTCTGAAACCTGAGTCAGCGGATAAAGGCGGTTAAAAATATCGTCTATCTGCTCCGCCGTGAGAACAGCTTCTGCCTTTTTCGCTCTCGCCGCAACATCGGCGGCGGCATCCTTTCTGTGCATAACAAACTGGTCGCGCGAAGTCAGTTTTATATCCATAAAGCGGCATCTGTCGCTGAAGACTATATAGGACACAACCGGCTTCTCACCGTAATCGGCAAGAAATGTTTTCAGCCACTTTATGTGGTTGTTGTTTTGAAACACGGGGTTATAGAACTTGTGTTTCTCGGCTCTGCCGCCCGCATTCAGGCTCTGAGTCCAGTATTTTCCGTCCGCGCTGCCGAAAATCCAGCCGCTGTAATTCTTGGATTCAAAAACATATATCCCCGTCTCATGCAGCATAATAACATCGATTTCGGTCGTCTTTTCGTCTGATTTCGGAACGTAGCAGTTGAACAGGAATTTTTTATATCCGCCGAGATTGCGCAGATGCATAAAAGTGTAGTACTCGCCGAGCCTGCCCTTGTCGCGCACAAGAGCTCTATACGGCAGAGCGGTCTGGGCATAATAAACGGTCGTTTCGTATTTTTTTCGTCTGAACGCTTCGACCGCTGTCCTGATAACAGCGGGCAGCGCAAAAATCAGCAGCAGTATCAAAATATCGTAAATTCGCACTCCGGCGATAAGCTCCGTCATTTCATCCCCTCCATATATTCACAATACCCACAGTGTCATTTTATCACATTGCAAATATATGTCAAGGATAGGAAAAATAAAAAAGCGCCTCGATGATATTTCATCAAGGCGTTTTCTGGTGGACGCTAACGGACTCGAACCGCTGACCCTTCGCACGTCAAGCGAATGCTCTACCAGCTGAGCTAAGCGTCCATTTGAGCTGAATTTTTCGGTCTTTCCCGTTCAGCAGAGCCTATTATATATGAACGCCGCGCGAATGTCAAGCATAATTTTAAAAAAATTGATTTTTTTATAAACCGCCCGCAAAATGCTCTTTTCAGCCCGCGGGCGGCTTCATTTTAATTTATTTGAAAACGATATTGAGCACCAGCATCGATATCACCCCGGGCACGCCGAGCAGCGCGCCCGCGCCGAGCGACCAGCGGTTGACGGAGAGCTGTATCCCCGTCGCGAGCCCCGCGATGTTGACGGCGAACAGCGCCGCCGCGCCGCCTATCGCGTTGAGTATCAGCGCCGAAAAACCGCGCCTGTTCGTCACGGCGAACACCGTTATCGCGAGCGCGGCGGCAGCGAGAAATATTATAAGAACCGTTTTCATTCCCGTTGACAAGGCTATCCCCTCATTCCAGTTTGTAGCAGACGGCTATGTCGCTGCTTTCAAGTCCCTCCTGCTTTGCGAGCTTCAGGAGTCTGTGGTAGCGGCGCTTGAGCGATTCAAGCTCATATATCGCGGCCTCGACCGAGTCGTCGTCCTCGCCGTATTCAAACCGCAGATATGCCGCGTCCATCTCCTTTTTGAGCGCTCTTATGTCCACGAGCAGCTGTTCCTCCCTTGTCGGAGCTTCGTCCGTCTTTTTGAGCTTTCCTCCGAGCAGATATTTGAAAGCAGCAACCATTTTTTCGTCCTCCCGGTATTATTTGTATAGCAATTATGGGACAAATATGATAAAATAATTCAGCCGGACGATATTTTTCGTCCGAACGCCAAAAATATATAGGATGTTTATAATAAAGGAGAATGTGTTTTGAAGCTTTATCCCATGGTATTGACGCCCTTCGTCTCGGAAACTGTCTGGGGCGGGCGCAGGCTCATTGACGAATATTCCGTTGTCACAGACAAGCGAAACGCCGCCGAGGCGTGGGTCATGTCCGCGCACAAAAACGGCAGTTCAACAGTCGCAAACGGCGAATTTGCGGGGAGGACTCTTCGCGAAGTCTATCTCGAACACCCCGAGCTCGGCGGCAAAAACTGCGCCGGATTCTCTGATTTCCCGGTGCTGATAAAATTCATCGACGCCGCGGCGGATCTCTCGGTTCAGGTTCATCCCGACGACGCCTACTGCCTGAAAAAGGGCAGCGGCGCTGGAAAGACCGAGTCGTGGTATATCCTCGACTGCGAGCCGGGCGCCTATCTTCTGCTCGGCTTTGAAAAGGACATAACCCGCGAGCAGTTCAGGCAGTCGATAACCGACGGCACGCTGACCGACTATGTCAAGAAAGTCCCGGTCAAAAAGGGAGATTTCTTCTTTATTGAGTCCGGCACGCTCCATGCGATATGCAAGGGCATCCTGCTCGCCGAGGTTCAGCAGAACTCGGACACGACATACAGAATATATGACTACGGCCGCCTGGGCTTTGACGGCAAACCGCGCGAGCTCCATGTTGAAGATGCGGTGAATGTCACGCACACGGGAGTATACAAAAATCCCTGCACGCCGAAAAAAGACGGCAATGTCACTAATCTTGTCGCCTGCCCGTTCTTTACCGAGAGAGTTCTCGATGTTAACGGTTCTTTTGACGGCACTGCTGACGAAAAATCTTTTGTGTCGCTTCTTATTCTTGACGGCGCGGGTTCGCTCGAATGCGCGGGCGAGACTCTTGAATTTTCAAAGGGCGGCAGCATTTTCATTCCCGCAAACTGCGGCGACTACAAAATAAACGGAGAAGCAAAGATCCTTGAAACAAGGGTCTGATATTACAAATGGCAGTTTTAAGCGTACAGAATCTTGATATGGAGTTCGGCGAGCGCACGCTGTTTTCGGGCGTGAGCTTTGAAGTCGGAGAGCGCGATAAGATAGGCTTCATCGGCTCGAACGCAACGGGCAAAACGACCCTCTTCAAGCTCATCACCGGCGAGCTTGAGCCGACTCTGGGCGGGGTATATCCCGGCAAAAATATAAAGATAGGCTATCTCGAGCAGCACGCCTGCGCGGGGAGCCAAAAGACGGTCTATGACGAGATGGAGAGCGTGTTCGAGCCTCTTATGAAAAAAGAGAAGCGGCTCGAAGAGCTCGCGGATCTCATCGAAGCGGGACACGGCGACATTAACGCGCTCATCGCCGAGCAGAACAGACTGCACACCGAGTTTGAGGACGAGGGCGGGCTGACCTACAAAAGCCGCACCCGCTCGGCGCTCACAGGTCTCGGATTCTCGGAGAGCGACTTCTCTCTCCCCTGCTCCCTGCTCTCGGGCGGTCAGCGGTCAAAGCTCGCGCTGGGCAAGCTGCTTTTGAGCGCGCCCGATCTGCTTCTGCTCGACGAGCCGACGAACCATATAGACCTGACAAGCCTCGAATGGCTCGAAAGCTTCATCAACGACTACCGCGGCAGCGCGGTAATTATAAGCCATGACCGCTATTTTCTCGACAAGGTGACAACTAAGACCATGCTGCTCGAAAACGGCAGAATCGAGATGTTCAACGGCGGCTATTCCCGCTTTCTCGAGCAAAAAACCGAGCGCGACGAGATCGAACGCCGCCACTACGAGCGGCAGATGGACGAGGTTCATCGCCTTGAAGGCATAATCGAACAGCAGCGCCGCTGGCGGCATTTCATAACCGCGGACAGCAAGCAGAAGATGCTCGACAAGAAATTAGCGGAAATCGACGCGCCCGACCGCTCGGCAAGAACTCTCGGCTTTTCATTCGGCGAAGTCGAGCCGACAGGCAACGAAGTTCTGAATGTCAGGGGGCTGTCAAAGTCATTCGGCAGCAAGCATCTTTTCAGCGGCGTCGAGTTCCAGATACGCCGATCCGACCGCGCGTTTTTGCTCGGTCCGAACGGATGCGGAAAGACGACTCTTTTAAAAATACTTATCGGCAAGGAGAAAGCCGACTCCGGCTCATATCTTTTCGGCGCAGGCGTTCAGGTCGGTTATTTCGACCAGACGCTCTCCTCGCTCAACAACAATAATACAGTCCTTGATGAAATCTGGAATCTGCACCGAGATTTCACCGAGGCGCGCGTGCGCACCCTGCTCGGGCAGTTCCTGTTCTGCGCGGACGATGTTTTCAAAAAGATAGAGACTCTGAGCGGCGGCGAAAAAGCGCGGCTTTCGCTTTTAAAGCTGATGCTCTCGGGCGCAAATGTCCTGCTGCTTGACGAGCCGACGAATCACCTTGATATTCCCTCGCGCGAGGCGCTCGAGGCGGCTCTGCTCGATTTCGGCGGCACGATGCTCGTCGTGTCCCACGACAGATATTTTATAAATAAGTTATCCACCCGCGTGCTGTCGATAGGCATGAACGGCGCGGAGAGCTTCAAGGGCGGCTACGACGACTATGCGGCGAAAATCGCCGAGCAGAGCGCGGAGAAGCCGAAAGCTGCTAAGACCATGGGCAAGGGCGGCGAGGACTACAAGCGCCGCAAGGAGCGCGAGAGCGAGCTGCGCCGCACGATAACCGCGATAAAGAAATGCGAAGAGCGGATAAACGAGCTCGACGGGCTGATAGCGAAAACCAACGAAGAGATGTCAACCCCCGAAGCGGCGGCGGACTACGCGCGCGTCATGGAGCTGACGGAAACGCTCGGCAAGCTCAACGACGAGCAGACCGAGCTCATGATGCAGTGGGAAGAGCTCGAAAACAGAAAAGCTCAACTTGATGGAGAGAAATAACATGAACTTCAGCGAACTTTTCGGGAATGCGCAATGGGTGACCTGCGACAGCGGCTGCACTTCGCCGGTTATAAAAGGCGACTTCTTCATCGAAAAGCCGAAGAAAGCGGAGATAACCATCTGCGGGCTCGGCTTCTTCCGCCTGTGGATAAACGGGCGCGAGGTGTCCAAGGACAAATTCGTCCCCGTCAACAGTCAATACTGCAAGCGCGATCTGACGGCGTTTGAATATCCTATCTTAGACGAGCTGTCCTACCGCACATACGCCGTGAGATATGACATATCTAAATTTGTTGTTGACGGCAAAAATGATATCCGCGTCATTCTCGGCTGCGGCTGGTTCGCCCAGCAGAAGCGCAGCGCCGAGGGGTTCGCGAAATACGGCGACATAAAACTCTGCTATAAAATCGACGCCGAGAATAAGAGCGGCGAAAAATATACTTTTGTTTCCGATGAGAACCTTGAATGGAAGCAGAGCCGCATTATTGAAAACAACATATATTTCGGCGAGGTTCACGACATGAGCCTTGCAGACGAGCTGACGGCGAACAGCGGCTTTCAAAATGTTATCAAAGCCCCGGCGCATGAGACTCAATTTTTCGTTCAGGACTGCCCGGCGGACAGAGTGGAGCGCGTGATAAAGCCCGTAAAGCTCTTTGACCTCGGCGAAGTTTCGATATACGACATGGGCGAGAATATTTCCGGCTATCCGGTTGTCGCGGCAACGGTTGACGGCGCGAATATAACCGTCAGATGCAGCGAGGAAATAAACTCGGACGGCACGCTGAATTTCGATTCCTGCGACCGCGGGCAGATTCAAAAAGATGAATACCGCAACGCGAAAAAGGGCGAAGAGTGCATGCCTTGGTTTACCTGGCACGGCTTTCGGTATTTCGAGCTGACGAACAGCGCCAAGCCTGTGCGCTGCGAAGTAGTCCACTCAAACTGCGCCGTGACCTCATCGTTCGAGTCAGGCAGCGAGATGCTCAACTGGCTCTACGACGCATATATCAGAACGCAGCTGAGCAACATGCATTCGGGCGTGCCCTCGGACTGCCCGCATATAGAGCGCCTCGGCTACACAGGCGACGGTCAGCTCTGCTGCGAAGCGGCGATGATGCTTTTGGATTCGCAGAAATTCTATAAAAAGTGGCTCGAAGATATCTCCGACTGCCAGAGCATCGGAAACGGTCACGTCCAGCACACCGCGCCTTTCATGGGCGGCGGCGGAGGCCCCGCAGGCTGGGGCGGCGCGATAGCGGTCGTGCCGTATGAGATGTATAAAATATACGGCGACAAAGAGACTTTCCGCCGTTATCTGCCGAAGATTCTTCGGTATTTTGATTATCTCGACTCGCGAAGCTCCGGCGGTCTCGTCTGCCGCGAGGAAGAGGGCGGCTGGTGCCTCGGCGACTGGTGTCCGCCCGAGCCTATAACAATATGCGAGCCGTTCGTCAACACCGCGCTCTATGTAAAGCAAATGATGATGACAAAAGAAGTATCGGAGGCTATCGGCGAAAGCGAAACTGCCGCCATGCTCGAAAAGCGCATAGAAGAAAAGAAACAGGCTATTCTCAGCGCATATTACAGCCCGCAGACCGGATCGTTTATCGGCGACGCGCAGGGTGCAAACAGCTTTGCTATCGATATCGGTCTCGGCGGCGAGCGCGCGTTCAATAATACAAAGAAGAAATACGACGACGCGGACTCTTTCGACACCGGCATTTTCGGCACGGATATCCTCACCCGCGTACTGTTTGAGCGCGGCTGCGCCGACACGGCTTTTCATCTGCTGACTTCAACGGGCAAAGGCTCGTTTTATAACATGAAAAAGCAGGGCGCGACGACCATCTGGGAGAACTGGGACGGCGAGCGCTCGCACAGCCATCCGATGTTCGGCGCGGTGACGCGATATCTGTTCTCGTTCATTCTCGGCATCACGCAGGAGAAAAACTCGGCGGGCTATGAAAAAATTGTCATTGCTCCGCAGATTCCCGACGGGCTCAACCGCGCGAGCGGTCACATAACGACGGTGCGCGGCGAAATAGCCGTCTCGTTTATCAGAACGGAGCGCGAGATGGACTTCTATGTAACCGTTCCGCAAAAGGCGTGGTTCACTTACGGCAGCGACTGCGAATATGAACTCTGGGAAGGCGAAAACCATATCCACATTGATTTTGAGGAGTAAAATATGGCTATAATCATCACAAATTACAGCGAAAAATATCGGGACGATGTCTGCAATATCTGTCTTGACACGGCAGGCAGAAACGCGCGCGAAGAAAAGTCGATGCGCTTTTTGCTCGCGACCTTCTGCGACTACTATATAGACCGCGAGGCGGAGCACTGCTTCATCGCCGTCGATGAGGACACGGACAGCGCGGTCGGCTATATCTTCTGCGCGCCGGACTATCAAAAATACAAGCGTATATTCAAAGCCGAATATCTCCCGCGCGTCAAGGGCTGTAAAAAAGGAGATATAATTGAGTCGTGGGCGTCCGTAAACGGCCCCGCGCTATTCGCAAGAAGCTATCCCGCGCATATGCACATCAATATAAAACCCGGCTATCAGCACTGCGGCATCGGCACCCGCCTGTTCGCGGCTCTGACCGAGCATCTCAGAGAGATCGGCTGCAAGGGCGTTATGCTGGTGGTCGACTCATATAACACCAACGCAATAAATTTCTATAAAAAGAACAAGTTTGATATCATATTCCCTCTGCGCGTCTGCACGGTCATGGCGCGCAGGGTCTGAGAAAGCAGGGAAAAAATATGAAATTAGCCGTCATCGGCACGGGCTGGATAGTCAAGAGCTTTATCGACGGGTTGAAGTTCGCGCCCGATTTTGAACTCTTCGCCGCATATTCGCGTTCGCGCGAGCGCGGAGAAAAATTCGCAAAAGAGAACGGGATAAGTACAGTATACACCTCGCTTGACGAGCTCGCCGCCTCCCCTGCCGAGTGCGTCTATATCGCGAGCCCAAATGCCCTGCATTATACTCAGAGCAAAAAAATGCTCGAAAGCGGAAAGCATGTCATCTGCGAAAAGCCGATAACAGTGACGCCCGACGAATTTTCGGAGCTCTGCGAAATCGCGGACGGAAATAAGCTCATATATATCGAAGCTATAATGTATATGCACTCGCCCGTGCGGGCGGCGCTCAGAGAAGCTCTCGGGGACATCGGCAAAGTCTGGACTGCGCATTTTGATTTTTCGCAGTATTCGTCAAAATATCCCGCCTATCTTCGCGGCGAGCTGCCGAATATTTTCAACCCCGCCATGGCTACGGGCAGTCTCATGGATCTCGGCATTTACTGCGTCTATCCTGCAATCGATCTGTTCGGCGAGCCGAAAACCGTCTCGGCAGTATCGGCATTTCTCGAAAGCGGAGCTGACGCGGCAACCGCCATCTCGATGCTAAGTAAAAACACCGCGATAACAATGACAAGCTGCAAAACCGGGCAGGATCATGCGGGCTCGCAGATAATCGGCGAGCGCGGCAGCATAAAGATAGGCTCGATTTCAAAGCTCACGGATATCGAACTCGTGATGAACGACGGGACGAGCCGCATTATCTGCGGCGACACGCCGAAAGACGAACTCATGGGCAACGAGGCTCGCGCGTTTTATAAGCTGATAACAGAGCCGGAAAACAACAGAGAAAAATACAGAGAGCTGCGCGAAACGGCGCTCTCTGTGAGCCGCACGATGCAGCGCATACGCGAGTCGGCGGGAATAAAATTTGACGGAGGGATATCATGAAATATGTAAAAACAGGCGATGTCCTCGCGGTAAGGCTTGACCCGGGCGAGGAAATAATCGCGTCGGTGCTGAAGATAGCAAAGGACGAAGATATCCGCTTTGCTGAGATATCAGCTATCGGAGCGGTAGGGCGCGCAGTGTTCGGGCTATACGACCTCGAAGAGCAGAAATACCACAGCCTGACATTTGTTCAGCCGCTCGAGCTCGTTTCATTAAACGGCAATCTCAGCCGCAAGGACGGCGAGCCTTATCTCCACCTCCACGCCGCGTTCGCGGACGAAAAAGGCGCCGTCATCGGCGGTCACCTGAATGAAGCGGTGATAAGCGCGACCTGCGAAATGTTCATCAAAATTTTCGACATTGACATGGGCAGGCGCATAAGCGAACAGACAGGACTAAATATTTTCGACATCTGAAAATCAAGCAGGGAAGCCGACATATGCCGCGCTTCCCTGTTTTTTCTTGTCGAACACCATAAAATATTGCACAAAATCAATAAAAATTCATAAAAAATCAAAATTTCTTTACAAAAACTATTGCAAAGTGAATCAAAATCACATATAATTATTCTCAATCAGCGTAGTAACTGAGGGTGAAGAAATGCGGCAAGTAAGATTTGAGATCACCGACGGCATCTGCCGTCCGGCAGGATGCGAAACGGACGACATCGGATATGCGGCAATCTCCGATGCTCAGTGCGCCTCCGAAGCAAGAAAAAGTTCAACCGCCTCGGGCGGCCGTATTTCCTACGGCATAGTGATGACCGTCACGGAAAACGGATTCAATGAAACAACAAGCTTTCCCGACATCTCTTTCAGCAGAAAAAAGCTGAGGGACTTTGTCTCCATGCTCGAGCGCAACGATGTCTCCCCCGTCCATGTGGAGGAGATGATAGACGATTTCTTCTACGCAGGATAAGCACACAGGCAATGCATCCGAACCGAGCGAACCACGCCAAAAGGCAGCGTTCGCAGAACAATGACCGACCGCAGCAAAAAAATGCTGCGGTCGGTCATTCTTTATAGTTTGATGGATGGATAGGCAGCGAAACGGCTTTGCGAGTATAAATATCGCAATAAACAGCTGTAGCGATATCGTGCACATATACTTATTATTTTAAGCAGGGCGGGCTAACCCCTCAGTCTCGGCTTACGCCGAGCCAGCTCCCCTTACAGGGGCGCCTAAATAGATTCTGCGACAAGTCCCAATTCACGCAAAGTCTTTTCATTTTGAACGGAGGGCGTTTATTAAAGTTCCGTATATCGCTCTACGCGCATGCGCAGGGCGTATTTTTCGCGCAGTGCCGCTATCTCTTCCATCATCTCGGACTTGTGGTGGGCGTCGAGCGCCTGCTGATCGCGCCATCTGTCTATCAAAAGCACGGTCTCCGGGTCGTCAAGCGGAAAGAAATATTCGTATCTCTCGTTCCCCTCTTCGGCTCTTATTTTATTCACAAGCCCGCTCTCCGTCATTTCGCGTGCAAACTCTTTTGCGCTGCCGTTTTTGCCGGTGTAGTAGATATTGACAGTGAAGCTCATTTCATTCTCCCCTATCAGTATTTTTCGACGCTCTCGACATCGAGCACAAACACAATAGCTCCGCCGACCGCGACCTCCGAGCCGAGATCGCCCTCGGCAAGTCCGCTGCCGAATGCGGCGGTAGAGGCGGCAGTGTGCATCCTGCGCTGCGAATACTCCTTGATTATCTCTTTTGCCTTTGCAACCTTGTCGTCGTCCGCGCCGATGAGGAAAGTCGTGTTGCCGACCATGAGGAATCCGCCCGTGGTCGAGAGTTTCGTAACCGTGTAGCCTTCCTTCGTCAGAGCCGAGGAAACAACCGCGCTGTCATCATTATTAACAATAGCTATCAAAAGTTTCATTATATTCATTCTCCTCATTAAATTTTCGGATCTATCATCTTGCGGCTCTTCTTGTCGAGCTTGCGGACATCGGGTATCTCGTACCTGTTGTCGTTCGCGTCTTTTATCAATATGCGCCCGTCATAGAGCGGCTTTACCGCCGTGAGATGATTTCTTATCTCAAAAGTGCATATTCCCCTGTCCGTCTCGACCGTCCACATCCAGATAAGGAATTTTTCGCGCATCTTTATGAATCGCTTTATCCGCGGGATCATATAGTATTCGTCGAGGCACTGCTCGACAGCCTCTTTCGACTCCGGCAGAAGATTGTCGATGTTTCTTATCACCGCTATCTCCTCGCCCTCGCTGTCGATCAGCGAAATGTATCTGCTGAGTCCGGTTATGGGGAACATTCTGTGCAGTTCGAGTCCCTCGAACTTCTCGCCTGAGTAAAACTCGGCATCGACGAAAATCCCGTCCCGGCGAGTGAATTTCACTTCCGGTCCGTCAATATATCTCGGCATTGCGCTCCCCCCTTATTCAAAATTCTCGGCGGCTTTTTTCTTCTGAAGCTGTTCGCCCATGGACTGGATCTCAATGAGCTTGTAGTACTTGCCCTTGAGCGCCATGAGTTCTTCGGGAGCGCCGCATTCGATTATCTCGCCGTGGTCGACGACAACTATCTTGTTCGCCTTGCGCAAAGTTGAAAGGCGGTGGGCGATCATGAGCGTTGTGCGCCCGGATATCAGCCTCTCTATCGCGCCCTGAATAAGATTCTCGGTCTCGGAATCGACCGCCGCCGTCGCCTCGTCGAAGATGAGTATGCTCGGATTTTTGAGCACCGCGCGGGCTATAGACACGCGCTGCTTCTCGCCGCCGGAGAGTCCGACTCCGCGCTCGCCGAGCATGGTGTCGTATGCATCGGGCATGCGGCGGATGAAGCCGTCCGCGTTCGCGACCTCCGCCGCGTGGAGCACCTGCTCAACATGGACATCCGCGCTGCCATAGGCGATATTATTATATATCGTGTCTCTGAACATCAGCGGCTCCTGCTGGACGAAGCCGATCGAGTTTCTGTAATATCTCAGGTCGATGTCCCTGATGTTTATTCCGTCGACGAGTATCTCGCCGTCGTATTCGTCATAGTAACGCATCAGCAGGTTTATCAGCGTCGATTTGCCGGAGCCCGTTGTTCCGACTATGCCGACTATGTCGCCCGGCTCTATAGTCAGATTTATGTTTGAAAGAACTTTCTTCGAGCGGTCGAACGCAAAGTTGACATTCTTGAATTCAATCTTGCCATCCATGCGCTTGAGTTCTTTTCCCTGACCAAAATCGTGCTCGGGCTCGGCATCGAGGATGTCGAGTATCTTTTCGGCGGACGCCAATGTATTTTGATATGTGTCGCCGATATTCGCAAAGAAGTTGACCGGGTTATAGAACATGCTCGCGTATGAGATGAACGACACGAGCAGACCGAGCGAAACCTCGCTGCTGCCGGAGATGACAAGATTACCGCCCATGAACCATATGACAAGCGTTCCGCAGGTCACGAGGAATGTTATCACCGACGGGAACACCGCAGAGGGCACGGCGGCTTTTTTGTCCTCCTTGAACCATTCATCGCAGTAGGCGTTGAAGCGTTTGACCGTCTTTCGCTCGTTCGTGAACGCTTTTATAACTCGCACGCTCGGTATCGTGTCGGCGAGCATCGAAGAGATCGACGCGGAGCGCCGCCACATGCGCATATATTTGGGTCCGAGCACCTTGCCGAACCGCTTGCCGACAAACACGACTATCGGCACGGGAATGAGCGAGAAGAGCGCCAATCGCCAGCTCATCATGAACATTATGACTATCAGCCCCACGAGCGTAAAAGCCTGAATGACCGCCTCCTGGGTTATCTTCATTATAAAATTCTGTATCACCGTCGCGTCGGAGTTGACGCGGTTTATGACGGAGCCTGTCGATATCCTGTCATAAAAGCTCATCGGCAGATACTGCGCCTTTTCATATATATCTTTCTTGAGATTCAAGACTATCCTGTCACCGGATATTCTGAGCTTATACGCCCGAAAACCGTTTATCACATACTGAAGAACGTACACCCCAAGCAGAAGCAAAATGACCGCCATAAGCCGTTTTGACGATTTCTGCGGGATAACATCATCGACCATTATCTTTGTGATATACGGCGGGACGAGCGAGAACGCCGTTGTGAGCACGGAGAGAATCATACACACTATCAGCGGCTTTGTTTCGGGCTTGACATAGCCCGAAAATTTTGTGATAAGCTTGCGCTTGCCGGAGCAGTTGAGGCACTCGGCATCGGGTGAAGGCAATTTGCGACCGCACTTCGGGCAGAAAGAGCGCTGCTTGAGATAAACGGACTTCACGACCTCCGCGTCTTCGTCGGAATAGCCGTGTTCTTTCAACGAGTTCACGAACACCGCGCCTGCGTCCGCAACCTCGGCGGCGGCATAAGAGAAGCGCATGAGCGGCTTTCTCTTTCCGTTTGAAAATCTGACTCGAAACAGCGCGTTGCCGTAGAGCCGCTTGACATCCGCCGACTCCATTTCATTATAGGCGATGCTGCACACGCCGCCGTCAAAGCTTCTGTCAAAGGCAATAAGCCCGTTTTTTGTGAAAACGAGCATTGAATCCGCATATTTGCCTTTTAAATCAAGGTCACCCACGACGATAAATAAAACCTCTTCGCCGCGGGTCAATTCTTCGAACCGCTCCTCATATTGTCGCGGCACAGGTTTGTTGGTTATTTCTTTCATTGCTCCGCCCCCTTTTTCAAGGTCATTTTAGCAGAGCCGATGTCAAAAGTAAACACGAAATTTCAGCCTAACATGACAAAAAAATTTGTCGTTGTTTGTTTAAAATGACGAAAAATCTCCGTGATGTTATTTTTTCATAACCACATTTTCAAGATAGCTGTTAAAATTCTTATATTCATTCTCGCTTATCGCCGCCGGGTAGGTCATGACAACGAGCCTGTGACCCTTATATTCGCTGTGATACGGCGGGTGGATATGCTCGAACGGATTAGCTCTGTACCCGGCACGCTCATAAAAAGCCTTGCGGCGGACGGATACTTCGTCATTCGGCGGGTCGATTCCGAGAATGACCGTCTTTTTTGCGCTCGCCGAGAAGGAGAGTGCCTGCGCGCCGTAGCCGCGTCCGCGCATTTCGGGCAGCCGCTGTTCATATATAGGAAAGCTCTTTGAATAGAGCTCCATCGCTTTTTCATATATTTTATCTTCTGAATTTGTCAGTCTTTTAAAAATCATATTATCATCCTCCGCGCTTTCGGTTATTATACATTTTTACACCCCGGCGGTCAAGAAATCGGGTGTTTAGAATTAAATTTTCATTGACTGATTATTGTAAATATGGTACAGTATTATTTGACTGAAAACGGATTTTCAATATGAAATCCACAAAAAACGGAGGGGTTACAAAAAATGCCGAATCTTATCAAAAAAATCACATCCACCCCGAAGGGCTGGTCTACAAAACCGAAGGAGAGACTGAGCTACTATCTCTACTTCTGCGGACAGAATGCGATATATAACCTCGTCGCCTCTTTCCTGACTACTTATCTCATGCTCTCTATCGGCGGACTTGTCAAAACTGCGGGAATCATGCTCGCGGTCAAGGTATGGGACGCGGTCAACGACGCTATTTTCGGCGTGCTGTTTGACAAGGTAAAGTTCAAGAGCGGCAAGAAGTTCATTCCGTGGCTCAAGATATCGCTCGTCTTTATCCCGCTGACTACGGTCATGCTCTTCGCCATACCCAATAACTTCAGCGAAAACGCGAAGCTCATCTGGCTCGCTGTTTCATATATACTCTGGGATACCGCCTACACCCTCTGCGACGTGCCGATATTCGGTATCATCACCTCGATGAGCGAAAACGTTGACGAGAGAAACAGCATTATATCCTATAAGCAGATTTGGGCGGGCGTGGGCTCGGGCGTTGCGCTCATTCTCGGCACCGTCCTCGTCGGCGAGCAGGTCAAGCTCAACTACACGGTAGTCGCAATAATCTGCGCCGTGTTCGCAATTATCACGATGATCCCCGCCTGCTTCAAGCTTGAGGAGCGCTTCGGCGGAGACAGGGATGAGGATTTCACGATCAAAAAGATGTTCAGCTATCTCGTTCAGAACAAGTATCTGCTCATCTATTACATAGGCTACTTCTTCTATTCGAGCGCCAACGTCTCCGGCTCACTCAACCTTTTCGTCTCGTTCTATCTCTTTAACAACTCGCAGTTCTCGCTCGTCGTTCAGGCTCTGAGCCTTGTTCCCGCGGCGATATTCTCGTTCCTCGTGCCCCACATGGTCAGAAAATTTGACAAGATGAAGCTGTTCAGAATCTGCACCTTGGCTACCGTTATTTTAAGCGTTGTCATGTGGCTCATCGGCTACAACTCGATGATAGGCTTCATCATCATCTCGATACTGCGCGCGGTACCCATGGCTATTCTCGGTGTCATGCTCTTCATGTTCACGCCCGACTGCGCGGAGTTCGGCAAATTCACCTCCGGCATCGAGGCCAAGGGAATCACCTTCGCAATCCAGACCTTCATGTGCAAGCTCACAGCCGCCGTCTCCGGCGCGCTCGGAATGTTCATACTCGGTCTCAAGTCCACCGGCTGGGTCTCTGTTGAGGGCGCGCAGAACTTCGCAGACCTCCAGGGTGTCACTCAGACAGACCACGCGAAGGCCGTTCTGTGGTTCATCTATGTTATGTTCACGGCGATAGGCTACGCCATAGCCTATATCATCTGGACCCGCTACAAGCTCACCGACAAGGATGTTCAGACCATGGCGGACTGCAACAGCGGCAAAATAACCCGCGCCGAAGCCGAAGAAAGACTCGGCGGAAGATACGACAAGAAGTCGAAGAAATAATCTGCGACACAAACAAAACAGCAATAAACCAAAAGGTCACAATTCGCAACCGATGCGGATTGTGACCTTTTGGTTTATTGTTTTGCGCTTTTAAATACACTTTACCCGCTCTTGTTTATTGGGCAAAGACCGAATACTGAGCACCATTAAATAGCTCGGAGCAAAATATATTACCACATAATATACACTACGCGCTCTTGTAGGGGTCGGCGACCTCGCCGACCCACTGCTGACGAAGTCAGCACAAAGCAATAGTTTTTTCTATTTGTAATGACTCGAAAAAGCATTGTCCAAACTCCGTGCCGCCGTTGGCGGCATAGGGTCGTCGAGTCGCCGACCCCTACAACAAGCAAAACTTTATCGGCGCAAAACTCCCCGCACACTGAGATGCGGGGAGACTTCTCGATATCAAATGTTATTCTGACTGTTCCTGTCTTTGAATTTCACGGCACAAATCGCCGAGACGCCTAACAGAAGTATACATTCAGGTATGTAATTAAACTTTGGCGGAATGATACCTTTCAAATACAGTATTGCATACAGGAAGTCGCAAAGAATCACCGCCAGAATGATAATTATATATGCTATAGTTTTCTTCTTATTTCTGACTTTCTTCATTTTATTTATCCCGCTTTTTTTCGATCTCTTCAAGAAGATCATCGCTTATATTGACATGCGGGTTATATTTTTTCGCCAAATCGCAAAGTTGAGTGACAAGCTTCCAATAACGCGACATGACCGGAGTAATCGGTATGCTGCCCGGCATATTCTTTGCACGCACCACAACTTTATAGATTCCGAGCAGAGGCATCCGCTTTGAATCTATCGCGAGAATATTTTCATAACAAACATTCATATTTATCGCCTTTTTGCCCTTTGTGACCCTGAATGAATTGAATTTTGCGCAACTCTCACCGAGTTCGACATATCGGTTAAAATACTCGGCAAAAAAGACTGCAAAGAAAGCAATCATCAATCCGATTCCGCCGACAAGTGTCCTTTTAAAGCTGTCGGTATCATAGCGTCCGCGCCAAAACAGCAGCGCCATACCTATACCGATTGCAAACAGAACAACCTCCTGCAAAAACAGAATCGACTTTTTGTATTCAGATTTCATTTTATTTCCCTCTATAAATGCGCATTAGCGGGAATATCAACCGTAATGCTGCCGATTGATATTCCCGCACATCAGCCAAATCTCTTTTTTCAAAGCCAGCGTAATATTTTATCAGAGCACTACTTCTCTGCCCGTCCTTGCGGACTCGTAAACTGCGCAGAGAATCTTTATCATATCAATTCCCTGCTGCGGCTTGAAGCACGGCTCGGCGCCCTCGATGACCACATCGTAGAAGTGCCTGAGGTTTCTCGCGTGCTCTCTGTCGGTAGCGTAGTTAGTCGGGATAACATCGAGGCACTTGCCGTATTCCTCGGTGTAGAACTCGACCTCGCCGTCCTGCCAATTGAGTCCCGCCTTCGTGCCGCGAAGCTCGACAAAGCGTGTCTCTTTCTTGACGTTCGACGCCCAGCTGAACTCTATCTGGAGCTGCGCCCCGTTATCGAAGCGGATAGTGCCCATCGCAAGATCCTCAACGTCAAACGTGCCGTCCTCGACCTTGTCGCCGAAGTCGGAGTTCACGGAGTCGCTGACGTCGTTGTCGGCAAACTTGCAGTATGTGCTGCCGGTCACGGCGACTGGAGTCGGGCTGCCCATGAGCCATATTGCAAGGTCTATCATGTGAACGCCGAGGTCAATGAGCGGGCCGCCGCCGGACTGCGCCTTGGTGGTGAACCAGCCGCCCTTGCCGGGGATTCCGCGTCTCCTCTGCCAGCCGCAGCGTCCGCAGTATATCTCGCCCATTTTGCCGTCGTCAATGAACTTCTTCGCAAGCTTAGACGCGTCGGTGAAGCGGTTGTTTCTCATGACCATGAGCGTCTTGCCCGCAGCCTTAGCGGCGTCATTCATCTTCATGACCTCTTCGACATTGACAGCATCCGGCTTCTCGCAGAAAACGTGCTTGCCCGCCTTGAAAGCGGCAACCGCGATTATCGAGTGGAGATAATTCGGGGTGCAGATATCGACAGAGTCTATCGTCTCATCCTTGAGCAGCTCGTTGAAATCGGTATATACCTTCGCGTCGGGGAAGAATCCGTCGCGGCACTCGACCGCCCTCTCCTCGATTATGTCGCAGAGCGCGACAACCTCAAGTCGATCGTCTTTAAGATAGTGCTCGCGGTGAGCGCCGTTGAATATTCCGCCGACACCGATAATACCTACTCGCCATTTTTTCATAGAAAGACCTCCAAAAATGTATTTCATACGAATTGATTTTAACATAACGAGAAATAAAAAACAAGAGCGGCGGCCTGTACGAAATGCCGAAAAAACAGCTTTATTTTTAGTTGATTTAACAATTTGATTTGTGATTGACAACGGAACGGCGGAACGCCTTATGCCGCTCCGCCGTTCCTCGCTTTTATGAAATTATGTTTTGCAAATTAAAGCTTATTTATCAAACGCGCCAAAGCGGGCTGCTATCTTCACGCCGGTCTTTGCAAGCGGAAGAAGAGCAACTATGGTTCTGAGCGCTCCGTCAGCAGAGGACGAGAGCACGGAGGAAACGAGGAAATTGACAACAATTTTCTGCGAGGCGTTCATGTCGAGAGCTGCAACAGCGGTCTTTATCGCCACAGCGTTGTTCTCCTCGGTAAGCTCGGAATGGAGATATCTGAACAGAACGACAAACGCATCCGCCGAGTCGCCTTCTATGCCGACAAACCAGTTTCTGGTCTTGGCTGCGCTCTCTTTTGCGATGAAGACTCCGCAGGCGGCGATATCCTTTATTGCAGCCGCAAATTTCTCCTTGTCAAGGTTTATTGTAAGCGTGACCGCGGGGGCGGTAACTTCGCCGTTCTCGTCAGTCTTGGCGGCCTGAAGCTCGATGTCCTTGAGCTTGGGAGCGATCATATCGTATATGCCGCCGGTGGTGAGGTCAACCTTAACGTTGTTGCCGATACCCAAGCTGATTTTGCCCAGCATACTGTGTATCTGAGTGTCGATAAGTCCCGTGTCAATAGCGGAGGCAAGATTCGGGAGAAGCTTCAGAATCTCGTCGACCGGGGATTCCGCAGAGGCAACTGCGTCAACAAGAGTGAATATGGGAGTGATGATGCCGCGGATACGGCGATCCATCTTCTCGTTTGTGTTGGCGCCCTTCTTAACATATGCGGTGTACTCGTCGGAGGTCATAAAGTCCTTTATGCCGAGAGCCTCAAATATGGGGATGAGATCCTCGTATATGCCCAGCTGCGGACCGTAAAATAAGCTGGTTGTGTTCTCAAAGGAAACAACGGTAGTGAGCAGCGAAAGGGGTCTGAACAGCGACGCAACAGCGTCGAGGAAGCCCTCCTTGTCGCCGTTAGCGAAACCGAAGTCGCCGTCAACAACAGTGAGATACTGCCATGCGTCAAGCTTGCCTACGGGCTTGCCGTCCGCGCCGAGCGTAGCTGCGGCGGCGTTAAGAGCCGCGATAGCACCCGCGCAGGTCTCCTTGTCAAGCTTTGCGGCAAGGTCTTTGGGTCCCTTTGCAACAAGGCTGCTGAGTCCGCCGACAAGCGGGAACAGCTTCTTTGCAACAAGAGCTACGGTTTCATTGGTATATACCTTCTCGTTGAGCACCTGGGGAACTCCGCCCTCGGGAACCTTCAAAACGGTGAAAAGAATATCTTCAACTCTGCCGATAGACCTGTTGACAGCCTTCTTGGAAGCGCCGATGGGATACTTAACCTTGGTGCGCTCCATAGCGTCAACGTCGGGTTTTTCGTCCGTAGGATCGGATACGGCAAGAGCAGCCGCTTCGCTGACAGCGCCGTCAAGCGCTGCGGTCGCTTCCTCCTGCGCAAAGGCATTGAGCCCTGCCGCCATAACGGACATTATCATGCACAGGCAGAGCATAACGCTCAGCGCTTTTTTAAATGTTTTCATTTACTCTGTTCTCCTTTCGTTTTTGTGAAAACATTATAGACATTGTTATTCTTTGCTTCTTTTTGTCTCCTCCTTTGCAGCAATTTATATTATAACGTTAAGTTATAAATTCAGCTTTTAATATGCATAACCGACAAAGTACCGCACTATTCATAAAATAATTCAGAACACTCACGGATATTATACACTATATCTATAAATAAGTAAAGTTATATCTTAAAGAAGTGTTGTTAATTATTTGAGATATAAGGGGAATTGTTGAAATTCCCCTCGTTGTTTAAAAATCAAGTCTCTCCCGTAGGCTCTGTTTTATCCCAACCTCACACACGATGCTAAGCCCGAGGAAGCAGTCCTCAAAGAAATCGCGACCGAGCTTGAACTCCGGCAGAAGATAAGGCTTCATTTTGCTCTTTATCAAACCTATGAGCTTGTCCGTATCCATGCCCTCATCGAGCTCATATATAACCACTCTGCCCGGATTCATCAGCGCGATTATCGTCTGGAGGCGTTCGCTGCAAAAAGCTATGCGCTCGGATTCAATGTCCGGAGTGTGCCGCGGGATGTTTTCGACCTCGCCGGCAGCGCCCGACGCGCCGCAGAGCACCTCGCCGTTTGCGATTATTCCCGAGCCGCTCTTGTGCTTGCCGTAAGCATAGAGAACGGTTATGCCCTCCTGATAATTCGAATATTTTCTTGCCACATTCGTTGCGACATGCAGGTCGTTGTCAATAAGAACCGTCAGTCCGAATTTTTCATTCAGCCTTTTGGCGACATCGACATGGTTGAGCGACGGGAATGCCGCCGAGTCCATAACAACACCCTTGCAGACAACGCCCGAAACGGCTATCGCCGTCATGGCTATGAGCGGATCGGCCGCAACGCTTGTCATAACAAGATTCTCAAGCGTCGAAAGTACTTTTTCGTCACAAATCGGTATATTTCCGCTGCCGATAGTACGACTTCTGAAATCATGGATTCTGTATGAAAGAACATCGGAGTCAAGATAAATCAGCAGAAAATGCATATAGTCCGCGTTAAGCTTATATACCTGCGCCTTACGCCCGCGTTCCGCACCTATAACTCCGTCCGGATTAATAATTCCCTCCGCAATACCGTAATCAATAGCTCGCGTCACGGTCGGCAGGCTCAGCCCGATGCTTTTGGCTATCTGCGGAATTGTCGCCTGCTTGTTTTTGTGTATGTATCCCCACACAGAGCGGTAATTCGTCAGCTTGACTATGGATGAATCAAGTGTATTTTTCAAAAAGCGCGCCCCTCATCTGCAAATTAGAAAACCGTGTTATTAAATCAATTATATCACCGCGTTCTGCTTTTCGCAATATGCACTTTTGCCAAAAACGGACTTTTTAAATTATGCACAGTAAACAACGCAGAATCGCGAATGCAACACAATTATTGACACTGTGTCGAAGTAAGTATATAATTTCAGTATCAAATATCGGAGGGAGCAACATGGCAAAAGGGCTGCCGGATTCAAAGAAATATATAAAAGAAAAGCAGGCTCCCCTGCGCTTCGGCGCGGACGGAAAATTCCGCATTTTGCATCTGACGGATATCCACGAAGTCGACCCGGAGATGGACGACGAAGAGGACAGGCAGATACCGATAAATAAGAGCAAAGAGACGATAAATGTCATTCGCCGATGCATCGAAATTGCAAATCCCGATCTTGTCGTTTTCGGCGGCGACAACATCAGCGGCTACTGGCAGGAGTTCACATATGAATATATGTATAATACTATCAAAAAGATAGTCGCGCCGATTGCGGAGAAAAATATCCCGCTCGCCATAGTTTTCGGCAATCACGATGCCGAGGCTCAGCCCAAATTGCCGTTTCTCGCGAAAGAGAATCAGATCTGTATATACGCCGAATACGAGAATTTCAGGAGCACGATGAACGACGAGGATGTCTCCGGCTGCGCGAATTGCAGTTTGCCTATTTTGTCTTCCGACGGCAAGCATATCGCCTGGAACATCTGGTGCATCGACTCGGGTGACTATGTCAGGGACGATGAGTTCAATGTTATAGACGACGCCGGATACGGCTTTGTAAAAAAAGATCAGATAGCGTGGTACGAAAGACGCGCCGCCGAACTCAAGGCGCAGAACGGCGGAAACGCCGTGCCATCGCTGCTATTTCAGCATATCCCCGTCATTCAGGAATACAAAAAACTCAAAAAAGACCCGGATGGCGAATACAGCCTCGGCGCGCAGCACTATTCCGTCCCGGACGGCGCACTGCTCGAGGGCGAGATTCACGAATCCCCATGCCCGCCGCTCGAAAACGGCGACGAATTCGAGAGCTGGAAGAGAACGGGCGATATAGTCGCCGCATTCTTCGGCCACGACCATGTGAACACATTCACAATGGAAGTCGACGGCATAAAGCTCGTTCAGAGCCCAGGCGCGGGCTACCACTCCTACGGCGACAAACGCGGCGGCAGACTGATTATAATAGACGAAAACAAGCCGGATTCGTATGAGTCGGAATGCATTTTCATCGACAGAATAGCACAAGGTGAGCTTAAATAAATTCAAATAAAGGACGGAGAACAGCTATGGACAAATACGCAAGATTCAGATATCAGCCCTGCATCCCGCTCGGCGCGGACGGCAGAAAGGTCACAGGTTCGCCCGAGCACGCCGCGCTCTCGAGAAAGGCCGCCGGCGAGGGTATGGTTCTGCTCAAAAACAGGCTTCACACTCTGCCGCTCACGCGCGGAACAAGAGTCGCACTCTTCGGCAAGGCGACTATCGAATACATAAAGGGCGGCGGCGGAAGCGGCGACGTTTTCTGCGCCTACATCCGCAATGTCTATGACGGATTCAGTCAGAAGGAAGCCGAGGGCAAGGTCAGCGTGTTCAAACCGACCGTCGAGTTCTACAAAGAATATGTCAAGGAGGCGAGCAAGCGCATCCCGACCCGCGCCCAGATTGAGAAGATATGGGACAAGGTCAACGCCATGTCCTTCTGCAAAGAGAAAGACGATATAATCTACGACACCTTCGCGAGCATGCATGTTGCCGAGGCGCATATGCCCGACGAGCTCATAGCGGAGGCAGCCGCGAACGCGGATATCGCGATAATAACCCTCAGCCGCTTCTCCGCAGAGGGCGTTGACAGAAAGGCTATCCCCGGCGACTACTACCTTTCGGACATGGAGAAGAGCCTCATCGACCGCGTCACTGCGGCGTTCCCGAACACGGTCATAGTCCTCAACTCCGGCGCAGTCGTTGACTGCGAGTATTTCGCGGACAACGAAAAAGTCGGCGCGATAATCTCCGGCTGGCAGGGCGGACTCGAGGGCGGCATGGCGATTGCAGACATTATCTGCGGCGATGTCAACCCCTCCGGCAAATTGGCGGACACTATCCCCGACTCCTACGACTCATATCAAAATGCGCGGGAGTTTCTGACAGGCTTCGAGCATCTCGATTATTTTGATGATATATATGTCGGCTACCGCTATTTCGAGACGATTCCCGGCGCCGCCGAAAAAGTTCGCTATCCGTTCGGCTTCGGTCTCTCTTATACTGATTTCGAGTTCAGCGGCGCATTCTGCGGCGAGAGCGACGGAAAGATAGTCGCCGCGGTGACGGTCAAAAACATCGGCAAAGTGCCCGGTAAAGAGGTCGTTCAGCTCTATTACAGCGCGCCGCAGGGCAAGCTCGGCAAGCCCGCAAAAGAGCTCGCCGCGTTCAAAAAGACGAAGCTTCTCTCCCCCGGCGAATCCGAGGCAATCGCGCTGAGCTTTGATATAAGCGACATGGCGAGCTTCGACGATCTCGGCAAGATAAAGAAATCAGCATTCGTGCTCGAAAAAGGCACATACTCGTTCTACCTCGGAAATTCCGCCAGAGCGACAGAAAAGCTCCACTACGACTTCGTGCTGAGCGAGGATATAATCACAAAAGAATCGAAGCCGCTCTGCAGACCGTTCAAGCTCGAAAAGCGTCTGCTCGCGGACGGCAGCTTTGAAAATCTCCCGACGGGCGAACCCGTTTACACACGCGGCACGCACGCTCCCATCGAAGCGACCGCGCCCAAAGATACGATCATGTTTGACGAAGTCGGCGAAAATATAACGCTCGACGAATTTATAAAGCAGTTCACCGTTGACGAGCTTATCGACTTTGTCGGCGGGCATCAGAATCAGCCCGGAGTCTGCAACACAGGCGCGTTCGGCGGCATGAAACGCCTCGATGTGCCGCCCGTCCCGACTGCTGACGGACCTGCGGGTCTGCGTCTCAACGCTTCAACGGGTGTGCCCACCACGGCATGGCCCTGCGCAACGCTTCTCGCGTGCACATGGAACACGGATCTCATTGAAGAAGTCGGCGCGGCAGGCGGCGCGGAGCTGCGCGAGAACAATCTCGGCGTGTGGCTCGCGCCCGCGATGAACATTCACCGCAATCCCCTGTGCGGACGCAACTTCGAGTATTTCTCCGAGGATCCACTCCTCGCCGGAAAGTGCTGCGCCGCCGATGTGCGCGGCATCCAGTCGCAGAAGATAGCCGCATCGGTCAAGCACTTCGCCTGCAACAACAGGGAGTCGAATCGCTTTGAATGCGATTCCAGAGTTTCCGAGCGCGCGCTCAGGGAGATATATCTGCGCGGCTTCGAGATATGCGTCAAAGAGGCCGACCCGTGGACAATTATGTCCTCCTACAATCTCATCAACGGCTGCCACACTTCGGTGAGCCATGAATTGCTCACCGAGATGCTCCGCAACGAGTGGGGCTTCAAGGGCATGGTCACAACAGACTGGGGCGTCCACAGCAGCCACTCCGACGAGGTTCTCGCCGGGAACGATGTCAAGATGGGCGACGGCGAGCCCGAGGAGCTGAAAGCGGCATTTGAAAGCGGCAAGATAACCCGCGCCGACCTTGAGACGAGCGTCAGACGCATACTCGAACTGACGATGAAAGTCGCGGAATAAATCAGATATAAAGCAAAGCAGTCGCCCGCGCGGCTGCTTTTGCATGTTCGGGCTATATTACGCCCGTTTTGTCTGCGGCTTTTTGGCAAAAATCGACATTGCAAAATATATTTTTCAATGATATACTTTAATTATTAACGCAGCGTTATTAATCGTTGATGGGGACCGCCACAAGCCTGTCCGCAAAAGCCGGGGATGCCTTTTTTTCCACCTTTTGTGCATCGTCTTTCCCCTGCGGTCGGATTATCTCCGTTTTGTGCACCCGCAGGCGGCGTTTTGCAGGCAGAGCGGCGGATAAATAACGGAAAGAATTCCGTCTTTTGGTTATTTGATTGATAACGCTGCGTTATAAATGTTTCAGGCGGTCGGCGATTTTTCGCCCGCCGTTATTTTTATTTTCTTGATGTTTTTCGCCGCCATTGCGAATTTTTCGTAAAATATATAACTGTATATATAACAAACCGCTGATTTCAAACGCCTGCGGACGGCGCTGATCAGCGGTTTACTATATGTAGAATTTTAAAGAAAAATCAATACGAGCATCAAATTCAGGATTTTCTCCACACCATCTTGTCAACAATGCCGGTATATGACTGAATGATTTTCACCACTCTGCCGCTCACATTTTCATCTGTGTAATCTGCAACAGGGGTGCCGAAATCCGAATTTTCATTCATTTCAACAGCCAACTTTACCGCGCGTAGCAACTCCGTTTTATCTATCCCTGCAAGCACGAAGCAACCTTTTTCAAGAGCCTCCGGCCGTTCCGTAGATGTTCTTATACAGACCGCAGGAAAAGATTTTCCGATACTCGTAAAGAAGCTGCTTTCTTCGGGCAGCGTACCGCTGTCGGAAACGACCGCAAAGGCATTGAGCTGAAGCTTGTTGTAATCGTGAAAGCCAAACGGTTCATGGCATCTGACGCGGCTGTCGAGAACAAACCCGCTCTTTTTCAGTCTCTCCCTACTTCTCGGGTGGCACGAATACAGTATCGGCATATCATACATCGCCGCGAGTTCATTTATCGCAGAAAACAGCGACAGAAAATTTTTCTCTGTATCAATATTTTCTTCCCTGTGGGCAGAGAGTAATATATATTTTCCTGACTGCACATCTAATTTTTCAAGCACATTGCTTTTCTCTATCTCTGCGAGGTTTGCGCGGAGCACTTCAGCCATTGGGGAGCCGGTCACATACGTTCTCTCTTTCGGAAGTCCGCACTCGGCAAGATATCTGCGCGCGTGCTCAGAATAAGCCATGTTCACATCGGAAATTATATCAACTATGCGTCTGTTAGTCTCTTCCGGTAAACACTCATCCTTGCACCTGTTTCCGGCTTCCATATGGAATATCGGGATATGGAGTCTCTTTGCCGGTATTGCCGAAAGGCAGGAATTCGTGTCGCCGAGTATAAGGAGTGCATCCGGCTTTATTTTCTGCATTAACTTATAGGAATAATTTATTATGTTGCCTATCGTCGCGCCGAGGTCATCTCCGACGGCATCCATATACACATCGGGATCATCGAGCTTTAAATCATGAAAAAACACACCGTTCAGGTTGTAGTCGTAATTCTGCCCGGTATGCGCAAGTATGCAGTCAAAATATTTTCTGCATTTGGTTATCACGGCAGAAAGTCTGATTATCTCAGGTCTCGTGCCTATTATTATCAGAAGCTTCAGCTTTCCGTTATTTTTAAAGCTTATATTTTCAAAATCTTTCATCTTTCCACCGCCTCTCCGAATGTGTCCGGGTGTAAAGGATCGAACTGTTCATTCGCCCACATAAGCGTTATTAAATCCTCATTATCACTGAGATTTATTATATTGTGCGTATATCCGGGAAGCATACGCACAGCTTCTATCTTTTCTCCGCTCACTTCGAAATTCAATATCTCATCCGACCCTATTCGTCGTTCCTGTATCAGCGCATGACCAGAAACCACAATAAATATCTCCCATTTACTGTTGTGCCAGTGCTCGCCCTTTGTTATGCCGGGTTTTGATATATTGACGCTGAACTGCCCGCAATTGGCGGTTTTCAACAGTTCCGTAAAGCTGCCGCGAGCGTCAACATTCATTTTCAAAGCGGAAATTGCTTTTTCACGCGGCAAATACGACAGGTATGTGCTATACAGCTTTTTTTCAAAGCTTCCTGCCGGGATATCCGGCATCACGAGCGTGTCCGGCTGACTCTTGAATGTGTTGAGAATCTCAACTATTCTGCCGAGCGTAACATGATGAGTTATCGGCACGGTGCAAAATTTACCGCTGTCCGATTCAATCGTGTTTGCTCCCTCGAAATTACATCTGTGTTCTTTTGCGTTTATGACATCTAACATCTCACCGACAAGATCGTCAATATAAAGCAGCTCCAACTCTATATCCGGATCGCTGACGCTTATAGGCAAATCATTTGCAATATTATTACAGAATGTCGCTACGGCGCTGTTGTAGTTTGGGCGGCACCACTTACCGAAAAGGTTCGGAAAGCGATATACGAGTACGCGTGCGCCCGTTCTGTTTGCATAGTCAAAGAACAGATTTTCCGCCGTAAGCTTTGATTTACCGTATTCACTGTTTGCATACCGCCCTGCAAGAGTTGCCTGAACGGATGACGAAAAAACTATCGGACAAGTATTGTTATGCTTTTCGAGCAACCCAATCAGCGCTGATGTGAATCCCACATTTCCTGTCACAAATTCGCTGCTGTCCTTCGGTCTGTTTACTCCGGCAAAGTCAAAAACAAAATCGGTATCTTTGCAAAATCTTTCAAGCTCAGCGGAATCTGTACCGATGTCATACTCAAAAATACTATCTATTTTGAGTTCCGGTCTTGTGCGATCCTTGTTGTCCCTGATATTCTTTAACGACTCAACAAGGTTTCTCCCAACAAACCCGCGAGCTCCCGTAACAAGTATATTCATCAGCAGTCTCCCCCAAATAGTTTGAGCTTTCTGAGCAAATTCTTCATACCTTCCACATCGAGCCTCTGTGTGTTGTGAGATGTATATTGTCCGACAGTCTCAAGAGCTTTGCTTCCATTTTTAAAATAGTTGTCATAATTAAGATCACGGTTATCCGCATGTATGCGGAAAAATCCTGGAAGATCCTCTGCTCTGAGCATTTCCTCCTCTGTTACAAGCACCTCATAGACCTTTTCACCATGGCGTGTGCCTATAACAGACATGCCGACATCAGATTGCCTCAGTTCAAGTATAGCACGCGCAAGCGTTTCAATTGTCGCGGCCGGAGCTTTTTGGACAAACAAGTCGCCCTGCCCCGCATTTTCGAATGCATAAAGCACAAGGTCCACTGCATCATTAAGTGTCATCATAAACCGTGTCATATCAGGGTTTGTGACAGTAAGCGGTTTCCCTTCCTCTATCTGCTCGCAGAACAGCGGAATGACCGATCCGCGCGACGCCATAACATTTCCGTAACGTGTCAGGCACAGCACGGGATCATCTGCCAGCATCTGCCGCGATCGAGCTATAACATTTTTCTCCATCACGGCTTTTGTCATACCCATAGCGTTTATCGGATACGCCGCTTTGTCGGTCGAAAGAAACACCGCCTTTTTGACATGGTTTTCCACGCAGGCATCTATAACATTATTCGAACCGATAACATTGGTCTTTACCGCCTCCATCGGATAGAACTCGCAGGACGGAACCTGTTTAAGTGCCGCGGCATGAAACACATAATCCACTCCGCGGAACGCAGGAGCTATAGAACGGTAATCGCGAACATCTCCTATGTAAAATTTGATTTTATTTGCACAGTCCGGATATGCCAGTTGATAAGCATGCCGCATATCATCCTGCTTTTTTTCATCGCGGGAAAGTATTCTTATTTCCTCTATGTCGGTTTCCAAAAAACGGTCAAGTACAGCATGTCCGAAGCTGCCGGTTCCGCCGGTAATTAAAAGGGTTTTTAAAGAAAACAAACTCACAGGTATAACTCCTTTTCAAACATTTCAATCACTAAAAATATTAATTATCACTATATGGTTACCACAAGCATTAAAATAGCTCTTCATTACTTTTCTTTATCTTTCAAATTGAATACCATTTCAGCTAATGATACTGCTCTAAGTTTCACTCTATTTGATATTGCTATTATTAACTTTCTAATTGAAAATAGCTCCGATACTCTATTACGAAGATATTCGAGCAATGCGCATAACAAAAACACAAATAGCGCTATTCCCAAAAGAAAAAGAATCAAAAACGGACTCTGAACATAATTACCAGGCCTCAATAGTTTTTCCCATAAGAAAGCTCTTATCTCTGGTTGTTCATGAATCAAATAAACACCAAAAGTAAGTGATGATAATAGAGTCACCACTTTTTGAGCTAATCTGTTTGTAATGCTGAGGCCTTCAAAAAAGCGAAACAGACTGGCTGAAGCAATCACCATAGTAATAGAACTATATGATAAAAAAATACTATCCCCCATGGATTCTCCAACTATCTTGTTTGTAAACAATCCCATGCCTATCTTCCATATGGCAGAAAAGAGACACACTAAAAAATAACATAAAAAATAACGCAGTTGAGTCCTCTTTGCTGGATACAGCCTAAAATATGCTGCAATCATATATAGAAACGCAAAGAATAATGGATCATAGCTATTTGTTGAAGTAAATTTCTTCCAAAAGAATAAATTCTGGAGTACAATGTATATGAAAAAAATGTAGCAATAAAAAATGCATGCTGACGTTGACTCATTGTATGAATAGCAGCATTTAAAAGCGGAATCAAAACATACATTAAAAGATATGTAGTAACAAACCAATATCTTTGCTGTGTAAAGGGGAGACAAACTCTCAGGAGAGACTCTATTTCAAATGGAACAATACCGCTAATACATACAAAAATATAAAGCGTAACGGACCAAAAAAAAGTCTGCCACCATATAAAAAATACTTTACTAAGCCTAAATTTATATGTACAGAGGAAATAACCACTAATCAATACAAAACAATTGACATGAACTGAAAGAAATGCCCGTAGTATGTTTACAATGTAATAGTTTATACTGTTTGGAGATAAAGTATCTAAAACGTGGCCATGAACCATTGCGTGTCCTAAAACAATTAAAAACATGCACAACACCCGGAGCGCATCCAGTGAAGTATTTCTCTCATGTATGGAGTTTTCTCTCACAAACTTTTCGTTTCTTTGAATAACTTTTTGCATATCTTCACCTTGATTTTTTCATATCTTGTAACAAACCTTTTCTACTGTAAAGATTTTACAAATGCATTAATATTTTTATAACTTTAGTGAAGAAATTTGTTTTATGTCTATCATGAAGCGCTTCAGATTGGGCAGCCCCACACACAGTATATATCCTCCACAAGTGATAATAAAAACACCTAAATAGTACATTTCCATTGTCCGTAGCCAGTATCTAACTGTAGTGAATATGAGCACTCCGCCAATACATTCCACAGTAAATTTCATGAGAAACTTACAGTCAAATAAATCATGTATTGATGCATGAAGTTCATTCGCACTATAATGTAAAATGAAAGCTCCCAACCCAAGTGATACCAGCAACGTTGCTATCGCAGGCCCCACAACGCCAAAAAAATGGTAAAATATAATATTTAAAACAAAATTCACAACCAGGCCAGTAAGCCCGATACGCATCAAAAGCTTTGTTTTTCCGGAGGCAGTCAAAATTAATGTAATGCTTGCAAAATGGAAAATATCGCTGATAATATAAATGCAGAACACAGGAAGTCCGCTTAAGTATTTTTCGGAATACAGCAAAATCATAGCCTCTGGAGCTGCCGTCAGCACACTAAGTGCAAATAACGCAGTAGAAATATAGGAAATCTCCAAGTATGACCGATAGGTCTCTACAGCATCTATATACCGTCTTTCCACTATTTGCCGCGTTATATGCGGAAGTAGTACCGTCATAAATGATATGAGAACAATATCAAACGGTAAAACCCTCGCGGCATTAGAATAAATTGCAAGAGTCTCCGTATCTGACATAACCGAAATTATATACTTGTCTATATCGCGGTTAAGAGCATTTACAAGTGTAAACACGGCCATCGGTATACTGTATTTCAATATGCCTTTTGATAGCCTAAAATCACAAAAAGCAAGACGCATATGGCAACCGGATTTTTTTAGTGACCATAGAAAAAACAAAATCTGTATACTGTTAAGTATAATTGACACAAATAGAATAAGCCCAACACTTTTCATGCGCATACCTGCTGTTATAGCACATATCAACTGTGCTATAGAAATAATCAGATTTCTGACCGCAAGTTGGCGTGCTTTTCCAACTGAAACAAGCAATACTTGTAACAAGGAAATACCATTTTGCAGCAAAGGGGAAAATGCTGCCAAAAACAAATAGCGTCGCAACTCTGGATTTCCAAAATACTTGCAGATTGGTCCTGCTAATATAACGATTGCGATACCCGCAAGCATCCCTATACAGCATTGCATCGTTAATATCGTCGCAACATAGGACTCGCGCTTTTGTGTGTCTTTAGTACCACAATAATAAAAATTGATTGCATCGATAAACCCAAATGTTGTGAGAGATGCCGTTGTAGAAACAATAAGCAAAACCTGTGAGTAAGTGCCATATGCAAATGTCGAGAGATATGTAGAGAGCACCCGTGTTGTTATGAGACTTAAGCACATCGTCATTAATCTGACCAATGCAAGTAACGTAGCGTCACCCGCTGCGTTGTCATTAATTAGGCAAATTTTCTTCATAACTTATATCCTCTGTGCTACATACTCTTTACATGGAATTAATTTCCTGCTTTACAAGTGCTGCTGTTATTTCATGATTGTGATTTTTAATTCCAAGCTGCCGTGCGTGCTCAGCGTATTCGGCACGAAACTCCGGATCTAGAACCAGCTTTGTTAAACCTACTTTCAATTCAGAAATATTTGTTACAACAAGAGCCCCTTTTTCCTGCTTTAAGTATTCCGAGGAAACACTTCCTTCTGGTGCGTAACAAAGCAATGGACGCCCTGAGCATAAATATTGCGCAAGCTTTGTCGAAAACGCGTAATGAAGCCTAGAAACAATTTCTTCATCAAAGCTCTCGACATGTAGCAGTATATCTGATTTTTCTAAGACATTGTGAATCACCTGAGCAGACACAAAACCATGATACCGAATGTTAGTATGCTGTTCGAACTTTGCTATATCTTCATCTGTGGCATTCCCATAGAGATCGATAAAAAGACTGTGGTCGATATCATACAGTACATCAGCAATTTGAACAAGGGAATCGACACGACCGACACCTAGATTACCAAAATACGAAATCACTGGTGAAGAATGTGAACGATATGGAACGAAATCTAAAGATGCACTGTTATACGCAACGATCTGCCGGGAACTCGGCGGATAAACTCTCAAATAGCCATTCATAAGCTGCTCACAGTTAAAAATAGTTAACGATGAGATTTCGTTGAGGCGTTGATATAGTTTTTCTACCTTATAGTAATATGCACGCTCTAATCCCTTTCGCTTTTTGATATCTATGATCCGATAAGCTTCTCCATTGTAGAGAACCAGCTTTGCCGAAGTTCGTTTAATCGTACTCAGCACAAGCCGATCCATAAAGATGCTTTCACCGACCATATATATCACCACATCTGGTGCAAACTCATCAATCCAATATTCTAACACTTTGTGTCCCCACGGACTGATCTCCCACAATATCTCCCGCAGCCACTTCAGCCCAAAATTATATTTGCGTTTTTTCAGCCACAATGGAATTCGAGATACAGATTTGCCCACAAGTTTTCTGTCAATTTGTTCAGATACAGTCTGTGAATTATCGGTATTTACATTGAAAATATGCTCTGTCTTTTTCCCGATAAACGCTTTCAGCATTTGCATATCTGTCACACGGAAATAATTATCTGCCGCGGAATAGTCCGGTTCTTCAACATCGCAATAGAATTCTGCCTTTTCCTCGCTACGCCATGCTGAAAGCAGATGTTTCATTGTGATTCCGTTTGCATTTTCGTCAGAAAAACCACTATGAGAAAATAATAATACGTTACTCAATGCCTGCACCCTTTCCTGTACACTTATTCTTATTTTAAAATACGGATTTCAAGAATATCAATGAAAAGAACCGATTGAAACAGCATTGTCTTAAAGCCCTGTGCTGTGGCAACCAAGGGTAATTTGTTTTCAAAATGATCTCTCCAACATTATGAATTTTCTAACTCCAACATATTAACTTTTCCTGTATTTTACAACTTTTGCGGGTTTCCACAAACTACAGCATAAGGTGGAACATATTTTGTTACTACTGAGGACGCCCCAATAATTGCTCCGTTCCCAATTGTTACACCCGGTAATATAGTAACACGACTTCCGATCCAAACATCATCACCGATCCAAACAGCTTTTTCAACCGCTCTTCCTTGTTCTTGCATGGGAATATCTGTTCTTGAAGTCTCATGATTATAGGTGTATATAAAACACTCACGACCCATCATTACATAATCACCAATAACAACCCGCCCATAAAGTCTGCAGCACTCCCCAATTCCCGAATAATCTCCAATTTCTGTTGTGTGCGAAAAATGAGCAAATCTTTCAATATTAATATGCTTTCCGGCCCTTGTGAGCATTAAATTTGCGGCTAATGCACGAATCTGCTTACCGGCCAAATTGATCACAGCATTGGATTTGGGCATATGATTCCAATTATATTATAAAGTAAGTATCCTACTATATAAGAAAGTTTCATATTAATTAAGTAACTCCTTCCCTTGTAAGCAGTCATTTTGTTGAATACCAATGGAGATAATAGCAAGGTAAAGCAAAGTATAAACAGAAACAGAAAACATTCCCTGCAACGAAAAAAATATCACAATGAATACAATTAATGGTGAATAGTTAAACAGTTTTGATTTTGCGTTACCTGTTGCGTATTTTTTATATATCCTAATAATTAAAATTCCAAAATACAACAAGAACAGGATCAAACCGAACAGTCCAAGATAGTATTGAATTTCTAAAAATAAATTGTGCGTTCCTTTCTTTAGAAGATGTGCAGACAATCCTTTACCCCAAAGCATTATCCCCAGAGATGACGATATTTCTCGTAAATATTCATCTAATATAACTAAGCGACCTGTTGTCAGCTCATTCACAGAAGAAGCGTTGGTAATTCGATAAAGTGTAGTTGCAAATAATGTTTTTGAAAGAAGGAGCGCCAAAAGCACTGTACTGACAGTGAATGTGACAGCAAGAATATAATGCTTGTCTCGAATAAGATAGAAAAGGCACAGAAGCCAATATAAGCACAAGAGAACTAAGAATGTTTTACTATATGTTAATGCTCCAAACAAAAGCATGAAAGTAATACCTAACACGAACAGGCGTTTCGATATATATTTTTTTAAATTAAGCAAAGTAAGTAAAACAATAGACATGATTACGAGCGACATATAGTAATTGGGGTCACGAAAAAGTCCGTGAAAACGTGTAAGATCACTGCCAAAATATGCTGGAACTTCCTTTCCAATAATTTTGACTATTGCAGGAGAACTTCGAAAAATAAGAGCATAGACAGAAGACACTGATACGCCCAATACAAACAATTCAAGGTTCAAGACAATGGTTTGTTCATCAAGGAATGAGATCATAAGATATATGATAAGCAACTGGCTAACACATAGAACGAAATTACTGAACGAAAACTGCATTCGCAACAGCAAATAGCATACCAAAAGCAACAAAAATATTGATGAATTATCCAAGACCAATTCATTCCGAATAATAAACCATACTATGGCAATTAAACTTAAAATAACAACTAAAGAACGTCCACTTGGAAGAGCAAAAATCGCAGCTACACTAACCAAACAACAGTAATCAACACTAAAAATACGTTCATCGTATCTTATCAAACGATATATACATATTAGAAATGCCACATAGTTTAACCATGAACCCACAAACGGTGACAAGTAAATGAGCATCATAATAGCACAAATGCTTGGTATCGGATAATGCAATCTATCACAAACTAATTTAATTCGTTTCATTTCATTTCCCTATCAGTTCAGCGAACTGGTTTATCGCTTTTTTATTATCAACATCGGCGCTTTGAATTCGTGAACGAACATATTTCAATGTGTCGCGATTCAGGAGTATTTCTTTCAAGTATTGGTTAATCGAAATTTGTGAATTTTCACAAACCCAACCGCAACCACGTTCTAAAATCATCTCTCTCGCGGATGTTGTGGCGGTGCTAAGAATTGGAATGCCTAAACAGTACGCCTCATCTATGATCATAGGTGCTGCTTCATTAAACGATGTAATGAGAAGTAAATCCGCATTACACATATATCGATAAGGATTTGATTGTTCACCATACAAATGAACGAAATCTGTTCCATTATATTCGGATGCAACATCAATTAATTTTCTCTTCATCGGACCGTCTCCAACAATATGGAGTTCCGTCGGAATACCAACTCGATTTACATGGGAAATTGCCTGAATTGCACGTTCTATTCCTTTTTCATGTGCCAATCGGCATACCATTACAACATGGAATCTCCCTTCTTCATATGTCACAGGGTTTGTTTTTGACTGACTTAAAATTTGCTCATATCGATGAAAGTTCATTACGGTGACACATTTTTGCTCCAGCTCCGGCATGACCCGAAGAAACGCATTGCGGCATCCATCTGAACAAGCCGCGATTTTATCAAAAGCAGGGTACAATGCATTGTTCTTAGGATGATTAGCTCCACAATTTTCATAATCACAATGCAGAAAAGAAATTTTTTTCTTGGCATGAACTTTTTGCAGTACGAATTCATTTATACCACCGTAAAAGGAATGAATATTCCCGTTTTGAAGATAAGAAATCGCCACATCATATTCTTCCGGCAACGATTCCTGACTAAGCGATATCAGGCGCATCACAAACGGACGACCGAACAGTTTGCATAAAGTCGCTAGAACGCCACGCGTTAGCCTATCTGATAATCGATTTTCACATTCTAACTGGCTAACCCCCAAAAAACGAAAAAGAGACGTACAGGTCTTGACCTGAACCGTTGGTGGAAGCTGGTCGATGTACTCGCCAGATTTACTAAACAGATACAGTGTAATATTATATTCTTCTGACACGGCCCACAGGAGATTGCACAAACTTTTCTGTATGCCGCCTATTTTCATATTATTATTAACAATGATGATTTTCTTCATACTTTGATAACCATTCTGAATAGGAGATCAGATCAGGAAAACTCCTGTACCCGCTCCATAAAAACTTTATTTTTTCCCAAAATCTTAGATCAGATTTCAGATCCTTCCGAGCCATATGTACCATATATGGGACTGCAATGAACCTCAAAGAATGTCTTGCCAAGGCGCCCTTATCGAAAAAGTATTTTTCACCATATCCAGAAAAGCATGTTGACGAATCCTTGCTTGTGGTCGCAATCACTTCGCTGTAAGAATAAATACGCAAATGTTTTCGAAAGCACTGTACAATAAAATCAGTATCCTCCCCATAAGAATATTGGCACCCCCCACCAAATAACTCTGTGAATCGCAGGTTGTGCTTAAGTATAGAACTGCGGCGGACAGCCAATGCACAAGTGCCATAGCGAAGTGCTTTGAAAAAAGAAAGCCTTTTAGATTTAGGCTTTCGGCATTTATATACATTCCCGTTTTTCATATATTTTGTACCAAATACGATCATGTCGGCATCAGGAAAGCATTGGAACCCCGCACTAACCATCTGTGGCATATCGGGTTCATATGTCAAATCGTCATCCGCCAATAACAAGATCTCACTTGATGCCATTACTAACGCCAGATTTCGATTTTTTCCGACTCCTCTTGTGGTCGTAGTCAGCATTTTGACAGAATTGGCTCCGACCGTCATTTCCTGATAGGAAAACTCGTCGGACTGATTTGCAAAGATAACATCACAATCATGAATGTTCATAGCATAATAATTTGAAAAGTCATTCTGATGCATAGTTGCGCAGAGGACTTCAATATTCTTGCATCCGCTCATTATTCACTCACTTTCGCACAGCACAATAAGAACCGCAACCTGGCACGCAAAAATACGCACCAGGTGCGTGTCTATTTCTTATTGAATCAACATCTTGCCATCATCGGTAAACTGATACCAGCCAGCTTTCACTGGCAGTTCATTTGTTGCTGTGATCCAATATCTTCTTCCATGAACTACCTCACCGGAGGAAGTCTTAACATAGTAATAATCATCACCGATTTTAATCAATCCGGCACCAGTTAAAACTCCGTCAACATAATAATAAAGGCTTCCGTTTTCCTCAACAATACCATTTTTCACTTCCGGCGTCGGCTGATCCGGATCAACTGTAGGAGGATCAGTCATTCTGCCATGTTTATCAAAATTATATATTCCTGCAGGAAGCAATCCATTTGTTACTGTAATCCAATATCTTCTTCCATGAACTACCTCACCGGAGGAAGTTTTAACATAGTAATAATCATCACCGATTTTAATCAATCCGGCGCCAGTTAAAACTCCGTCAACATAATAATAAAGGCTTCCATTTTCCTCAACAATACCATTTTTCTTTTCTGGTTCTACAGAGAATACGATTTTACCTTCATTATCAAATGTGTAGTTACCCTCAGTCAACAGTCCGTTTGTTTTAGTAACCCAATAAGTCTGATTACGTACAAATGCTCCGGTCGATGTCCTGGCATAGTAGTATGAGCCGTTGATTTCCATCAAACCATTTGCAATGATAACTCCATCCACACAATAATAGTAACTGGTTGTAGCCTCATCATAATAGATTCCGTTGGGGCATCCAACAAAATGTTCAATTACACCGCTTTTATCAAAGCGATAGTTATTGCCTTCAGGCAATCCATATCCATTATTTTTTTCAACAGTATACTCTTTTGTGTCAGCATTCGCTTTACAAGCCTTACCATCCTTGCCAAAGTAATAGTAATTAATCTCGCCATTTTCTTTGACAACGCGCTTCAAGCCGGCTTCTTCTTCGATGATGCCGCTGTTGAGCCAATAGGTATCATTTCCGACGCTGTAAACACCGGTAACGTTGCTCTGGAATACGCCGTTTGCGTCGAAGACGCAGCGGGATTTTTCGTTTCCGCTTTGCGGGATCAACGCAGCGATACCCGTTGCGGCATATCCGGTTTCAGTGTCCAAATAGTAGGTATTGCCGTCAATGACTGTCCAACCAGTCTTCTGCAGTTCGCCGTCCTTGTAGTACTGCTTGCCGTTATCATCCGTAAACCAACCGTCGGCGTGCTTCCAGCTTGCCTTGAGTGTCAGGTCGGATATTGCAAGCAGCTCTGGCCGTGTCCAGAGCTCATCATTGAGTTCTTCCTCGTCGTCCCAGACGCTCATCTTGACCGTGCCGGTAATCAGCCAGCCATTGAAGGTGTAACCTTCGCGGGTAAAACCACATTCGGGAAGCGTGTAATACTCGCCAGAGTAGCCATTGGCGATTTTTACGGTGTCCATTGTACCGTTACCACCGTTGGCGTCGAAGGTAACGGTCAGCTTTTTATAACTTTTAAACGCTGCCCGAAAATCAACGTCCTCATGCGGGTAGAAGCCCCAGCCGTCCTTCGTCTCATCATAGGGAGTCCAGCTATTCAGGAACTTATAGGTGTAGTTTTCATCCTCGGGTCTGCTAGGGGGGTCGTTGTTCCAATCATCCCATGCAGCCCAATCCTCGCAGGTGTACTCACCTTCCTGCAGGACAGAATCATCCCAGTTGAGCCAGCGGACATGGTACTTGTGCAAAGTCCACTGGGCGTAGAGGGTGACATTTTCGTTGGTGGTGATGTTTGTCTTGTCGGCATAGGCCGTGCCGGTGCCGTCAGCCTTGGTGTTCCATCCTGCAAAGTCATAGTCAGCTAGGGTGAAAGTATTGGCAGGCAGTGCGGCAGACACGCCGGGATTCACAGTCTGGGCGCCCATATTTCCCTCGCCGCCGTTGGCGTCAAAGGTTATAACCGGTTTCTGCGTCCACTGCGCATAGAGCGTGGTATCAACATCGAATTTCACTGTTGCCCCGTCGGCATATCCCGTACCTTTACCGTCAGCCTTGGTATTCCAGCCGGTAAATGTATAACCCTCACGAGTGAATGTGTTGGAGCTGAGCTGCTTATCATAACCGGGGTTCGCCATTAAAGCTGCCATCTCGCCCGTGCCGCCATTAGCGTTAAAGGTAATTGTGATGTTATTCTTTTTCAAAGCCCATATGCCATCATACACCAAGTATGTATCGCCGGCTTGTGAACCCTTGGTTTCGGTATAAGTGCCATTAGTGTTGTAAAGCCTTGCGGGAGTAATCGGAATCTCGTGGGCTGTCACGCCGGACTTTTGCGTATACTGATATGTTTTTGTTTCCGTGCCGAGTTTACCCTGCTGGACATATTGACCGGTTCTCTCGGAGGAGCAGATGTCCGCACCGCTTGCGGTAGTATAAATGCCGCCGATTGCGGTCAGCTTTCCGTTGACATCCACCTTTGCATCGGCAAGCGGTGCGCGGGCTCCTGCTGGCCTGCCGGGTGCGTAAACCACCGGAATATATTGTGCATCTCCGGAGCCACAGTAGCCGCCCCACTCGTCCGCATCATAGATATAGATGCTCTTTCCTTCGGACACCTTTAATTCGGCGCCCTTTGCAATTGACGCCTGTACGCCGGGAAGCAGAGCCGCCGTCTGATTGACAGTCAGTTTGCTGCCGGAGGTCAGGTTTATGGTCATATTATTTGTAAGCGGTAAAACATAGCTGCTGGAGCTGACGCTCATGCCCGCCAGTTTCAGGTTCAAGCTGTTGACCTCGGCCGTGCCGTCGACCGTATAGATAACTCTGTCCGTGTTGCCGTCATATGCCTTGGTAAGGATTCCGGTCTTTACCTTGAACATGCCATCGTCGGCAATAAACGGGATTGATGTGGTATAGATTTTGCTCATGGCATATACCGCAGTATAAACCGTCTCGCTTGCACCGACATGAAGCGTCAGCGGCACCTCCACGTTTTGAACCGCATACTGGTTAAACGGGAACACTTTATTACCATCATCATCCATTTGTTTGGAGGCACTGCCGCCGCGGAAGTCCAGAACCTGATACCACTCGTAAACGGAGCCGCCGGACTCAACCGTAACGGCGCCGCTGCCGGAGATGAATCCCCATGCATACAGGCTCGCACCGCTCTTCACTGTTATGGCACTGCCGGACTCCATTTTTATGAAGCCGTAAGGGCCGACAATTTTGCCCTTAGAACCGCCGGGAGCCGCATAGTACTGTCCGCCGACACTGATTGCCGCTCCGCTTTCAAGCGTGACAGAGCTGCCTTTTGCCATGGTCAACGTCCGGAAAGGCTTGGCATTCGCTTGGAAGGAAGTCGCTGTTGGGGTATCAGTATAGCAGGTCTTAGCCTCATCAAAAGGAATCAGCAGAGTAATACCCGACGGAACAGTATAGTTGCCGCTTATAGTACCGTCGCTGACGAGCGTAATCTTAGAAAGCTTGTTTGCCTGAGCAAATTCAACTGCGCCATTAAAATCCGCGAACATTTTCATTCCGGTTTCAAAAACCGCCGTTTCAGCAGAAACAAACTGCGGAATAATGCAGCTTTCTTCATCAATATGCAGGGTAGCCTCAGCCGTTGTGGATATATACTTTCCGGTCGTCTCATTATACCAGCCGACAAATTTATATCCTGCGTCAGGAGTGGCTTTAAGTTTATATTCATTATATGAATCTAATGACTTAACAATATTTGCAGTAATTTTTTCGCCATTCACGGTGTAGCTGCCGTTTTCTGCAGGCTTAAATGTTGTATTTACAGCCTTTTTATCATTAACAAGGGCAATGTTACTGACAGTTATCCTTATGCCCTTATTAACACCGTTATCATTTCTTTCTGATGTGACTTTAATATTAGCGGATCTTTTGTTACTTATCACCACAGAATGTGTGCCTGTTCCGCTTAAATTATCTTTTCCGATTTTTGCGCTACCGCTTCCTTCAACCGCATAGTCAAAGAACAGTTTTGCGGTGGCATTTGTATGATTTTGAATTTGTATTGATGCTGTTTCCGCCAAATATGATGACATTATTTTTGTGCTAAATGCCGAAGCAAATGCGGTCGTGCCGTTAGCCCAGCAGATTCCGTTTTGGCTTTCTAAATGAATGCCGATTTCGCTGTCAAAAAGTCCTGTTTCATTTGTTGCGGCAAAAACCTGCAACGTAACAATCGGCAAAGCCGACAAGACCATAAGCACCGCAAGAAGCAGCGATATACAACGTTTTGATATCTTTCCTTTCATATTTTCATCTTCTTTCTCGCGTTTTTACTGTTTTTTTTACTGTTTTATTAATTTTACGCAGAACATATCCATTTGCAAACAGTTGCTCGGAAGCTGTATTTCATTCTCCGAGCAACCGCAGCAAATATCGCGCCGCAAATCCAACTTTGTCTATACAGAGCGTGGCGTACAATGCGTCACACCCCGTATCATCTGTTATTTAACCATCTTTCCGTCCGGACCAAAGTTGTAGAACGTAGCGGGCAGAAGGTCGTTAGTCTTACTGATCCAATAACGCTGGTTGGTAACAACCTTGCAGGAACTGTTTACATAGTAGTAATCGCCATCGATCTGTATAAGTCCCGCATAGGTCTTGACGCCATTGACATAGTAATAAAACTCGCCGTTTTCCTCTACGATTCCGTTCTTCTCCCCGGGCTCATATCGGAGGATTAATCATTTTTCCGGTTTCATCAAAAGCATACGGTCCCGCCGGAAGAAGACCGTTCGTATCGGTAACCCAATATGTTCTACCATGAACCACTTCGCAGTTAGAGGATCTTACATAATAATAATCGCCATTAATCCTTATTAATCCTGCAGCGGTCTTAACTCCATTTTCATAGTAATAGAGGCTTCCGTTTTCAGAAACAATACCATTTTTTACTTCGGGTTCGGGATCCGGATCTGGATCGACCGCAGGAGGATTAATCATTTTTCCGGTTTCATCAAAAGCATACGGTCCTGCCGGAAGAAGACCGTTCGTATCGGTAACCCAATATGTTCTACCATGAACCACTTCGCAGTTAGAGGATCTTACATAATAATAATCGCCATTAATCCTTATTAATCCTGCAGCGGTCTTAACTCCATTTTCATAGTAATAGAGGCTTCCGTTTTCAGAAACAATACCATTTTTTACTTCGGGTTCGGGATCCGGATCTGGATCGACCGCAGGAGGATTAATCATTTTTCCGGTTTCATCAAAAGCATACGGTCCTGCCGGAAGAAGACCATTTGTTACTGTAATCCAATAAGTTCTTCCTTTTACCGCAGCACTTGTTGTACTTCTAAAATAGTAGTAATCATTTCCTATTTTTACTAATCCGGGAGAATCTTGAATTATACCTTTTACACAGTAATAAGTCTCACCTTTATAATCGAACAGTCCGGTTAGGTTCTCCTGCCAAACGCCATTTTCATCAGCGGCATAGCGTGTTGGATATTCATAAATGTGAAAGATTCCTGTTTTAACATAACCATTGGGACCATATCCAAGATAATATTTATTTCCATCGAGTTCAAGCCAAGTATTGCACAACCATTTACCTGCCCAACGATAATGTGTACCACCTGCATCCTTGACAAAGTCACCACGTACGAGTCTATATTCATCAAAAATATACTTGTAGCCATCAATAGTCTGATTACCGTTCAAGCCCTTAAAAGTGTTCTCATCAAAGTAATAGTAGCTATTCTCGCCGTTTTCATCTGCAAGCTCCCACCAGCCTGATTTCAGTACACCGTTAACAGCATAGTAGCGATCACCATTTGTTTCAAACAAACCGGTAAATTTACCTAAACTTGCGCCTGTGGTCTCATCAAAATGATAGTAGTATTCATTTTCTGCGTCATTCTGACCGGGAACCTTGTGAATTCCCTTCAGCATTTCATTGTCAACAAAATAGTATGAGACACCATTCTCCGTTTTCCAACCGGACCATGCTCCATTATCAAGAACAAAACGATCATTAAAGGTCTTGTATTCCTTACAGTAGAAGTGTCCGCCCTTGGGATGCGTAACATTTTCGGGTTCCTCATAAGGATAAATGCCATATTGCTCCTGGAAAGATGTCTGAGTAGACATATTGTAAAGTGCATTAGCGCCTAAGTAAATGTCATATCCAACAGAACCGGAAACTACTGCATTAAGGCGATTGTTTGCATCCCACGCTGCGGAATCGACAGGAGTAATTTTAATTCCGCTGAGAATGCAAATCGGGTTTGCAATATCCGGATCGATTGCCTGGCTTTGCTTAACAAAATTGCAGGTCACTGTGAGCAGATTATTATCGTCTAAGACTGCATTCGTTAAACAGAAATAGTCATTAGATACAGCAAGATTCGAAGTATCCACATGGAAATTGCGGTCAAACTGAATCTTAATCGTTACTTCCGTCTTAGGACTAACACGCTCGGCCAGCTGAAGAAGGAAATCCCATGCTGTAACATCAGTCACATCTCCTCCTGCAACCATAGAGAGAAGAGGACGCAAATTGTCAGGCACATCAATCGTTGTCATGTCAAGCGCGAAAACATAGTCAACATCCATAGGTTTATTAGTATTAATGACATGATAACGATCAGGCTCGTCCTTACTGTGGAAGACAAGTTCAGCATTCGAGACATCTCTTGTCCATGCCAAACTTCTGTCTCCGCCCGTACAATTATCAAAATCAAAAATCGTCTGATTCTCGCTATACATGGCAATTTTAACAGAAGCTTCAATTGAATAATCGTACGATATTCTTGCAACAACAGTCGTATTTTTCAAACCAGAGTCTTCATTTCCGATAAATAAAAACTCGGAACCTGTTGCATTAATTTCTCCGGCCGCATCATTGCTCAATTCAAATTCAATATCATCCGCACAAATTGCAACAGGATTCTCGTTGTATGTTGCAACCAACGGCAATGATATCGGCTTGCCATAAACAGTATTGATACTTTTCTTTGTAAATTTCAAACCATCGGGATTGACAACTTCTATTGTCTTGCTGCCGATCTCTGTGCCATTCGACATAAGCCTGATTTCTACAGTACCATTATCCTTGGCTGTGAACACACCGCCTTCTGATATTGTACCGATCGCCTCATCAGACGATTCCCAAACAACATTACTCGGAAGATTCGCGGAATTTCCGGAAGAGCTGACTCCCGTAGCAGTAAATTTAATTGAGGTTCCAATAGTCAAATAATCATAGTCCGATGTAACCAATGCATGATCGAACTCATTAGAAGCAGGTGCGGTTGAAACAATCATAAGAGATGAACTTACAGAGCGCTCATATCCATCCGAAGGACGATTAACAATTGTAAGCTCGTTGCTTCCCTCCTGCTTCGCAACAAATGTTGTTGAACCGCCGCCGTCAAGATTAATTGCGGTAACACATCCGGCATCAAGCATAATCTGCGCGAGTTCTTCTGCACTGCCGCCAGCAGAGAATGGTTGCTGACGACCGTCGAGCACCATCAGAACAACTTTTCCGCTCGCAGTGATACCGACACAGGTACGTGAATGGCGATTATTATAATAATCAGACGTACTGCTTACGACAGATTTTCCGTCTTTAACCAGATAAATACCGCCGCCAACAGCTTCCTGTATCTGATCCTTATAAATTCCATATTCGCTTGCACTGCCGATCATGGCCGTACCATTCTTCATAATGGCAAAGAAGTTTGAACCGCCTCCGTGATACTCCTTGCCTTCCATAACCAAAGCACCGTTAGGCACGCCGTTCGTCATATCATAGAAATCCGCATTGACGCCGACCACTGCATTGTAATGCTCAACATAGTTCGCAGTATCAGACGGATTTGAATGTTTTTTCTGAGCCGCTGCCATCTGGTCGGTAACACGGGACATCGCCCAGCCCTGAGAAGGGTCATTTGCGTGATAATTAGCATAAATGTCAACATCATCTCTTGAAAGATCTGCTGTGGCAATATAGTAAACTATCTGTTTATCGTCCCTTGTAAGCGCGTAATTAACGGTCTGTGAAACGCCGGGAGCAATCGTCGTTGTATTCGATGAAAACACCGAATAATAAGCCTCATCTCCGGGCTCGGGATCAGGATTATCCGGATCCACTTCCGTCAACTTATCCTTACCGTTTTCATAGCACCAATCTGCAAAAACGTAGCAGCAAGCTTTTCGCAGCAGTTCAATATTTTCTAAATCGGATAATTTCCGGTTAGCCTCCAACGCCTTGGCAAGAGCGTTACCGGCATATTTCTCGGTAACTGCACCGCGGACTTTTTCTTTTGTTGTGTTACCGGGGATTCTATTATTTATAAAGAACGCAGCTCGATCCTCGTCGGTAAGAACTTCTGTGAAATAATTTTCAAGCACAGTGCTCAAATTTCCACCGTCAGCTTTCAGTGTTCTATATAAATAATAAGCATCAAGATCGCCGCGAAGATCTAATATACCAAATGTATGATATTCATCATCGTCAATTCCAAAATACTTTGCTTCGATTTCGGCTACCAAGGTTTCCAATTCTGTTGACTTTATTCCTTTAATATGCGAATATTCCATTAAATCACAAATATCACCTATCCAGCCACCAAAATCCGCCGTATCCTCGTTATTCTTAAAGTAAGCAATATTAAGCGTTGCAAACATATGGCGAAAATCAACTTCCTGGCCATTGGGCAATGTAAAGTTGGCAAGATTTCTGAGCAATGCGGCATCGGTACCGTTTTTTGCATCCTCTTGCGCTACATACTCTATAAAATCCGTATTAGCTTTACCCGCCAGCATTTCCCACTGGTCATCGTTATACTTTTCAACGCCGGTGCGAATGTAGGTAATTTCAAGAAGCGTTGCATCAGCATTGTGTTCCTGAGCATACGCTACAGCATACCGATCAAGAATTTTTAGTTTTTCAATAAATGTTGAATAACTTGCAATTCCCGTAACTGATTCTGCAGTATATGCTGCCATGCTTTTAGCAGCATATGCCCCCATCGGCAACAATGTTGTAACCAGCATTGCTACAGCAAGAAATACCGATAGATATTTTCTAACCGCTTTTTTCATAAATATCTCTCCTTTTGCATTTTATTTTAAATTATCTATCAGATAAATTAAGTATCGTTACATATATGAAAAGCAATTAGCCCTTATGTAATAAACTATCTTTCATACATATTTCCTCTGTAACCAGCTATATGGTAACATAAAGATCTACCGACAACATAATTCTAAAAGATGTAAAAGCGTGTCCGCTTTCAACTAAATTATGTATAAGACCTTCCTGATATTATTCTATCTTATACTTCTTGTGTATACATCTATTTTCATTTTACGCTGCTCATCGAGATACTCCGTATATGAGTGCTCGGTATCAAGTATCGCAGCGTGTTCCTTGCATCTTCTCTCCTCCGGCGGAGGAATTCTTTCGTAATCGCCGTAAAGCTTGGTAAGGAGCTCCGAGCATTGGCACGATACGGGAAATTCCGCATCCTCGAAGGGCACACGCATGGTTTTTTCAAACCATTCGCGCGGAAAAATGCTTTTTTCATAGCTTTTGCTCGCCGCAAAAAACGAATGAACCATATAAGAGCTGCTATCTTTTCGACGAATGCAAATTCTTTTGAACGGCTCAAGAGGAAGCGGACGGCAAAGCTGCATAAAGCACTTTTTTGCGAAGCTGTCCGTTTCATATCCGCGGGCATACAGAGCCTTTGCAATCACTATCTTCGAAGCTAAAAACTGAAGCTTTCTGACCGCTTTGTTATCCGACAGATTATCGCACGGAAAAATGTCAATATATATTCCTTGATGAAGCTCAGGATCTTTAGGATGATATTTTTCTATGCACGCAGTATTGTTGAGTCTGAGCTTCGAAAACTGCATAGGCCAGTGTGCGCCGTATTCTCGCTGAACGTAGTACTTTTCGGCATCAAAATCTTTTGCCGCGCATTCAAAAAACTTCTCGTAATCCGCACGCATCAGAATAACGTCGGCATCATCATCCCACGGAATAAAACCGCTGTGTCTGACTGCGCCGAGCGCCGTGCCTGCAAAAAGCATATAGCGAATACCGTGCTTTTCGCACACTGCATCAAAATCTTTAAGCATAGAAAGAAGTACTTTTTGGTGCTCGCTGAGTTCATTGAGCTGTATCAAGTCATTCATTTTTCACAGCCTCTTATGTTTTATAAATCCGTTAAAAGCATACGCCGCAAAAACCCTTACAGACTTTCCTAAGGATAATTTTTCTATTTCTCGGTAAATCAGCCACCTGTTTCTTGCGGATTTCAATTTATCGTTTGAGCGGGAACCATCTACAATGCGGTAATCAGCAAGAATACCCGGACTTGCAACCGCAGTATATCCCGATTTCAACAATTCAAGCCAAAAAACATAGTCCTCATGATAATAATTCGTAAAGAAACAGTGAGCCGAGAGAATAGAACTGCGCAGGAGCACCGTAGAACAGCTCAGCACGCTTTTTCTAAGCATATCATCATATGATGTTCTCTCCGGAACAATAAAATCCGACAAATGCTCTCCGTTTTTATCCATCAAAGAGTATGAGCAATATATAATATCTGCGCCCGTATTTTCCGCTGCGGCAAGCTGTTTTTCAAGCTTGTCTTTATGCCAAATATCGTCGCTGTCAAGCAACGCTACCCAACTGCCTTTTGCAAGAGCCATCCCTTTGTTGCGAGTCAGAGCAACACCGATATTTTTAGGGTTGCTGTATAGAGTTATTCTCGGGTCAAGATCCGAAAAGTACCTTGCTTTGTCTGCTGTGCCGTCCGTTGAACAGTCGTCCAAAATCAGAAGCTCCCAATTTGTATACGTCTGCGCCATCACCGACTGCACCGCTTCCGATATGTACTCTTCGGCGTTATACGCAGGCATAATAACAGAGACAAGCGGCTGCTTCTGTTCTACTCCGGATTGTTCATTCACTTTCATTTAGCCTTTTTCTCCAAAATCTTTCTGCATTTTACCCAATCCTTATATCCCGTTTCGAGCATATGCATATCGCTGCCGAGATATTTAACATATCCTTTTTTTATCCAGGATATATACCGTTTCCGCCGCAGAGGATTCTTGAAGCACTCGACATTCAGCTGCAATGAAATCCCCTCGCCTATCAGCCTTTCTATATCTTCCGGCGGGTATCTGTCGGCATGGGCAATAACTATCCGTATATCATCGCGGTCGTTGAGACAGTCGACTGTCTCCCATACCGATTCCGGCCATTTATAGAACGGCAGCTCGAGCAGCAGTTCTTTTGCCCCCTGACGGCACAGGCGATCAAGTCCGTCGAGCTGATCCATTCCGTCACAGATCAGCACTTCAGCACCGAGAATTATCTCCGGCGCGCCCTCCGGCAGATTTGCTTTCAAGGCTTCGTAGGTTCTTTGCCGCCTCGCAAGAAATGATTCCACACTTTCCTTGTGCGGATAAAAATGTGGGGTCGCGCATATGGTTTTTATTCCCACGCTTTTAGCCATTTCTATCTGTTTTAGCGATGTTTTTATTCCGTCGCTTCCATGATCGCACCCGGGAAGTATATGGGAATGATAATCAAAAGTAATATCCATTGCAGTATCACTCACTTAGCATTGTTCGGCATGTCCTCATATGAATATTTATAACCGTATTTATCTTTATCGCTATATTTATAGGAATATTTAAGCGATTTCATATTCATATCATTGACAACTACACCGCACAGATTTCCGCCTGCGCGATCGACTGCTTCGAGCGCCATACTCAGCTCGTCCGAAGTCGTCGAACCGGACTTTGCAACAACCACCACGCCGTCAACATAAGTTGAAATTATCTGCGCATCCGCGACTGTATTTATCGGCGGGGTATCAATGATCACATAGTCGTAGCTCTTCGTGCACCGTTTTATGAATTGCTTCATTATATCCGAAGCCAAAAGCTCCGACGGATTGGGCGGTATCGTGCCGGTGCACACTATCGACAATGGCAGATTTTCTACCTTTACAAGTTCAAGCGGACCCATACCGGCAAGAAAATCGCAAAGACCCGTTGATATATCAACTTTCCAAAGTCTGCGCTGAGTCGGCTTACGCATATCCGCGTCGATGAGCAGCGTCTTTTTGCCGAGCATCGCATAGCTTATCGCAATATTTGCAGCCGTAAGACTCTTTCCTTCCGAGGGATTCGCGCTCGTTATCGCAAAGACCTTGCACGGACCTTCTTTGTCCGCCTTCATGCAGAACATCAGGCTTGTACGAAGCTTTACATATGCCTCTTTTATTGCAAAGGGGCTATCGTTGTTTATGAGCCTTTTCCTGTTGACTGAAACAGTATCAGTCGTCGTTTTTTTTCGATTTATCATCTTTATCTTTCTTATTTTCACAGCGTATCACCCCTCCTTTCGTAAGTTTCCAATAAGTATGTCCGTTCTCGGTTACATCTATTTCGGGTATCTGACCCAAAACGGTTACGCCGGATATATTTTCTATATCTTCCGGCAGATATATCGTTGTATCCGAAAGCATCTTAAGTATAAGTACAACCGAAATTCCGATAACACCGATAAGGAAACCTATCGCCGTATCAAAAACGGTTCTCGGAGATGATTTTTCCGTTGCGACCTCCGGTCGGTCAACAACCTCGACTCCACCGGCTTTGGTTATTCTGACTATTTCTGTAGGCGCAACATTTGCAAATGATTTTCCGACATCGCAGGCAAATTCCGCACTGTCTGATTTAATAATAACCTCTAACAGCTGAGTATCCGAAACTGCCGAGACCTCGATCATTCCGCTGAGATCTTTTCTGCTAAGATCCGCTTTGTCTCCAAGATCTTTGAGCACCGCATCAAGCACCGAGTTGCTTTCAAGTATCTTTGAGTATGTAGTCGCAAGACTCTCTGCCGCCTGAAGGTCACTGTTGTTTATCGTGCTCGCATGATTTGATTTTTCGGCATTATTATAGACATAGAAGCTCACCCTCGACTCATATGTCGGAGCAATAAGAAATGTCGTAATTAGCCAAACTATGAGCGCACAGACAAAGCCGGAAATGAGCAGCCAATAAAACTTGCCCAGCAGCAGCCGTGCCGCGCTCCATAATGTTATCTCGTTATTATCCGCCGCACCGGACGAATTTTTTGTTTTTACCATACTCTCGATCTATCCTCCAAGTTTCTGTTTTTTCTGTCTTATCTTGCACCATTATGCGTAAACACAATTTTAGCTGTCTTAAATATATATTTAATATCGAGCAGAGCCGAACGTGTCTCTATGTACTCGATATCATAGTCGAGTTTGGATTGCGGATCGAGTTCATAGCCTCCGCTTATCTGTGCAAGCCCGGTCAAGCCGGGCTTAACCGCCAATCGATCGCGGAAATTGGGTATATTACGTTCAAACTTCGCGTAGAAAAACTCTCTCTCGGGACGCGGCCCGACAAAGCTCATGTCGCCGGCAATTATGTTCCACATCTGCGGCAATTCGTCTATTCTCGTCTTTCTCAAAAATTTTCCTACGCGCGTAACTCTCCGGTCATCGACTTTTGCCCATTGGGGACCGTTTTCTTCGGCGTCTGTATGCATTGAGCGAAACTTATACATCATAAACGGTTTTCCGTCTTTCCCGAGGCGCTCCTGCTTAAACAGCACCGGACCTTTTGAATCAAGCTTTATCGCAGCAGCAATTATCGGCATAAATAAAAACAAAACGAGACCCACGACAATAGCTGCCACAATGTCGAAGGCTCGTTTAAAGAACAAATATGCCTTGCTTCCCGAGACCTTCAGAGTCTCAGGAACAGCTCTTTTTGTAACTTTTAATTCATTAATTTCTAAACCGTTAACTTCTTCCGTACTGAACCAATACTGTGCGTTTCCCGTTTCCATAGCAACCACATACTGAAAAGCCCACTGCTTTTCAGTATCCCCCGGTCTCCTCTCTTCCTGTTTTCCCCACAAATCTCCTATATGATACCATAGTGGCATCATTAGCTGTCAAACAGCTTTATAAAAATATCAAAGAAACGAATGGAGGCACCCGTTTTATACACAATTTGACATTTTTCGCAGAGTTATCTCATCCATGAAATAACTATATTCCATTTTCTGACTAATTATAACACTATAATACCAAAATAACAATGTCTATTTAGCAAATAAGCTCATTTTTGCCGTAAAATTTTTCCGTTCTAAAAAGTGATGCCGCAAATAGCCAAATTTCAACACTTTTTAATGCTTCATACAAATATACGCAACATATATTTTAATCCGCAAGAAAATTAAATGAACTTGAAAGTAAATTTATATCGATAAAAAAATAAAATTTCTAAATCGACAAAAGGTCGATTAGAGCAGTCCGCCTCAGCGCTATTCAAAGTACAACCAACCCGGCAGAAAAATGGATTCAAAATTCATATCATCTGCGCTTGTTATATATAAACATCCCCACTCCCGCGCCGCAGATGAGAACATAGCCTATAATGCTCAGGACATCCGGCACATCACCGAAGACGAAAAATCCGAGCGCCGCGGCGAAGAGCACCTGCGTGTAGTCATAGACCGAAATCTCCTTCGCCGGTGCGCAGATATACGCCCGAGTTATTCCTATCTGACCGACGCAGGCGAAAGTCCCCGCGAGGACGAGATAAATAAGCTGCATAGCGCTCATATGCTTGTAGCCCGATATCATAAACGGCAGGCACAGCGCGCACGAAAACGCAGAGAACCAGAAGATTATCCGCTTGCTGTCCTCTTTTCTTGAGCCGAGGCGGCGCACGAAAGTATAGGCTATTCCCGCACCCGCTCCGCCGAGAAGCCCCGCGACAGCCGCGAGCACTTCGGGATTGTCAAACCCCGGCTTTATGATGCACATGCTGCCCGCGAACGCAACGCACACGCCCGCTATCTGAACTATGCTCGGGCGCTCTTTGAGCAGGATAACCGAGAATATTATCGCAAAAAACGGCGACAGTTTGTTGAGCATATTCGCGTCCGACAGGTTGAGTTTGCCTATTGCATAGAAATTGCACAGCATGCCGAGAGTTCCGAAAAAGCAGCGCCCGAAGAGATCGGGGATATTCTTTTTTGCGGGCACGAACCCTGTTTTATCGCGCAGCATCATGATAAAAATAAAAATCAGCGCAATAAAATTCCTGAAAAACGCCTTCTGAAACGATGGCAGGTCTCCCGCGAGCTTGATAAACATCGACATCAGCGAAAAGCCGAACGCCGCCAAAATTATATAGAAAACACCTTTTGTTTTTGAGCTGAGTTTTGTCATAGGCTTCCGCCTTTGTATTTGATAGCGCGGCGCGCTCCGAATATTATTATACCACCGATGTCAAAATATAAAAAATCCGGAACGCCGAAGCACTCCGGATAGATTATCAAAGCTTCACAGCAGGCTCTCGCCGCGCTCTTCGAGAAATTTCTTAACTTCATCAAGCGTCGGTCTCGACGCGGACGCGCCCGGGCGCGAGACTGCGACAGCCGAAGCCGCCTAGGCAATTTTCAGCGCGCGTTCTGCACCGAATCGGTCGAGCATCGCGAAGAAAAAGCCGAGGAAAGTGTCCCCCGCCGCCGTTGTGTCAACAACAGGCACGCTGAATATTTCGCAATAGAAGGTGTCATTCTCAGTGCGGCAGAACGCACCGTCCGCGCCGAGGGTCAGCAACACACTTGCTCGCGGGAATTTTTGCGAGAACGCGCCGAGTATCTTTTCGGTCTCGGTCTCCCCCGTGAGTTCTTCTGCTTCAGTCTCGTTGACAACGAACCAATCTATATTTTCGAGCGGATAAGACAATATCTCCGCACCGAATGCTCATGTACGGTAGAGAAGCACAAAGCAAAACAAGGACAGCCAGCCCTGCCACTATTCCGAAGTCAGGGGAACGCAATAGAAAAATTCAT
>ERZ773258.24-NODE-24-length-180807-cov-5.759029_pt1 | contig 180807 bp, 162 predicted proteins | sample MGYA00511962_ERZ773258 | MGnify/ENA primary metagenome ERZ773258 (study PRJEB29015, sample SAMEA2737755) | human gut metagenome | biome: human gut; feature: human-associated habitat; material: faeces | place: China | collected 2012 ... | reverse complement strand
TTGTTGAACCGAAAAACAATGAAACGATGGAAAAGATAATATGCATCGGGGAGAAAACATGAACGGTTCTTCTCGACCGGCTGAAAGAGTTGTCCGCCCTTGCCTTGCAGGTACGCCGCCGGTTCGATCCGCAGACCTCAGACGGGTATATGGACAGTGCAGACGTATGCCGGGTATTGAACATTACCAAACGCACTCTGCAAAGCTATCGGGATAAAGGTATTTTGCCCTATACCCGTATCGGCGGCAAGTTCTTTTACCGGGAGTGTGACCTGGCCGACTATCTCGAACGTAGAACCGTCAAAAAACAATAGCCATGCTCGACTACCTGAACAGCGAGAGCGAGGAGGTGAAAACCGCGCTTGCACAACTATCCGAGGCGAAACAGGCGTTGCAACAGGCCAGGGACAACTATTGTCCTTCGATCTTGGATGAACGTTACCTCACGGGCGAGGAGGTCTGCCGCTATCTGCACGTCTCGCCGCGCACACTCCAAACCCTGCGTGATACACGACAGATTCCCTTTACCGTTATCAGCGGACGGGTATTTCTCTATCCCGAGAGCGGAATACGGGAAATCCTTCACAGAAATTTACAGTCTGTCGAAGAACCGTTTTAACCCTTACAAATGGGCCAAGCACAACAAACCCGGGACGCATAGGATATTCAGCCCTATGTGTCCCGGGTTTATTACTGCTCCTACTATTATAACTTAGGTACAAATGCCGCTCAAAGAATGTATTATATATCGGCAATACTCCACCAATGAGTGTTTGTTTGTTCGCGAATTATTTCCTATCTTTACAACGTCTTGTGCAGCAATGTACTTGGCAGACATATTGAAAGTGTTTTCGCACTGTCCTGAGTGGAAAATGTGGAAGTTTTTCAATAACAACGGAACAACGAACAGCACTCATTTCTTGTTTAGATTATGGCAGGGACGCGTTCTGCGTATCTATACCCCATATCTATTCAAGTGTGGGGTATTGCGTCGTTTATTGTTGTTATCGGTCTTTCCACAACCATCCACTCGATAAACGAAATCAGCTCCACACTTTTCTTTTTGTAGTTATAGCAAACACCATTTAGGAGTTGAATGGTGACTAAGAATTGGAATTATTAACCCAATTAAAATAGTTACTATGAAACGATTACTATTAGTTTTCACCTTGTTCAATATTGGAGTCGCTTCGGCTCAATTAAAAACATACAATGGTTCTTTTGAAGATGGTTCTGCAAATTATACTTATAAAGAAGATGGATTGACTCGAATTTTCGAAGGGAATTTTTCATATAAATCAGCAGACGGAAAAAAGTCTATGTCCGGCAGATATACTGATGATATGAAAACCGGATTATGGAAAACTGATTGGTATGGGTTTCATGAAGAAACAAGCTATAAGCAAGGTCTAAAGCATGGAATTTACCGAGTACGATATAAAGATTCCTATAAAGAATTAAAATTAAATGCTCATTTTACACAGGGAGAGTTGGATTCTCTTGATTTTTGGATGCGAACCCCTGACGGGCGCATAATAGCTGGAAATCAACATGGCTCTCCTTCTGTTATCGATACGTGGCTTCACGGAATAGATAACAAATATATTCGTACGCAATATTTTTATAAAGGTATTTATGTCGGATATACGGATTATGATTATTCTACCGGAGATTGGGGTGAACGCACGATAGATGATATCAGGGAGGTTGCTAAATTTTCCGATTCACTAGCCCAACATAACTATCAATATGCAGGCCGATACTATTGTCTTCAACCCCAAAAAGAAAATAAATTTTACAGTCAACTCACTCAGAACGGCGATATTTTTTCCAATGAGCCATACTGGTTCAATGAAATCGCATACTTTTTCATTTACGATTTTCATACCGCATGTTTCGGCTCATCCTTATGGAGGGGCGAAGTTTTTGAACCCGATTATACTCTCTGTTTTGTAATAAAAGAGGATGAAGTCCGAATGAATGCTGAGAAAAAGCAAATCGAACAAGAAAAGGCTGAAAAAGCGAGAAAAGAAAAGGAATATGAAGAAACTATTGCGAAAAAGGCAGGCGAGTTTGCTCAAACAGAATATGGCCAGTTTATAAACTATCTCAAACCCTTTGCGGTGAAATCTGATAGTTTGTTTAATCAGGCAAAACAGAATTACATGGATAATGTTTTGAGTAAATATCGCTTAGCAACAAGCCCAGTCCGTCTTGCAGACAGATTTCAAGAATCCAGCACTTTATCGTTAAACTTTAGATATTCAGAGGGAGATAAGGATGGTTATCAATGTAAATTCATTTCACAATTATACCAAATAAATGTTCCCAAAGGATTAAAGGATTTTTCTGTACTTATTTTTCCTACTGCACTTGTATTGGACAAAGAACAATGGCGTGTTTCTGATGCCATCATAGTATATTATCATAACGGATCGGACAATGGTCTTTCGACGGCATTACAGCTCAATTTGCATAAAAGAACCGATTTACACCAAGCTGATTTATACTTGCAACATTTCTATAATGAAATGAAATTGGGGATAAACGGCTTTATTGCCCAAGGAACACAAGTTTCAATTAGTGATAATTATGTTTTTCAAGGATATACAGAAAGCCGTATAATGCAGCCTATTACATCAGATACGAAATATAAAAAGACTCAAATTTATTATGACAGATGGCATAATCCCCAACTATCTAAGGATGATTTTATTCAATCCATTACCAAAGAAGAGGTTACAAAACCCATAGAAGTACGTTTTAACATAAAAAAAGAAGAATGATTATGGCTATTGTCGAACGTAACAGAATTTTGAGGCCATCAACAAGATTAGCTTCTTCTATATCGTATAAAATTAATACAGAAAAAGTTTCGGGACTGGATGAACTGATCGTACGTGTATATTCCGAACAAAAAAGACTGATAGCGGAGTTTCATTTCGCCGGTCGCGATATCGCAGGTAAAAGATCTATCCATTTCCGATATATCAATGAGCGAATTGACTGGGGAAAATATGAAAATTTGATATCGAAAAAGCATAAATTAATAGCTGTAATTTAAGACATTATTTCAATGACCACCTGAAATTGCAAACCAAAGGACGGCAAATTCAAAGTCGTCCTTTGGTTTTGTTTATGTAGAAGTGAGACTTTCCCTTCCCGTAACATTTCGCCTCTGAAGCCCGCCCGCAGATTGTTTCGCACCGTGGCCTCATACACGCCAAACAACCGTGCGATTTGGCTCTGTGTCATCCAGACATTGCCATCGATCAGTCGGACCGAGACCGTACAAGGCCCCTAGTCGTTATCGGTTATCTCAATATAACCGAGATCTTCTATCTGTTTTTTCATTGTCAGTTCTCTTTATCGGGTTATTCTATCGGAAACTTTTCAGCGATTTTTTGGCTCAGGGCATCCATGTCACGACCGATCTTGTCGTTGGTGATCTTGGCGTAAATCTGTGTGGTGGTGATGTGTTTGTGTCCGAGCATCTTGCTGACCGTCTCCAGGGGAACACCCTGCGAGAGGGTGACCGTGGTCGAAAAGGTGTGCCTTGCCACATGCATCGTCGGATTGAACGACAACCCGGCATGGCGTGCCACATGTCGCAGGGACATATTCATCGAATCACGGTCTTTGACCGGGAATACTTTATTTCCGGGGAGCCTCAGTCGGCTGTAACGTTCTACAAGCCGTTTGGCCACCGGCAGCAGCTTGACCCGAAACTGCGTTCCTGTCTTTTGTCGATGGTCCACGATCCACAGATCACCCCGTTCATCCGTGTGAATATCGTCATGGGTGAGTTTCTTTACATCGGCATAGGCAAGCCCCGTGAAGCAGCAAAATACGAATATGTCCCGGACGATGGCTGTCTTGTAATTGGGGACATAGACCCTCATCACGGCCTGCAGTTCCGATTCGAAAAGGAAACGTCGGTCGCGGTAGGTTACGTTGATGTGGAATCCGGCAAACGGATCGGAGGTGATCCAGCCGTTCTTGAAAGCAGTATAGCTCATCAGCTTCAGTTTCTTGACCGGAGTATGGATACTGCCGGGAAGCATATGACGAACAGCCGAGAGATAAATCACATACTTCTCAATAAATTCACGCTTCAACTCCCGGAACGGGATATCCTCCAGCTTGTATTCGTATTGCAGGAATGCGGTCAGATAACGGCGGGAACGGGTGTAGTTCACGAGGGTTCCCTCTGCACGGTCTTTGCCGACGCGCTTCTCGGCGAACTCTTTCAGGTAGTCGTCGAAGGTTTTCATCAGGAATTGATACCCGTCCCCGAATCCCAGCCAGGCATTTCTGACCTTCTCGGCCGTGACGTAAGAATCCCGGTCGCAGATACGCTGGTACTGTTTGCCGATGTTGGTCTTGATGTTCTCCAGTTTCTCGTTGATCCGCTGGGCTACGATACTCTTACCCGATGCTCTGTTGGCTTTGGTGTCCCACAGTTTGGGAGGAACAGACATTTTGCAACTGAACTGCGAGATGGTCCCATTAATGGTGATGCGTCCCATGATGGGCGCTTTGCCGTTCTGTTCGGCCTGTCGTTTCAGATAGAACAGAACCTTGAAAGTGCTTCTTGCCATAACTCTAAAAACTTTATTGTTAATACGTTCGTTAGAGTTATTTGTTGTTGTGAAATCCGACGCAAGAAACTGAAAAACAATCCATTAAAAACTAAGTCCGGAAAAAGCTGCGGTAACGATCTGGTAACGCAACTCTTTCCGAACTTTGCCTTCTCATGCGGCTGGACCGCTCTTTTACCTCCGGAACAATCTCGTCAAAACACTATCTCCGTGCGTTTTATACGTTATTGCCCCTGTTCCGTTTTTTTAAGGACGCTTCCTGTAAGGGCAAGTGCTTTTCAGGGATGCTCAAATTATTTTGAGCCGCTGAAAAGACATCTTGCTGTTGGCTGGGTCAACAAAAATCAGTCCCCGACGAATTGGAAAGGAAAACTTCAGACCCACGGCTTCACCCGTTGCGGGAAACCCTGCCGTTCGAGGGCAAAGTTACGATGATAAACGGTTGTGGAATAATATATTAAGTAAGCTAATTGCTGCCTATCAGCGCAACATGCTGCCAATTGTCCGGGAAGGGATACAACTTCCATTGTTTCCATGTTTATTTGTATCGTGATTCAAAAAAAACAGTGATTTAAAGATATGAGAAATGACATAGTCCAATACCCGAAAATTCAAACCGGCAAACATTTGCCGAAACGGTTATCCGGTTCAGCGGATAACTGCATATTCAATGATTCGGTGACTTACATATTCAATGATTTCATGAGGTACTGTCGTCAATCATCAACCATTTGGAACATAGTTTCACCAATGCACCTAATATGTGATGAACTGCTTATGCGCAAATTCACTAAAGCGTGAATGGAAATCTTCAATTCTGTATGAAAGCGGCAAATCAATCTTCATTAACTATTTTATTCGACAATATTCTTAATGTGGAACGCATTTCATCTTTGTGAATGCCGCAACCCATATGAGGTAGTTCGTCTTCTTATTTGCCGTGAAGTGAGAAGAAGCATGATAATGGTATGATATCATTCAAACAATAACAAATTGCTGTTTTGTAGGAAAACATTTTTTTCACAAAAGAATTGCAGTTTTTTGAAGATTTCCTCTTGAGTCTACAGTCCTTTTTATATATTTGTGTTCAAATATTGACAATTCAAAAAGAAGACACTAGATAAGAGAAAAGTTTTATGGATAATAAATCCGTTATACTTCCTAAATGGATTGATGATCTAATATTTAAAGTTCTTTCTGCTAAATATAGTAGAAGGAATAAGGATCTTGTTGTATTGGAATGGGAGAAAGATGAGGTCTTAACTTATTTAGGTACTTATTTCCCGAGAAGTTTCGCGGAATCTTACTGCATTTTCTTAAAATATTTTTCAAAGTTTAAACATCAATATGAAACTAAAACTTCGATTTCATTGTTTGATTTTGGCTGTGGAACAGGAGGAGAAATAATTGGATTTATTGTTGCTGTTTCAGAAATGCTCCCTAATATAGGAACAATTGAACTTCGTGCATTAGATGGGAATGTACATGAATTAAGATGTCTTGAAGTCATATTAGATGAAGCAGTTTCGATAATAGGCTTAAAAATTGAAAGTCGATTTATGCCCATCATTATAGATGATTTTTATGATATGAATGTTGTTACAGATGTTATAACTCAAAAATACGATTTTATTATAACTTTTAAAGCTGTCTGTGAGTTTGTAACAAAGAAACAATTCGAAGAAAAAAATCCATATGAACATATCATAAAAACTTTTTTACCAAAACTTTCAGAAATAGGTGTAATTTGTATTACTGACATTACGACATATAATAAAGTGTCTAAAGAATGGCTAACAAAAATGCTTGATAGAGCATCAGAAATTTGTGATGTTACAATTATTGATAGGAATCAAGGATATAACGAGGAGTTTTACGTTAGTCATTCTTTAAAGAGACATGATAAAAGTAAAATTGCGTGGAGAATATATAAACCAAATAATATGCATCATGAAAAAAGACTGGATGATCAAAGAGTCAGAACTTGATGACGATCAAATTAAAGTTCTTATGGAAACCCTTGACAAGTCCTGTATCGTAGCTGGTTGTGCGGGAAGTGGGAAATCTGTTTTGGCGCTGATCAAAGCTCAACGAGTTCAAAAAGAGTACGGTAATAACTATAAAATTATTGTCTATACTAAAGCCCTTTGCAATTACATGAACTCAGGAAAACAGGAATTAGGGCTTACTAACGATTTCTATTATCATAAAGAATGGAAGTATCGACGTGAGAGAAGAGGTAGGTTTTTGGTATATAGTAGGGATGAAAATGGGAATATGATTCCATATATGCCATCAGCCGATTATATCATAGTTGATGAAATTCAAGATTTTAGCGATGAAGAGATTAAAGATTTCTTAAATGCAACGCACAAAAATTTCTTCTTCTTCGGTGATACAGCACAGTCTATTTATGAAGGCCTTAAAACGACTCTGCCTGTAGATAAGATAAGTTCCATAGTACCTTTAAATATGAAGGTAAAAAATTGGGAACTGTATCGAAACTATCGACTCCCTTTACCTGTAGCTCGAGTTGTCCAACCCGTTGGTGTTGATTTGCCCCCATTTATAGAGAGTACTTATAAAAGTAAGGAAACAGCTGTTCCGAGATTCTTGAAATATAGTGATGAAGATAGCCAAATAAAGGCTATTCATGATATTATAGCCAAGAACAATATGACAGATGTAGCAATACTCTTGCCTGACAACGACTATGTAAAGAGTGTTTATGACAAGTTAAAGGCAATGGGAGGTAACTATGAACTTAGATATAACGATAAAGAAAATTTCAGGAATAGCCAAGACAGTCTGAACTTTACATCCACTAATCCTAAGGTTATGACTTATCATAGTGCGAAAGGATTACAATTTGAAACAGTATTCCTGCCATATATTGAGAACTTCTCTGGAAATGAATCAGATAGAAAGGCTTTATATGTGGCAATGACTCGTACTTATCGAAACCTATATGTGATGTACACCTCTGTGCTACCATCACCGCTGACTAAAATAGATCCTAGTCTTTACAAAACAACAGAAATTGACGAAATTGAAGATTTTTAATCATGAAATATTATATTCCAACTACTTCTTTGAACTTTAATAATATTCTTTCTACGGAATCACTGTCTCCAAAGGCCTTTTATGATAAAAGAGGGTTTGGATATTCCCGTTGGTTCACGGTTGAAGAGAATTGCATAGAGCATATAACATTGCTATATGACGCACCTCATATGTTTGAACGTCCCATGTCTGATATTGAGGATCATCCAATGTTGATAGAGATTGATACCGATGAAACATTTCCTCAACTAACAGAAGGCGTATTCTATACGGATAGAACCATATATTTCAATCCTTGGCAAACTAAATTTATCTTTTTCACTGAGAAAGATAAAACGACAGCCATGTCATTATCGGATAGTAGTCTAGAAACTAAGCTCGTACGCTTATATAAGCGAAAGATATATGTATATCAGTTTGAAGGAACATATCCCATTGTCCAAACCACAAGTTCTATACAGACAGGCGATATAAACAAATATGTGGAAGATGATTATGTAATTAACAAGATGAAAGGTCTTTTATATGGCTATTACATAGGAGCAAATCTTTCATCTACAAAGGAACATGTTCAAAAACTCGACTCTTTACGCGAGATTCAAAATATTTTTTCTTCTGTATTGTCTAGTTATGATAAAGTTCCTTCAAATGTCCAACGTAATAGATTAAATGAATTATTTGATTATCTTGATAGTTTGCATCCCATTTATGCGGATTTAGAAAAAGAAGTCGGTAATAAACAAATGGTTGATAGAATTTTTAACGTTTTCAAACGTCATGGCTATATTTTCACATCTATCAATAGATCCAAGTTAATTTATGGGCTTCAAGAAGATGGTGAGAATAACCAATCTGTAGCATGGGTTAACCGTGAGATTGCACATACAAAAGCTTCAATGGAGTCTTCTATAATTAATTTAAATCCTGATGATGGAGAGATAATTGTTTCATCAAAGGATAAAGTTATTGTACAAAAAACAATAACTGACAGTCTTTTATCCAAGTTGTTTATTTGTTGGACAAATAATGTCTTCTGCTCTAAATCATTTAACGGAAAGGTTAACTCTATCAAAGAAAGGCTTTCGGATGAGATAACAAAGTCTGCTAAAAACATCATTGGAGTAGAGTGGGATAATAGTCCTATTAGAACATATCTCAATCAACTTCGTCGCCATGTACGCGGTGAAGAATTTAATCAATTATGGGATAATGGATTATTATCTTCTATTTCTGCTATTTTGATTAAAGGTGATGAGTGGGAACAGCTTCTGAACTTTATGCAGAGTAAAGGTATGTATGATTATCGTATTGCTTTTGCATTTTATGGTGTTCTTAATGGATTTGCAAATCTTACTCGTGATTTTACAGATTTACTTCTTAATAAGGAATCAAATTATGTATCTAAAGTTTATCGTGAAATATATGGGCAACTTTTTGATAAGAGTATTCCTGAAACTTCTAACAGTTCATCTACTATAGAACAAAAGAAGCAAGAGAACCACACTATTGAAGAGAACGTGCAAAACATTGTTCATGAGAATGCAGAGAATCAAAATCTTAGAGAGTGGCAAAATGACATTAGAAAATATGCAATGTCAATAATTAAAAGAGATAAGCAGAAACTTCTTACATCACTTGAAGAGGCTCTTGCCCAAAATGGTAATAATCAAGACTATTATGTTTTTCTAACCATGTTGAATAATTTTAAAGGTTGGAAGCCAACTAAAAATGGACCTAGTACGGCTTGGAAAAGAATGCAAGAACATTATGTTCCAAATTATGATCAATTTATTGGTGAACCTACAAAAAAACAAGGTCTTGAAAAGAGAGAGAGAGGGTTGTTTGATGGTTTTATGGATGGATTACAACAAGCCACTCAGACAGTTATGAATGCTTTATCAGGAAATACTGAAAATGTCAAAAAAGAGCAGGAATACAATACATCCATTCCTATAAAGGATAAACAGTCTATCTCACGTTTTGAAAAATCCATCCTCGATGATAAATCATGGATTTATGAATGTGCAGCCTTAATTTCTGATTCTCGTGCTAATAAACAATTTATCGAGGATATGGAATGGTTCGTAGAAAATCATAATAAAATATACAACGATAAAAAGAAGGGAGTTGTTCCGGGTTACTATGCAGATCATGATAAATCTAATAGGCGTGTTCTTGAAAGATTAAGGGCATACATGGATAACAAACTCAAGCCACGCAATAAAAAAATGCAATGGCTTGCAGATATTTATGCAAATATCCCTATCAACAAAATCGTAGATTATATTTTAAGAGTATATGGCATCTGAAAAAATATCTATCCGTACGGACTTTGGGGAGATTGTTGAGGCAACAGCCCCTGTCATTATTTCAGCAAGTCGTTCTACAGACATACCAGCTTTTTATGCCAAATGGTTTTTCAACCGTTTGACAAAAGGTTATTGTGTATGGTACAATCCGTTCAATCAAAAGCCAATGTACATTTCTTTTAAGAATTGTAAGGTTATTGTTTTTTGGACCAAGAATCCCAAACCGATATTGCCATATTTGCACAAACTTGATGAACGGGGAATTCATTATTATTTTCAATTTACTCTCAATGATTATGTAAATGAAGGATTTGAGCCAAATGTCCCGTCTATTGAAGAAAGGATTGATACTTTCAAGAAACTATCCAACATGATTGGAAAGGAGAAAGTCATTTGGCGATTTGACCCCCTAATAGTAACCAAGCAGATAACTCCTCGAGAACTGTTAAAAAGAATTTGGCATATAGGCAATCTTCTGAAGGGTTATACAGACAAACTAGTGTTTAGTTTTGTAGATGTCAAAACTTATCGTAAAGTACAAAACAACCTTATCAAAGAAACAGCTTACTTTACAAAAGAGAATGTTGAATCCGCTGAAATGACAGAATCGCAACGTCGAGAAATTGTTGAGGGGCTTGTTAAAATTAAAGAGGCATGGAAATCCGAAGGTTGGAATATAGCTATGGCCACCTGTGGTGAAGAAGTTGAACTTGAAAAATATGGTATAGAGCATAATCGTTGCATTGATGGAGAACTAATGAAAAGAATTTTTGCAGATGATGAAGAATTGATTTATTATCTCCATACGTTAAAATGGCCTGAACGTGATATGTTCGGTCAGTTGCCACCTTTACCGGATAGGGAAAAGAAAATAAAGGATTCTGGTCAACGTAAGGTATGCGGATGTATGGTAAGTAAAGATATAGGTATGTATAATACTTGTCGTCATTTCTGTGTATATTGTTATGCCAATACGAGTAAGGAACTAGTCCTGAAAAACAAAGAGAAACATTGTGATAATTCAGAGAGTATAATCGATTAGAAATATGGCACTTGCAATAAATATAGACGACCTTCTGAATAAGCAGAAAATAGAATCCAACCGAATAGAGTTTAAGAAGGGATGGAATCCGGCAAGCATATACCATAGTGTATGTGCATTTGCCAATGATTTTGACGATCTTGGTGGTGGTTATATAGTGGTTGGTGTTGATACAGACGAAACAACTGGAGTAGCTATTCGCCCTGTGATTGGAATCCCTACAGAAATGGTAGATGGAATATTACAGGACATGGTGGGTTACAATAACAAGATTTCACCTTACTATATGCCTCGAACGAGTGTGGAGGAGGTCGATGGTAAAGTTGTACTTGTAATATGGTGTCCTGCAGGAATCAACCGACCATATTCTGTTCCTGAGAACGTAACAGCTAAAAGTATAACAAAGGAATATTTCTATATCCGTAGTGGTACGAGCAGTATAATTGCTAAGGGTGAAGTTCTCGATGAATTACGTGAATTAGCATGTCGTATTCCATTTGACGAACGTGGAAACCCCGATATTAAGGTGGAGGATATTTCAACACTTCTGTTACGAGAATATTTGGTTAAGGTTGGCAGTAAACTTGCCAATGAATTATACACAAAACCTTTAGAAAATATTCTGGAACAAATGGATTTATATGTTGGTCCCAAAGAAAATCGTATGCTTAGAAATGTAGCTGCAATGATGTTTTGTGAAGACCCAAGTAAGTTTTTCAAACGTACACAAGTGGAAATCGTATATTTCCCGGAAGGAAGATTAAATAACCCAAACAATTTATATGAAGGACCTATTATTAAAGGTTCTATTACGCAAATTATTGACAGAACATTGGAATACCTGAACCGCATGCTTGTAATGCAGACGATAATAAAGCCAAAGGATAGCAGCCGGAGCCTAAAATTTTTCTCCTATCCATATCAAGCATTGGAAGAGAGTGTAACAAATTCACTATATCATAGAGATTATCGTGAATGGGAACCGGTGGTCATCACTATAGAACCGCAAGGAATTACCATACAGAATGTTGGCGGTCCTGACAGAAGTATATCTGCAGCTGATATTTCAAGATGTGAAGTTTTAGTATCAAAGCGATATCGTAACCGCAGACTCGGAGAATATCTTAAAGAACTCGATTTGACTGAAGGTCGTAGTACTGGTATCCCTACTATCCAGAATGTTTTGGTGAATAATGGTTCACCACGAGCCAATGTGGTTACAGATGAAGAACGAACTTTTTTTAGAATAACAATCCCATGTCATGAAGCAGTTGGAAATATTATTGCTGACATTGCACATAAAGACGGCTCATTAAAAGTTTCTAAACGTGGTTCATTAAAAACTGCACTACAAAGTGCACCAGAAACTGCACTGCAAAGTGCACCAGAAACTGCACTGCAAATCATTAAAGAGATTAGAAATAATCCTAATATTACCCTTTCTGAGATAGCAGAAAAAATTGGAGTATCTCGCCGTTGGATAGCAACTAATATTAAACACCTTCAAGACGCTGGAGTTGTGAAAAGAATTGGACCTAATAAAGGCGGTCATTGGGAAATTATAGTATAAATCAATAGCTAAAAAGAAACTTAATATGCTGTTAGGACAAAAGATAAAAGAACTAAGACTTGAGAATGGAGTACTGCAAAGACAACTAGCATCTTTTCTTGAGATTGACACCCCTATGTTTTCAAAAATTGAAAGAGGTGATAGACGTGCCAAACGCATCCAAGTAGTTCAAATAGCAAACTATTTTAATGTTGACGAAAAAGAACTTCTTACCCTCTGGGTTGCAGATAAAGTTCTTGATGCAGTTGAGGATGAAGAAGAATTAAAGTGGGATGCTATTAAAGTGGCTCAGTCAAGCATTTCATTGTAACTACAAATTACAGGTTCTTTATGGTGTCATTTTATAAAGTTACACATTATACTACAGATAATCTGTGTGAGATAAGTAATATTTAGGTTCAAACATGAAATCGGGAAACATTCAAATTCGCTTTTCGGGATAACTTGTCTGTGGAGCTTAAAAAGCTATATTTTTATTTCAGTATATGGCATTAAAGTGCTACTTTTGCATACGAAGAGTTCTTTGAAGGTTACGCAATGCGCAGAAGAATAAGACAGCAGATAACTAACTAATCCGTAACCTATTACTACTATAAGTTAGTAGCTATGACTCATTTTCAATCACTTAGACATTTTTCGTAATTTAATAGCGCTACATTATAAGGTGATGGTTTGTCCAGTCTTGTTACTTTCAAATGCTGCCTCCAAAATGCGCAGGTCAGTCACGATATCCTCGTGAGAGACGGGCGGTTGAGCCCCGTTACACAGTGTATCGTAAATGGCATCATAATAACTTAGGTAATTGCCCGGTACAGTCGGATATTTGCGACGTCCTGCATCATTATTCAGAATTCCCCACTCTGTTTCAGGTTCTGTAGCCCAAGGTCCGCGATTTGGAGTGGCATGGCCGGATCTTAATAATCCCTCTTGCGGATCCAGCCCAAATTTAACATAGGAGCCGCGTGTGCCGTGTACAGCGAATCGGGCCCCCTCTTCACGAATTAGCATGCCGGCACGTAAAGTGACAGTCAAGTCAGGATATAGCATTTGAATCAAACTGTAATCATCTACGCGACTCCCTTGACGTTGAATGGTAATATGAGCCCAGACACCTGAAGGTTTGCCGAATAGAGTTAGGGCTTGATCGCAAAGATGTGAACCTAAATCATAGGTGATTCCATTGCCAGGCAGTGGCTCTTCACGCCATTGTGCCCGGGCTGAGGTAATGTCGGGACGATAGCGCTGGAAAGATGATTGAAACTCGGCAATATGGCCCAATTCTCCTGACTGGAGAATCTGGCGTATGGTGAGAAAATCTCCATCGTAACGTCGATTTTGGAATACCGTGAGCAGTTTGTTTTGTCGTTGTGCCAATAAGATGAGCTCTTCCGCCTCAGCAGATGTAGCAACAAACGGTTTTTCGACAACCACATGTTTCCCTGCTAAAAGAGCCTGTTTGCAGTAGTCGAAATGTGTTTGCACCGGAGTGTTGACAATGACCAACTCGATATCTTCTGCGAGCAATTCTTCGAATGTGCGGACAGTTTTGACCTGCGGGTAAATTGTTCGAGCAAGATCTTTACTGCGTTCGGCAATTACGGTCAGATCAAATCCTTCATGGATATTCAGAAACGGAGCATGAAAAACTTGTCCGGATAGTCCAAATGATGCAATTCCAGTTTTAATCTTTTTCACAAGACTGAATATTATTGATTGGTTGCAGGTGATTCGTTTTCTGTTTTACGTAGTACTCGTCGCATACCGAAACAAGCTAAGATAAAATACACGCCTGTCAGAATCCATAACGTACGGAATTGTGTGCCCACTTCTGCCAAGGTGGCTCCCATGGTCTGAATGCGCAGAAATCCATCTACTCCACTGCTGCTGGGAATGATTTTCGCTCCATTGAAGAGCCAGGTCGGGATACACTCTGACGGAACAGATGCACCGCTGAGCATGAGTACAGGAATTGATGTGAACAGCAATAACAAAAGCGAATTCTCACGATGTTTGAACAAGGTGGATACGGCTATACCTAAAAACGTGCATGAAAGCAAATATGGAATTAGGAATAAAATGAGATCCATCGTGTCTCCCTTAACCGGATAGCCGAACAACTTGTAATGGAATGTCAACAGGTAAGTTATTGTGATACAATAGATGGAGATAAAAGCGGTTGATTTACCCAAAACAATCGGGAACACCGACATGCGGGATTGCCCTGTCGGAATCAGAGTTCGGTATAACTTTTTCTCGCGCCAAGTTCCACCGACCATACCGATGCCTATCAAAAGGGTCTGCTGAATAATCACAAGTAGGATTGCTGGCATAATAAAGGTAGCGTAACCCAAATAAGGGTTGTACAGGTTGTGGACGGATGTGACAACCGGACTACTCAAGGCTTCGGCCTGCTTTGTTGAAGCCCCTTTGGATACAAAGCGCAACCATTCGACATGATAATTGGATTGTCCTATACTGCCCGCAAAATCGAAAAAGACTTGGCGATACATCAGGAAATAGCTGGCATCGGCATAAATGGCGATGTTCACCTTTTCGGTTCGCATAAGTTTCTTTTCGTAGTCGCTCGGAATAACGATTACTCCATAAACCTTACGTTCAAAAAAGAGTTTTTTTGCCTCCTCCAGACTGGTCGGTTTATAAGCGACATCGATATTCGGAGTTGCATCAAAAGCGCGAATGAGTTGTCGACTGGAAGGGGTATGGCTGTTATCCACCACAGCGACGGGAATGTCTCGTAATACCTCATTTTTATAGGCAAGAGAATAGGCCATCGAATAGATAAAGATCGCCCCTACCGCAATTAGCAGTACCCCTGCATCGTGAAAAATATTACGATATTCGCTACGTAACACCGAGGTGTATTCGTGGAATTTATGTTTGAATCGTGTTATTTTCATCTTACAATCTCCCCCAGAATTTTTCTTCGGTGCATATCCGTTTCAACCGAGGCAACATGATCAATGGTAAAAGCAGAAATAACATCATATAGCCTAAATAGGCAAGTGAATTGATGGCTGGCGCTCCCCGCATAGCCTGGTCGATGAATATTTCTACGTAATAGGTCATTGGGAAAAGGCGTCCGAATAGTTGTAAAGGCCAATCCATAGCCATGAATGGAAAGGTCAAACCGGAAAAGGTAAACGAGAGTACGGAATAACCTCCGCCAATCGAAAGTGCCAAACGAAGATTACTCAAAACGGCAATCATAAAGACACCAATGGCTTGGGATCCCATGACGTAAATCAGTCCTGAGACAAACATCAGAAGCACATTCCCTTGCAATGGAACACCCAAAAACTTGAATAAACAGGTATTCATTAACATGCACAAAGCAAAGAAAATGACCGTATAGGGTAATAGTTTTCCGGTCAGGGCTACAAGGATGTTCCCGCCTCCGGTTGCAAGCCATTCGGTAGTTGTGCTGTTTTTGAGTTCGACGCCAATGGTAAAGATGGTGGTCAGTAATGTGAACAGCATCAGCATCAAGGGCAGAAAACTGGGTAACAGATAGTATTCGTAGTTGGAGAATGGGTTGAACAGAATATGTTTCTCGAAATAGATTGGCATCATCAGATCATAAGCCTCTTTTTCGGATACTCCCTGTTTCATTAAAGTTTGAATCTGGATACCGGAGGAAAATGTCGTGATTACAGTTTGAATATCACGATTGAGCATGCCGTTCTTAACGAGGTTTAACCCATTGATATAAGCCGTAACCGTAGCCTGCGTATTGCTGTAAATGTCTTTTTCCAGATCGCGAGGGATGGATACGATGGCTTCGATTTTCCCCTCTTTCATCATCTTTTCACCTTGGGCAAAATCAGAGATATGGTATGCTACTTTGGCCGAAGGAGTCGCATCGATCATTCGCCCTAACTGTCTTGACAGAGGTGTATTGCCCGGATCGTAGATAGCGATGGGTATATCATGGGGTACACCCGTGCGGAAAAGCAGGATGAAAATGACGAATGAGAGAATAGGCAATCCGACTGAAAGCCTGAAAAAGGTTTTGTAGTCGGAAAACCTTTCCAATTCGCGCCGAAATACAGCAAGGAAATCCCGAATCGCTTTCATAGATGATTATTTAATTTCGTCCCAGTTGACGGTTACGGTCATTCCTGGGCGTAATCCTTCGATAGTGTCGATTGGTTTGGCTTTGACTTCAAAAGTGCGGATGTCGAAATCACCACGAGTTTTGGTTGCAGACCATGTGGCATACTCCGCTTGAGGAGCCATGTAGTTTACCTTTAATCGGATCGTTTGGGCCAGTCCGGGGACATAGGCGTTGAGTTCTGAACCGATTTTTACTTTAGGTAACAGATCCTCTTTAATGTTGAAAGTTACCCACATGTCATTCATGTCGAGCAGTGTGATAACTGGATAGCCCGATCCGATCAATTCACCCGGTTCGGCAATAACGGTTGAGACCTCACCGTCAATCGGAGAATATTGGATAGCATCTTTAGCGTATGACTCCACTTCAGAAACCGCTCCAGATGCTTGAGCAACCAGAGCTGCTGCTGCTGCCCGATCTTCACGACGAGCTCCTTCTACAGCCATGTCATATTGTGATTTAGCCGCTTTAGCGGTGGTGGTCATTGCCTCTAAATTGGCCGATGCCTCATCAAATTTTTGGGCAGGCAATACCCCTTGTTCATAAAGGTTTTTGACACGATCGTAACTCTTTTGCGCTAAATCGCGACCAGCTTCAGCCTTTTTCCACATGTTGAAAACCGCTTCAATCTCTTGACTCCGTGCTCCACGGCGAGCCTTTTCGCTCTGGGCGCTGGCAGCATCACGAGCGGCCTGGGCCTGTTGTAATTTTGCCTGCACTTCTGGCGTGCTCAAAATGAACAGTTGTTGCCCTTTGGTGACCTTTTGGCCCTCTTTGACATCCATCTGTTCGATACGTCCGGGTACTTTCGACGAAACTTTGATACTTGTTGCCTCTACCTCCCCTTGAATGAAGTTGGGTACGGGCTTGATGGCAAACCAACTGATCAGCGATACGGCAACAATGACAATGATGATACCGATAGTCAGTCCGATTACATTACTCTTTTTCATATGTTTATTTTGTTTTATTGTCTTAATTGTGATTGAAATGTGTGATTATTCGTAGCGGATGGGCATGGCGGCAGAACGTTTGGCGTATTCCCCAAATGCTTCGCTGTCACCACAAGCTTCGAGCAATCGAGCCAACATCAGATCATAATAATAGGCGGCCTGTAAGCGTTCTGTTTTGATCTTTGCCAGATTGAGTCGTGCGTCTACGACATCGGAAGATGGTGCTGCACCCTCTTTGAATGCGGTCTCTTTGATGCGAAGATACTCAACGGCAAAGTCATGTGCCGTATTGATTGAGGGCAATTGTACACTGTATGTGGTCATTTCGTTGTACAATTTGTCAATTAAGGTTAAAATGTCATTCTGTGCTTTCACATTCAATGCTTCAACCTGTTTCACTTGAGATTTTGCCGCACTGAATTTATATTCACGATTCAGACCGTTGAACAATTTGAATGAGACACCAGCCCCGACAGCCCAACGCGGCATCAACGGCGTCATTTGATAGTTGTAGAATGAGGCAGCACCCATCAATGCAATCTGGGGCGTAAAATCAGCACGTTGCAAACGCACTCCTTCAACTGCCAAGTCCTTTTTCAATTCTACTTGACGCAGCAATGGATTATTCTGTAATGCGAGCTGTTTAAAATGGTCAACCCCCTCAATCTGATCGAGAATGAACATATTGGTGATGGGTTGAAATTCATAGCTTCCACTGTTGTTCAGTGTGTTGCTAAGAGCACTACTGAGGGTTGCTGCCGTTTTTTGTGCGGCCAAATATTCTCGTTCGGCTTCAGCCACATGCATTTCGGCATAAAGACGTTCGCTTTTTGCAATAATTCCATTGGCTTCCAAAGCTTTGGCATCTTCTAAGTGATGTTGCATTCCTTCGAGAACTTGACGGCGTACCTCGACTACCTGTAGGGCCAGAGACAGTCCATAATACCGTTCAGTCAATTCTGAAATCAGTGCATTTTGAGTTTGAAGACGTTGCTCTTTGGTCTCTTCTATTTTGATTTTGGCTGCGTTGTTGGCAGCATTGATTTTACCACCGGTATAGACGGGAACAGTGATTGTTCCTCCGACTGTCCCTACACTGCGGTCTTGCAATGGCATGGCCCAGTTTTGGGCAAGCAAGGTTTGAGCCTGTTGTAACACATCGGGAGGTAAAACGTTGCCCACACTTCCTAAAATACCGCTGACTGGTGCTTTGAGATTGTTCATGTCTATACTGATGTCTTTAGACATATAGACATAGGCTCCATTTACCCCGATTTGTGGCAGACGCAAACCATATGCTGCTTTACGTTCCCGTTCAGCAGCTTCAATGCCATATGAAGAGGCTTGAAGACTTGGGTTGTTATTTAGGGTTAAGTTGAGTGCTTCATCGAACGTGAGAGCCTGTTTTTCTTGTGCTCCGGCTCCTGAAGCCAGACCAAGCGCACAAATGATGAATACTATTTTTTTCATTAGTTGGTTCTATTTAATTGCACACATGGATAATTCAGTGATTTTACGTGTTTCAGCATCCAGATTACAGTCATGGGGACCGAAATCGAATCTGAAACGTGTTGCAAGATATTGCAGAGGAATCCCAACCAATGCAATATAAAAATCTTCAACGGTGATCTCATTGCGGATTGATCCGCTCTCTCTCCCCTTCTCGATCAAGGTTTCTCCGATGCGGATGATCTGCTCCCGGACAGATGGCTTGTTGGGAATGGAAAAGTCGTTTAATAGCATAATCACAAATTTGATCCGATGAGGATTTGTATTTGCACTTTCAAGAATGAAGCCAATTATGCCTTCAACGATATTTTCTATGCGATCATTTTGTCGTATCAGCTCATCAATTTTCTCTGCGATTGTGTGTAGAGAATCATTTAGCAGGTCATTCACCAGGTCCTCTTTACTCGGATAATGGCGGTAGAGATAGCCTGCCGACACTTGTGCGCGTTTGGCTATCGAAGCTACCGAACTACCTGTAATACCTTTTTCACTAATAATCTCCACAGATGCCTGTCGAATCCGTTCAATGAGCGATGTGTCTATTCTCTTCACCATAATTTATTAATGAATGAATATTCATTCGCAAATATGTAAACATTTTATTAAACTGCAAACGATAAATGAAGGAATGTTCATTTATTTACGAAAAGATCATCCAAATAGTTGAATCGTATGAGATCCAATACTTGCCTAAAAATGACCGAATCGATAGACAGTGATATTAGATAATTATTATAAGCTGTTGAAATATAATATGATAATTGGTTTGTCTGGGTTGCAATTGACTAAGAGACCTAATTATATATAATGGGTATATTTTATTTGAACATGTGCTTCCTGTGGCTGAAATATTTAAAGAGGAGTTTAATATTATTGTACGTGTGCTTCCGTAATGTTATTTGATGTGGCGATTGGCGGTCAGGGCCTCTTTACTTAAATCGTTAAGAATGGTTACTTCGATGCCGGCATTGCGAAGCATCTCTTCACCATGGCATGTGACGAACGTAGGAGGTTCGTAGGCTGCAAATACAACTCTACCCATGCGATGTCGAATGATTAACTCTGAACACGACGTCGGTTTGGAGTTGCGTGTGGTACAAGGTTCCATACTGGAGTAGATCGTGGCCCCTTCTAAAGAACAACCTGCATGTTCCGCTTTTAGTATAGCCTCCTCTTCGGCATGATTGATTGGAGACGTTTCTCGGCTGTATCCTGTAAATATTTCGCCCTTGCAAGTTACAATGATTGCCCCCACGGCGTATGCACTTGTCGAATGTGAACATTGAGAGGTAAGCGCAATAGCTTGCCGCATCAGACGATAATCTTCGTCAGATGCTTTCAAAGCATATACAGCAACAGCCATATCTCCAACAGATTCAGTGCGAACTAAATGCATCCGGTGGCTCTTGTCGTGCGGGAAAAGTCCGTCGTGAACAAATCGTGGAGCTGAAGAGTCTCCGACAAAAAATGGAGCGACAGCAATTCGTAAAAAATCTACGGCGTTCGCTTCCAAAAATTGAGTCAACATGCTTGTCCCTCCTTCGAGAAAGAGACGACGTATTTCACGTGCCGCCAGTGTGCTTTTGATTGCTTCTGGTGTGATGGGAGCTTGTAAAATAATGACAGTCGCAACGCTGCGTAATTTTTCTAATTGTTGTAAATTAGCTTGCTCTCCTGTAATTACAATTTTCTCCCCATTGCCTTCAGTGAAAAATCGGGCTTGAGAACTCAAATTGCCACTGGCACTGACCGTAACTTTAACCGGATCGGCAGGTTGGCCTTGAGCAAGGCGCTTCTGGCGTAATTCTGCGTTACGCGTTACTAATGCCGGATTATCTTTACGGATGGTTTCGGCTCCGACCAGTATGGCATCACACTCTGCTCGTAAAGCCCGGACTTGATCCCAATCTTCTGCACAGGAAAGGACCAGTCTTTGCGAGGTATTGTCGTCGATGTATCCGTCTAAAGAGACGGCAGTTGATGCCCATACAATCATAATTGGAAAAAATAGCCGATTTAAGTCGATTTTGTGTAAACAAATATGGTCTAAATTTTCCTAAATCACAAATTTATGTAACTTTGTACAAGGGATGTTGTGCGTGTAGATGAAGGATGGAAAAATGTATCTGTTGCTGAAACATTTTACACGATTTCACGTTATACAAGCAACGATTAACAAACTTTTTCCATCTATCTAATAAATTCACGGTAGATCGGTTTTTATTCCACGTGCACAGTGACCGAGAAGCAGTTGATTAAACGTTGTCGTCAGCATGACCGCGTCGCTCAACAGAAGTTGTATGAGAAATATGCTCCTGTGATGTTGAGCATATGCATGCGCTATGTGAAGGATTATCATGTAGCGTGTGACTTGATGCACGACGGGTTTATAACCGTATATAGTAAAATTGGAGATTTTCGCTCCGAAGGTTCTTTTGAAGGATGGATGCGACGGATATTCGTCAATACAAGTCTGGGTTACCTGCGTAAAAATAACGTGCTCAGTGAAGCTGTGCCGGTTGAAAGTGCGATTCAACTCGATAATCGGGATATATCGGCTCTGGAGCGTATGGAGGTGGCCGAATTGCGGCGCTGTATTGATCAATTGCCCGATGGATATCGTGTAGTGTTGAACTTATATGCAGTGGAAGGTTATTCTCACAAAGAAATTGCTCAAATGTTGGGAATAAGTGAAGGTACCTCCCGTTCACAGTATGCACGAGCCAAAATCTATCTTCAAAAACTGTTGCGTGAGGCCGAAATAATTTGATATGAAACGAGATCGGTTCGATGACATATTGCAATCCAAGTTGCAGAACCCGCAATCGGGTTATGCTGTACCCTCATGGAGTGCAATGGAGCATAAACTCACTCTTGCGGAGAATGCTGCAGGAATTGTGCCCAAACGTTCGTTGAGTCGAGGTTTTAAATATGGCATTGCAGCTATGATCGCTCTGTTGATAGGTGCTGGTGCATATCAATTTGGTCGTCATAGTCGTGATGTGGTGATCTCTTTAGAGCATGAGGCTACCTCCAATGGGGCGGCCTTAGCCGGTTTGGAGGAGAGAGCGATTTCAGCAGATAAGTTGGTGGAGCCTCAATCGTTGAATGATCCTCAATTGGATAAATTATTCCGTTCAGTACGAAGTGTAACCCCAATGTCCGGAAAATCTGCTAAGAGTCCCTTGAATAGCAGTAATTTGGCTACATTATCGGTGCCGAATAGTAGTTTGCCTGGAGCAAATCCATTAGCAATGACCTCATTTGAAACGCTTGATTTAGGGTCTCTTGAGGTACCGGGTATTCATCCTGATAAATCTGCTTCGGCTGCTCAATCGAATTATCGTACCCCTGCTGCGTATGCTTCAGCAGGTCGAATGGGCAAAGCTGTTCATGGCAATTTGTTTGATAATGGCTTTGATTGGGGAGACTTTGAAGAGAAAGAACGGCATCCATGGATGATGTCTGCATATACCAATGCGTATGCAGCAGGAGGTTCCAATATGCAGTTGCTAAGTAGCAATACGGCGTTTAATGCGGCATTGGTCGAATCCAACTATACTAAAAATGCGGTCTCGTTTATGGGACGCAATCTTAAACACAGTTTTCCTGTTTCGGTTGGTATCAATGTGAAAAAGCAGTTGAATGACCGCTGGAGTATTGAATCGGGATTGGTTTATACTTTCTTACAATCGACAGCCGATCTGGATGCGGCTTATCAATATCGATATAAACAAAGCATTCACTATTTAGGTGTTCCGCTTGGAATAAGCTATTCGCTTTATCGAAACAAGGGACTTGATATCTATTTGCAAGGTGGAGGTATGGCACAATTTGCCCTTTCGGCTCATGGTCAAACCCGGATTTTCAATCAAGGAGAGTTTGCTTCAAGTATCAACGAGGATCTGCCTGCCAATGGGCCACTGTGGTCTGTTAATCTGGGGGCTGGTCTCAGCTATGACTTTGTGCGCAACTTCGGTATCTATATTGAACCTGGTGCGAATTATTACTTCCCCAATGCCAATCATCCTCAATCTTATTGGACTGATAATCCGTGGAGTTTCAACGTGAGAGTTGGTTTCCGGTTCAAATTTTAAAGGTTCGTGCAACATTTCTTTTGTGGCATGCGTCTTTATGGAAAGACGTCTTAAAACCTAAAATCGTTAAAGAAAATTTGTACTTATGAAACGAGTATCAAAATTATTCGCAATGTTGATCGCAGCGGTGGGAACCATGGTGTTCTCGGCTTGCGATACAAGTACGGACGGAGAAAACTTCTATGTCAGCTATGGTGAGGTCGTTGGTACTTCTGAATCCTATACGATTAAAACCGATGCAGGTAATACCCTTCACATCGTTGAAAACTTGTTGCCAACTTTCCCGGTGGAAGATGGTATGCGTGTACGAGTGAATTTTACTATTCAGGCGCAGAGTGGTTCTGATTTGAATGTACGTTTGAATGCGATTGAAAAAGTGTTGAGCAAAGAACCGGTCTATTCGTCAAAACTAACCCCAGAAGAACTCGAAGAGTTAGGAAATGATCCTATCTATGTAGAGAATGCATGGTTTGGTGGTAAGTATCTTAATATTGATTTTGCAGTTCTTCGCTTTGATCCTCAATTGGCTCATTTTATTAATCTTTATGTAGATGAAGAGGGCTCAGATGAGAATAATGTAGTTGTAGTTTTGAAACACAATGCGTATGGAGATCCCACTACATCATTGGCATTTGGACGAGTTTCATTTGATATCAGCAAATTGGTTCCAGAAGGTAAGTCTTCAATTTTTGTAACCTTGCGTTGGAGCAATTACGATAATATGGATTGCAGTGATTCAGGGACATTCTATTTACCTACTGACGGATCCTCATCTGGGTTAAATGGTATTAAAGATAATCCCGAAGGCAGTTCTTCTGCTGCTTACGGGGCAATCAAATAAACAGGCTTTCTTTTGCCTTGTTAGTTCTGTGGGTTATTAAGGTTTGAAAGTGAAGCGGGACACTCTATTGAGTGTCCCGCTTCTTTTTAATTAGTGTACTTTACGAGTTGGCTTCGTTGTGACTACTCTATTAGCGTTTGGGAGTCACTTTCGTACCTGTAGAAGCACCTTTATTTACTGTGTCAGTTGTTGGTGCTGTTACCTTTTTCTGCTCTTTGAGAGAGGTCAGATATTGTACAACGGCATATTTAGCAGCGGCGATGGTCTCGCGATTAACCTTTTCGATTACGCTGCCATGGGCAAGATCATCGGTATTGATATAGCCTTCGAGCATCAGCAACTGAACAATCATGTTGTTGATATTGGTCTCTTCACTGTATCCCTCTGCAATGTAGAGCAGAGAAACTTTTGCTGTAAACTCTTCTGCAAAATCGGGATAGTTGGGTAGACTCATCAACTCTTCGAACGTCTCACCGAAGCTGGTCAACTCAATATTCATATTGGGATTGATCAACAAGGGGCTGAATTCCCGCTGCGGATCTGAGGGCGTAAAGTTTACCAGATTGGAGATGTCCACTTTTTTCGAGCGGTTGTCCATACGACGAAGATCGGCTTTGCGCATGTTGTCGAGCTGATAGAGATAGAAGTTGTATCGCCACAACTCTGAGCTATTCATCTCACCGTGGAAGATGTGGTTGTACTTCTCGTTCAACAGACGTTTCACCTTAATCTTGCCTTCATTGATTTCGGGTTTGTTGACACGTACCTCCTGAATCAACTGCTTCAACGCAGCGGCAGCCTTTTGCGGTCCGGTGATCTCACGGCCTTTTTTACCGATTTCGGTTGATAGTACGCCGCATTGGATGTGGCGTGCCCCACCCTTGCCGTCTTTGCCACCGCGCAGGCAGGTGATCAGATTTTGAACGCATTCGAGCTGTCCCTCTTCGGCAATGAATGGCTGTCCGCCCGGCGTGCTGGCCAGCGCATCGAACATCGAACTGAACATCTTGCGATCGATCAGCTTCTCGTCGGTGATACGGTCTCCTTCGAACAGGTACGAAACGGTGGCGATGAAACGGTTCTGGATCATGTCGAATACTACATCTTCGATTGTGTATTCCACCTCATCGCGGGTAAAGGTCCGACCGACGAAGATCATCTTCACCACCTCCGTAATATCGATCTTGTCGAGCAGCTTGAATGATGATGCAAGATAGTACTGTTTGTCGGCCTGGCAGAAATCCCAGTCGAGGATATCATCCAAATAGTTGCCATGGCGAGAAATCACTTCGACAATATTCTTATCAGCCGTATAACGTTTCAGTGTACGCTGGAAGTTCGGGCCATCGCTACTGGTGGCCTTCTCTTTACGCTCACCATGAGCATCGATGTACAACAGGAAGTTTTCCGGGTTGTCGATACGGGTGATGCCACCTTCGCTCTTGGCATAATTGCTGGCTGACAACATAATGTCCACTTTGTACGGCATTGTGATGTCGCACATACCGCTTACGGTACTGCGGGCATTACGGTCATCGACATTACTGTCGGCACTGCTCTCAAACAGATATTTGTAGTATTTGATGTAGTCCGGATCAAAGTCAGTGGTGCGGGAGAAGTCACCCACTTCGGTTCCAATACCGTACAGATTACCATCCGCATCCTGGAACTCGTGGAACATATCGCCGGCAACCATCTTAACAGAGCGGATACCCTCCAGGTTGTTGCGCAGCCATTTCAGGACAAAGGCAGCGATCATTTCGCTCTTGCCTACTCCACTGTCACCATTGATCTCGACTACAAATACGCTACCATCGTTCTCTTCAACCATGAACAACGATCCGTGGCGTGGGGTGCCACCCATCTCTTTCACCTTCTCGTTGATGACGGTCAAACGCGGTTTTTTGACATCACCGAAGTAGTCGGCCTCTGACTTCAACGGGGTGACGATCGTTTTGATATTTCCGGTCGGACCTTTGATGTCGAAGTAGCCGATTTGCGGGAATGAGATCAACTTTTCGGGCGCTCCGAGCAGCGAAATCACATCCGGTACGAAATTCCGAATATCTTTCAGGCTGATATCTTCCGTATAGTTCAGACGGTAGTTGTCGGTCAGGTATTTCAAATAACCCTTTTGGAAGATAACCAGCTCCTTGACGATACCGTGTTTTACCACTTTGCAACGATAGTCGTCCGAGTCCATATTGGCAACGAAACGTGACAAACGGTGTGTAAAGAAAGCCGAATCGGGACGCAGGTCCATGTATCGGATATACTCTGTCGGGTGATCCGACGGAATAAGACCGTCCGGTTTGCGACTCTCTATGCGGTCCATTTTGTGGAACGGGTACTCTCGTTTCTTAGCGTCGGTGACGATACGAGTGTGCTCCTGAACCGGTTGTTCCGAAGAGATCACACCACACTTGGACATCAACTCGTTGATCCAGTTGATCCGTCCTCCTGCAAAGGTTTCGAGAGTTTTGTTCTCCATATCGAATCCCTTGTAGATCGAGATACCGTGCTGAACCATCTCGTTGACGCTTGAGTTCTGTTTCTTGAAAGCTGTCTCGACGAGACGTACAATCGTATGGGCATAGCGACGGTAATAGTCGGTGCCACGTGTACGTTTGATCAGGCTGATGTAGAAACGCACCACTTTGCGACTGACGGCATAGATCTCGTTTTCAGCGATCTTGATATCCTTTTTGCGCATGATGTAGTTGCTCAGCTCCTGCAACTCCATCGGAAGGATGCTCGACACAAACTCTTCGGTGAGCATCTTCATCTCGGTATCATCGCACTCTTTGATCCGCTTGTCGAAATAGGCCAGTTTGTTGCAGACCATTTTGTAGAACGACTTGTCGTTCTCAAGCAGATAGAGATAAAGGATCTTGTCGGTAATTTCCGGTGCATTGTCCACTCCGGCACGCAGTACATCCTCAATGTAGCCGATACTCTTCTTCGAAATATTCAGGCAGCAAAATTCCGGACGGTTACGCAGGTTCCGCATAAACTCGTCGATCCAGATGTCGAGGTTGAACTGTGAAAGTTTGATACCGGTGATCTCCTCAAAGCAGGTGCCTGCTGTTTGGATGATCTCCCGACGGCTCGGCTCAAGACTCTCCTTCTCAAAGGGCAGGTTGAAGTGGAGCAAAATCTCGCGGATATACTTCTTGAAGATCGAGTTCAGACCCTCCATTTTGGCCTTGTCGAGTTCCGGACTGCCGGTTGCGTTGATGGCCAAAATCTTCATCTTGCTGTCCGAGAAGAGCAGATTCTCCATCTCGATGAGAATCTCCATCATGACGCTTCTCTCTTCCGGATTGTCGAGCACGTGGTGGTTCGGCTGGAAGGTGCGTTTGTTGGTGATATACTTTAATATGATAGCTTTGCTGTATTTCGAGCTGACCGTATTGAAATCGAGATCTGTCAATGCAGGAACGCGTTTATATACCTGAGCCAATAAGTTCTCGTAAATTTTTGTAAACGCAGAACTGCGGATAAATTCGAAAACGTCCTGGCAGGTTCCTACGATATCCCCGTGAAGTTCGATTACAGAATTGGCCGAACGTCCAATAGTTGTGATCGTTACCCCACTCTTTTCGGGTGAAGCGTGATACAGCGAACGAACGTCACGGATCTGCAATGACGGAGCTTTGTCTTTCTTGTACTTCGAGGAAAGCGGATAATCAGCGATAATGCTGTCAATGAAATCCTGATCTTTCGGATAGTTGAACATTTCGTTCATAATCGAAAGACTGTCTCGCCCTTTATTGGCAGGATCCGCACGTTTGATTGCAAACTCTGTCCAATATTTGATAAAGATCGAGAATGCATCCTCTAATTCCGCACCGAGAATTTTCAGCCCTTCTTTGGATGCAGAGGTGTAACCTCCCAATGAGAATCGGGCTAATCCCGTAGGATACGGAACGATAGCTACTCCTTTGTTCTTAGCCAACATTTGGCAGAAGAGCAGCAGGTCTGGGTATGAATATGGTCCCGTGATCTTGAAGTTGAACAGATAGGAACCGTCCGACTGAATCACTTTCAGTTGTGTTCCTTCGGGTGCATTGTCCAGCAAACGTTGTCCAATTTCCTTGGCCATACGCATACGTGTGAGTGACTCCTTGCGGAAATTCTTGTTCACACGGAAACGGTTCAGATTCTTGACCAGTTTACTCTGATAGTAGATAAAGAAGGGTTCGTCATGATATTTGAAATCATCAGGCAAGCCCAATACATCCAATTTATCCAATGCAACCAACTCATCCAACAGGAACAGGTACAGCGGAGAACCTTCAAATCCGGCTGTTTTGTGGAGCTGACGGTTGGTCTTGCTGATTTCGTTGTTTTGTTTGGTCTTCTCGATCTGGCTGACAATAAATTTAACAATCGCCTTCTTGATCTTAGAGCGTGAAGCGTTTTTCGGAAGTTCCGCCTCGATCTGATCCTTGATGCTTTTGGCGACTTGTGCTACCTCCAAAGTGTTATTCAACATCAGTAGCGAGGTGTTGTTACCATGCTCTGCACTGTTGCAACCCCGGGCGTATTTAGCAAAATCGGCAGCCTGAGGCGTTACTGCTACTGCACCGAGGCGTTCACCGGTAGCAGCCAGGTTTTTGGTTGTCGAGAGTGATGAAATCGCTTTGATACGAGTCTGCGCGTAAATGTTGTTCATGATGTAGCGGGACAACGTACGCCATTTCGGCAGTTCGCGATCTTCGATTTTTACACTTTCTGCATAAGCCTCGTCGAGGAACAGTGTGATCTTGCAACTGTTCAGGAAACGCAAGAAATTGTTGGCAGCATCGCTGTTAAAATCAGTGTATCCGGTTGGGTTGTTCGGGTCATTGATGATGATCGTTGTGTTTTCGCAGAACAGATCCCACAGGCTTCCGCTGTCGTCGAACAGTGAAAGTGTGGATTTGATCCGTTGCAATTTGTTGATCAAACGGTCATATGCCAAACGCCCCTGACTGTCGTTCTCGATTTCTATGTCAAACGGATTGATATCAAAGCAATCATCCGGCAATAGGTCTTTGTACTCCCATGCCTGAATTTCGTTGTAGATAACATAGGGTTTGGGCCTACCGTTCGGATTGAACAGCAGGTCACGGATAATCATCTGGACATCATCAGAGATTGAGGTCTGATCCAAGTTACCCAGTGCTGCAAGGAAATTTTTGACAATATCTTTGTCTTCATCCTTCAGCGCAAAGTATTTGTCACGAATACCCAAATCGATCAAGAATTTCTCGAAACGGCCTTTGTTGTCGGCATCTTTGACGGTCTTGGTCAGGTATTCCTGATATTTCTCTAAGAAGAGATTGATTCCAAAGTTTTTATGGAAATGGTTGTGCAGGGTCCGTTCATAGCAGCTGGGAATAATATCCAAAATCAGCTGGCAGGCATAACGAATCTTACTGTTGAGATTGTTGTAGGTCTTGCTTCTCAGGTAATCTCCGAATGTCTTGATCTGATGGCGTCCACCACCCTCAAGAATGGTGACGATGTCGATCAGCTTGTTGCCGGCATAGAAATAGTTTTTCATCCGGCTTTCGAACTCGTCGATCAGCTCCTGAGTCTGTACCTTTTTGGTGTCTTGCTTGTGGCAATTTTCAAGGAAGAAAATGAAGTCACGCAGTTTCTCCAAAGAGTATTTATCCTGTACGATTTGACGTGAGAATGAATCGAGCTTGAACAGGGTAATTCTCTTTTCAATGTCGTTCGGATCTCCAGTCTGCTCCTCGAGTTGAGTGCGGATTTCGTTGGCATACTCTGCAATCTGAGCCTCGATCTTTTCACGGAACTCCTTGAGATAGGACGGATTGACGTTTTCCAAAATCAGACGCAGGTTGAGCTGTGTATTGGAAGGTGATCCCAATTTTTTGGTATGTACCTTGTTGAGTGTGTTGATGATGCCGTTGTGGAAACAGAACACCAACGAGGTATTGGAACTGCGAGACTCTTTCGAATCATCCACGATGACCAAGCGGGTCAACAGTGGGAACCATTTTTCACCAGCATAGTGGTTGATACGTGCATGTTTGACTTTGACCACAAATACCGAGGTGGTGTCTGTGGTCATGCGCTCGTAGAGTACCTCTGGTGCTGGCGACTCCATGACTACGACACAGTCTTTGCTGAAGACATCGCCGCGAAGCAACGATACAGCCTTATCAGCATTGCCAGAGATGACAGTGCGGATCAGTCCGTTCATACCTTTGAAGTTCACGGCCCATCTACTTCGTTGCAGGAAGTCATTGACTTCGGCTTTTGTTGTGTAATGGGTGCTCTGGCTGATCATCTGCTCAAGGGTATCCATCAAGTAGTTCCAGTGAGCTTCATTGATATCACCCGTTACACCGATCACATCACGGTATTTGCGCAGGTCACGCACGTGACCACCAAGCTGGATTTGTGACATGAAGTCGATGTGCGAACTGTTGATCGGAGGTGTTCCGACCGACAGATCGTGGCTGTCACGGATATTGATCAGGATATTCTTGGTTTCTGTGGTTGTCCCGTCAGTGTCGAGTACCGAGTTGATCTTTTTGACGAACTCCCCACGTTTACTGCTCAATTCGAATGCTTTCGAGTTGTTGTGAGGAATCAACATCAACGATACATCGGTATAGCCGGGAATGTCCTCACGGAACTTGAGCAGGTAACGATTGATCTCGGCCTGTTGTCGAGCTGGATCGTCGGGCTCTTCCATGCAGAGACTGACGAAATTGGTCAAATTGTCGAAGATATGCCGGGGTAAAAATATCTCGGCACGTTCGCCCAATGATTCGTACAAGTTCAGCAACTGGAGAGCTTCGTTACTGAGGAATGCTTTTGGTTCGCCTACAATTTTCATGATTCCCGAATGGTTTGTATTGCTTGTTCTCTCTATTATCGCACAAATATAGCCTGACAATTCGGCAATATTTCTCGTGTGTTAAAATTTTATTGTATTTGTTGTAAAATATACAAAATACAATAAGAATTTAAATGGAAAAATCGATTGTTGTTAGATGGGTATAGACCCCCACATACATAAATCTTGGATAAATATAGGGATTATTTGTCGAATTATGTGCTGAAAGTTTTGCACAATTTGTTAATAAATGCCGTAATAAAAAGAGAGACCGAATGTTCGGTCTCTCTTTTTATCGGAAGAATAATAGATATAAGGATTCGGTTAGAGTTCGTAACGGAATATTTGAGCCGTTACGGTTCGATAATCCTTTTGTAATTGCAGTAACGTTTCGCGATTTTGGTAAAAGGTATTCACCTCAGTGAAATATTCAATTACGGAGATTTGTCCTGCATCCAGCGCTTTGTTCAACAGGTCTATCGTGTTTTGATTTTGCAAAAGGTTCTCGAGTGAGGTGGCAGAGGCTTGCAGTGTCTGTGCCTGTTGGTACAACTGTTTGAGTTGGGCGATGTTGTTCAACTTTGCACTTTGTAATTGGGTGTCACTGTAGTAGCTTTGAGCACGAGCAGCTTTCACCTTGTTTTTGTTTTCAAACATCGGAATAGACATCCCAACGGCAAAACCAGTCAATCTTCCCTCGAGACCGTAATTGTGCCGAAATCCCACTTCGAATTTTGGCAATCCTAAAGCTTTGTTCAACGCAATACTTTTTTGAGCTGCATTACGTTCATGCTCCAATCGCTGCAATTCGGGATTTTGCTCTAAATATAATGCTTCAATGCTTGCATAATCAGGTAACGGCTGTTCGACTGGATATTCCGTCGCGGTAAAATTAACGGGATTTCCTCCTGCCAAATTGGTCAACTGCTCCATACAGGTTTGCAAAGAGGTCGCATTCAAATTGGCAGCAGTCCGTGTCGTAATTAATTCGACATTAATTTTATTGGTCTCCAGGATATTGGCTGTTCCGGTTTTCAGTTTTTGCTGATATATGGCAGCTAAACGTTCTGTGTTGGAAAGACGTTCATTCAACGAGGCTTGTTGTTGACGCAGGTAGATGATCTCTAAACAGAGCAATTTCGCCTGTAATAAGATCTGCTGACGCACTTCGGCCCCTTGACTTTCGTATGCCGAACCTTTGAGTTTTGCAATTTTGTTGCGCGCAGCATAGGCACTCGGAAAATCAAAGCCTTGCATGACTGTCAACTCAGCTTCACTGCCAGCCTCAGGCCGCCGCCACATATTTTCCATTTCTATTGTTGGGTTTTGTAACGAGTTGCCTGTGCTGGCTTCGAGTTTTTGGGCTTCAGTCAATCTGCGTTGAGCCTGTAGCTCCTTGGAAGATTGTTCTATATATTGCAATACTTCATCGATACTTTGTTGAGCCTGCAAGGGTAAGATGCTGCACATGCAAGCCACAACTACCATCATGATGCTCTTTTTCATACGTTTTCGTGTTTACGGTTGAGAATCAGGTAAACGGCCGGAATAATAAATCCGTTGAGCAGTGTCGAACTGAGTAGTCCGCCTAAAATGACCTTAGCCATAGGGCTTTGAATTTCATTTCCGGCTAAGTCGCCTCCCAATGCAAGCGGGATCAGGGCAAGAGCAGAACTCAAAGCAGTCATCAGGATCGGATTCAAACGGTCAATAGAACCTTGTACAATACTGTTGTGCAGTGATACACCCTCGGCCCGGAGATTGTTGTAGTGTGAAACGAGCAGGATCCCGTTACGGGTGGCGATACCCAATAGAGAGATAAAGCCTATCACGGCTGGGATGCTGATATCACCAGCGGTAATCCACAAGCTGAAGACACCTCCGATCAGTGCCAAAGGTAGATTGATCATAATAATACCTGCCATGGAGAGCTTTTTGAATTCTTGGAACAGCAACAGGAAGATGATCAACAGTGAGATGATCGAGGTGAAGAGCAGAATACGCGATGCAGATTGTTCACTTTCGAACTGACCTCCATACTCGACATGATATCCTTCCGGAAGCGGTACATCGGTTTTCACTATATTTTGAATATCGTTGACCACTCCTCTCAGGTCTCGTCCCGCAACGTTGGCTGAAACCACGATTTTGCGTTGTGCATTTTCACGATTGATATTGTTGGGCCCTGATGATGAGATCAGTTCAGCTACGTAATTCAATGGCACTTTTTGTCCGTTAGCGGCATCCAAGGTGAGGTTGCCGATACGTTCCATTTCACTCCGATTGAGGTCGTTGACTTTGACGGTTACATCGAATGAGCGTCCTTGGTCAAATACTTGAGATACTACCCTGCCTCCTAATGCTACCTCGACAAATTCAGAAAATTCGGTTAAAGGAATGCCATAACGTGCCAACATTTCACGTTTGGGTTTGATTTGCAGTTGCGGCCGTTCCACTTGTTGTTCGACATTCAAATCTGCGACTCCTTCTACTCCTGAAATGGCTGTTTTGATTTGATTACCGAGATTGAACAACTGATTCAGATCGGGTCCGAAAAGTTTGATTGCAATGTTGGCTTTTGTGCCCGAAAGCATAGCATCGATACGGTGTGAAATCGGTTGTCCAATCTCGATATTAACACCTTTGAGAACACTGAGTTTTTGTCGGATTTCAGCGATAAGCTCCTCTTTTGATCTCTCATCGAGAACATAGGGTGCCTCAATTTCCGATGCGTTGACACCGAGTGCATGTTCGTCCAATTCGGCACGACCGGTTTTACGGACTACGGTTTGGATTTCGGGAATCTCTAACAGAATCTCTTCCACATTACGCCCCACTTTGTCTGACTCTTCGAGAGAGATACCAGGCATCGTGGCCACATTGATGGTGAAGGCACCCTCATTGAATGGGGGCAGGAAGTTGCGGCCTAGACTCAAAAAGATAGCCACAGCGACAACAAATAATCCGATTGTACTGCCCAACACAATGCGTTTGTGTATGAGTACCCACTCCAATGCCGGTTTATAAATGTGTTTCAACCAACGGGACAGGAACGGTTCTTTGTCACTTTTGCGCAAGACCTTCTCTCCAGTCAGCAGGTAACTACATAGTACGGGAGTTAGGGTGACTGCTACGATCATTGAAGCAAACAGGGAAACAATGAAAGAGATTCCTAACGGACGCAACATTCGTCCTTCCATGCCACTGAGGAAAAAGAGCGGAATAAAAGCGACGATTGTGATGATGGTGGCATGAACGATCGAGGTTCGGATTTCCGTTGAAGCATCATAGACAACGCGTAATGTGGGACGTCGTTGTTCTTTGGGCAATCGATGATTTTCGCGCAGACGTTTGAATACATTTTCGACATCGATAATCGCATCATCTACCAGAGAACCAATGGCAATGGCCATACCTCCCAAACTCATGGTGTTGATTGTCAATCCCATTAGTTTTAGTGTTAAAATGGCGACTAAAAGAGACAGAGGTAAGGCAATTAATGAAATAACCGTAGTGCGTACATTCATCAAGAAGAAGAACAGTACGATTACGACGAACAGTGCTCCTTCAAACAGCGATTTCTGGATGTTGTCGATCGATCCTTCGATGAATCGAGCCTGCCGGAAGCTGTCGGTCGATAGATGAATGTCAGCAGGTAATTGCGTTTGAATCTCAGCGATAGCTTTGTCCAGCTGTGCGGTCAGTTCCAAAGAGTTGGTGTTGGGTTGTTTGGTGACAGTCATCAATACAGCCGGCTTGCCTTTTTCCGATGCAATACCCATTTTGGGTGCTTTGGCTCCTGTACGCACATCGGCTATATGTTCGAGTAGAATAGGATTCCCGTCAACCGTTTTGATAACCGCTTTACCCATCTCTTCGGCTGAGGTAGTCAAAAGCATTCCACGAATAATGTATTCGTTGCCGTATTGGTTCAGCACACCTCCATTTGAGTTGCGGCTTAAATTATCTACAACAGCCAACACCTCATCGAGAGAGACGTTGTAGTTTTTCATGCGAATGGGATCCAACAGGATTTGGTATTCTCGTATGTCGCCTCCGATAACGGTGACCTGTGCTACGCCTCCCGTGGAAAGCAGGCGGGGACGAATGTTCCAGTCTGCAATGGTTCGCAACTCCTCGAGTGATGTGCTGTCCGAGGTTAATCCTACAATCATGAGTTCGCCCAAAATCGAGGATTGAGGTCCAAGAGTCGGATTTCCAACGTTGTCCGGTAATGTCGCTGATACTGCAGCGAGCTTTTCAGAGACAATTTGTCGGGCCTTATAGATGTCGGTTCCCCAGTCGAACTCCACCCATAACACAGAAAAACCGGTAGTCGAAGAAGAGCGTACACGGCGAACGTCGGTTGCTCCATTGACAGCGGTTTCCAAAGGGAACGAAACGGTACGTTCGACCTCTTCAGCGGCCATTCCAGGGGCTTCGGTCATCACAACGACAGTAGGAGCATTCAGATCAGGAAACACATCCACCTCCATTTGCTGTGCCGTGTAAGTGCCTACACAGAGTAGCAGAACCCCCATAATCATTACCAACAGTCTGTTGTGTAATGAAAAGTTGATGATTTTATTCAACATGGCAGTGGTGGTTTAGTGTTGATGACCGTGAGGAATGGCTCCAGAGAATGAGGCCATTTTGACGCGATAGGCTCCGCGACTCACCACTTTGTCACCCGGGGTCAATCCTGAGATGATTTCGACATATTCTCCATCATTGCCACCGAGTTTAACCTCTTGCTTACGGTAACAGTCGTCATCAATCTGTACAAATACAGAGTATAGGCCCTGTTCCTCGATCAGAGAACTGATCGGTACAATCAGACTGTTTGCCTGGGGAGAAGCGATGAGAAATACCTCGACAAATGCTCCCGATACAATACCGGCCCGGTTGTCGAATTCAAATGTGATCGGAATATAGGCAGATGTACCGTCCGATGCTTTGCCAATCGAGATAAGGCGCCCTCCTAAATCTTTGAGCGAATAGATCTTATTGTCGTATGAGGTTTTGAATTTAGCACTTGTAATGGTGGGCAATAGACTATGATAGCGTTGAGAGACCTCTGCCCGTAATTTAAGACGACGATTTTGTGAAATAGTTGCCAGTGGTTGCCCTACAGCTACATACGCTCCTTCAGAGATGGCAACACTGGTTACATAACCGCCAATAGTGGCACTGACTCCGGTCCCTTGGTTGGTTGTCTTACCGGCAACGGCCTCTTGTGCCGCTTTTGCATTTTCATAAGCCAAGCGAGTTTGCTCGTATTCAGCTTGAGAAATGATCTTTTCTTTTACCAAGCTCTCTGCTCGTTCAAATGCAGCTTTGGCTTGTATGTATGTGGCTTGAATTTTTGCAGCGTAATCCCCTTCTGCGATCTCTTTTGATGAGATGTAAAACAGTGTTTCTCCTCGATTGACAGCCGTACCTTCAGATAATTTTTTCGAGGAGAAGGAGACGATACCACTGACAGGGGCAACAACGGTTGCTTCATCGCCCTGTGCAGAAAGGATTTGTCCGCTGGCTGGGATGATTTCGTTGAAGGTGACAGGTTTGACATCATACACCGCAAAATCAGTTTCTGCTGCCTGCTCTTTGGTAAAGACGATCTCTCCTGCAGGATGTCCGGATTCAGCAGCATGTTCTCCTTCATGATTGTGCTCTCCTTCGTGTTCGTCGAGTTCATGAGCGTGGCCTTCATGCGCCATTTCCGATTCGTGAGATGAATGGTCGTGTGTGTGATGCTGGTGCTCGCCACAGCCGATAAACATTGCTGCGGTGAGTAATGTTACAGTGATTTTATACATAATCATAGCTTTGTGTAAGTACATACTGAATTTCCTGCCGATGAGTTTTCAAAAGAATACGGCAGTATGCACATCGTGGAAGATGTGGGTTAAGCTATGAATGCAGGAGGAGCACGTAATGCTGAGACCTCATAAACTTGCACCTCATTTGGAAGTGCAATGCCTGGTACATATTCCCATGGAGATTCGGGAATATCAAGGGTTATAGTTGAGGTCGTTATACAAATGAAGTAAAGATGTGCAAAGAGAAAACAGTCGGAAGTATGTTGGTCATGGGAGTGGCACAGGCAATACAGATGACTTTTGTCATTCGGGTGCTCTGACATTATAAATAGCTGACGCAGATCACAGGTAGCATCATTTTCCGGATGGCTGTGTTTGTCAGCTGTGTTGTGCCTGCATTCGATGCAGTTGTCTGCGACGCTAAAACGAATCGTTCCATCGCAATGGTGATGATGAGGCAATACCGATAGCACCAGCATCAAGATGCCGGTACACAGCAAAATGATTTTTGCGCTTCGTTGCCTCATTGCATTGTGATGTTAGATATTTGGGGCAAACCATTATGCCACTTTGGGCGTTTTGCCGACTTGACCCTTTTTCAACATGCTCCGATAGATCTTATCCATGATAATGGCAATAGCTCCACCTCCGGTTACGTTACCGGCAGTTCCGAAGCTATCCATGGCAATATACAGGGCAATCATCAAAGCTTGCAAATCGGCATTAAATCCGAGAATCGATGACAGCAAGCCGAGTGCCGCCATAATAGCTCCTCCAGGTACTCCCGGAGCTGCTACCATCGCAATACCAAGCATGAAAATGAATCCGGTATATAATTCAAATGTGATTGGATAGGTATCCGGTGTCATCCACATGATGGCCAATGCACAAGCGACAATCTTCAGAATACTGCCTGAAAGGTGGATGGTAGCACAAAGCGGAACAACAAAACCAGCCAAATCGGGATGAACACCCATTTTGATTGTCTGTTGAAGCGAAACCGGGATGGTTGCAGCAGACGATTGGGTGCCCAATGCTGTAGCATAGGCAGGCAGCATGGTTTTTAATAATTTGAGCGGATTGCGTTTAGCGATTAATCCGGCAATCAGGTACTGGATCAACAGCAGTGCAATATGCATGACAAAGATGATGATGATCACCTTCAGGAATAATTTCATAACTTGAGCGGCTTGTCCTTCTGCACCCATTTTCAGAAAGATGCCGAAAATGTAGAGGGGTAACAAGGGAACAATAACCTTCCCGATCAGCATATTGATAATGTCTCCAAATTCACTGAGGACATCTTTGAATGCGCGACCGGGCAAAGCAGCCAATCCTAATCCAAGGATAAATGAAAGTACCAGTGCCGATACTACGTCCATGAAAGGTGGCATGGCAATGGTGAAAAAAGGTTCGATAGTTGAGCTCGAAATCGATGCTAATGGATTGGTCGCTTCGACTGCGGTACCAGCTGCCGAAACGACGTGTGCCCCACCCCCTGGTAAAAGATAAGGGAATGTTGCCAGGCAGGTGAAATAGGAGAAAAATCCGGCAAACAGGGTTGAAACGTAAGCGACGAGAGCGGTGATTCCTAATAATTTACCAGCTCCTGATCCCAAATCGGCGATTCCCGGTGCCACTAATCCCACGATGATTAACGGGATGGCAAAGCTTAAGAAGTTACTGAAAATGGAGTTGAAAGTAACGAAGATTCTTACCATACTTTCCGGGAAGAACCATGAACAGCAAATACCGAGAACGATTGCAATGACAATTTGCAGCAATAAGCCGACCTTGAGACGTCGTTTCATTTGATGAAAATTAATTTTGCCGATAAATATAGGGATTTTTTCTCAAAGGAATGGTGTTTTATGATAAGTTTATCACCATTTGTTAAAAATGGTGAAATTTTATGGATATAAACGGGTCTAAAATATTTTTATCCGATCTTGTAAGAACGCGTTGTTATTTTGTTAAGATTGCCGTGCTGCACGTAATGTAATTAGTGTAATTTCCGGATAAGTCCCGATTCGCATGGGGTACATCACATATCCCATCCCATCATTGATATACAGATATTGGTTCCCCTCGGAATATAGTCCGCTCCATCGGGGATACATCCAACGTGCAGGTGACCAGACCTTTTTACCAAAGTGTAGTTTCATTTGCATAGCGTGTACATGACCGGACAGAGTCAGATCAGCTTTGCCAGTCTTGCGAATCTCATCCCAATTTTGCGGTGTGTGTGAGATTGTGATGTTAAAAGCACTGTCCGATACATTGTGGTAGGTCGCATCCAAATCACATCCACCCAATCCTGTTTCGCGGCCGTTATGAAAACCATCCCGTGGATAGTTGACCCCGGAGACCACTATCGAATCTTGTCCTCGATGGATAGCTATGGAGGTATTATTCAGTAACTGCCATCCCATTTGTTGTTGTTGTTGGATAAGCTGTACAACGCTGGCGGCAGGTGTGAAAGTGTCGTCGGATTGTGGCTTCATATAAAACCCCAAATCGTGATTGCCGAATACAGAATATACACCGTCGATACTTTGTAGTGAGGAAAGTGCTTTCATCTCTTTGGATGTCAATTCCCGGGCATTGGTATTGACCAAATCACCTCCATTGACAATCATGTCAGGATGTATGTCGTTAATGGTTTCAACCATTTGGGTGATCAACGTGTTTTTTGCTCCGTAGTTACCGATATGCAGATCGGTAAACATTGCGATTTGATAGCCATCAAAAGCTGCGGGAAGTTTGTCGAAAGTAAGGGTAACCTCTTTTACTTCAATATGGTTGCGACCACGTGACGCTCCATAAATCATTACTCCCAGACAATAAACTCCTAAAGCCAGGCCGAGTATGGAAAACCAGTACGTTTTGCGTTTGCGAATTTTAGAAATGGGATAATCAAGTGACGAAATGAGCAGATAGATCAGTTTGGGCACAATGGTCATCATGAAGATGGCAATGGTCCACAAAATGATTTGTACCTGTGTTTGAGAGGTTGCATTGGTTGCAGTGCGGTATCCGATCAGGGCACAGATGATCGCAATATCGATGATTAGAAACGAGATTAGATAGCTTCGGTGTACCCATGGTTTGGCGAATATGCTTTTCAGGCGGCGGTAAATTAGCAGATCTTGTAGAATGGAAATTACTGCCAATAGCCCGATAAAAAATTTCAACATGATTAATAAAATATGGATGTTGAGCAAAGATAGCGAAAATCCGTGAGTTGTAAATGGATCAAAATCTGGCTTATCGAATGCGCATCTAATTGGATGGAATAGACTGTCTGTTATCCAATTGATGAAGATAATGCAAAGTTTAATTCACTATTGGTCAGAGAGGTGCAATAACTAATCATATCTCTATATTCTAGGGAATGTGAAATTGCTCGTTAACATGATGGAGTCGCCATGAAAAGATATGACTTGGAGCTATTGATCTGTTTTAGGGAGAATGAGAATAGCATTAGCTACTTTGCGGGGAATACGAATAAACGCAATTCTATCCGAAGGTCGGTTGACGGTCTTACGTTGTTGCGACCATAAAGTCGAAGAGCCTCCTCCATCCAAATTCAGTGCATTTTGCATCCCGAGCATATGGCATGTCCAGGCCAATTCGACTCGGCTCATCCCATCGGCACCTTTTTGTCGGCCATCTATGACCAAAAATGTGAGCGTACTATCCGCATGCATGCCGATGATCGTACGTGGATGGCGTTTATCCTGAGTCTGAGGTGAACGGAAAAGTTGCCTCCCATTATATACTAACATGGGACCGGCACTTAAAACATTGGGATAAGATCGATGCCATAGGGAATCTTGTGAGGCGATTTGTGGTAAATCGTTGAGAAAATGCACGGTTCCTGAACTGTCCATGGCAATTGCTGTAGTACCCAATCCTCCCGTATAATCGATTATGGTATCATGGATCTTCAAAAAGTAGCAGGCGATGGCTTTCCGAGTTTTGGTAACGAAATAGCCTCCGTTTACGGCTGCGGTTGCATGAGAATGTATGCCCAGCCGTTTAACCTTTTGCCGTTTGGTGTTTTGAATGGGTTGGAGAGAGAAAAACTTTGGATCAACATCCATGCGATAGATTTGTTGATCAGAATCAAATAAACGTATTGAGGCTTTGCTGATTATCAGGCCTTGGTGTGATTCCAAAGTATCCCATGAGGCGCGTAATAGAGCTAACGAATCAATTCGTGTTTGAGCTTGGATAGGCGTGCATAAAGCGAACCCAATCAGGAAACAGCCAATGCCCCAAATCGTAAAAGATCGTCGTCTCAAAATCATTTTATAGGGTAAGATGTTCGGTATAGTATGGAGAGTCTGTTTGAATAAATAATTGCTTGAAGCTAAGTAAGTGCCATCTTTAAAAAAACATTGTGCATAGACACAACGAGTCTCTAGAAGCATTTACATAACTCAAAACGTTATTCAATATAGTGAATTGAAATTAAATCGTCGTATCTGTTTTGTCCTTGACACAACGATTCCATCCTTTCACCAAAATGAAATACAGACAGGAGGACGCAAACATCTCCCTATCCATAAAACTCAATCAGACGCTTATTTGTTGTATAATTTTTCTAAATTTTCTTGTACGCGTTCATCAAATAGATAATCGTCATACTCCATGTATTTGTCGATCATACCATTGGGGGTAATTTCGATGATACGGTTGGCTACTGTATTGATGAATTCGTGGTCGTGTGAGGTCATCAGTACAATCCCTTTGAATGAGATCAGTGCATTGTTGAATGCCTGAATCGATTCCAAATCAAGGTGATTGGTCGGTGAGTCGAGTAACAGGGTGTTGGCCTGTTTGATCATCATGCGGGCAATCATGCAGCGCATTTTCTCTCCTCCCGAAAGTACGTTGACCTTTTTGTAGATCTCTTCGCCACTGAAGAGCATTTTTCCCAAATAACCTCGCAGATAGAGCTCGCTGGTGTCGTCCGAGAATTGTGCTAACCAATCGATGATGGTCAGCTCATTGTTAAAGAAATCGGCATTGTTCAGAGGCAGGTATGCTCGGTTGATCGTCACACCCCACTCTACCATGCCGGTGTCGGGTTGATCGTTGCCGGCAATAATTTCAAACAGTGCGGTAACTGCACGCGGCTCACGGGACAAAAAGGCCACTTTGTCTCCTTTTTCAATGGTAAACGAAACTTTGTCAAACAATTTTTCGCCATTAATCGTTTTGCTAAGCCCATCTACAGCCAAAATTTTAGTTCCGGTTTCACGTTCTGGTTGGAAGATGATACCCGGATATTTGCGCATCGAAGGTTTGATCTCTTCGATGTTGAGTTTTTCGAGCATCTTTTTGCGACTTGTGGTTTGTTTGGACTTCGCTACGTTGGCACTGAAACGTTGGATAAATTCCATCAACTCTTTGCGCTTCTCTTCCGCTTTTTTGTTCTGGTTGGCCTGTTGACGGGCCGCTAATTGACTGGATTCATACCAGAAGCTGTAATTACCTGAAAAAAGATTGATGTCGCTGTAATCGATGTCAATGATGTGGGTGCTGATCGCATCCAGGAAGTGACGGTCATGCGAAACGACCAATACGGTATTTTCATAGTTGGCCAGATAGTTTTCAAGCCACATGATTGTATTGACATCGAGGTCATTGGTCGGCTCGTCGAGAAGCAGATTGTCGGGTTTGCCAAAAAGAGCTTGTGCTAACAGGACGCGCACCTTCTCTTTGGCATTCAGGTTCCCCATCAGTTCGTAGTGCAATGACTCTTTGATTCCCAAGCCGCTCAACAGATTGGCTGCATCACTTTCGGCATTCCAACCATCCATTTCAGCGAATTTTTCTTCAAGCTCTCCGGCACGGATACCATCTTCGTCAGTAAAATCGGCTTTGGCATAAAGGGCATTTTTTTCATTCATGATATTCCACAGCGGTTGGTGCCCCATGAGTACGGTATCCAATACCGTGTGTTGATCAAACTCGAAGTGATCCTGTTTCAATACAGACAAACGTTCGTTGGGCCCAAAACTGACAGAACCGCGTGTGGGGGTCACATCACCGCTTAATACCTTTAAAAAGGTGGATTTCCCTGCCCCATTGGCACCGATTACACCGTAACAGTTGCCGGGAGTGAATTTCAGGTTTACCCCTTTGAATAATACTCGTTTGCCATATTGTACTTCGAGATTGGATACTGTGATCATGATTTAGTGTTTTCTATGAATGTGGTTTTGACAGATGGTCGTTCGGAATCCGATAACCGTATTGACTTACGGGGTGCAAAAATACAATAAGATGTGTAAAGATTACTGTAAATGGCTTAAATATGCGTGTTTATTATTGCGTACACATCGTGGAGATCGTCAAGAGGTAAAGAAAAAGTTCCATGACAATACCCCAATCATGGAACTTTTATTGTTTGAAAAGACAATTAGGATTTAAAAGAAGTTGCTCAACTTTCGCATGCTGATCCGTATCTTTCAGATTAAAGAGGATTCACCTAATCAATTTAATGAAAGAATTGAAGGTGCTGCATTCCAAAATCTCGATGCTTTTATTGGTTGTCATCGTCGCCTCGTTGCTCGTCCGTTTCGGTCAATTCGTCGAGTGTAATATGTAATGGAGCGACAAAAGCTTGCTTGCGATACTGACACTCTTCCATTTTACAATGTTCACAGTGTCTCTCTTCACAAGAATCTGAGTGTACAGAGAGCGTGACACGATCGGAAAAATCCCGTTCGATGGCTGATTTCAGAGCCAGGCAGGCATCATGCCCCTGGCCGATTGTATAGTAGCATGGCAGAGTGAGGTCGCAATCGATGTAAAAGCTGCTACCGTATTTGATCATTTTTAAGTTATGGATGTCGATCCAGTCTGGACGTTGATTTTGGGTGATGGTTAGTACCATTTTATTGAGAAACTCTTTGTCTGCTTCGTCCAACAAGTCAGCGATCGTCCGACGCAAAATGGAAATACCGGTGACGATGATGATTGAACCGAAGATCAAAGCCAATGCGCTGTCGATCCACCCAATCCGTGTGTAATAGAGAAGTAACAATCCGACCACCAAACCGATGGTTGAATAGGTGTCCGATTGAAGATGTTTGCCGCCTGCGATCAGTGCGATAGAGTTGTACCGTTTCCCCATGTGGATACTGTATGCCCCCATCAGATAGTTCAGTACTCCTGCCGATGCAACGACGATAATACCGATATCAAGTTGTCCGATTTCAGAGGGGTTGAAGAGTCGTCGGATGCCTTCAAAAATGATAATTCCTCCGGCGACCATGATTAGTAACCCTTCGATTGAAGCCGAGATCAATTCCACTTTACCATGTCCGAATGGGTGTTCCGCATCTTTAGGTTTGGCAGCCCAATAGAGACTGTATAGGCTAATAAATCCCGCAATTACATTGACAATACTTTCCATGGCATCGGTCAGGATTCCGACCGAATTGGTCACCCAAAAAGCGATGAATTTACCGAGCATGATTGCGGCAGATCCACATACAATCCAACGTTGTACTTTCTGTTTGATGGCGTCTTCGCTATTCATGATCTATATAAAATAAGGAATAATTACATCCAACGTAACGTGGCTTTGCAGGCTGCAACGCCGGTATCTGCCAATTTGATTTCGAATTTATCGAAATTATCATCATTCTCCATGACGATTTGGACCAGTTGTCCATAACGAGTCTCGTGTAGGAAATTGATGTCTAACCGGCATAAACGTTGGTCTGTGAATTTTTTTAGAGGCAGCATATCGACCATCCATTGCACATATTTCATGCTGTTGGTGTGTTGGTTGAAATCGATGTCACTGTATCGAATCAGATGTGATTCCGTAACCGTGCCGTTAATTTTGGTGATTTTGGCAGGTCGCTCGATAGGCGGATCTTGTGGAATGATGGCAGCTTGATATTGACCGATATTGCGAAGGTCGAGCGGCAGACGAGTCTTGAAATCGATCATCGACCAATTGGTACAAGCTTTGCCGATTATCGAGCCCTGCATGTCATAAAGAATAAAGTTACGGGTTGACATCAAGCGGTTGACATCACTGACCCAGGTTTCGATTTGGTATGTTTCGTATTCGTCCGGGTACCGTTTCATCTCAATGGCCATACGTGAAAGTACCCAGGTGGTGTTATTACTTTGCATCCAACGCAACCCAAATCCTAAACGGTCTGCGTCTTCACCCGCAGCATGCAAAATATGGTCGCCGAGTGTAATGATTGATGCACGTTGAGTCAGATCAACCTCACCTGGTTGAATCCGGTAATCGTATTTACCACATTCCATAGCTCAAATCGAATTTAAAATGCTTACGATGAAAAATGCTCTGACCGGAATGAAATGGACCGGTCAGAGCGTTTTGGGTGTTTGAAAAATCACCTACAACTGCGTACAGTTATAGTGCAATTCAAGTGCCTATTTGTATTCGTCCCATGCTTTGATGGCAATGTCTGTCATCTTCATGGAACAGAAAGCGTGAATGAATGCCGCTGCAAGACGGGCATTGGTGATCAGTGGAATATTGTGATCTACGGCAGCACGACGAATCTTGTAGCCGTTGGTGTGTTCGCGGGTAGTGTGATCACGAGGAATATTTACCACCAGATCAAACTTCTTGTCGGCAATCAGATGCAATACGTTGTCCTCCTTGTTTTCATCCGGACGACTTACTGCAATGGCTTTGACTCCATTCTCCATCAGGAATTGTGCAGTTCCTGAAGTGGCGTAAATTGTATAACCTTTCTTATCCAACTCGCCGCAAGCTTCGAGCATATCGACTTTTGATTTAGCCGATCCCGAAGAAATCATGACATTCTTCTGTGGAAGCTTGTATCCTACTGCAATCATAGAGTTGAGCAAAGCTTCGTTGAAGTCATCACCCAAACAGCCAACCTCACCGGTCGATGCCATATCGACGCCGAGAATCGGATCAGCATTCAGCAGACGTGCAAACGAGAACTGTGCAGCTTTGACACCGATGTAATCCACGTCGAATTTGTCGGGTCTGTTATATGGGGCATCAAGCATGATTTTGGTCGCAGTTTCAATAAAGTTGCGTTTGAGAATTTTGGATACAAATGGGAAACTGCGGGATGCACGCAAGTTGCATTCGATTACTTTGATCTCATTGTTTTTAGCTAAGAATTGAATGTTAAATGGTCCGCTGATATTCAACTCTTTGGCAATCTTTGCACTGATCTTTTTGATGCGGCGACCGGTCTCGAAATAGATTTTCTGGGCCGGGAATACCAATGTTGCATCACCAGAGTGTACACCGGCAAACTCTACGTGCTCAGAGATTGCATAGTCGATAATGTCTCCTGCATGAGCCACTGCATCGAATTCGATCTCTTTGGCATTTTCGAGGAATCGTGAAACCACCACTGGGAACTCTTTGGATACTTTGGCGGCGATGCCCAAGAAGTGTTCCATCTCCTCTTTAGTATGGCAGACACGCATAGCAGCACCTGACAATACGTATGATGGACGAATCAATACAGGGAAGCCGACACGATCCACAAATTCGTTTACATCCTCCATTGAGGAAAGCTCTTTCCATTCCGGTTGATCGATGCCCAGGTTGTCAAGCATCGAAGAGAATTTATGGCGGTTTTCAGCGCGGTCAATCGAAACAGCAGGCGTACCCAAAATAGGTACATTTTGGCGTTGCAGCTTCATCGCGAGGTTATTCGGAATCTGACCTCCCACAGAAATCATTACGCCGTTCGGTTGTTCCAAATCGATGACATCAAGCACGCGCTCTTCAGAGAGTTCGTCAAAATAGAGTCGGTCGCACATGTCATAATCGGTAGAAACCGTTTCAGGGTTGTAGTTGATCATGATAGAGGTATAACCCAATTTGCGTGCTGTTTGTACAGCATTTACCGAGCACCAGTCAAACTCAACAGAACTACCAATGCGGTATGCTCCAGAACCTAAAACAATGACCGATTTGCGATTGTGGTAGTAAGCAATATCATGCTCTGAACCGTCGTATGTCATGTAGAGGTAGTTGGTCAATTCCGGATGTTCTGAAGCTACCGTGTTGATTCGTTTTACGGAAGGCAATACTCCCAAACGTTTACGGTAATTGCGGACTTCGATCACCTTCTTTTCCATGCTGCCGGTCGGATTCTCTACCAGGCGGGCAATCTGGAAGTCAGAGAAACCGAGACGTTTAGCTTCACGCAACACATCGGCAGGAAGCTCATTGATCTGGTTGTATTGTTTAATTACCTGTGAGTAACGGTAAATGTTTTCCAGTTTCTCAAGGAACCAGGTGCTGATTTTAGTCAGATCGTGAATCTTCTCAACGGTATAACCTTTTTCAAACGCTGCAGCAATGGCGAACATGCGCATATCGGTTGGATTGGCCAATTCGTCATCCAGATCTTCGAATTTCAGATCGTTGTTGCATACAAAACCGTGCATGCCCTGTCCGATCATACGCAGACCCTTCTGGATAATCTCTTCGAAGCTCTTACCGATGGCCATGATTTCACCGACAGATTTCATGCTCGATCCGATACGGCGTGAAACACCGGCAAATTTGCTCAAATCCCAACGGGGAATCTTGCAGATCATATAGTCGAGTTCTGGAGCGACATAGGCAGAGTTGGGCGTTCCCATCTCGCCGATTTCGTCCAACGTATATCCCAAGGCCAGTTTGGCGGCTACGAAAGCCAGCGGATAGCCGGTTGCTTTTGATGCCAAAGCTGAAGAGCGGCTTAAACGTGCATTTACTTCGATAACGCGGTAGTCATCGGTTTCAGAATTGAACGCGTATTGGATATTACACTCTCCGACAATACCGAGGTGGCGGATTGTCTTTTTCGACATCTCCTGCAAGAAGGTCAACTCTTCCTGATCGAGTGAGCAGGTAGGTGCTACGACGATACTTTCACCGGTGTGAATGCCCAGTGGATCAACGTTCTCCATGCTGGCTACCGTGAAACAATGGTCGTTTTTATCTCGGATTACCTCAAACTCGATCTCTTTCCATCCTTTGAGCGACTCCTCGACCAAAATCTGTGGAGCGTATGAGAAGGAGTTTTCGGCCAGTGTGCGCAACTCATCCATGTTGTTGCAGAAGCCGCTTCCCATACCTCCCAGTACGTATGCCGAGCGGATGATGATTGGGAATCCAATCTCTTCAGCCGCCTTAACAGCATCCTCCATGGTATTGACAGCGATACTGCGTGGAGTCTTGATATTGATTTCGTTCAGTTTTTTTACGAAAAGATCGCGGTCTTCGGTATTCATAATTGCTTCAACCGAAGTTCCCAACACTTGTACTCCATATTTTTCCAGTACACCGTTACGGTACAATTCGGTACCGCAGTTCAGTCCGGTTTGTCCACCGAACGCGAGCAGAATACCATCTGGACGCTCTTTTTTAATTACCTCTTCGATGAAGTAGGCGTTCAATGGCAAGAAATAAACTCGGTCAGCAATGCCTTCAGAGGTCTGAATGGTTGCTACATTCGGATTGATCAGGACGGTAGCAATACCCTCCTCTTTCATCGCTTTAAGTGCTTGAGATCCGGAATAGTCGAATTCTCCGGCCTGGCCGATTTTGAGTGCGCCCGAACCCAGGACGAGTACTTTTGAGAGTTGTGTCTTCACGATCAGGATATTTTTCGATTTGTTAAGAAAATTCCATCTGTTGAATCGACAATAGCATATTGTCGATTCCAATTCCAACAAAAGTAAGAAATATATTTCAAATTTAAGGCGTGTATTGTCTGTTGTGCAGAAAGATGTTGATTTTAATATGGTTGACTTTTATAATAAATGTATGTATATTAGGCCTATGACAATGTTTTGCTGATTTACGCCATATCGCTATGAATAAGAAAGTGGTGATATTTATTTTAATCTTGGTTTTAGTGTTTACAGTTGTGTGGGCACAAAATGTGCGGCGGTGCGCTACACGGTCATGTCCCCAGACTAAGAGCGAGTGTCGTGCGAATTGTGCGGAGCAGCCTTACTCTTCTGATGTAAATTGTTGGAAACAACCCTGTTCTTCTGCAAAGTGTACGGCAGTATGTAAGGGAAACAAGTCAAGAAGCAAAAGTGATACGGCAAATTGCTTTCAACAACAATGCAATAGGCAATGTCGTCCTTGCCCTAAGAGTCCTGCAAAATAGTAAGGATAGAAATTATAAATAAAGCAGAATGTCGTTAAAACATTCTGCTTTATTTATACTATTACCGCCCAGTCGGAATTGTGCAGAGATGTGATAGATCAAATCTTCCTGTGTGGGAAATGCTTTGAATTACAGGAGGTAAATGGATTAAGCTGACTACTGTAGAGAGATTAGCTCTTCTTTGCAAACCGTCAGCTTTTCTACCCCGTCAGCCGTTACGGCATAAGTGTTTTCAATGCCAAGAGCCCCTGTTCCCGGTATGACAAATTTGGGTTCGAGAGCAAACACCATACCCTCCGCCAAAATATCGCGAGAACGAGGTGCCAGTACCGGGGCCTCATTGATCTCGATGCCGACACCGTGTCCGATAAAACCAGCTTTTTGACGGTGTCCCATGAAATAGTCAGAGAGTCTGGCATCATTAGCCATTTCAGCTGCTAACTCATATAAATCTTTAGCGGCAACGCCAGGACGGGATTTTGCGGCAATGGCTTGATGAATGGCGATGGATGTTTCGTGTGCTTTCAGAGCCAATTCTTGTACCGAACCGATCGCATAGGTACGTGTCATATCCGTCATGTAACCGGTAAAGTTTCCCCCCATATCGACCATAAGACTCATTCCTTCAGTGAGGACAGTGCCGTTGCAGCCAACTGGAAGTGAAACGTCGAGGCCGGCTCCTCCCATGGCAAAATCGTAAGGTGACGGAGTGTCTGCATTGTCTCCCGCTAAAACCGATCCCATGAAAATCTCCATACTTTGTCCGAAGATGCGGAAAATACCTAATGAGCCCAGTTTGCGGCATTCGTGTTCCAATTCGATCGAAAATTCCACATCGGTCATTCCTTTGCGGTAAAGCGATGGAATCGTCTCGTAGGCTTTGGCGTGAAGTTCTCCGGATCGACGTATCAGATCAATTTCGTATGGAGTTTTAATGCTGCGGCAACGACGTAGTAAGGCAGTTCCATTTAAAACCTCTTTCGGTGTAAAGATGGTTTCGTAACGTTTATAGTCGGAATAACTGATAGAATCCGATTCAAGCAGTAATTTATCGGGAAATGCTATACCGTTCTTTTGTAAGTATTCTCCGATCTCCTCCGGTTTCCGAATGTAAACTACTTGTGTGCCGTTTAGCCCCAGTGGCCGACGCACAAAAAAGATCGGCTCTCCTTTTACCGGAATATAGCAATATCCTCGAAAAATACGTCCCGATACATAATATAGATTGACATTATCGCAGATTAGCAGTCCGTCTGCATGGACGTCGCTCATGTTTTGCTGGATTTTATCCCAGCGCAGTTTGAGCTCCTTGGCAAGGGCCGGTGATGAAATCATAAGGGCTTGTATGGTTGTTATTGTTTTGGTTTTCTGTCAAAAAATGGGCTTTTTGAGCTGATGCTTAATGGCAGGGCAAAGATCGTGCTGCAGGTGGGTAAAAGATTCATTTCTCGGGCTGCGTAACCCGCGGAAAACATGATGCGATTATCAATGTGCAGTGCAGAGGCTGCAGCAGCCATTGCTCCGAGTGCGATACCCAAATCCACAGAGTTTAGAGCACAAGGGACTCCTTCATTTTCGGTCTTTTTAGCACAGCTTGGATAACCACAGTATTCACAGTTTAGTCCTATGGTGGTTGGATGCGAGCCGACCAATATGACGGCACCTGACTGTTCGATATTATCCGCGTCACGTAAAAAGAACTGCATGCCTGTTTTATCGGCTGCCAGACGCATCCCTGCAGCCAATTCACAGATGGACTCCCCTGTCAATGTGATGATTTCAATATGGTCCATCCCTTTGCTTTGGGGTGCGGTTCGACCCGCCGTCATGATTTGCCGGGCTGCTTCCACGATATAATCGTGGCGACTTTCCCTTTCATCGATAATCATAGGTTTAATAGTTAAGTTATTGTTCAATTAATCGATGTAATTGTGTTTCGGTCAGACGGAAAACGGTCCAATCATCCAGTGGAATGGCGCCAAGAGATTTGTAAAATGCAATGGAAGGAGCATTCCAATCAAGTACCAACCAATCCATTCGGCGGCATTTTCTTTCAACGGCAATTTGTACGAGATGTAGTAGCAGTGCTTTGCCATAACCTTTGCCCCGATGTTCTTGTTCAATGAACAGCTCTTCGAGGTATAATCCTCGTTGCCCTTTGAATGTCGAGAAATTATGGAAAAACAGGGCAAAACCGACAGTTTGACCATTTTCCTCTCCAATGACAACTTCTGCCTGATGTTCCACGAACAGAGCCTGATGTAAGGCTTCTACTGAAGTATCCATTTCGGATTCCAGCTTTTCGTATATGGCCATTTTGCGGATAAAGTCATAAATGATCTCTGTATCTTGTGGGGTTGCGTTACGAATGGTAAACTTATTCATGTCCAGTGTGTTTTGAGAAGAGTTTTTTGAAGTATGGTATGGATGCTCCGTTTTCAGCCACATATACACCACCGAGAATCAAAAAAGCACCAGTTAAAGCCATAGAGGTAATTTGTTCTTTCAGGATCAGTGCTGAGGAGATCAGGGTTACTAACGGAACAATATAGATGTAATTGCTTGTGGTAATGGTTCCCAGTTGTTTTACGGCCCGATTCCAGATGACATAACAAAACAGAGAAGCCACTAACCCCAAAAATAGCAAATTGCCTAAAACGATAGGTCGTGTTAATAATGTAATGTCCGTAGTCAGAGGCTGGAACAGGAAAACAGGTGTTAATGTTAAAACACCGTAAAAGAAAAGTTTACGAGTAATATAGAGCGTGTCGTATTTGCCGTCTAATTTTTTGAGTATGATATTATAAAGTGCCCATGTTAAAGCAGCAGTTAAACTAAGCAGATCACCCCAGGGGTGAATTTGTAGAATAAAGCTGCCATTGTAAACGACGCAGGCCACGCCGATTAGTGCTACGATAGAACCGATAATTAGGTTATGGCGCAATCGTCCGGTTTTCAGTAACAGACGCGAAAATATGACTGTCAGGATTGGGGCTGTCCCCACTAGCAAGGCTACGTTTGAAGCTAAAGTGAGTTTTAAAGCACTGTTTTCTGTTAAGAAATAGAGTGAACCGCCACAAATACCGGCTCCGATAAACAGCAATTCGTCTTTGAAGTTTTTAGGCCAATGGAAATGTGGTGAAAACAACCACATGATGATATAGGCTTGCAAAAAACGGTAGAACATGATATCGGCTGGCGTTAACCCCTCTCCTAAAAGTGTTTTTGTTGAGACGAATGTGGTACCCCACAGCACAACTGCTGCAAGAGCCATGAAATGATATGTACTGTTACTGTTTTTCACGACACAAAAATATTTAAAATTTGTGACAATAAAGTTTTTGTTTGTGTGTATTCATTCCCTTCTTCGTAGATGTCAATATGGGTAGGGTTGAAAGTTCGTGTGAGGCTTGATCATCTTAGCAGTTTTCGGTTACCTTTGCACTGTTTGTGAAAATTATGGGAAATTTTCGAGGTATATTCTATGCGTTGATTTCGTCCGCGACTTTCGGGTTGGTGCCTTTTTTTCAATAGCACTGCTCGATAGCGGTATGTCAGCAGCCACGGTGCTCTTCTATCGTATGGGAGTCGGTGCATTATTGATCGGAGCGGTTGCTTTGGTGCAAAAGAAAAGTTTTGCAGTCTCTTTGATAGAGCTGTTGAAAATCCTGGTTTTGGGTGTGCTTTATGCGGGTACATCGTTAGCACTCATCATCTCGTATAGTTATATCCCGACAGGTATTGCAACAACGATCCATTTTTTGTATCCGATTTTTGTTGCACTGATCATGGTGACTCTGTTTAAAGAGAAGTGCTCGTTTGGATTAATTGCTGCAGCCGTGGTCTCGCTGATCGGTGTTGCACTTTTAAGTTGGAGTAGTAGTGCAAGTGTTAATGTAAAAGGAATTGTAATCGTGATGATTACGGTATTAACATATGGCTCTTATATTGTCGGTGTCAATAAATCAGGTGTAGGTCGTATAGATGCTTTACCACTGACGTTTTATGTATTAGTTGCTGCTACTGTGGTGAGTGGTCTTGTTGCTGGGTTTACTTCGGGCATTGGCTCGATTAATAGCGGATATCAAATTGTTAATGTTCTATTAATAGCTTTAATACCGACAGTTATCTCAAATTTAACTTTAATTCTTGCGGTAAAAAATGTCGGGTCTACCATCACCGCTATTTTAGGTTCATTGGAACCTCTTACGGCTGTCCTTGTCGGTGTCTTTTGGTTTGACGAACCGTTCAATTTGCAGTATGCGATCGGTTTATTATTGATTTTGGTCTCCGTTTCTTTGGTGGTATGGTTTAACAATCGTCGTAAAATTGATCGTTAAAAAACAGATATCGGTCGTCTGTTTTAACCATTCTGTACGATTAGATTGTGCACAAGGGAAAATACGCATACATTTATATTGTCAAATTTATTCAATCTGATGTTATGCTTATATCTCCTGTAGCACGTAAGAATATTATCCTGTTTTTTGTTCATCTGATTGCATGGGCTCTGCTGTTTGTCTCTCCATTGATTTTCATGCAGGGTGAAAGCGGTACGATTATATGGAAACGCTATTTTGAATATTGCGTTTCATCGCTCTCGTTTGTGGTGGTCTTTTATCTCAATTATTATGTATTGATTGATAGACTATTGTTTCGGCAGCGTTTGACCGCATTTATTTTGACAAATGTCGTTTTGATTCTGGCATTAGCATATGGTACGCATTTGTGGCATATGTTTCACCGCGTTTATATGATGGGAACTCCACCTCCTCCAATGCCTCGTTTCCGTCGACAATTCTCTATTGTGTTTGTGTTACATGATGCGGGTATTTTGTTGTTAATTACCGGGCTGAGTGTAGCGATTAAGATGACAGGCCGCTGGTATCGAGTGGAACGTGAAAAACAAGAGGTGGAAAAAGAGCGCACCAAAGCGGAATTGCAAAATTTGAAAAGCCAGCTTAACCCCCATTTTTTATTCAATACTTTGAATAATATCTATGCGTTGGTGGCGATCAACCCGCAGCAGGCTCAGTATGCTTTACATTCTCTGGGTCAACTCTTGCGGTATGTGCTTTATGAAAATAATCGGGAGTTGATGCCTTTATCCAAGGAGTTGACATTTATACGCAGTTACGTTGAGCTGATGAGTTTGCGTCTTTCAAAAGATGTACAGTTGGAAGTCGATTTGCCGGATGACGACAAGGGGGTGGTAGTGGCACCTCTGTTGTTTATTACTTTAATCGAGAATGCATTCAAACATGGTGTGAGTCCTGAGGGGCACTCTTTTATTCATATTTCCATTAAATTGACCAGTTCTGATACATTGATCTGTACGGTTGAAAACAGTTATTTCCCTAAAAATGGACAAGATAGAAGTGGATCGGGAATCGGCATTGAAAATTTGCGTCGTCGATTGAATTTGCTCTATATGGATCGTCATATTCTACGGTTGGATCGAATTGGCGATCGCTTTGTGGCGCAGTTAATATTAACGTTAAAGCCCTCTTTGCTGGATCGTTGATTGGCGGTCTGAACGAAAATGATTATTTTGCACAAATGAAAACGGTTGAGATATGTCTGCATTGCGTTGTATTGTTGTTGATGATGAACCTTTAGCTTGTGATCTGATTGCAGGATATGTACGTCAAACCCCTTTTTTAGAGTTGGTAAGATGTTACACCAATGCACTCAGTGTGATCGATGCGTTGCATTCGGATGCAAATATTGATTTGCTGTTCCTCGATATACAAATGCCACAACTCAGTGGTATGGAGTTGTCTCGATTGTTGCCTGAAAGAGTGCGGGTAATTTTTATTACGGCATTTGAACAGTATGCTTTGGAGGGGTTTCGGGTGGATGCGATCGACTATTTGTTGAAGCCGGTCAGCTATGCAGATTTCTTAAAAGCAGCACAAAAGGCCCAGCATTGGTTTGCCAACGACCATGTACTGGAGTCCGCTCCTGTTGCCGCGATGGAACAGAAGGAGAATCGCAGCATTTTTGTTAAAACCGATTACAAAATTGTACAAATCCAGCTCGATTCGATTTTATATCTTGAAGGGGTGAAGGATTATGTACGCATTCATACCGATGACGGGGCGATCATGACATTGATGAGTATGAAAGCTATGGAGGATGCTCTGCCGGCAACCCGTTTTATTCGCGTACACCGATCTTTTATTGTCAATCTGGATCGAGTGACTACCATTGAGCGCAATCGCATTGTGTTTGGGAAAGTTTATATTCCGATCACAGATTCATACAAAGACCATTTTACGGAGGTGATCTCTAAGCGATTGTTGTAAAAGTAACTCTGGCTTTGCCCCTCCCCCAATCTTACACGCTATATTGTTTTGTAGGGAACTTTTGACAATCAAATTGCTGCAGCAAATTCTCGCTATATTTGATTGAAAAGTGCAGGATAACACTACTGTTGGGTTGATTGTCGTGACGCTAAAATAGCCTCCATATGTTCTAAAGCCCAATCGACCAAATTTGAAATAAGAGGAATAAGGCTTTGCCCCATATCGGTCAAGGTGTACTCCACACGGGGTGGAATCTCTGCATATACTTTTCGGGATATCAAACCATCATTTTCTAATCGTCTCAAGGTTACTGTTAACATGCGCTGAGAGATATCGTCTAATGAACGTTGAATATCATTGAAACGCATCGTACCATTGCTATGCAGTGTAATTAAGACTAACATGGGCCACTTCTCCCCGATTCGTGCCAAGATGTCCCGGACTGGACAATTTCCTTCATGGTGAAAATTTTTCATTTTTTTTGTTGATTTTATACCGCTGGTATTCAGCAAAAGTTACATCGATGTAACTATCTGATTTTTATGTGCCTTCTTGTACGTCAGTTTGTGATTCCTTATGTTTGCATTACAAAAGTAAGAAACTTACAAATAATAACTATAATTGAACATAAAGGAATTGAGTTATGGCAAAACAAGTTGCAGTTTTGGCTGTAAATCCGGTGAATGGATTCGGCCTGTTTCAGTATCTTGAAATATTTTATGAGAATGGAATTGATTACAAAGTGTATGCAGTAGCTCCGACCTGTGAGATCAAAACGAATTCAGGTATTACGTTGTTGGCAGATGATGTTGTAGCTAATTTACGTGGGAAAGAGGATGATTTCGATGCATTGGTGTTTGCTTGTGGTGATGCCATTCCGGTTTTCAGAGCACATGAATCAGAACCCCATAATGTTGACATGATGGAGGTGATTCGTGCATTTGGTGCAAAGGGCAAGATTATGGTGGGACATTGTGCGGCAGCCATGATGTTTGATTTTGCAGGGGTAACGGCAGGACATCGCTTGGCGTTGCATCCTATGGCCCAACCTGCTGTTCGACTGGGTGTCGCTACTAATGAGCAGTCTGTAGTTGATGGGAATTTCTATACAGCCCAAACCGAACATACGATTTGGACTATGATGCCCTCTTTAGTTGCGGCATTAAAAGCATAGGAAATGTGATTATAAATAAAGGTTTGTATTAGAGTTTGTTATGGTAAAAATAAAGAGAGAGGGATTACCCTCTCTCTTTATTTTATAGTTTATCTTCCAGGATAACCTGTGTAGTTTATGTTATTTATCCTTGAAGTTGGTATGTATTCCTCAGTTAATTAATAAATGTTGCTGTGTTTTTTGCAGAGTTCGATGAACTTTTCCACACGCTCGGGTGTGACGTCTGCCTGAATAATATGGGCAGGAGCTACCATATATCCACCGCCCTTGCCGAGGATTTCAATACGTTCTTTAATGTCGGCTTCCAGCTCTTCGTCGGTGCCGTTCGGCATCAGATACTGCTGGTCGATAGCTCCCCAGAATGCGAATTGATCACCGAAGTTGTCTTTAACCTCTTGTGGAGAGTGTTTGGGAACACCTGGCTGAACAGGGTTGAAAACATCGAAGCCGCACTCTTTGATCATCGGCATCAAAGAACCTACTGCTCCATCGCTGTGCAGAATCATGACCAGATCCGGTTTCTTGGCTTTCAGGGTGTCGATCATCTTTTTGTAATATGGCATCAGCAGTTTGCGGAACATTTCGGGGGCAAACAAGGTATTGGTTTGTGAACCGAAATCGTCTCCGACCCAGATTGCATCAACTCCACGATCGATCAATCGTAATGCGATTTGCGTCTGGAATTCACCGCAGGCTGCAAACAGAGGTTCGAGATATTCATCCTCCATGAACATGCTCATCAGGATCTTTTCAAATCCCGCCAGCTGGTGTGCCAGTGAGAACAAGGTCACTTCAATATCGCCGATGATGAAATAGTCATCTTTGTATTTTTTGATCAGAGCTTCAGCATCCCGATAACGTCCCGGAGCGTCTGGATCGGGGAACTGGTAGTTTTTGATATCTTCTGCTGTCTGCGCATTAGCCAATGGATATTCGACAACTTCAACATAAAGTGAACCTTGCTGCATGCGCATTTTGTATTCGTTGAGCCAGGTTCCGTCTTCACGTTTCTCAATTTTGAAATCGTCTGAAACGGAAGCACCTACAATGACGGCATCACTACCCATAGCGGTACGGATCTCATTACCGCTGATTCGGTAGGTGACATCTTCATACAGGTTGTCAGTGACATGTACGGGAATGTTGAGTTTCTTGCCGAAATACTCCAAATGTTGGCGGCATAGGTCGAATTGAACAGGCACTCGATCTGGCAGACCCTCCATGCGGCGGAAAGCCTTCAATACTCGCTCTCTGCTATTCATAGTAGCTTTATTAGGTTTTTGCTGGTTAATTGATTGTAAATCTTTGTTTTGGATTTATATGTCCTTAACATCTAAACAAAGATACGAAAAAAAAACTTAGTACACAGAGTCTCTAATCCGTGTAAAAGCTATAAAAACAGATAGATTTTTGATTTTAGCTTGTGAAGCAGAGGATGAGGCTGCTGATGTGCTGGGTGCCACATTGCTTGAGATCGGAATCGTAAAGCTAAATGAGCAATGTGTTTTTAGGAAGAACAAAACAATCTGCTGCAGAATTCCGTAAGATTACTACCGAATTGGATGTTGTTCGCTACTGAGTGTCTCAGTTGTAATAAGGCAGATTTATTTTGAGGAATGTGTTGAATTTTTTTGTGACTTTAAGTCGGCACGGGGACAGTTGGGTGTGTTGTTGAAAGTTTTGGCACCTTGACAGGCAGCACGGACAGCACACCCTTTGCATTTATCGACAGCATTAGTTTTCAGCCGTCGGTATAGCATATTGCCAGCCCATATAACACAAGCCGCAACAATAATATATGCAATAATGTCCTGCATGGGTATTTAGTTTGGTTTGTTTGCGGATTCTGACACAGTGTTGTTTTTGTTGTTAATTGTCGGTATAGAGATGCAAAATGAATAATGGTTTATTGTCGGTTTTGAGAGCCTCATAAGTTCATTTGACATCCTTCCATTTCGACGGTGCGTTTGTCTCCTCTATCCTATTCGGAGGGAGCTGGCAGTCAATTATTATTTTCTACGATAAATGTTTGTGGGGTTATAGTAATAAACTTCCCAGTTGGTAGAAAATGAAAGACAGAATCCATGCCAATCCTGTTGTATAGAATAGAGTAAAGAAGGCCCAACGGCGTCCAGCCTCTTTGTATATTGCCGTAATGGCTGCAATACATGGAAAATACAAGAGAATAAAGACCATCATCGTATAGGCTTTCAACGGAGTAAATACTTTCTCTCCTATATGTGGACCTTGGGTATAAACCTGGCTTTGTAATTTTTCACTCAATGTAGTTTCATTCTCCCCGGAATCTGTCAATACGGCCATGGTGCTGACCACGATTTCCTTGGCAGCAAGTCCACTGACCAAACTGATGCCAATTTGCCAGTCAAATCCTAAAGGACGTATTGCCGGCTCAATCGCTTTACCGATACGTCCAATGTATGATTGTTCTTGTTGCTGGATGGGGGTGAGTGATGGATCGCCAACAGGATAATGGCTCAATGCCCATACAATTACGGATGCAACCAAAATGATGGTTCCCATTTTGCGCAGATACTGAACTCCTTTATTCCACATATGTCGCACGACACTGCGACCTGTCGGAACTCGGTATGGGGGGAGTTCCATGACAAAAGGTGCCTCCTCTTTTCTGAAAAACAGGCGCTTGAATAGAATTGATGAGAGGATCGCTACAATGATGCCCAGCAGATAGATTGAAAGGAGCACCAAACCTTGTTTTTGAACGAAAAATGCGGAGATCAGCAACACGTAGACAGGCAAACGTGCACTGCATGACATAAATGGAATGATCAGCATGGTCAGGATGCGATCTTTACGACTTTCAAGAGTGCGAGTAGCCATAATAGCCGGCACGTTGCATCCAAAGCCCATCAGTAATGGAATGAATGATTTGCCATGCAATCCGATTTTGTGCATCAGTTTGTCCATGATGAAAGCAGCCCGGGCCATATATCCAGTATCTTCCATCAATGAGATGCAGAAAAACAGAATCAAGATGTTGGGTAAAAAGACAATTACCCCACCCACTCCACTGATAATACCATCTACGAGTAAATTGCGTAATGCCCCATCAGGCATAACCTTCATGATGAAGTCGCTTAACCAACTTACACCATTTTCTATCCATCCGGCTGGAATGGCTCCCAGTGAGAAGGTAGCCTGGAAGGTGATCCACATTAATAGCAGAAAGATCGGTAATCCCCAGATTTTACTGGTCATAATATGGTCGATTTTGCTGGTGCGAGCGTGTTTGTCGCGTGTTTCTCCTTGAAAGGTCTCTTTCAATGCACCGGCAATAAAACCATATTTGGCGTCGGCAATCGTGGTTTCAGGTTCGTCGCCGAACTGTTTGGTCAGTTTTTGTTGTAGAAGCAGTTGGGTCTGTTGGATTTTGTTGAAGTTCGTGCACTTTTCGAGGAGTTTGGCTGTGCTCTTATCTCCCTCGAGCAATTTGATTGCCAAGTATCTCGAAGAGTAGTGCGCTACAATATCCTTGTTTTCCCAAATCTGAGCCTGCAGGGTGTTGATTGCAGCTTCGAGATCGGAGCCGTAATTGATGTGGATATGTCGTACAGTAGGGTTCTTATCTTCAAAAACTTGGATAACCGTTTCAAATAATTCGTGAATTCCTCTACCTGTAGAGGCAACGGTCGGAACGATGGGAATACCCAACATACCGCCCAGATGACGATAATCGAGTTTTGCACCGGTGCTTTCCAGTTCGTCATACATGTTCAGGGCAATGACCACCTTGATATCCATATCGATCAGCTGTGTGGTCAGATATAGATTCCGTTCAAGGTTGGTTGCGTCGATGACGTTGATTACCACATCGGGCATTTCGCGCAGAATATGAGTCCGCACATATAGCTCTTCAGGGGTGTATTCTGTAATGGAATAGGTGCCGGGGAGATCTGCCAGGTTGAATGTGTAGTTGCCTTGATGGAAACGGGCAATTTTGGCATCTACTGTTACACCACTATAATTCCCTACCCGCTCGTGTGATCCTGAAGCCAGGTTGAATAATGAGGTCTTACCGCAGTTGGGATTGCCGACTAAGGCAACATTGATTAGATGACTTCCCGCATTAAAACTGCTCCACTCATTTAGGGTTTTGTGGTTTGCTGAGGCAGTGTGCTCGTGATTGTTTTTCTTTGTCCACTGACTGGGCCAAATTTTTTTGAACCAATCTTGATGGGAAGCTTTGGCCTGGGGTTGCGAGTGGTGTCGAAAATGGATATGAGCATGATGGTTGGCATGTTGATCCAATGTCAGTTGAGGAAGTGCCGTTAATGGTATAACTTCGATCAACTCCGCTTCACTGCGACGCAATGCAATGCGGTATCCCATAATTTCGTATTCGACCGGATCCAATAGAGGGGCGTTTTTGATCACTTTGACAATTTTTCCACGAATAAACCCCATTTCCGTGATTCGATTGCGGAAAGAACCGTGGCCAAAGACTTTAGTGATCAGTCCGACCTGTGAGGACTTTAGCTCAGAAAGGCGTACGTGTTGCGCCTCGACAGTTTGTGTATCTGATGTGACGCTGTTTTGCATAGTTTCCATGACAATGGACAAAGATATAAAATCATCTGAATATCTAATATGAGGTGAACCGGAGTATGTCATGTGAAATGAAAAAAATAGCTCCTAATTTCAATGTGTCAGTAATATTGTGGCGTTAAAATTGTGAGTGGCAGTATGATATTGCTTTGAGTTATGTTAATTTTACGAAGTGTTAAAATACAACGGTAGGTGTATGAAATTTTATATAGGAATTTGTCTGTTGGTGTTGTGTGGGTTCAGTGCATGGGCGCAGTCATCTACGACGGCTCGCACTGGAATTGTTCGCGGCGTAGTCATCTCGAAAAATGAACAAAAACCGATTTCCGGAGCTTTGGTTTTGGTGGTCGGAGATACCCTTCAACAGCAAACGGATCAAGATGGCCGCTTCCAACTTGAAGGCGTGCCTGTCGGATATAATTCGCTCTATGTGGACGCTGAGGATTTTAAAGATGTGTTGACAGAGTCCTTTTTAGTGACAACATCTACTCCTGCCGAAATACGGGTTGAATTGGAACAGAGAACTGTGACAATGGATGAGGTGATCGTCAGTGCTTCTCCGTTCCGTCCGACCACAGAATCCCCGGTTTCAATGCGCAGAATCGGTACCGAGGAGATTGATTTGACCCCCGGTGCCAATCGTGATATTTCCAAAGTCGTACAATCTTCTCCTGGAGTCCTGTTTATTCCGACAGCCAACCGTAATGATCTGTTGGTGCGAGGTGGTGGGGCTGGTGAAAACCGTTTTTATCTGGATGGGATTGAAATTCCAGTTTTGAATCACTTCGCTGTGCAAGGTGCTTCCGGAGGTTATGCCTCGTTGATCAATCCGGCTCTTTTGCAATCTGTCAATTTTTATACAGGTGCCTTCCCTTCCAATTTGCCGAGCGGTTTGAGTTCGGTCTTGGATATGCAGACCAAAGCGGGTAATACCGACCGATTTCACGGTAAGCTGATTTTAGGAGCTTCGGATGTGGGAATTAATTTGGATACACCGCTTTCATCGGATGGAAAGACAACCTTGGTCGGATCATTTCGCCGTAGCTATCTGCAAATGTTGTTTAAGGTGTTGAAACTTCCATTTTTGCCGACATATAACGATTACCAATTTAAAGTGACATCGAAGTTGTCTGACCGGGATGAGATTTTTCTGATCGGATTAGGCTCTTTCGATAAAAATCGGTTGAATCTGGGACTGAAAGATCCTGAAAAGGATCGAAAATATATATTGGGTTATATGCCTGAAAGCAACCAGACCAGTTATGTGTTTGGAGCTGGATATAACCATATGTTTTCTGGAGGTAAATTACAGATTACGGCCAGTCGTGATTACCTGAAAAACGAAATGTACAAGTACCGTGACAATGATGAATCGTTGCCTCGGATTCTGGATATAGATAGTCGTGAGGGAAATTACCGGGCTCGCGCTTCGATTAATCTGTGGGATTTGAAAGGATTTCGGTTAAATGCAGGCATCGGAGGTGGTGTGGGAACCTATCGTAGCGAATCGTTTAGCAAGGTGTATGTGCAAAATCAGGAGGTGGATGATTTCTCCGAAAGCCATTTTACGATCGGACGTTACGAGTTGTTCGCTACGTTAAGCCGTAATTTCTTTAACGAAAAATTGGCAGTATCGGCCGGTTTCCGGATGGATGGTATGACCTATTCGAAACATACCTCTAACCCTTTTGATCAGTTTTCTCCGCGACTGAGCATGTTCTATCAATTTGCTCCTAAATGGCGCGTAAGTGCTTCTGTTGCCCGTTATTATCAAGAACCGAGTTATACCACAATGGGGTATGACGGTAATGTGGTCCCAGGGTATAAACAGCGCGATGGACTGCGTTATATGGCAGTCAATCAATATGTGGCTGGAATCAATTTCTCTCCAACTCCACGGTCGGATATAAAATTTGAATATTTTTATAAACAATATTCGCAGTTGCCTGTCTCGTTGTTGGATTCGTTGCCGGTATCTACAGGCGATTTCGCAGATTATATTGTAGGCAATGTTCCGGCTCGTTCAGTGGGTAAAGGACGGGCATATGGAGGTGAAATTTCCTATCGCAATTTGGATCTTTATAATACGGTTGTCAATGTCTCCTATACCTATTTCGTGTCGCAGGTTAACCAAATGGATGATCAGTTGAAACCTACTTCGCATTATCTTTCCTCGAGTTGGAATGTGGGTCATATTCTGAATATCTCTGCAATTCATAAATTTGGAGCGAATTGGACGGCCGGTGTGAAATGGTATCTGTCTGGAGGTGTGCCCTATACCCCTTATGATGAGACATTGTCTGCATTGACTTCAGCATGGGATGCTCGTCGTCGCCCCTATCCGGACAACAGTCGTTACAATGCGATGAAAACACCTGTTTATCATCAACTGGATCTTCGTATCGATAAGGTGTGGTATTTTAAAAAGTGGCGCCTCGGTTTTTATATTGACATTCAGAATTTGTATAACCATAAAGTTGCAGGTCAAGAGATTCTTATGCCAGAGATCGGCGCAGATGGACAATATGTGTTGGATCCTGATCGTCCCGGGTATTATAAAATGCAACACATTGCCCATGATTTGGGTAGTACGATCCTGCCCACGTTGGGTATCACGATAGAGATGTAATCCAACATAAGCGGACAGGCTAAGAATGGTTGATTGATTTTGTCTAGTGTTCTCTTTGTATAATTGGTATTGCTGAAGGAGTGTGGATTCCTGCAAGGAAAGGTGTGAGAGAAATATTGTGAAGACAAGCATTATCCTAAGGTTTGATAACGTATTTTTGTACGAAAAGTTAGGATAAATGCTTGTTTTTTATGTGTCCTATTGCGCAATAGTTGTGTTGCATGCCTGATTGGGTGGTAAATTGGTTGCGCAAAGCACATCTGAGCTATTTGTAAAGAACGAAAAAAAAGATCATGTCTTTAGAGAAATTCTGCTATATGAAAAGGATTGTTCAATTTTCGGTGCTGGTTTGCTTTTTCATTGGGTTCAATCTCTCCTGTTCTACGTCAGAGCAGGACGGTGCAGGTGGTAAATTGCCAGTTCCTGATTACGCTCAGTCAGAGATGTGGTATCGGTCTCTTGAAGGAGCTGCTAATAAAGCAGTCGATGTATTTTATATTACGCCGACCTGTATCTGGGATTGGAAAGATCAGTCCGGGCAAACAATCCATTATATGGATGTTACCAATTCGGCACAGCGATCTTTAGTGGATGGATCCAATGCTTTGGCATATGCGTTGTTTGAGAAAAGCTGCAATTTCTATTCGCCCTATTATCGGCAGATTACCATGAATTCCTGGTTTGAATCCGAAGAGGTAATCAATGAGCGTTATGCAGTTGCCCATGAAGATGTAGTTCGAGCATTTAAATATTATTTGGAGCATTATAACAATGGGCGTCCGTTTATTTTGGCTGGACATAGCCAAGGAGCAAAAGCTGTGATCGAACTGTTAAAGCACTCTGTCACTCCAGAACAGTATCAGCGGATGGTAGCTGCCTATGCGTTTGGCTTTTCGGTCGGAAGTAATGAGTTGGCACAAAGTCCTCTTTTGAAGCCTGCGTCCGGTGCTGATGATATTGGGGCGTTGGTGCTGTTTAATAGCGTGTCGAACCCTGAAGCATGTTCTCCGCTGTTTGTCAATAATGTGGTTTGTATTAATCCGGTTAATTGGACTGTTGACGGTACGTATGCTCCCGCTTCGGAAAATCCTGGGTCTGTGTTTTTTGATTCAGAAGGACATGCTGATACCCTATTCCATGCTGTCGGTGTAGGCATGACGAATGATCGGCATACTTTATTGATTGATGGATTGTCAGATGATGATTATTATATTCCGTCTATTGAGCAGTTATTCCCCAAAGGAAACTATCATGTTCAGGAGTTAAACCTCTATTTTCTCAGTGTGCAGCAAAATATTGCTAATCGTATCGATCGTTACAATAATTCTCACAACCATCAATAGCAGAACTATTGGGTGGCTTATAGAATGGAGAATTGCGGGGTTGGGATAGAATGTCCAGGAAAAATTTTAATTTGCTGTTTTTGCAAATTTATTGGATGTGTTTCTCCTCTTGCTTTTGTAGTCAGAAGTGAATGAAAATATAGAAAATAAAAAAGCCTTAGAATTGCAAATTCTAAGGCTTTGCGGTATGGACGGGACTCGAACCCGCGACCTCCTGCGTGACAGGCAGGCATTCTAACCAGCTGAACTACCACACCGTTTTTAAGTAATGAGCAACTTTGTTTCTCAATTGCGATGCAAAGATAGGTGTTTTTTTAAATTCTCCAAAGAGTTTCGGCGAAAAATCTACGTTTTTACTCATTTTTTTCTTCTTGCTCGGGTCGCTCGAAGATAGAAAAATTGACGCTTCCGTAGGTTCGTTTCTCTTTGAAATCGGGCAAATGACTTACGTCCAGATTTTTGGAATGTTCGAAAATAAACCAACCTCCAGGTTTAAGTAAATTTTGTGTTCGTACCAATTCCGGGATCGTTTCACTGCCTTCAATGTCGTATGGGGCATCGGCAAAGATAATATCGAACTGTTTGGTGCAACTTTTTAAGTAAAGAAAGGCGTTTGCTTTGACTGGGTGGAGTTGGGTGAACCCAAATTTTTGGGCCATGCTCCGGATGTAATTGTAGTGAATAGCGTTAATCTCGACAGCAATGATATTACCGGCACCACGTGAGGCAAACTCATAACTGATCGAACCGGTACCTGAAAACAGGTCCAGCACCTCTACCCCGTCCAGATCCCAATAACTGGTAATGACGTTAAACAGATTCTCTTTGGCAAAATCTGTGGTCGGTCTGGCTCGCAAATTTTTGGGAGGTTGAATAATTCTTCCTTTGTATCGTCCGCTAACGATTCGCATCGAAGCAATATATTAAGTTGTTAAAATTGATTTCGTCGTTGCGCAAGGATTTGGGAATTCGTTTTTTTAGGTCTGAGTCCAGTTGCGGCTTGTAGTAGCTTTTCAACTCCTTGCGAATCTCTGCAGTGTTTTCACCCGTCAATAACAGATCAAAATCACGCAGATTGTATTGTTGATTCAGTTGTTGTATATAAAAGAGCAGATCGGTAATCTCGGCACAAGGTAGTGTTTCGGCATAACGTAAACGATCATCCTTGATGGTGATGTTGGCCCAATCGTCACAAAAGTTAACTTCGAGTGTCGCATTTTGGTGGGCTTTGGTAATGGCGATTTGCAGTGGATGCAACCAGTGTGTATGATCTCCGTATAGGGTTTGGGCTTTCTGCACGAGAAAAGTCGGAGCGGCCATTATGGCAGTGATGCCGTTGGATGAGGAATGCAGTAGCTGTTCGTCCTTTTCTATCTGGATGCCGTTAGCGTGCATATATGCCAAAGCATCTCCATCTGCTAATTCATCGGGTACCAGGCATACCTTCTCTGTCGCCAAGATGATGGCTACATCTTTATAAGGTAGATTTAATGCCGGAAGGGCTCCGAAGAGTACAGACAGATTCTCTTCGGTAGATTTATCGCGATTGAATTTGCGTATGTCGGCTTGTTCTATTTTGGAGTCCGACATAACACAGTATTGCAAAGCTGAGTGTGAAACCTGTAGGGACAGGTTCAATTTCGAAGCCTGTTCAGAGGTGATATTTTGTTTGGTCAAGGACATCGTCTGTCGTGGCTTTTTGCCTTGGTTTTCGTAAGTTTGTACTATCGTGTAAAGATGTTAATCTTCTCCTTGTAATATGCTGTCGGAACATTTAGCGTCTCAAATTTATCGAAATTTTGCCTTTGAGCCAACTGTAGGTCAAAAAAATGCCATCGAGGCTTTTGCCGATTTTTTGACCGATTCCGATTATCATCGGATTTTGATTCTCAATGGTTATGCCGGTACCGGTAAAACTTCATTGATTTCGGCTTGGGTTAAGACGTTGGAATCGATCAAAATCAAAACGATTCTGCTTGCTCCGACCGGCCGTGCTGCCAAAGTGGTCAGTCGTTATTCTGGCCATTCGGCGTACACCATCCACAAAAAAATCTATCGACAAAAATCCTTAGCGACAGCTGAAGCTCAATTCTCTTTGGATTACAATCGCGAAAAAGATGCAGTGTTTATTGTGGATGAGGCATCGATGTTGGCCAACTATTCGCTCGATGCGTCGGCGTTTGGATCAGGAAATTTGCTCGATGATTTAGTTAGTTATGTGCGTCAGGGTAGTCGATGTCGGTTGATCTTTGTCGGAGATAGTGCTCAATTGCCGCCTGTGGGACTGGACTGTAGCCCAGCCCTTGATCCAGAGAAAATGCGGGCTTATGGAGATGTTCTCTATGTTCCATTGGACGAGGTGATGCGCCAGCAGGATAGTTCGGGAATCCTGTTCAATGCTACGTTGGTGAGGTGTATGTTGTCGGCTGATATTATCGATATTCCGATGTTTGACCTCTCTTTTGACGATGTTGAGCATGTCGAAGGTGGGGAGATTTTGGAGCGTATTCAGGATGCTTATGATAAATATGGTATGGAGGAGACGCTGATTATTACCCGGTCGAACAAGCGGGCAAACCGTTTTAATGAGGGGGTACGGCGTAATGTGCTCTATGCTGAGGAGGAGATCGGGTCAGGCGACATGTTGATGGTTGTGAAAAATAACTATTACTATACTGAACGCGAAAAGGATTGCAAGATAGATTTTATTGCCAATGGAGATACGGCACAATTGGTTCGGATTCGCCATTTCCATGACTTTTATGGTTTTCGATTTGCGGATGCGCTGTTGCGATTTCCGGATTATGACGAGTTGGAGCTGGAGGGTAAAATTTTGTTGGACACGCTTTCGAGTGACTCTCCTTCACTTACACGGGAACAGAGCTCGCAGCTGTTTTATAATGTGGCAGAGGATTATGCCGATATCACTTCCAAAGCCAAACGCTATAAAGAGGTGCGCGAGAATCCCTATTTTAATGCCATGCAGATCAAATTTGCCTATGCCGTCACCTGTCACAAAGCTCAAGGTGGACAGTGGAAATGTGTGTTTGTGGACAAAATGTTGTTTGGAGAAGAGGAGATGACTCGTGACCTGCTGCAATGGCTATATACGGCCATTACACGTGCTACCGAGAAGCTCTATTTTATCAATTTCGACGAACGGTTTTTCGACGAAAAATAGCTACCTTTGATAGCTTATTACTCCTTTTTGATTGTTATGAAAGATTCCAATAGCGCATCTGCCGCCCCAAAACAAAAATATGTCGAAACTCCATTGATGAAACAGTATTACGGCTTCAAGGCTGTTCATGCCGATGCTATTCTGTTGTTTCGAGTCGGGGATTTTTATGAAACATTCGGTGAGGATGCGATCAAAGCCTCCAAGATATTGGGCATTACGCTGACCCGGCGGGCTAATGGTGCTGCTTCGTATGTCGAATTGGCAGGTTTCCCCTATCATGCGATCGATACCTATTTGCCAAAATTGGTGCGCGCAGGAGAGCGTGTAGCGGTATGTGAACAGTTGGAAGATCCTAAAACCGCTAAAAAGATCGTCAAACGCGGTGTGATAGAATTGGTAACGCCTGGCGTATCGTACAGCGATAATGTTTTGGTAAACAAGGAAAATACCTTTCTCGCTGCCGTTTGTTTCGGCAAAAAGTCAACCGGAGTTGCATTCCTGGATGCTTCGACTGGTGAGTTTTATGCTGCTGAGGGAGCCAACAGTTATATCGATAAATTGTTGTCCAACTTGGCACCCAAGGAGGTGATCTATCCCAAAGGTTATGAAGAGGAGTTCTCAGAATCTTTCGGTACAAAATATTACACCTATCGGGTGGACGATTGGATGTTCTCTGAAAATGGGGCTCGGGAGAAACTGTTAAATCAATTTCAGGTCTCTTCGCTTAAAGGGTATGGAATTGACAACATGCCGAATGCGATTGTTGCCGCAGGAGCTGTACTCTACTATTTGGAATATACGGAACATCGTCAGACCAAACATATTGCTTCGATTTCCCGTATCGATGAGGATAAATTCGTGTGGATCGATAAATTTTCGATTCGCAACCTGGAGTTGTTTGCTTCGAATAGTGGTCAGGAGGGTTGTTCGTTGGCTGAGGTGTTGGATCAGACTGCGACGCCGATGGGTGGACGTATGTTGCGGCGATGGATCTCATTACCCGTTAAGGATTTGGCCGAGATCAACGCTCGTCTGGACCTGGTTTCGTTGTTTGTTAATCAAGCCGAATTGCGTGATTCTGTTTATGAATCTTTAGCTCTGATTGGTGATTTGGAGCGTGTGATATCCCGAGTTTCGGTTGGGCGTGTCTCTCCACGTGAAGTGGTGCAGCTCAAAAATGCGCTCTATGCGATTGAAAAGTTGCAACAAACCATGAAGGCATCGGGGGATCCGGCTTTGACGGAGTTGGGTGATCAGTTGGATCTCTGTCTGACAGTACGCGAGAAGATAGAACGAGAGATTTTTCCGGATCCCTCGAACCAAATTCAGAAAGGTGGTGTAATTGCCTCGGGAGTCAACATTGAGCTGGATGATCTGCGTAATCTTTCGACGAATGCTAAAAATATATTGGCCACTATTCAGCAGCGCGAAAGCGAAGCAACGGGTATTCCTTCGTTAAAAATAGGATTCAACAATGTTTTTGGATACTACATTGAGGTGCGCAATACGCATAAAGATAAAGTGCCTGCAGATTGGATTCGCAAGCAGACCCTGACTGGAGCCGAGAGATATATTACAGCTGAACTCAAGGAGTACGAAGAGAAAATCTTAGGGGCTGAAAGTCGTATTTTGGCGATCGAGCAGGAGATGTATGCCCAACTGTTGACTGAACTGACACGATATGTCTCCCCTATTCAAAAAGATGCGTCGTTGATTGCACGGATTGATTGTCTGTTGTCATTTGCGATTCAAGCTGTCAATCGGCATTATTGTCGTCCGGAGGTCCATGACACCCAGGTGATCGATATCAAGGAAGGGCGTCACCCCGTTATTGAAACTTTATTGAAGGTCGGTGAGGAGTATATTTCCAATGATGTATATCTCGATGACTCTTCACAGCAGATTATCATTATTACCGGACCCAATATGTCGGGTAAGTCTGCTCTTTTGCGACAGACCGCCTTGATTGTATTAATGGCTCAGATTGGCTGTTTTGTGCCAGCTAAATCTGCCAAAATCGGATTGGTTGACAAGATTTTTTCACGCGTGGGTGCCTCAGATAACATTTCACAAGGAGAATCGACCTTTATGGTCGAGATGTTGGAGTCGGCCAGCATTTTGAACAATATATCCGATCGCAGTTTAGTCTTGCTTGATGAAATTGGTCGAGGTACGAGTACCTATGACGGTATTTCGATCGCGTGGGCAATGGTGGAATATATTCATCAACATCCTACTGCACGTGCGAAAACACTCTTTGCGACTCACTATCATGAACTTAATGAAATGGAGGAGTCGTATGAACGGGTTAAGAATTATAATGTATCGGTTAAAGAGATAAATCGTAAGGTGATCTTTCTGCGTAAGTTGGTGCGAGGCGGTACGGAACATTCATTTGGTATCCATGTGGCGAAAATGGCGGGTATGCCGACCCAAGTGACAGATCGTGCAGAACAGATTTTGGCGGATATGGAATCTGCTCATCGGGGCAGTATGCGGGATACGACGCGTAAAGTTCCTACGGTTGCCCAATACGGAGGTGGAGGCATGCAGTTGAGTATGTTCCAGTTGGATGATCCTGTTCTCAAGCAAATTCGGGATGAAATCAAAGGATTGGATATTAATTCATTAACACCACTTGAAGCGCTGAATAAACTCAACGAGATCAAAAAAATAACGGGATTGTAAAATAATCCCGTTATTTTTTTGTGCTTGACCGGGATACGGTCAAGTTGTTATTTTCAATAGAACTCTTGCCTATCTGTGTGGTTAGAAGGCTTGTTATTTTCTCTAATGAGAAATAGACCTCTCTGTATTGGTGAGCTATATTGAATATTTTGCATTAAATGTCGATGTTCGCATATTTTGCATGGCGCTCAATGAATTCGCGGCGAGGCGGCACATCGTCACCCATCAGCATCGAGAAGATACGATCAGCTTCTGCAGCGCTTTCGATAGTGACCTGTCTCAAGATACGGCTCTTAGGAGACATGGTGGTTTCCCACAACTGGTGTGCGTTCATCTCACCCAAACCTTTGTAGCGTTGTACGTGTGCACCTTTCGCTCCAAACTCTGCCAAAGTGGCCTCGCGTTCCTCCTCGGTCCAGCAGTATCGGCTGTTTTTACCCTTCTTAACCAAATACAGCGGCGGTGTAGCAATATATACATGCCCGTTCTGGATTAGACTGTTCATGTGACGGAAGAAGAAGGTCAACATCAATGTGGCAATGTGGCTACCATCGACATCGGCATCGGTCATGATGATCACTTTGCCGTAACGTAATTTTTCAAGGCTTACATCCTGTTCGTCATCTGAATTACCGTCGCCGGATGGAACAATGCCCAATGCCTTGAACATATTGCTGATCTCTTCGTTCTCCCAAACTCGGTGTTTCATCGCTTTTTCAACGTTCAGGATCTTACCGCGCAATGGCATAATCGCTTGGAAAGTACGATCCCTACCCTGTTTAGCAGTTCCACCTGCAGAGTCTCCCTCGACGAAGAAAATTTCAGTCTTTTCGCGATCGCGTGATGAGCAGTCTGCTAATTTGCCTGGAAGGCCTGAACCTGAAAGAACAGTTTTACGCTGTACCATTTCACGTGCTTTACGAGCAGCGTGGCGTGCCGTAGCGGCCAAAACCACTTTGTTGACAATGGCACGAGCATCTTTGGGGTTCTCTTCCAGATAGTGGGTTAAAGCAGTCGTAATGGCTTGGTCAACAGCACCTGCAGTTTCGCTGTTACCCAACTTGGTTTTGGTCTGTCCTTCGAACTGTGGTTCCTGTACCTTTACCGAAATGACAGCGGTCAACCCTTCGCGGAAATCATCACCGTTAATCTCAAACTTCACTTTGGACAGCATGCCCGAGTCTTCGGCGTACTTTTTCAAAGTGCGTGTCAAAGCACGACGGAAACCAGTCAGGTGTGTACCTCCTTCGATGGTGTTGATGTTGTTAACGTATGAGTGGACGTTTTCGGTAAAGCTGGTATTGTATTGCATAGCCACCTCTACCGGAACACCATCACGTTCGGTGTCAATGTAAATGACATTTTCAATTAACGGTTCGCGGCTTTCGTCCAAAAATTTGACGAATCCTTTCAAACCATCAACCGAGTAGAACTCATCACGACGATAGTTTCCGTTTTCATCTTTTTCACGTTTGTCGGTCAAGTTCAGCCGTACCCCTTTATTTAAGTAGGCCAATTCGCGCAGACGTGACGCCAGAATATCGTAATTGTATTCTGTAGAGGTGAAAATGGTATCATCAGGTTTAAAGGTGATGATGGTTCCATGTGTATCGGTATCACCTGTGATCTCCATCGGCCCCAGTGGGGTTCCTTTGCTGAATTTCTGAATATGGATTTTACCTTGACGGTGTACTTCTGCGATCAACAAATTGGAAAGGGCGTTGACGCAGGAAACACCGACGCCATGCAAACCTCCCGAAACTTTGTAGCTGTCTTTATTAAATTTACCACCAGCGTGCAATACGGTTAAAACGACCTCCAAAGCCGACTTGCCCTCTTTTTCGTGCATGTCGGTCGGAATACCACGTCCGTCATCCTCTACGGTGATAGAGTTGTCTTCGTTGATATAGACCTCGATATTTGAACAATACCCAGCCAATGCCTCGTCGATAGAGTTGTCTACCACCTCATATACCAAGTGGTGCAGACCTTTTATGCCGATGTCGCCAATGTACATCGCAGGACGTTTACGCACTGCCTCTAAGCCTTCCAATACTTGAATACTGGACGCTGAGTACTCTTCTTCAATGTGTTTTTCTTTTTCTGTTATCATCTTGTCTGTCTTGATCTCTTGTCAAAGCCCGATTTGCTTACATAAATGGGCCGGATTTAAGCATTCAAAGATAGTGAAAAATCCTTGCAAATCCAATCCTTCCCACCCCCGTAGAAGCTACGATCTGTTGGATTCTAACAACCCAGGATTGAAACGATGTCAATCTCTTCGATTCGACCTTGATTAAAACGTAGAGTACGCGAAGGATATTGTTGGATATTGCCAATGTTGTGAGTGGACATAATTACGGCGCAACCCCGATCTGCAATGGAGCGGAATAGGTTCATGACTCCGTCTGATGCTGCGGGATCGAGGTTTCCTGTCGGTTCGTCAGCCAAGATAACCTTTGGATTATTCAACAAAGCTCGTGCAATAGCCAATCGCTGTTGCTCTCCACCCGAAAGTTGGAAGGGCATTTTGTATTCTTTGTTGATGAGCCCAACTTCATGTAAAACCTCTGCAATTTTGTTCTTGATTTCCATGTCGTTTTTCCAACCGGTTGCTTTAAGCACGAATTGCAGGTTTTGAAACACATTGCGATCGGTCAGTAATTGATAATCTTGAAAGACAATACCCATACGTCTTCGCAGGTACGGTACATCCTTACGACGAATTTTCGTGAGATCGAATCCTGCTACCCATCCTGCCCCTTCTACTAAAGGTAATTCAGCATAGAGTGTCTTTAACAAGGAGCTTTTCCCTGAGCCTACCCTACCGATCAGATAGATCAGTTCACCAGGGTAAACGGTAAGGTTCACATTTGATAAGATCAGATCACAACGATCTTTCCGTTTGCGGAAACTGGCTTCCCGAAAAGAATCACGCGGATGATAGATTGCTACGTTTCTAAGGTCTATAACAGCATTGGCTTCCATAACATGGGTATTTAACATCCAAAGATACAAAATAGCTCGTAGAGTAATTCATATTTGTTAATCGAGTGTTGATATTTTGGGTGTGATATCAGATGTCATGAAAGATTCATCGCAAATTGTCTCATTTTTTTAGAACGATATTTGATTGGTTAATCAAATGACTGATAGATTACTTTTCCTCAGAGGATGAAAAAAGAGCTGGTTTTTCTTGTGTCAGCGCCATTCGTGTCAAGTAACTTTCAAAATTATGTCCCGTTGTATAGTTGAAGTTTTATTAAAATAATTTAAATATATGAAAACACTAAAATGTATGGCTGTTGCAATGATGGGGGTTGGAGTGCTCTCTTCATGCAGTAATAAGGACAACCAGCTGAGTAGCGATGCTAAAATTGAAAGCTTCACCTTTGATACATCTGTCGAAGCTAACCAAATCGTAAGGAGTCAACCTGAATTATCTGGTATGGCATATTCGTTTGTGGTATATCCTTGGGCTGATGGTGAAGCTATGGCTGCACTTGTTCCTGCGATTGTCGTTTCACAAGGTGCTACCTATACGTCGAGTGGATCCTATGGAGATAATGGCTTGACCTATGTTGTGACTGCTGAGGATAAAGAAACATCGAATACATATACCATTGTGGCTAAAGGTTCAATTTATGACACATATGCTGGTTTATTGGATGTTTCCATGTCGGGTGATGATCTGGTTACGGATGTGCCATACGATATTGTACTCAAGAAAGGGACCCCATCAAAAAGCGTATCGGTGTTTATTCGAAATTTTCAGTTGGAAATTTTGGGTGCCACGGTCAATTTAGGAGACATTCAGATTTCGGATTGTCCGATAGAATTAACAGATGCAGGTTGTAAATTTTCAGGCGAATTGGATTTGGGAAATATAACTGTTCCAGTAGGAGCGCAACAAATTACTGTACCTTGTGTGGTGAATGCAGTTGATGCAACTGTGGATATGGCCGGTAATTTTGAGCTGCCATTATCCATTACAGTGGCGGGGATTATGACTGTAGATGCTCACTTTACAGGGGCCATCAAGCAGTAAATATTGGTATGCAATAATGTGTGACAAGCCCTTTCGAGGGCTTGTTTTTTTATGAGGGTATATCAGAAAAATGGATCGTAAGCTAATTTTGGAGAAAAGCTTGCGATCCAATATGGGGAAATACTCTACCTAATGAAGAGTTTGTTTTAATCAGAATCTCCCGGTTTAAGTATTGATGTTAGGATCAAATCGATCTATTATATCAGTCCGGCGTAATTCTGATTTACAAATATTTATTGAATAGAATACGAGATCGTGTATGTGCCACTGCCAATGATCATTTCTCCCGATTTATTCTTGTATGTTTTACCATCTACGGTGAATTTTTTATTAGACTGAGGAATAATTACCCGCCCTTCACTTCCAGATGGAATAGTTACCGTCATGTTGAGCGTGTGGTCGCTTAATTTCCAGTTTACAGAGACAGGACCGTATGGTGTATCTTTGGTTGTATTGGCCCAAGTGATCCCTTGTGGAATTTGAGGTTCAATCCGAATGCAGCGATAGCCGGGAGCATTCTCTTCTGTGCGAATACCTCCGATTGCTTGGTAGAACCATGATCCGATCCCATTGAAGCAGTTGTGAATGCGGCTCCGTTCGCCATGCCAGTGTTCCCAGGTTGTTGATGCTCCATTGTCAATCATATACAAATAGCTCGGATAGTCCCGTTTTTTGAGCATGCCGTAAATGAAATCAGGTTGATGGTTGGTAACGGCCCACTCTGTCATTACCGGAATGCCAACCAAACCACACGCAATATGTCCGTCATGCTGTTCTTGGGTTATGGTAAACAGTTGATCTGTTGTCGGCTTTGTCAATGACTCAGGAGTTACACCTGCAAGCATGGGGTAAATCATGTCAATTTGTGATCCTGAGCCATAACGACCGGTTGAATCAGAGTAGAAAGTTTGTTGGATTAATGCACGTAGATCTGAGGCTTGACGAGAATAGCGATCGGCATCTTCGTCTTTCCCCAGAACTTTGGCGATTTTGGCCATGGTCTCATAGCAGACAGCAACAAAACAGTTATTGACCAGAGTAATCGATGTAGAGTCGGTCTGATTGATGCCTTTGGGACAAGCCCAATCACCAAGATACCAGTTGCGATATTCGGTTACAGGCCACGGTTGGAGCAGGCCGTCAACCATGTGGTGCTCGACATATCCTAACCATTTTTGCATGGTCGGATAATACTCTGTGATCAGTCGTGCATCCGCGTAGTTGACATATGTACGCCAAGATGCTGTAATGATAAATCCGCACCAATATGGGCCGCCTCCAGCACTGTACGGCTCAGGAGCTGTATGTGGCATGCCACCATCTTCTTGGATGGCATCTGCCCATGCTCGCATCCAGTTTGCATAGAGCGGAGCCAAATTGAACATTGTTTGTGCGGTTTCTGTAGAAGCATTGCCATCACCGCCATAACCTAAACGTTCCAATTGTGGACAATCCACCAAATATCCTCCCAAACTCAGATTACATAAAGTGTATTGGATCATGTCGTGAATGGCGTTCATGTCTGAATCCGAACATTCAAAAGAGGAGGTTTGCGGGAATCCTGTTTGAATTCGGTAACCGGTGATGTCTTTCAATTCAGGTTTGGTATTCAGGCCTTTAATCTCGATATATTGCAAACCATGATAATTGAACTTGTTGATAAACCGGTCCCCTTCGTTGCCAGAAGCCACAAAGGTGTCGAACTGCATCTGTTCGCGTATGGTAGTGCCGTGATGGAAGTGGTCCGCATAGCGCATGGTAACCATTTGTCCAGGCGATAATTTCGGCAGTTTGTATTCGAACCAACCGGTATACGCTTTGCCCATATCTACAACCCAGACGCTGTCGGCAATCTCTATCACGTTTGTTGGTTTCAAGGTATCGACAATGATATTTCCTTCGGTCATCTGTGCCGAAACATTTAATTCAGGAGCCTGAACGGTTGCTGCAGGATACCAGGTTAACAGATCCAGATCCTTTTTCTGCATGCTTTGAGGTACGGCCGCTGCATTGATTCTTTCACCTCCAAAACGATTCGGAGTCCATTTTCCGAGACTGGAATATCCACTTTCTGCTGTTTGCCACGAATCGTTATGGATAGAGATGTTTTCCCATTTACCGTCTGAATAGGTAGCTAATCGAACTTTGACCAGAGGACCATCATAAAATCCCCAGCGGATTGTCGGCCGGAACCACCCTTGCCCTAACCAAATGACTAAATCATTGGATCCTGCAGTCAAATACGAAGTGACGTCATAGGTGCGATATAATGATCGTTTATCCATTTCCGAAACCGCTGTTGCAAGCACCTCATTGCCGACTTTCTGCCCGTTGATGTAAATCTCGTGGTATCCCAAAGAGTTTACATAAAGCAGAGTTGTTTTCCCCACTTCCGTTACATTGATAGTAGTTCGTAAAAGGGGGGACTGGGGATTGCCTGCATTGGCCGGGAAACCAATATAATCATCTTCAGACCATTCCTTTTGTGAAATTCCTACGCCGAAACGGGCGGGTTTGCTCCATGCGGAAGGCTTTCCGTTTTGATCCCACACTCGCACACACCAATATACCAAACGATTGTCGGGCGTCAGCTTGCCTTTGTAACCTACGAGTACTGATTCGGATGATGTTGTTTTCTCGGAGTTCCATAAATCAGCATCACCCTCTTTGAGGAGAGTGGGATCAGTTGCTGCAAGAATTTGATAAGCAGACTGGTGATTCCCTTTGTCAGCATAGTCGGTTTTCCAACTGAGTCGAGGCGTGTGTGTGTCAACACTTAAAGGATCAACCAAGTTCTCACATCGCAAATCGTATAAAATTTGCTCAGATTGTGCATACGCTGATGAAAGCAGTAGCATCGGGAGAATTGCAACCCAACGACAGGATTGCATCAATGACCATAATCTCATGCAAGATTCAAGTAATAGGTTAGATTTATGAATGTGATTTGTCTATAGCTGTTGTCTGCTATATTGTCAAACTGACCATAAATATACGGAATCTTATAGGAAATGTAAAATTGAATTGATTTGTCTCCCGTTTTGTAATAGCTATCCCTATTTGACATTTAAGCATAAGCATGCTAGTTGTAGCAGTGTCGTAATTGGGAAAGAATTTACGGAATGGAATTTGAACCATTTAATTAAAGAGCCAATGACCGGTGAGAGATATTCTCTCTATGATGGGCTATGGACTAAACTGAATACAACTACTATGTATACAAAAAAGGCATTAATTCTGTGCGTGTGTCGTTAAGAATTAATGCCTTTTGAAACTTGTGGAGCTGGAGGGATTATCAACGTTTTATTTATTGTTGATTCCCAGTGTTTTATTAACGTCTATTAATGTCCAGAAAATCAAAAATGGATTATTTGTGTCCATTTTTGTCTGTTGTATAGTGGGATGTTTATTCTATTTTGACTGCAAATCCACTTAAAGTGTAAGAGTTCAGATGTACTGTTGTGCCGTATTTGCTGTGTGAATATGAGTAATTTGCTTGTGCTTTGAATTTGAGTACTCCATTGGCACCTGCAGCTTTGGCGTATTTGACGAATTCATCCAGCATATATTCGGGTGAAGGGTTAAACCATTTGCCTTTTTTATCTCCGGTTGGTTGCTTGACAGAATACATCTCATCTGCTTCAGGGTTCTGAGATATGAATGGTTTTTCTCTTTTAATTACGCCTTTTTTATATCCAGGTACGAATTCAACAGATAATTCACCGACAGGTTGATATGCGAATCCTGTTTCTGCTGGAGTGATGATGAAACCTTCATTTGTATATGATGTAAAATCATAAATTGAAAAAATTTGCGAATACGGAGTGAGCATTGTGGAGCATGAAGCCAATGTTGCTATTAAACACAGTAAGAATACCTTTTTCATAATTGCTTTATTTTATGTTATTTATGAAGTTTAGCTGTTAGCATTTCAATGGTTTTTTGTTGTGATAGAATTATCTCGTCGTGACGTCGACGTTCGTCAAATAGTTGTTGTATAAATTTTTCTGGTATAGTTATGTTATTCGCTTCTTGCTCTTGATCTTGTTCTTGATTGCAGATGTCTTCAGTTGCTTGTTCAGCGAGCATTGGTCCCTCTCCTGTTAATATCCATTTTGCGTTGATTTTCGTACATTTTGTGGATACTATTTCATAGTTTAACCTTTCGTTTTTATACCATCCGTTTAGACAATTGGGGGTTATGCCTAAAAAATCAGCGAACTCCACTTGCTTTTTAAAGCCGTAGTATTCTTGTATCTTTTTTAGTATCTGACTTTTAGTGTTTTTAGAGCTCATGGTATGAAAAATAATACGCGTTTTGTGTATTATTTATACACAATTTATGTATATTTGTGTTGTGACAGTTTGTCGGCAGTTTGTCGCTGCACAAATGTATGTAAATCAATGGAAAAAAACGAAAAAGCGCCACTTGTGAAATGAAAAAAATACCCTTGAAGGAGTATTTTGACGGTTTGACAAAAGTTCAGAAGACTCAATTTATCAGCAGTGTTGCATTAGCGTGTGGAGTGTCACATCGGACCGTTGAGAGGTGGGTTGTAGGTGATACCTCTCCAAGGTTGTTGGAAGCACAAGAAATAGCACGCATCGCGAATGTGTCTCCCAAAAAACTATTTCCAGAAATGTTTTGATATGAAAAAGATAATGAATGTTGAGTTTTCACTGTGTCCTAATGGCGATCTTCTGATTCATGATGGATCAAGCGTTAGAACATATTGTGAAGAGGATAGTAAAATTACCGATGAATTATATGCGGTTATTGAACGTGATTATCCTGAAGCATTTTCTGCTTTGCAATCCTTGTATAGGAGATCAATTGCCAATCTTACCTATTTCAAATATAGAGTTGTACATCGTTTTGTGCGGTGCAATTTTGGACGATTTGATGATGTCTCAGATGTGGATGCTAATGGGAATTTAAATTTTGAATTTGTTGATTGTCCTATACGTTGTGAATGTCCATATCACAGAGTGATATGCGGACCCAAATTCAATACAAAGTTGTCGATTCGCGAGATCGAAATTATGCGACATCTCTGTGATGGAAAATCTCCAGCTGAAACAGCAGATATTTTATGTCTTTCTGAATCGACGGTGGCAACGCATCGTCGCAATGCATACAGGCGTGCCGGAGTGAATTCATTGGCAGAATTTACGCGATATGCTGAGATACATCATCTTTTCAAAAATTAACATCCAGAGGGTGGGCGAAAATAGCGAGTCGTCAATGTCTGATCATGGATAATAATCCTCTCCGGAGCGTAGCCGGACACCCTCCTACCCCTAAAATAGCGATGGTCATGTATGGTGAATTTTCAAGTACAGGCTTCAACTTGATTGATTTGACAATTGATCAAGTCAAATTGATTCATAGAGCTTTATATGCTTATATGATTCATGAACAACTCTCTGAAAAAGAAGAGCTATTCGTTAAACAAATCGTATGTCAATTGCATTGTGTAACGGCCAATGACAGTGTTAAAAAGATGACAGAAGCGATAACAAAAATTAACGATAGCTTCTCAATACTTAAAGGTACGCTTGAGAGGAATGATATCAAACTACGTTAATGATTACGAATATGCCACCAGAAAAGTTAATAGAGTTAGAGCGTGCCCATGGCTACTGGATTGGTTGGGTAGATGGTGTTTTTGTTGCAATACATCAAGATTTGAAAGTTTTGTTAAATACTTTAAAACGATATAAAAAATGACAGTTGAACAGTTAGAGAATATAATTGCAGATATAAAGGCGCAAATTAAATATGAGAATGACTGTGTGGCTGCTTTTGAAATGATGTTTCCCAATTGCTATTCACCAGTTATTGATAATCCTATATGGACTTCTTTGATAGAGCTATTGGATTCAGCTTTAGGACTTGAAGATTTTTTCAGTTGGTGGATTTGGGATACCCAATGTGGCAAAGATCATGCTGAGCTATACGAACAAGATGGTACAGTGATATATATCCGAAACGCTGAGGAGATCATTAAGTATGCTGAGAATTTAAACAAAAATTGATAGAACGTGAAACGAGAGATAAGATTCCGGGGCAAGCGTTCCGACAACGGGGAGTTGGTGTATGGCGATTTTAGGCCAGCGGAGAATTGCATAGCTGTTCCATGCTATATACGGCATCTCGGGATAGGTTATGATGTATATCCCGTTGATCCCGATACCGTCGGCCAATACACTGGATTAAAGGATAAAAACGGTGCGGAAATATACGAGGATGATATTATTACAATACCTAAAATAGGACCATGTATAGTTATGCATGGATTATATGGTTGGGTGTTTAAAAGTCAATTTGACAAATGTTTTGCTGACGGATCATATGAGCATACAGATATATGCAATGCATCTTTCATATTTGGGCAAGGACAAGTTATTGGCAACAAATACGACAATCCGGAGCTAATAACAAACTAAGTAGGTAATTAAACTATATCAGGATTATGACAAAGAGTGAGTTGATTATGCAGGTGTCCAAAAGCACGGGAGTTGATTCAAACAACGTACGTGCAGTGATCGAGGCAACCATGGATAGAATCCAGGATTCGATGGTACAGGGTAAAAACCTGTATCTGCGAGGGTTCGGATCGTTCGTTTTGGTGCGTCGTGCGGCTAAAATAGCTCGTGATATACAGCGAGGTACTGAAATGAAATTGTCCGAAACGATCATTCCGAAATTTAAACCAGCAAAGGATTTCAAGGAAAGAGTCCGACAATCCAATTCTGCACGGAGAAAATAGTACACACCAGTGTATCATAGGGGAAACTTAGCTAAAGGCCCATGTCCGCCGTGAGGTTCGCATGGGCTAAATTTTGGAGATGTGACGGAACTGGTAACGTCTAAATCAGCCAATCGGAGAGGATGGTTAGGCTGTAAGGTAAGAGAGTGCGGCCCCAGTATAATCGCAAACTCAAGCAGGTTCGACTCCTGTCATCTCCGCAAAATGAACTTTCATGCTGGCAATGCAAGACATACTTATCTGTGATTTGGATAATATCCAAACTTTATGCATATTTGTATTGCCAAAGACTGCTGAGATTTCTGAATCTGAGCGAAACATATTTTATTCCGTTAATAAGGCGGGGTCCCTGTATGACAATTCTTCTTCGGAAGTCTTGCGGTCTTTGGCGAGATTAGGGGGCCTCGCCTCTTTTTTATACATCGCAAACTTTTTTCATACTATGCCAAAGACCGAAAAAGTTAGCGAAGGTGCACGAGGTGCATCCAATGCTACGCGTAATCCTGCGAAAAAGGATCCATCAGCTTTTCACATTTACCACGTTCGAATTCGGGCCGTCTGCCTAACCTCGTATGAGTCTCGCGTGGAAATCTCTCAAGACAGAACTTACGGAGCATACGACCGTAGCGATGCGATACGGAGGGCGATAGACAATCTTCGCTCCCATTTGATGCAGCATGAAATCGATGTGTCAGAATTTCAATGTCGTGCGGTCGAATATCATCATGTCGAATCTCAAAGCAATCGAAAGATATGAGCTTGTTAAAGAAATGGTCTGAGCACTGCGACGCTTTGGAGCAGGCCAGAAAACGAATTGAAGAGATGGCAGAATTTATGCCTACATCAGGGCCGTCAAAACGGATACGGGATTCAGTGTTGAAAGCGTGGAAAGTCGTTACCGCTTCAATCGATGATCTCGATGATGTGATCACAGGTTCTGTGCAACCGTTACCGGTGAATTTCCCTTGGCGAGACCGAGACTTTATCAAATACTGGCAGCTGTATAAGGATTACCTGGTTGAACAGCATGGCATTGTGATGAAAAGTCGTATGGAACAAGCTCGATTGGAAGAGATCCGAAAGTTTTCCGGTGATGATCGACAGGTGTTTATTAATACACTAAACTTCTACATGGCGATTGGATCAGCCGGAATTTTCCAAGTGAATTTTGAGAACTCTAAAACTACTGATGAAAATGGAGACGAACAACAGCCCAAAAAAGTCACTATCCGCCTCAAATGATCAGGCTTTGAACCAGGTCCCGCCTCATGATATTGAGCTGGAACAGGCGGTGCTCGGTGCCTTGATGCTTGAGGGTGATTTATATTCGGATATAGCAGGAATCCTTACCGCTGACAGTTTTTATGATCCCAGGCATGCCGCCTTGTTTGACGTTATTCGTTCACTGGCCGCTGCCAATCGTCCTGTCGATGTTTATACTATCACGATGGCGCTGAAGGAGCGTAAAAACAAGATTGCGGATAGTATTGCTTATGTCGTGTCTTTGACACAAAAGGTGGCCTCTGGAGCCCATTTGGTTTATCATGCGCAAATTCTCCGTCAGTTGTATATCATGCGATCGATGATTTCAGAGGTGAAAGGTCTGCTTTCAAAATGCTACGACTCTGATTTTGACGGGATGATGGATGGTTATTCTGCCACGATGATGCGCATGGATTCGTTATTTGTCGGCAGTGGGGCTGAAAAATCGATTCGTGAGATCCTCAAACGTCATGGCCAGGTAATTGACGAACGTATCCAAAAAGCTAATGTTGGAGGTCTGCAGGGGGCTACATACGGTCTCTCAGAGTTGGACCGTATGACTTGTGGCATGTGCCCTGGGCAACTTATTATTGTGGCAGCACGACCGGCGATGGGAAAGACTGCTATTGCTTTGAAATTTTCAAAGTCCGCTGCTATGTATGGAGCCAGCGTGACAATAGCATCACTCGAAATGTCAGATATATCGCTTACCGATCGTTTGGTGAGTACTTATGCTGGAGTAGATAGCGCAAAAATCAAATCAGGACGGATGAATGCAAATGATTTGAGAGCATACCAGGCTGCCGTTGCTGAATTGGAGAAGCTGCCTATTTCGATATATGATACACCGGCAACAACATTCAATCGATTGGCTTCAATGGCCAGGACCAGGCATAGGAAAGGATTGTTGGATCTGTTGGTTATAGATTACCTCCAATTGATCGAAACGGACACCGATGGGAAAAATTACCGGAACAATCGAGAACGTGAAGTCGCTATGATATCGCGAGGACTTAAATCTTTAGCCTTGGAGCTTAAAATCCCGGTTGTTTTGCTTTGTCAGCTTAATCGTGCTGCTGAAAGTCGTCAAGACAAGCAACCCCAATTGTACGATTTAAGGGAATCAGGAGGTATTGAACAAGATGCAGATGTGGTTCTCATGCCATTTCGCCCGGCATATTATCGTGATACAGAATTTATAGATGAAGATACCGGTTTACCCTACCCCCAAGATATGGGATTGCTGTTTATCCGGAAAAACAGGGACGGAGCCACTGGGCATGTACAATTTAGATATTCTCCAGACTTATCTGAGATATCGGATTACGAGGTTAACAATATCGAGTCATCAGACAAACAAGGGTTATTTCAATGAGAGCACAAAAAAAAGTAAAGCCGCTTAGTTTTTCAGCGGCCCAATCTTCGGATAAGATAACACCAGTAATGTCTTTCTTGAAAGATAATTACGCAATCGAAGTGAATAGGTACGATCCCAATACGATTCGAATCAGAAGTTTGAAAAAAATCTATCAGTTCCCTGTTTCACTGGATGATATCTCTTTACACATGATGCAAGAAGGCATCTCGCATACCAGGCAGATGATACAGATGATCCTGCGTTCTCCCAACCAAATGCGAACTTATGATCCGATTGCAGAGTATTTTGAACGTGTTGAGAAAATAGAATTAAAAGAATCACATATTGACAAACTGATCGCGCACCTTCGAGTGCGCGAATTCGGTGATCGTCCAGACGGATACTATCACGAACGGGCCAGCCGGTATATTCGCAAATGGTTGGTTGCAACAGTGGCTTGCGCAACTGGCAGATATGCTAATGAGGCTGCTTTGATCTTTGTTAGTGAAGCTGGCGGTAATGGTAAGACAACATTGGCGAAATTTTTATGTCCACCAGCCTTGGAAGATATGATGGCAACGAGTTCGAAAGATACTGCTACCTTTAATCTGGACCAGGCGATGGTTAGAAATTTCTTTGTCTTCTATGACGAAATGCGAGGCCTTACAGCAAGTTCTGCAGAGGACTTCAAAATGTTGATGTCTGCAGAAAAATTGGCAGTCCGGTTAAAGGGAGATCTCTGCCCTATTCCTCGTAGGCGTATTGCTTCTGTGATCGGCACGACAAATAATTGCACCGGAAATAGACATGGTTTTCTTTTCCCTGCGATTGGAACCCGCCGATTTATATGTATTCACGTGGATAGTATTGATTTCAATTATATAAATGAAGTCGATATTGATGCTGTTTGGGCTGAAGCTGCTCAATTAATGCATAATCCAGATTATGAGTACAAACTTACTCAAGAGGATTATGATGAGCTGGACAATGTAAATCAGCGATATATCATTGATACGCCAGCCAGCGTGTTAATACAACAGGTATTTTCCATGCCTGATGGTAGTGATCCTGAATCTGAACAATGGTTGACTCCTACTGAAATCGTGGCTGAGTTGCAAAAACATCGATTGATCAAACCTGATATTGCTCGACATGTAACACCATGGCATGTCGGAGCGGCATTGCGCGCACTTGGTTACACGCAAAAAATGATTTATGGTCAAGGTGAGCGTTTGTACAAGTATCTTGTCAAAAATATTATTTCTCATGAATAACGTACATGTACACAGGTGTTTATCTATATATTATCATTATAGATATATATTTTTTATACACGTTAAAAAATGTTTTCGAATTATGTTACTACCTACTACTTTTTGTTGTAAGTATTTGATTAATAAATCATTAAATTTAAAACTGCCATATCTACTACTGTGCTACTACTTTTTTACGTAAAAAATAATATGTACGATGTAAGTATTTGATTTACAAATTGTTGTATTGTGTAGTACGTAGTAGCAATAAAATGGAAAAAATTTTTTTAAATGAATTTTCGCGAAATGATTTAATTGAACCCTTTAGGTGCCGTCATTTACAACCAGATAGCGAATTTTAATTTTGTGTAAGATGGAAGTTAAGGTCAAAATTAAAGATCCGATCCTTCGGAGTTATTTATCCGGCTTGTTTGAAAAACGAGATGGTGGATATGCTGTCACTATGGATACGTTTACTGGATCCGTAATTTGTGCTCTAACATCAGTGATCGATTATCCGATGAAACAAGCTGATGACGAGACGACGGTTTTATTCTATTTGCCAAAATCTCGTTACAACGATTCTTTCAGAAATAGATATTTGTATGTCTCTCCAGAAGCAGAAGCTAAAATTAATGCTGTTTTGCGTAGAGAGTTTGATACAAATTTTACAGCTTTTGTTACTGAGAGCAGAATGCAAGGGTTCAAACTTCAAGATATTATAGCCATTTTCATTGTGGAGAATCAAATGGATATTTTTGATGGAGATATTGAAACCCTCAAAAAAAGGTATTATCGAAAAGAGATTGAAATCTTAAAAGGATTTCATAAAAAAATGCAATTACGTGCTTACGCAGCTACCAAAAAAGCAAAAGATATTATGATGAAGAATATAATATTATGAATATCATGTGTTTATATTGTTTTGCGTCTTGAATCGTGTTTTGGGTGAACTTTTTGACGCACCCTCATTGATTGCCTAACTTACTTACTTCGTAACGTATGAAACGTGAATTGTCACAGATCTTTAAACTTAAACTTTTAGGAGCAAATATACCAGGGGCAGATGCAGATGGTTTTATAACTTTATCTTCAGCGATTCCGATAGAGTATGAAGAGGAAGCCAATAAATCATCTCAAGGAGTTTCATACAAACAGACTGTTGACATTTATATGGATAGGACAGAATGCCCTTCATTCATAGCTCGATTTTCAAGTTTTAAGGCAATTGTCAAGTTAAGTGATTGTGAGCAAGAATATGTGTGGGGAACATCTGGAGTTCCGGTAAAAGTGATGTCCACTCCACATTTTGAGCGAATTTTGTTGTCTATGTCTTGCGAATCACCATTCCCGATTATAAGTTATTAGTCCTTTGAAATCAGGTGGTATAGGCCGTTTTTTGTAAATAAAAAATGGCCTTTTCTTTTACAGTTTTTACAGGTTCAAAATTCTTAATTGACAAGGAGTATTTTCGTCAGCAGGTTCTGGATACTATCATTAATATGCCCAGAACATCTTCTATCCCACCTCTCCATCCTGATCAAGTTTCATCTACAGCAATGAATGATCGTGTCGTTGTAGGCGATTCAGAGGTTGTTGTATCGAATGATCAAGATTCAATCAATTCATTGGAATTTGGTAATGAAATCGTCTATTATCATCCTATCCAAGGGATGATTTTCGCTTATCCTAAATTTCAATTTGATTGGGAGCAGTTGTCATGGATCAGAGCATTTTCTACAATGCGTTTTGTCCATGAGTTAAAGTTTGCAGAATCAAATCCCAATGTTGTAGCCCACTTCCTTCATATCAATTCTGGAGGTGGAGAAGCCTGGATGATGCCGATCGCAGCTGCAGCTATTCATGAATGTCGTAAACCTGTGTATGCTTTTGTAGAATGTACGTGCGCTTCTGCTGCATATTGGTTGGCTTCACAGGCTTCAGTGATCAAGACTTTTACAGCGTCCGATCTGATCGGTAGTATTGGTATGTATGCTCATTGTCTTGACACATCTGAGTGGTTAAAGATGAATGGCATTAAGGAAGTCGAAGTTTATGCATCGCGCAGTGATTTGAAAAACAAAATGATGCGTGATGTTTTAAATGGGTCTCCTGATCAATACATCACAGAGATTTTGGATCCAGATATGGAGCAATTCATTGTTGATGTTCGTAAAAGATCGAAGCTGTCCGGTTTGCCGGATGATAGTCCGGTATTACGAGGGGAAATTTTTCGCGCAGAGAAGGCCTTGGATTTAGGGCTGATTGATGGCGTTTTGTCTGATTTCTCTATGGCTGTTCAGGAAGCTCATGATCTGGGTATTCAAGTTCGAGATAGTAATCAATTATTAACCAACATTTAAGACTATGAAATTTTTCGAGAAGTTACGAGCTGTGTTCGCAAAAACTGGACTTGTGGATAAAGCTAAAAGTAACTCGATGACTGCAGCTGATTGGGCTGCGGTTAGAGAGGCTTACAAAAAAGAGTATGGTGTTGATCTTTCGCAGGACCATGACGCGTACGTGGCAGAACAGAATCAACAGCAGCAAGCACAACAGTTAGCTCAAGAAAATGATGCAATTCGTCAATTGATTGGTCAGGCGTTTAATGAACTTCAGAATGAGTCTGATAATGCATCAGGAGTGAATACATCGTCTTCAACCAGTTTGGAATATCAAACACGGGCCTTGATCGATGCATTGCATACCATCAGTTCTCAGGTTATTCCAGATAATGCTCCATCTGTTGGAGGCGTGACCCTTTCAGTCAATGGACCGGGAAATACGCCGGAGTATTTTTGTGGAATTGAACATCCTCTCTTTTCCATGGATCGCAGATATAATAAAATTGCCTGCAATCCAGCGTATGCAACTATGAATCCGGCTTCCGAAAAAGTGGATGGCACGGAGTTCCGTACGCATTTAGGAAAATATTCCGATTTTCTCGCAAATCGAATTAATCAGTTGCGAGCCAATAACTCTCTGAATCCGACGTCGATTCGTAGCAACTTCAATTTGAGTGTGGGTAGCGACGGTCTGGGAGACCAATATTTAACACGTCGTACGGATGAAATTATTGTGCGATTGCTGTCGATTAAAAATGTATATGACATCTTCCCGCGTAGGTTTGGTGTTCAGGATCGAGAGGTAATGTACAATGCTTTCATGGGAGAATTCTCTCAGGCATATCAAGAAGGTAGTATCTGGAAAGGTAATATTGATCTTGAGCCGGAGATGGCTTATGTTGATGATGCCATGTTCAAGACCCTGTTTGGATCAATGAAAGATCTCGAAAGAAAATATATCGGGTACTTGAATAAGGATGGTTCGGATCCGATCAAGTGGACAATGATCGAATGGGTGATGCTCCAGATTTCGACAAAATTAATTGAGGAGCAGAATCGTAGGAAGATTCTTGGCATCTACGTTAAGCCAGAGAAAGGAACTGCAGGCAATTATATGAATGCCGGTACAGGTGTGTATTACACGCTCCTTCGTTACTATAACGAAGGCAAAATTGCGTTGGTGGATGATGCTGCATATGCTGGTTATACATCAGGTGAAACCATGGTGGCTTGCGTAGTCAATATGTTGCAAATGTTGGCAACAAATATTGATGATCTGGATTCATACGAAGTGATTCTTAATGCCAATCATCGTGCAATGTGGCTGGCAGGAATTCGTGAAACCTATGGTAAAGATACCGATTTCCGCGGTCCAAATGGCGATGAGGTACCTGATCTTCGCAATGTAATTCGTTGGTGTCCGTACATGGGACAATTGCCTTTGATTATTGTTCAGAAACCAGGAAATATTCAGAGCGTAGAGTTCCTTGCCGGTGAAATGCACGCTATACAATTTGACACTGACATGGAGGCTGTGAAAGCGTGGTCTACGTGGAAAGAAGGTACGTCAGCAGAATTCAGCGGTAAGATGGCCAAAAATAAAGCTGCTAAGAAAGCTGCAGGATTCACAGAGCAGGTCATCTTTATGAATCGTCCATCAGTTGCTTTGGATGCTGATGCTACAACAGTTTCAGTAAAAGGAGATTACCGTCATTATGTTACGGGAGTAAATACTGGCGAACAATCGTTGACTGATATTGTTGGCGCAAAAGCGGGTATTGCTTATCTGATCGAGATCGGTGATGCAACACATCCTCAGAGTATTGCAAAATCAGATAAATTCTCTGAAATCACCGAAGCCTATACACCAACTCGAGTTGGAGATTATATCATGGTGATCTTGAACGCTGCAGGAGATAAATTCTTAGAACTTGAACGTTGCGTTGGTGGAGTGCGTAAAGTCAATACAGCTCTTCAACCCAATGTTCCAGGAGGCCGATAAATGAGAATGGGCTTCCAGTACGGAAGCCCTCTCCTACTTTTGTATTAATTTATAAATCAATAACAATGAAACAAAAAGATATTAAGCGAATGATTCGTATGAATAATGAATCTCGCCAGTTTAAAAACAGAATGATTTACCGTCTTGCGTTGATTGTGCTGATTTTGTTTACAGCACCGGCTGTTTCATCCGCGATTGAGAATACGGATCATATGCCAGATGCAATTGTAATGCTTGCATCAACATCATCGTTTGCTGTAATTGGCATGGCTGCCATCGGTAATATTGATGATACGTCGGATGCAGATGCATCTGGCAAGCAGATCGCATATAAAGTTTGGCTGATTCACATGAGTCAAATTGATCAGGCAAAATCTTTCCCACAACCTAATTCGAATCGGGAGATAGGAACAATTCCTCTATTGGAAGGAGAATATATGCATTACTTTGAAGCCCATGTCCCTCCAACAGATGATTCTAAATACGAACAAGGTGATTTCGCAGGTACAAATACGAATACGTTTGTTTTGCAAATGTCAGGAAATGGTGATTCTTTGTTGAATTTCCTGGACTCTTACTCTGGAGGTAAGTTCATTATTATTTACAGAAACTGCGAGACAAACGAGTACCGCATTATGGGTAATCCATGCAAACCTATGGTGTTGAAGAGCACAGAACGCGCAAATAATGCGGACAAACGCGGTGTAACACTTACGTTCGAAAACAATTCATTTAAACATCCATTTAAATATGTTGGAGCAATTGTAAGTAGTGCTCCAGTTAAATTGGTAGCAGGTACTACTACGTTAGCAATTGTTCCTGGCAATGATGTTTACATTTTGCCAAATGGTAGCTCATCAGCTACTCCTGTAACATCTGTCAGTGGGCTTACAGCAAATGATAAAGGTCGAGTATTGACGATTATTGGTGCCGGTACAGATAAGTGTGCGACCTTGGAAGATGGGACAGCTTTCGTATTAGAAGGAGGTGCAACATGGACCGCTAAAGAAGGCAGTCGCATTTTGTTGAAAGTACTTGACACTACACGTTTGGTGGAAGTAATGGGCAGTCGAGTTCAAACCGCTTAAAATCATAATCATGAATTTTGTTGAGAAAAAAACTATTCATGACAGATTGCTGGGTGTAACCCACATGGATGCTGATCGTGAATTGTTGGGTCGATTAGTTCCTGGACATAAATTGGTTTCCAAACGAACTTTTAATCCTCAGTCAGATGCATCTTCATTGCTTTGGGCTCTTCTCGATTATGCAAATGAGGATGACATTGTAAAACATAGACGGGAAGTGGCTGCAAAGCGAATATCAGTTTCTAAAGAATCTTCGGAAGAGTTACCTGATGCATCTGAAAGTGAAGATGAATCTGCGGAAAGTTCTAATTCCGATGCAGCAGAAACATCCGATACTTCACCTGTTGCTGCCGATAATTCCATGGCTGCCTTACCGGACAATATTCCGGTGAGTGATTCAGCATTGGATAATGAGGCTGAAGTAAGTTGTGTAGACGATCCCAAAAATGAGGATGACATTGTAAAACATAGACGGGAAGTGGCTGCAAAGCGAATATCAGTTTCTAAAGAATCTTCGGAAGAGTTACCTGATGCATCTGAAAGTGAAGATGAATCTGCGGAAAGTTCTAATTCCGATGCAGCAGAAACATCCGATACTTCACCTGTTGCTGCCGATAATTCCATGGCTGCCTTACCGGACAATATTCCGGTGAGTGATTCAGCATTGGATAATGAGGCTGAAGTAAGTTGTGTAGACGATCCAAAAAATGAGGTGCAATCACAACAGGACTTATCGAAAGTTGCAGATAAAAAAAAATCACAAAAGAGCTCGAATACCCCAAAATAAAATGGGATAAACTGAGTGATCCTAACATAGGTTTGGCTTTGATCATTTATGAAGATCGGGTTCAAACTTATCGTCAAATGAAGATTCTGAGTTCGCGGTTAGATTCGGATAAGCCATCCCCAGACGATGTCCGAGAATTAGCCGAAATGCGAATTCAGAATCTTCTTTGTTTTAGAGAACTACAGTCTTTCAATGACACAGGTGAATTTTTGTATAAACACCCAATTCTGCTCAATAGATATATGTATTCCCAGTTGAAAGACTTGTGGAACAATGATCGCAAGCAGTTTATGAGGGAGTATGAAAATTGCCGTAATAATATACGAAGATACCGTGGCCGTATGAACCGTCATGGTGTGACGGATCAAGAAAAAGATGCTGCGTTTGCGCAATTTACTAAACATCAGCAACGAGCAGAGTTGTTTGATAAAATTATCAATCATGAAGAGAACGATTACTGTATTTAATCTTGGTGGTTTGCCAACGGCACCTATTGATGATTTTTTGGAATTGCAGGAGGATTTCAAAATATCTGATCCAGACAAATTAACAAAGCTGGCAATGCTTATTCTGTTGCGAGGCTTCAAATATGCGTTTAAGGCATGGAAAGATTCTGAGGGTAAGTTGTGGATTATTGATGCCCATCAACGAAAAAAGGCACTTTTACAATTGCGTGATCAAGGTGTAGATATCCCAGAAATCCCATACGAACCAATCTATGCTGAAAATAAACGAGAGGCCGTTGAAGAGATTGCAGCTTACAATTCAGAATTTGCTAAAAAGAATCCTGATACGTTGTTGTTCCAGAAGTATAATATCTCTTTAGATCACTTTAGCTTATCGTTACGTGATGATTTGCCAAAGCTGGAAATAAAAGGTGTTAATACTCGCAGTCTGCTTTCAGAACATATGGATAATCTGAATATGGATAAAGCATACGAAGAGGCTGTAACTCCAACAAATTATATGTCGCAATTAGGCGATATATGGCTTTTGGGAGATCATGTTTTAATGTGTGGTGATGCTTGTACTCCTAAGCAAGTTGGAAGGTTAATGAATAACGAATTCGCAGATCTTGTTATCACAGATCCTCCGTATAATGTAGATTATGAAGGGGCAACTGACGAACAGATGACAATCAAAAATGATCATATGGTCGATGATGCCTTCGATCGGTTTTTGTTCTGTGCAATGCGCAATTTATATGAGATCTCACGTCCTGGTGCTTCGATATATGTCTTTCATAGCGATAGCGAAGGGTTAGTGTTTCGACAGAACTTTAGTAGGGCCGGATTTAAATTAGCTCAATGTTGTGTTTGGGTTAAAAATAGTATGGTTATGGGCCGACAAGATTATCAATGGCAACATGAACCTGTTTTGTATGGATGGAAAGAAGGTGCCGGACACAGTTGGTATGCAGATAGAAAACAGTGTACAGTATGGAATTTTGATCGACCTATACGAAATGATTTACATCCGACAATGAAACCTGTGCAGCTGATTAGCTACCCTTTGTTGAATAGCTCTAAAGAAGGCGATATTGTTGTAGACTTATTTTCAGGAAGTGGATCGACATTAATGGCATGCGAACAACATCATCGACGTTGTCGAGCTATGGAGTTAGATCCAAAATATGTTGATGCAACGGTTGATCGATATATTCGTTCTGTTGGCTCAGATCGGGTGATTTTACTTAGAGATGGAAATAAAGTTTCATACAAACAGTTGGTCAGCCATGATAATTGATGAGGATATTTTAAAACGAGTACGTGACTATGGAGCGCTGGATCAATCACCACGTCAAATAGCTTTCCTTTTACGTATTCCTGCAGGTGAGATAGATGCATTTATTGATGAGATGATGCGTCCTGAGACGCGTTTGCATGAATATTATGCTGCCGGTAAGGCGATTATTAGCTACAATACTAATGTTGAGTTAGCCCGGCAAGCTGAAAAAGGTGATTCCGATGCGATAAAGTTATTGGATCAAAGAAGACAAGATCAGCGATATCAGGACATGTGTACTGAACTTTTTGGAATTTGATATGACTTATCTTGATAAACTATCTACCGTCAGTCCGGATGTGATTGATGAATTTATACGTACTGGGGAGTCCTCGGTAATTCCTGTTGAATTGCAAAAGGTGATCAATCAAATGGTTTTTGCAATCCAGATTTATCGTACTGAACGGAATATTACGGCTGCTGCACGTAAACTGCAAGTGAGGACCAAAGCTGAACAACAAATTGATATCAATATCAATACTGCAAAAAGCAGGATTTATGCAGCGTTGAATTACTTTGATGTTGATTGTAATGTCGCAGAAAATGTATGGTTGCGAGATTATGCGAATAAATACGAGGATTTAGTAAAAGTTGCTTTGGCTAAAGGAAGACCAGATGTTGCGAAAGGGTGTTTAGATGCTGCACGAGATTGTCGTTTACGTGCGACGGTTGCAGACCGTCAGGCAACTCTGGGGGTTGTATATGTGCTTTCATCCGATATCAAACCGGAAGATTTGGGCTTCCCTACTCGTTCTAAAAAAGATATAGCACGTAAGGCTTTGGATGGTCAATATGCCAAAATGATTGATTCCCTTAATTTGCCTGATGAAGACAAAAAACGTTTACGTTCAGATGCTGATATTGAGGATGTAGAATGTGAAATGGTGGAGGAAACTGATTATGACCAATGAAAAGATCTCTGAGATAGAGCAAAAATATATGAATAAGATGCAGCTGAAGGTAAACTGCATTGATACAAACGTAATTATTGCCGAGATCGCACGAGCTGGAGGAAAAACAGATGGGATAATGGCACCTCGTATAATTCGTGTCGCAGACGCTATGCCAGGTGAAATGTCTTTTTTGGTCCACAAAACCTACGTGGCATTGATGACTAATATTGTTCCTAATATCCGTGCTGTTTTTTCTCAAACAACCGCATCTGGAAGGCCTTTGTTAGAAGAAGGGGTGCATTATGTAATTGGAGCTAAAAAACTACCATCCCATTTCCATAAACCTCGCCGGCCTATTACTTATCCTAAACATAGTATTGTGTTTGTAACTGGGCACCATCTGAAACTTGTTAGTTCAGATATGCCTGAATCGTCGGCAGGTGATAGCGCAGTACATGCGTTTATCGAAGAGATGAAACTTCAGAAGGGACAACGATTAAAATCTCGAATATTTCCAGCTGTTCGTGCTACAATGGGTAGCAATAGGGATTGTCCGTATTATCTCGGTATTACAGGAGTCACTGACACTGCTCGATTGGATCTTGGAGAAGATAATTGGTATGAAGAGTATGAGAAAAATATGGACGAAGATGTAATTACAGATATTGTAAATGCATCTCTTCATAAAGATAAGGCTGTCAGAAAAATATATGAGTTGAGTAATGCATTGCGGACGGAAAGTAATCCTTTAGTTGTCGCTAAACTACAAGAGTCCTTGCGTAAAATGCGTCATAGAGTTGATATATGGACTCCTATACTGAACGAAATGCGTCGTAATGCGAGCTACTATATTCGGGCTTCATCATTCGTGAATAAAGACTTTCTTGGTTTAAAGTTTTTTCAAACGCAACGCGAAAGTCTTAGTGATGATGAGTTCTATTCCTCTATATGTAATATCCGGATTAGGCGTGTCGTAGATATGTTTTTCTGTAATTTTAACAATGGAATTCATTGTTACAATGATAGTTATATTTATAAATCTATATTGTCATTTGATCTGAATGACAATTTCAAATTGACTGCAGGGTTTTTGAAATATTTCCGACGTTCTGAGCCATTGTTGCTTGGATATGATCCGGGTAGGTTTTCATCGTTAGTTGTTGCCCAGGAAGATAAACGAACGAATGAATGCCGTATCCAAAAAGAATTCTATGTTTACAGCCCTTGGAACCAGGTGCAATTAGCGTCAAAGTTCGCTGAGTTTTATGCAGATGATTATGATAAAGACGTTGAAATACTTCTTTATTATGATAGAGCCGGTAATAAACGAAGAGAAGAACAAGAGCAGATAACTACGGATGCTCGATTACTTCAACGTGAATTGCAAAGCCATGGGTTTCGTGTTAGGTTAATGAATGAGGGGCAAAAAACGATCTATCATTACGAACAATATATGCTTTTATCTATGTTGTTTTCAAATAGATATAAAAAATTACCCCGTATTTTGATTGATGAAAATGAATGCAAGAATCTGATCTCAGCGATTAATTTATCTCCTTTAAAGCGCCGAGAAGATGGTAGAATTGAATTGGATAAAAGTTCTGAGGTAAAAGTCCCTTTACAATATCAAGCTGGATTAACTACTCAATTGCCGTCCGCACTAATCTATCTGTTATTCGGTTTGTATTCGAGTAATTTACCGTCTGAGGTTAATGGTATCCCCGATTTGCCTAATAACATAGTGATTTGATACATAATTTGTTGATTCTTTAACAAAAAGGCCTTATTTGATAATAAGGCCTTTTTGTTTTGTGTTGATTATTAGTGTGTTAGTTTTGGTGGAGAGGGGCTTTGAATGTGTGTTTCAAAACAAAAGGCCGCCCCCGCTGATTGTTTTTTATGCTGTGCACCCCTGCCCTCCCTTGCATGGAAATATGACAAGGTGTTAAAAATCAAACAATTATCCGGGGCGCGATATATCTCGGAGAAGGAATTAGCAAAATGAGATAACAAACTTGCAATGCAACATAAGTGATCTTATGTCCTTTTGCAGGTTAGACTCATATTCTACCTTGTGGTTGTGAAAACGATAGGGTTAATAGAAGGATTAAGGCTTGCAGAAGAGGTGTCCAAGATACCTGATGGAAGTTTTTCGATAGCATTCTATCCATATAGTAGAAGTTCAGGGGAAGCCTCTACAACGTTACGCGTGTTCCATGGATGTAAAGTTCGGCCACAACTCCCCAGGGATAAGTTTAGAATTGATAGTGATAATTACTTTCTCTTTACCGATGAATCTGGATCCCCAAAGATGTGTTATCGTATTTTGATCCGATTTCTCGGTTTTCCACAAGATAATTTCAATTTGCGCAAAGTGATATGGTAGAAAATTACGGTAGATATGGGTATTTGACCGCTGATAATTCAGTATATACATTTCAGGTAGGTGGAGATTCTATCCAAGATATGTTGGGTGGAATTGATGAACGTATATTCCGTCCTTCATTGCGAGATGGGCATCTGGTCCAAGTTGGTAAATATCGGGTTCTAACGAGAGGACACAATGATACTCAGATTGAAGAGATATCAAGAGATATTAAGAGTAATAGGTTGATGCCTGAAGTGATTGAAAAACAGATCAAGATTATGTTTGGTCTGGGGGTTCATGTGTATAAGGTTGAATTCGATGATAATGGCCATCTAATTCGGAAATGGGTAAATTGTCCGGAAATAATGGCTTGGTTAAAATCATGGGAGGATAACGGAGTTACAGATGACTATAATGATTTTGCTTTATCGTGTGTGAGACGGTATTATTATTTTGAGGATTACTTTGTTAAATGGCATTTCTTTAGAGGAAAGTCCATTGGTAAAATGCCAGTAGCAGCATTAGAATTGGTAGATAACTCCCGTGTCCGTCTTGCAACCGAAAAAGAATTAAGTCCATTCGGTAATTTTGAATATGATGATTTTACGCATGTTATGGTCGGAGATTGGCGGTACCGGGGAGAATTTAAGGTTTACCCTAAATTCAAAGTGCGAGATATTGTCAAATATAGTGTAGCCATATCGCACCATGCCAATGATGATATTGATAGCATATATGGGCGAAGTAAGTCGTATGATGGTATTCGGGAATGGCTGAGGGCAGCGAATGAAAATCCGAAATTCATACGTTCGTTTTTGCGGAATGCCATGGCAGCGAAGATGCACATCATTATCCCTAATGATTGGGTAGAATCTAAAAAAAGCCAAATTAAAAGCTTGTGTGAGTACAACCGGAATCTACAGAAATCAAATAAGGAATGTGTCAAGTTTAATGGTATTGAAATAGGATCAGAATACAATGATGCTATTTTAATGCGCTACATAAATGTTGAACTTGAACGCCTTACATCATATTTGAGTGGTTCTGGAAATCAAGGTAAATTATTCTCTACGTTTTCTTTTCAAGATAAAAACGGTCAAGAAGTGCGATGGAAAATCGAACAAGTAGATTTAAAGTATAAAGAGTACATCGAATCCTTACTCGCATTTGACAGACGTGCAGATGAAGTATTGCTCAGCGCAAAGGGTATTGATCCGTCAATTTCCAACGTGAGTAAAGAAGGGGTAATTTCAAAATCCGGTAGTGATGCCCTATATAATTACATTATTTACTTATTGCAATTGCCAGCTCCGGAGAAAATATGTTGTGATGCATTGAACATGGCTGTTAGGGCTAATTTCCCACATTTATGGGCTCAAGGTTATATGTTAGGCTTTTATCGTCAGGTTCCTGAAAAACAAGAAAATATTTCACCTTCAAATAGATTGAAAAATAATGAGTAGCATTCATACTTTCGTTACTGTTGCAGATGTGAAAGAATATGCTCCAGGTGTCGATCAGTCATTGCTGGAAGCGACCATCAGACCATATCTTTATCCAGCACATAAAATAGTTGCTTCTATTGTTGGTATTGATTTGTTTAATCAGATCGCTGATGGTGACAATGTAGTTGTGAAGTCTCATTTAAAAAGTGCTGTTGCAAATAGAGTTATGTATGATTACAAACTATTTGAAACAGTGCAAAAAAGGCAGACAGGCAATGTGGATACGTATAAGTATGAACTGCAGGCAATGCAAGATTCATATTTGGCATATTATTTCGATGCGGTTGATTCCCTGATTCGGGAATTGCAGGATAATTCCGATCAATATTCAGCCTGGAAGGATACTACCCTTGCCAAAGCTATTGATACATTGATGTTGAAAACGACGGATGAATTCAATTCATGTTATCTGATTGATTCATCAGATTATTTCTTTTTTTCGACTGTATCGTTACAGCAACGGGTGATTGATCAATATGTTACCGGTATAGATGTAGATGCTTTGTCAGAGCCATTGCATAGACGACTGAAACGAGTCGTTGCCACATTTACGGTTGCTTATGCTTTACGGCAATTTGATTTTACGATGCTGCCACGTTCTTTGCGCAATGCAGCTGCAGAGGGTGCTTCCAGAAATGCAAAATCAGAACAGGAGTTGATGTATAATTTGTCCGAATATCTGTTTGGCCAGGCGGATGATGAATTGTCACAAATACTTTTTGAATTGAATAAGCCTGACGATGGAGAAGATATTCCATCACCCACAAATCAAAATAAACCTTGGAATAAATTCTTTCTCATGTCATGATCACCTGTTTATTCGGAGATAATAAATACGAGTTGCCCAATTCATGGGAAGAACTTAGTCAAGATCAATATTTAGCGTTGGTCCCACTTATTAACCGTATGATGAGTGGAGATTTGACTTTAAGTCAGGTCCGAATAAAATGGGTCAAACAGATCCTTGGTTTGAAAAGAGTAAAGGTTAAATCGAGGATGGAAGAGATCGCAGCTGATAATTTATATACTCTATCGAGGCAGGTCAATTTTTTCTACTATGTTGATTACGGCGACGCTGCTAAATCTATTTCATCTGAGGTTCGTCGGATGGTTCGTAAGACTCCTGCTGAAGATTTCGTGACGACAAATTCGGAGATCCGCTATTTGCAATCTTTGGATTATACGTTTCAGTTGGATGCTGTTTGGGTCAAGAACTTACTTCCAACCCTGAAAATTGGTAAAAAGCATTATCAAGGATGGTCTGCCACTGTTGAAGGGGGAATGTTAATTACCGATATGACCACCCAGCAGTTTACGCAAGGTTACGACCTCCTGCTTTCCATAAACAAAGGGCAAGTGAATTCAGCTATGAGGTTGTTGGTTTGCGTCTTGTATGGTGTCGATCAGAATGCCGATCTTGTTCAGGATGACGTTTTACAAGCCGTAACGTTGAATTTTCAGGCTTTTGTTAGCTTTATTTTTACCAAAACGCGTTACTCAGTGTTGTGGAATAGAGATTTGCCGGCAAAGCCGAATAGAAAAGTATCTACTGGAATGAGTGAAGCAATCTATGGCTTATGCAATAATGGTTATGGTAGTTATGATCAAATAGAACAAATGCCATTGATGACCTATTTGTCCATCTTGTTATCGGATCTGATCTCTTCAGTGCGTAATATGAAAGAGATGGATATGAAAATCGACAAGATATCAGAAAAAACAGGGCTTCCGTATGATGTGATAATTCAAATGCTATGATACTACGTGATATTCGAGACTATTTCAAAAAAAAGGTTGAAGATAGTCAGGGTAAGATACCATATTTTGTATTCGGAATCGATGAGAAGGCTTTGCGTGAAAGTGTCGGGACCTTTGATAATATCTTTATGTTCGTTGATTATGGTCAGATTGAGTCGTCTATTGATAAGATGAACAGGATTTATCAAAAGTTCGAATTGGCAGTGACCATTGCCAAACCAGTAGGTGCCAATCCTCTCGATAATGATTCATTGAATGAGGTCTCTTTTGAGTGTTATGAGTTGGCCGTTGCCATGGCAAAAGATATGTACACAGCACAGCGTGAACGACCATGGATGAAAAATTTATCCGATTCGTTTTCGATCATGCCGTTTGTGGCCCCTGATATCGCTCGCTCAATTGGATGCACGTTGTCATTCAAAGTAGAAGGTTACGATATGCTTGGTTTTAAAAAATAATGGTTGGTTGAATGTTTGTGGACGGATCCTCTGGAATTATTTCCAGAGGATTTTTTGTTTTGTTGCTTTGAAATGTTAATGAAAATCAATTACATTGCAAATCGTGTACTTATACTATTTTTAGCAGTATGAATATATTAAGTTTTCTCTGTGAAAAATTGCGGCTGAAAAAGGTGTCGCATATTAATTGTTATGGTGATTTTGTCGCCATAGATTTTGAAACAGCAACATCCCAAAGGAATTCTGCATGTGCATTAGGTGCAGTAAAAGTGCATGATTGGAAGGTAGGCGAGATGCGAACGTGGCTTTTCCGTCCACCAGGAAATGTATATTCAGATTTTAATATAGGGATACATCATATTTGTGCAGCAGACACTGAGTTCTGCTTTCCAATTGCTTACTATTTCGAAGAGATTAAGTCATTTTTGGGCAACCAAATTATAGTAGCACATAATGCTGTATTTGATTTAGATGTTTTATTTAAATCATTTGAATCAGCTGGATGTGTGTTCCCTGATGGAGTGAGATATTTTTGCACATCTGCATTGAATGGTAATCAAAAACTACTTGAATGTTGCAAGTTATACGACGTTAAATTAGAGCATCATCATCAAGCCATCAGTGATGCGTTAGCTTGTGCTGAAATATTTTTGCAAACGCATGTTGAAAGTGCACCTTCAATATATCATCATGTTATATCTGAAAAAGTAATCGTTACACAAAGGCATGAAAAAAAACAAGATGTTGATTTGCCTTCTATGGAGACAACGTTTCACAATTTGAATAACATTTTCGATGGCCAAAATGTTGTAGTAACAGGTACATTTAAGTTATATCCGGATCGGGATAATCTGAAAGACATATTGAAAGGGTATGGTGCATCCATTGATAGTGCAGTCTTGAAAAGAACAGATATTGCAATCATTGGATATAATCCAGGGCCGTCAAAAATGGAAAAAATAAAACAGCTTCGTAGTGCAGGGCAACATATTAAAATTATCAAAGAAAATGATCTGATGTACATTTTGCATTCATTACAGACAGGACAAGAGATTATGCCTTTGACAACTGCTGATAAAAAACGTCTAAGCGCGTATCCTTTAATGTTGATCCAAGATTATCCATACGGATCTAATCCATTTGAATGGAAGTGTGTTAAAGTGATCGGCAAATTACTTGAGTTTCCAGATTTAGAAATTTTTGCAGGTCTAATGAAAAGGGTATATCATGCAAAAATTGTTAAGAACGTTAGGAATGCACAAATTGTTGTCATTGGTAGTATGTTGACATCGGATCAATTAACTGATCTTTTTCAAATTGAGCCAGAGAAGATTTTGAGATGTACAGAACAAAAATTGTATAGTTTTTTGAGAAATATAGATATGGCTGAACGTTCATATCACCGTTTTGTACATCATGTTGGTAATGTAGAAATTCTGATTGATGATAGCTTTTGTAAAGATAGATATATTAAGCCTGGTCCTAATGCTGCTGATCCACCTGAATCCAGTTGGCCAATATTGGAATATCCTGAAAGTTAATGACTCAATAGATGAATAGGTTTCAGTCGCGTACCCCCGTGCGAAAGGTGTAATGCCTCAGCAATCGCCATTTAGGTGTATAGACAGCGGGACAGGCGCGACTTTTTTGCACCTATATGTGTATGATATCAAAAAAAAAACTATATTTGTGATGCTAAAACATTCTATGGGATCGATGATCCGCCTCGTCAGGTGGTTTTTTTATACCCCTACGATACATATTGTAACGTATAGACTTCGGTCGCGTACCCCCGTGCGAAAGGTATAATGCCTGAGCAATCGCCCCATAGGTGTTTTAGCAGCGGGACAGGCGCGACCGTTTTTATTTGCGCCTATAATTGCTAAAAAACTATGGAACTTGATCTTTTTTGGCTGTTCGCAACAGTAGCTGTTGGGTTCGCCGTGAGGGGCATTTATCGTAGGCTCCGTTACGCTCATCTGCTTCGTATTCGCCGCCGTGCTGCATCGGACCGGCCAGTTCAAATCCTCTATTACATTTCCCAACCTTTACGTCGATAGAGATGGCTAACAATCACAACAATACCATGCATTTCGATCTCAAGGAGATCGGGCTGGGTGCTGTCGAGTTGACAGAACGGGAACGTAACCTGTTGGAAGATGTATTGACGTTTATGTTTCATGTCAGCCAGATAAGACGCGAATATAATCTGCTCTATCAGCGGTATTCGTATCTCGATAAATATTTCAACGATGAAGAGGTTCATATATGTACCAGCGGAATTCTGACGTGTGCTAATGACTTGCTGTCCGGTTTGTTTGAAAATTGCGATTCAAGTGCAATTAGAGAAAAGCGTAATTGATTATATTTGTGAGCAATGGATAAAAAGAAAAGCAAAGAATACGACAATAATATCGCGCTATATATGGCGATAGATGTATTGGCCGAAACGTTTGAGCGGGCGGCAACACTCGATGATACGGCGCGCAGATTTACAACTGCCGATGTAGCTGCCGCTATCGGAGATCTCACCGGATTCACACCATCAGTCCAGGTCGTTTATCAGACACTCATTGCTGAAGGATACCAGTATGTCGTGGATGAGACCTATACAGGGCTGCGTTATGTGTGGTTGCTGAAATATAAAAAGTAAGACTATGATTTGGTTTATTATAGGAGTGATGATTTCGGTTGGTGTTTTTGCTTTTTATGAAAAACGCCAGCAAAAAATCGAACAGCGTAAAATTGATGAAGCCTTACATAAGGCAGATGAGCAACAACTCAGGTGGCTGAACCAGCCGATAAGTTACGATGTGGAGCTGCCGAATCCGGCAACTGTGTCTGTTGATCGTATTGCTGCGTTTTTGAAAAATGAATATCGGACTGCAGTACTTGAAAAGTACATAGAAGTGGCCCGCGAGTATAAAGCGGACGACCAGGTCATCACAATGATTGAGAATCGTCTTGCCGAAGTCAGGAAATCGATCGACGAGATGTAATAAATCTATAACAGTGGTAATTGAAGCCCTCAGAACCATTCTGAGGGCTTTTTTTTGTCCTTTCCCAGGGATGGGCATCGTGTCATATTCGCAATATGATAACCGATACCTATACTCGAAGTAAGCCTATTAATCAAATTGTAGCAGAGGGATATAACGAGGTCATCCCTACCCTATTGGCTGAACAATCCAAAATAGCCAACCGCTATTATTTACGCCGGACCTCTCCGCATTTGGCGGACGTGCTTGTCGGTAGCGGTATGTATGAAGTCAAATCGGATTCGGATAGCGTTCAGGCCAAAATCAACTACCCGGCTACAATTCGTTTTGTCGATCTGAAACGGACGCGCAAAGGCAAAAAAAAGCGCTACTACACACCTATCTATAACCGTCCGTTGTTCGGCCATATCTATGGTCGAGGATATTCCCTTTCAGCCATTGTCAATATGGCAATTCGAGATGAGTTTGATCGGTATCTCGAAGTTTTTCGTGAGTTGGACAATACAATCATAGAGTTATGATCAAGGAAGATATCGTCAAAACCCATATTCAAACGACAGGATTCAAAGAAACGCAGGAAGGTATCCTGCAAACGCAGCGTCAGATCCAGGAGTATAAAAAAGAACTTGAAGATCTCAAGTATCAACGGACTATGCTTGTAGCTGCTGGGAAAAAGGAAAGCAACGAGTATAAGAATATTGATAAGCGGATCAAAGAACTCAATGGATCACTCACTCAGCAAAAGGCTAAATATGAGACCTTGATGGGTACTCTCAATATGTCTGCAATGAGTTTTAACCAGCTTAAGAAACGCGCCGGTGAACTAAAAAAGGAACTGGACAGTGTGTCTAAAACAGTAGAACCTGAGCGATGGAATCGTTTAAATAATCAGCTGAAAAATGTTCAACAACAAATGGATAAGGTGCGTAGCGGTATGCGAAACGCATCAGCTGAATTTGGGAAAGGCCAATCCATTTTTGCACGTGCCTTCGGTAGTGTGAAAAAGTTCGGTCCATTGGCGATTCTTACATCAGCTGTGGCATCGGCTGCGCAAAAAGTAAAGCAGTTTGTAGCTGAGTCTATACCGGCTTTCCGTGAATATGATGATAAATTGGCTGATGTGATGAAGACAACCGGCCTCACTAAAAATGAAACGGAACTGTTGTCAAAGAGTCTAAAGCGTATCGATACCCGGACTTCACAGAATGAGCTGCTTGATCTGGCCAGGGTTGCTGGAAAGTTGGGATTGAGTGATAAGGTTGATGTTGAAGGTTTCGTTCGTGCAGCGGATAAAATTAATGTCGCTTTAAGTGAAGATCTCGGTGGTAATGCAGAAGAGGCTTTGAACCAAGTTGGTAAGTTGGTTGATATTTTTAATATCAAACAGCAATTCGGTATCGAAAATTCGATGATTCGCGTTGGATCTACGATCAATGAATTGGGAGCCGCAAGTACAGCCAACGAAGGCTACATAGTTGAATTTACTAAGCGCCTGGCCGGAGTCGCTCCATCGGCAAACATATCCATTCAAAATGTAATGGGATATGGTGCCACGCTTGATCAATTCGGTCAACAGTGTGAGACTGCCGGTACTGCGATGTCCCAGGCTATTACCGGTATGTTCAAACGAACAGAGGTCTATGCTCGCATTGCTAATATGAGCTTGAAAGACTTTATTGAGCTTCTCAATCAAGATGCTAATGCCGCGTTTATTGCATTTCTGAAGGGACTCAAAAATAATAATGCAGGCATGGTCGACCTGGTTAAAAACTTGAATGATCTTAAAATGGATGGTACTCGATCCGTGCAGATCATTGGTGCCCTGGCTGAAAATGTAGATGCACTTGAACAACAACAGAAATTAGCCAATAAAGCGTTTAGCGATGGCACTTCGATCATTGATGAGTTTAATACGAAGAATAATACAGCCCAAGCCCGTTACGAGAAGTTTCAAAAAACGCTTCAAAATATCAAAGTTCAAATCGGTAGTGCTTTAGTGCCTACGCTTGATGCATTACACTCCTTAATTAGTGCTATATCAAGTGATAGTGTTGAGTTACTTCAAGGCGAATTTGAAATGTATAAAAAAACTTCATCGGAGATTGCAAACAAAAAGCAACGGGTGGAAGAGCTGACCGCTACCTATGAGCAGCTTCGAGGTAAATCCAACTTGAACGCCGAACAGCAAAATATATTGAATGATACAGTCAAGCAACTTGGTGAGATTTGTCCCGAAGCAATTACAAAGTATAATCAATATGGTGAAGCAATTGAAATTAATATTGAAAAACTGGATCGCGCCATTGAACGACAGAGACAGCTTAATTTATTGATGGCTAAAAGAGTAGCTTCGAAATCTGCCAAGGGTATTAAAGACGAATGGGAGACGCTGCAGACAAATATTGCAGCAAGGGCAACAAATATCGAGTATGCCGGTAAACTACAAGACAGAATAGCCAAAGGAGACATAACAGAGCGAAATGATGCTTTGCGTGAACTCCCATTTATAGAACAACGCATCAATAGAAATAATGAGAATATTCAAGAATCCACAATGAATCTGCTCCAATATATCAATACATTACGAGAGCTTGGAGTGTCGTATGAGGCAATATCCAAAGATTCAGGGGTGTCAGTTGAGAATTTGGTTACTCTTAATAAATCGAACGTTGGAGCAGATATTTCCAAACAACGTTCAGAAGGTAAGGGGTATGCGGATATTGCAAAAGGGATGGGCGTGCCTGTAAAACTGATTATTGATATTGCAAGCACTAATGATAGCAATTTTAATAGACCGGTCAATAATAAGCAAGAGGTTGATCAGGGTAGTTCCCCTGTCAATATTCCGGAAAGCTCTGATAAGAGCACCAATAAATGGTCTTTGAATCAAGACCAGCAATTTTTACAAGCTAAAGCAGAATTGCGAAATAAATTAAGATCTGGCGAAATATCCTCGGAGCAAGAGTATAATGAACAATTGCTTCAACTTGAAATAGATACATTACAGAAACGCATTGCATTACAAAAAGAAAATGGATCTGATTTGGCAAAATTGCAAAGCGATCTTGCCGATAGGCAATACACTCAAAAGAAAAATGAACAAACACGTCTTAGCAAATTGATTGAGGCCAGTTTGGAAGGAGGTAAAAATCCAGATCTCCAACAAGAAATTGATCAAGAAAACTATAATTATGAACGTAGGCTAAAAGATCTCGGATTGTTTAATAAGGATAGGAGTGCAATGACTAAGGAGGAGTTGGATGCACTTGAAAATCTCGAGAGGATACACAATGAGAATCTCCGATATCTCTATATTGAGGATCTGCAGCGCAAGTTCGATCTGAAGAAGCAAGCTGTTGATAATGAAATCAATGAATTAAAGGCTGCTCATAATGCACAGCTCGCTGAAGCTACAACTTTCGAACAAAAAAAAGCATTGGTAGCACAATTATATGGAGAAGATCGGGCCAAGGCTGTTCGAACAGAACAGCAAGCGCTCAAATTGATCAGACAGAAATTCACCTCAGAGGAAGAGGCTCAAATGCGTGAGAATGTGGAGAGACTCATTGAGATCTACACGCAAATGATGGCTGAATTAGAGAGGACACTGGCATCTGCAGATGTAACAGGCATGACCGATGCAGATAAAGCCGAAGTTCAGGCTACACTTAATAAACTAAGAGCAATTTTAGCAAATCTGAATGCAGGGAACACATCTGGAGATGATAATGAAAAAGATGGCAATGATGTTGTTTTGGGAGTGCGAGAAGACGAATGGGAAAAGTTTTTTGACAACATTAAATATGGTATGGATGGATTTGAAGATTGGATCCAGGCTATTAATACCATAGGTAAATCTATGTTATATGCATTTTCTTCTGTCTCTCAACTAATGACTGCGATTGAAAATAGGCAATTTAAAACCTACGAAAAAACCGCAGAAAAAAAGAAAAAATTGCTTGAACAACAGAAAAAAGCTGGCATTATAACTGAGGAGACTTACAATGACAAGGTTCAGGCAATTGACGAGGAGACCGAAGCAAAACGTGAAGAAATGGAGCGTAAACAAGCAATTCGAGACAAGGCAATTGCAGTTTTCCAATCTCTAATTGCGACAGCTGTAGGTATTTCAAAAGCTTTGCCCAATATCCCCTTATCAATAGCCGTTGGTGCTTTGGGTGCAATACAAACTGCGGCTATTTTGGCAACGCCACTGCCGGGAGCTGAGTTAGGAGGTTTGATTAATGTTGAACGAGAGCAAGATGGAAAGCGTTTTTATGCGGAATTTTCACCTAATAGGCGGGGATTTGTGAATAAGCCTACTGTGATTGTAGGCGAAAATGGACCTGAATATGTTATTCCTAATAAAATGCTACAGAATCCAGAGGTAGCAGGATTTGTTCAAGCAATTGAAGCAGCACGTTTAAAAGGAGAATTCCGTAATCCATTCTCAATTACGGCTTCAGGACGAGAAAGTGGAGGTCCTACTGTTTCTTTCCCTGCTCCAGTAGGAGTCAGTTCATCAATGGATCCAAAGTTGCTATCTGCATTACTGGTAGCTGTAGAAAAATTAAATGGGAAATTGGATAAGCCGGTTCAAGCATATCTCAAGAAGTACGGTTCTGGAGGGTTATATGATGAAATGGCTAAAGATTCACGCATACGTAAAACATTATAAATATGTTGCAGATTTTTATTAAAGGGCAGCAGGTAGATTTGCTCGGAGATACAGAGGTGGCTATTACTATTGAACATCCGATGTTGTCAAATGATCATATTCCTGTACCCTATTCTGTTGATATAGATTTGCCATTAACGGCTAAGAATCGCATAATTTTTGGTTTCATTGACAGACCAGGTCGTTCGTCTCCATTCGAATCTATGCCTGCTAAAATTTTCTTTGATGGGCTGCAAATTACGTCTGGTGAAATTAAGGTTACTGAAATAGAAGAAACAATAACGATAAATTATAATGGTGTTATAATTCCATCTAATATAGATAAAATGGCTTACAAGCAGAGCCTTGGTAAAGTCGATTTTGGAACGGATGCCGCTAAAGTAAATTGTAACAAGTATTTCATAGAAAGGACTGAAGAAGAATTCCCTGATATTATTGCAGCGCCTGTAAGTATTGCTTCGCGAAAAGAATGGGAAGTACAAGATGGTAATCATAAAACGCAGTTTGCTTCGTCTGTTTGGCTGAATGGATATGATGCTATGGATGGACAGTATTTACCTAACCAGTATAGAAGGGATAGTTATATAAATAAAATACTCCCCGCTTTTCGTGCTGGTTGGTTATTCAACGTGTTGCTTGACGGTCGTTGTCAGAACAACATATTTGATAGTGGTGATTGGAAAAGATTGATGATCCTTTCGCAATGGCATCCAAAATATAAATCAGAAGGGAATTCGCCCGTATGGGATGTTGATTCAGAAGGTAATGCATCAATTACGTTAGCTGATTTTTTACCTGAAATAGCTGCTAACGAAATGATTATAGAACTATTGAAACTTCCATGTGCTTCTATATATGCGGTTGGACCAACGTTCACAGTGGAGTTGAATAAAGATATTTTATCTCGAAATTCTGCTGTAGATTGGACTCAAAAGGTTGTAGGTCGGATTAGTATTTCAGAGCAAGAAGCACAACGATATGTGGCGGGTTTTTCAAAAGAAGATCAGGAAGTTGAATCTGACCTGATAATCAGAGAAGCAAATAATATTTTGGAAATCTGCTCGCTGCATCCAACGTCTGAGTTGGATCCAGCTACATTCAGGATTGCTAATACAGGTCAGATAATTCAGCGCATGTCAGCAGATGATTTGACAGGGATTGATTTTAAAGTATTACAGCAATCTATGAGTAGCAAAGAGGAAGATGATCCGGATGATGATAGAAGTGACTATGATATGAGTTTTGGAGGCGAGGTCGTCACTACGAATATCGGACTATTAAAAAGCACTGATGATCCGGCGCAAGGGCATAGGTGGTATTATGTGCCGCAAATTAGTGAAGCAGCCACTGAACGACCAGACAAGTTGCTTGTCGGGCTATATTATGGTATGTGTAGAGAAATTAGGTGGGGTGCGAAAGAATTTTATAATTACCCGTATATCACACATTGCAACTATGATTGTCGAGGTAATAAATTAGGAGATCTTTCGCTCTCATATTTATTGTCTGAAGGGTTAATGTCATATCATCAAGATTTTAAAAACTTTATGGAGCGATCACATCGTATTGTTAAGTGTAAAGTATTGCTTAATGCAGTCGATCTGCATAATCTTGATATGAGAGATAAAGTAATTTATAAGAATCGATGTTATTATATCAAATCCATTACAATGACATTGCATCCTCATTCTATTGATCCTTCAGATGTGGAGTTGATCGAAATATAATTTTTGTCCTTTCCGTCAGATGGCTCAAAATTACTTTCGTGATGAAAAGTAAGAGCCATCATGACTATTATTCAACTTCCTGATACCTATAATTTTTCTGGGACCATTCGCGATATTGTGGTAGATGCAACTGAAAAGTTGGATTTTACGTTGTCGAGCAATGGCGTAACGATCGTTTCTGAAACTTATTATCCTTCTTCTGATAATAGAATTACGATAAATCTCCGGGATATTCTGGAAGATATTATTGAACCTGTTTTGTATGATGTTGCAGAGACAGTAATACCTCAATATACATATCAAATCGGAGAAACAACAGGTAGCTTTTATTGTATTGCAGGTGGAATTGATGCGGAAGTCTCTGTAGAATCGTATCTACAAGGAAATTTTTTGACTTGGCAGCCTCAGACTCGTGTTACTCTTTACCATATTCCACATTATTTACGATATGTATCGGTGGTAGAATCGATATGTAAAGTAAAAGCTTTCTTTCCAGATGGGACGAGTGAGGTCGCGGTTTTAAAGACGTTTTCTGCTAAATCTATTAACACTGTTAATGTCACATTTGGTACTGTTAGAGGAATGTTTGAGTCACAACCTACGTATTTTGATGTGTGGGTTGAGAATCTTGAAGGAGAAATGTTGACATGGATTCAAAGATACATGTTAACTGATTTTCTGACAGGTGTTAATGATTATTTCATATTTGCTAATTCATTAGGTGGTTTTGATACAATTCGGTTTAGTGGTGATAGAGAGGAAACTAATAAACTGGATAGTGTAAATGCTGTATTCGATGATGAAACAAAGGAATATGATATAGACAGGACTCGCAGTTGGAAAAAATATACAGGTTATATTACGGATGAAAGAATCCGAATGTGGGTTCTTGATTTTTTTAATAGCCCTTGTCGCTATCATTTGACTGATAGCGGAGTGTTAAAACGTATATATATATCAGATCATAAACTTGAATCGACGACAGGTGATGCAGTTGGCTATGAGTTTACATATGTCTATTCGGTTCAAAGTCGTTATATCAATATTGAGCGGACTTCCACACCGCCATTGATTGAAATAACAGATCCTCAATCGGAAATTTTTTTTTTAGCTCCAAAGCTAAATCAATTTGAGCTGGCAAAAATAGAGTCAGAAACCGATTATCTTTTCCCGGTTCAATCTCCTATGGCCGGTAAATGGTTGGCCATTTCGTTAAAAACAATTTTAGATTTTGTTTCTTCCAAGGGGCTTGATGTAGATGCTTTACAAATTTATCTTACTGACCATAAGTATGCGACACAGGACTGGGTGAAAGAACAGAATTACCTGACGTCTGCTAATATGGATGATTATGTTCTTAAAAAAACATGGGATTCCGTTTTTGAATTAGCTGAAGTTAATGGTAAACAAGTTCTGAAAATCAAATACGACGTTATTGGTAATTTTGGGATTACAGCTTACGGTACAGGCCTTGATTCAGGTGGAAGTTTCACTGGATCCCTTGTGGATTTAGTGGATGTTTCGGTCTCAGGACTCAAAACTGGTGATATCCTTAAATATAACGGTACCCATTTCGTGAATGTGCCTCTTTCATCGATTTCCGGTGTCTCTTCCTGGGAACAAATCTCCGGCAAACCTGACTACTACCCTACCCGATGGTCATATATTAAAGATGCACCCGAATCGCTTCCAGCTTCGGATGTCTATCCATGGGCTAAAGAAGCTACCAAACCATCCTATACCTGGGATGAGATCACCGATCGACCAACTAAATTATCACAATTTCAGGATGATGTTGTAACTGGTAATTATGTTCCTAAAGCGACATGGGATTCTGTTTTTGAGTTGGCTGAAGTTAATGGTAAACAAGTTCTGAAAATCAAATACGATGTTGTTGGTAATTTGGGAATTACAGCTTACGGTACAGGACCTGATTCAGGTGTAAGTTTCACTGGATCCCTTGTGGATTTAGTGGATGTTGCAGTATCCGGGCTTAAAGCTGGTGACATTCTTAAATATGACGGAACCCATTTCGTGAATGTGTCTCTTTCATCGATTTCCGGTACCTCTTCCTGGGAACAAATCTCCGGCAAACCTGAATACTTTCCTACCCGATGGTCATATATTAAAGATGCCCCCGAATCGCTTCCCGCTTCGGATGTATATCCTTGGGCCAAAGCATCAACAAAACCGTCCTATACATGGGATGAGATTACAGGTAAACCCAGCGTATTTACACCGGCCTCACATACCCATGTTTGGGTTAATATCACCGATCGACCAACCAAATTATCACAATTTCAAGATGACGTTGTAGTTGGTAATTATGTTTCGCAAACAACATGGGATTCCGTTTTTGAGTTGGCTGAAGTTAATGGTCAACGAGTTCTGAAAATTAAATACGATGTTGTTGGTAATTTGGGAATTACAGCTTACGGTACAGGACCTGATGCAGGTGGAAGTTTTACTGGGTCCCTTGTTGATTTAGTCGATGTTGCTGTATCCGGACTCAAATCAGGAGATATCCTGAAATATGACGGAACCCATTTCGTCAATGTGCCGATTTCGTCTATTGCCGGTGCATCTTCCTGGGAACAGATCTCCGGCAAACCGGAATACTTCCCTACCCGATGGTCAGAGATTAAAGATGCACCCGAATCGCTTCCCGCTTCTGATGTATTTCCATGGGCTAAAGCAGCTATAAAACCATCCTATACTTGGAATGAAATCACCGATAAACCCAGCGTCTTTACACCAGCTTCACATATCCATCTGTGGGCTAACATCACCGATCGACCATCATCTTTGCCAGCCAATGGTGGAAATGCTGATACCGTGGATAACCTGCATGCAAGCGATTTGGTTGCCATTGCCGGAGAACAGACCATAACAGGACATAAGATATTTAAGGAGCCATTAACTTACTCTTATACACATGATGATGACAAGAGTATTACTAACTTAAGTGTATATACTGGAGGTTATAAAGGCAACATATTTATAGGTTCAAATAACTCCGTCTCGGGAAACACTTTGATTCGAGTAGCCCCCAATGGCTCATTTATTTACAAATACAATAATGTAGAACATCAAGTATTCCATTCCGGCAATTTCACGCCATCCAATAAACTTGACAAATCCGTTTGGGACGAAGCATTTGAAATCAAGACTGTAAATGGCGTCCGGGTTATCTCAGCGAAACTGGATGTGCTCGGCCAAAAAGGTATCAGCGCATATGCTGATAGCACCGATGCAGAAAGCGCTGGTGGTGGATTGGATTATGAATTGCTGAAAAACGCGCTTACCGGAATCATCACTCCCGATGGCTATCCATTTACGATCTCGTCGATGTTCCTCGGAGCTATCGACAAATCCTACATTACAGGTAAGATTGGTGATTCGTATGCCAATGCTGTACATACTCACAAATGGACTGATATTACAGATCGACCAACATCTTTGCCTGCAAACGGTGGAAATGCAGATACCGTGGATGGATTACATTCGTATGACTTTGCAAGAAGAAGCGAATTCATTGCTGGTACGGATTTGAATTCAATTAATGGATTCGGATTATTCCAAACATCTACAAACTCAATCGCTACATCTGAAAAGCATTATCCAATAAGTGAAGCGGGTATTCTGATTTATGGTAATGCTGCATATAATTCTTCGTGTCAAATATATGGCAGTTACAATTCTAATAGATGGTTTGTTAGAGGCGGAGGGAATGGCCCATCTGAAAAAACTCCATGGGCAGAAATATGGACAACGAAAAATTTCGATCCCAATGATTACCTACCGCTCTCGGGCGGAAAAACAATCACTGGAGATTTTTCAGTTTCTGCAGGAGTAAAAATAAAATCTAATGAGGCAAATATCATTGGACGATTTGTGTTTGGATCTATAGCTGATTATAGAACTATCGTCGGCGCCTTTGATTACGACACCTTGCTCATTTCAAAATCAGCTCTCAAAAGAAACACAAATGGAACTGAATATACAATATATGATTCCGGTAATCTGACCAAACTATCCCAACTTCAAGATGATGTGGTGGCGGGTAAATATTTGCCTTTGACTGGAGGAGTGCTAACAGGTATCTTAATTTGTCCTAATGATTCAGCCTATATTGCCCATAGTAATGAACCGGGTGCAGCTTTAATTCAATTTGTTGCCGGTAAAACGGTTATAGGCAGTATAGATTCGCAAACATACGCTTCGACTCATATTCGTAGCATTAGTGGACATGTTACGGTTGGAACAAGCACTACAGGAGATGTTAATACAATTTGGGACTCAGGAAATTTAAATCCTGTTACCATTGATTCTGACCAAATCATAACCGGATGGAAAAGATTTAATCCATCCACTAAAAATGGAGTCTTTAACACGACGGGGATCATCGATAATAAAGATACATACGCAACGCCTCTATCGTGGACTGCAAAAACTGACGGTTCAATTTGGAACCTGCAACAAGAGTCTGATTCAATAACCTTAATTGGCATACAGGGAGGTAAGGCTATTAAATTCTTATCTAACCCATCCTTAACTCAAGTCATTGCGGATTTCTTCAACGGAACTGCTACCAAAGCTCAGCAAGATGGCAACGGCAACGTAATTGCCAGTAGCTATCTGCGCTTAACCGGAGGTACTTTAACTGGGCTTTTAACAACCAAAAGCATTAATGCAAATGGAACAGTAACGGCCGATAGATTTACTGGCCCACTTACTGCTGGTTATACTGGTAATGGAGGACAACAAGGACCTGGTTACATCGGAACAAATAGCTTTGGTTGTCTTATGATGAATACCACTATTAATGGTGATCCGACATTTAAAGATTGGCTCATATGCGACGCATATGGAGGATCTGACGTTGGCGGAGCAATTGCCATTGGTGTATCTCGACAAAATATGAATGTGTTCGCAATGAGTTCTGATGCCGACAGAAAGACGTGGACACGAAAATGCCAATTATACACCACGGAAAATGCCAATCGTAATTCTGTCGATTGGACCGCGCGAAACATTAATGCATCCGAAACCGGAACGTTCAAAAGACTGGTCATCAACGGAATAGTCATTGAAGTGGTCAATGGTAATCTGCGTATAAACGGAAATTTAGTAGCAACTGGAGGTGTCACCTCACAAGCAACTGCATAAAATTATGGCTATAGGTAAAACAAATATCTCTATCGACACGGTGCGCCGGACGATTGGTTCATCGAAAACGGACGTGGGCGGATTATGTACGGATGATAAAGTCAACATGTTTTCATATTATAAACCGGTCGACTCGGACAAAATCACCACCGATCCAAACTCAGACTGGCCGTCTTTGGTCAAAAACTCTTTCGGATTGATTATCCCATCATTGACATTACCTATTGATACATCACAGAATTGGTCGTGGGATAAACCCAAAGGCGGTACATTAAGCCCGTACAGACTCTCTGATTTCGGAGGGTACGAACATGCCGCTAAACCTTGTATATCATCAGGATGCACGGATAAAGTATCCGTAAATATGGCGGACGCAGGATATACCAGCAGAACTTTCTCCTTTGAGCAAATCCCGGCAGATAGCAAAACAAACGTATCTGCTATGAATATTGGTGATATACAAGATTACTATTGGGGATTCGCATTGCTTGAATCACTATCATCCACCAGTGGAACCATCCGTACTTGCGACAAAACCATCAGAGATGGAGGACACTCGCTAACCGTTGATTTTGCCGATATCGGGATTTGGGCTACTCATAAATATCTGCTGTTTTTCCTGTCAAAACAGAAAAGTACCGGCGTAGCCCCAGATATATGGGATTTGAATGATTTTGCGGCTTTGGAAGCTAAAGCCATCTATCATGATGAGGTATATCTCAACCCCGTGCCATTGAATATCTTTTGGTCCCTCCTCTACTCCTTATCATTGGTTGGAATGGGATACAATGGTGCAACATATGATTTTTACCCTGTAGCAAATTTCGTTTCGACACCTATGCCGATTAATGGAACCATATGGCTAAAGGTTCGAATTACAAATAATGCTGAGCATTCGATCAGCTTCGTTCCTGCTATGTGTGACGTCGAGGTGGTTTCACTTTTTGGCACCGTGGAAAAAGGCTCTCCATTAGCCGTTTTGGATTTGAGCGGCAAACAGGTCAATCAAATAGTCATGGCAGTTGGAGAGGTACGAGAACTCGTTTACGAAATCAATCTGTTCAGTTATTACAACGGAGAACAACAATTTGATCTTCCGGGAGATACTGTAACTACTCACGTCAATATTTCTACAGGAAACGAGATGCAAATCCAAACTGGAAATTTCAAAATCCGTGTAATGTAAAACCAATGTTTAACTAATAATTTCAAATCTATGTCAACTGTAAACATTAGCGAGAACACTACTCTTTCGCAAACCATCGAGAAACAGATCAAAGCAACTATCGACAGCGTTGAAGTATCTGCAAAAGTTACCATGACAAACGGTAAGGTAACGGCCTATATGGATGGGCAAATAAAAGAAAGTGACAACGTGATGGCCACCTTCTACCAATATGCCGGATCGAAAATGCAGTTATCGGCAGATATTGACTACCTCACTACAACGCAAACGGTTTTGACTCCTTTCATGGAGAAAATGGATGCCATTGCTCTGACCGTTGGAACTGAATCTGACGAACTGAAAGCCTAACCTCAAAAACTGAATAAACATGAAAAAAATCGAATTAATCCCTATGGTTCAGCTTTTGGGAAAGCTGAAATCTACAAGTGTCGCCGCTGAGGAAAGAAAAGGTCTGCTCGAAACTGTCAAAGCGGCACAATATGCGTTGGGGGTTCGGGATGAAAAATTGAAATCGAACGCTAAAAAATTCGGAGTAACATTCGACCCCAATACAGGCAGAATTGCCGCTGATAGCTCAAAGGAATCTGTTGTATCGTTGCAGGAGGCCATGGCCAAAATCGATCAAGAGGAGTTTGATTGCCAACGGTTCCTTTCCGAACAGGGTGCAGACTCCCTTTGGCAAGAAAATCAGCTTACAACAGCTGAACGCATGATGCTTGACGAATTGGTCAAGGCTCATGAGGAAAGTCAAACAGAATCGAATTCATAAACAACCCTAAACATTAACCTTATGACAAAAGAGAATCTTTGGCAGATCATCGTAGGTATTATGGTGGCTGCACTCGGTACTGTAACATTTAATATGGGCGTTTTTGCACTGATCCCGCTGCTGGTCGTAGCGATCGCTTGGGCCGGTATCAAACAGACTTCCGGCAAGGAGTACAAAAACGCCAAAGGCGATTATGAAAAACCGAAGTTCTGGAAAGACTTTGTACCGGTTATCGCTGGAGGTGTAGTTATGTGGCTTATTTCAATTCAGTAATCTTGGGGCCGATGATCGGCCCCTTCACTCTTGAAAATAATGAATGACATTTTAGTTGCTGTAGGGACGGTTCTTACAGCTTTAGGGGGCTGGGAGGCCATCAAATATCTGATCAATCGCAAAACAAACAAAAGGGTAGAGGAAGCCAACGCATTTGTGGTGGAACGAAATGCCCTTATTGAGGATTATAAACGTGTGCAGTCCGAGGTGGATCAGTTGAAGCAGAAAGTAGACGAACTCTATAAGCGGGTACACGATTTAGAAACTGAGCGATTGGATTTGATCAACGAAAACAACGAACTCAGATTACAGCTCAAAGAGGCCGAAAAGCACATTTGCCTGCAACCTGATGATGCATGTCTTCAGAGGCTCAATGATAGAGCCAAATGTAGACTTGTAGGATTGTTACGAGGTGAATACACTAAAGACCATCCGGAGGCCATTGTAACACCAGAAGATATGAAAAGGCCTAAAAAAGAGAATAAATATTGATCAAATTGACGACGATGGCAACAACAGCGAGAGGTATCAGGAACAATAATCCTGGAAATATTCGTAAAAATGAAACACAATGGTTAGGCGAAGTCCCTGGAAATGATAAAAGCTTCAAAACGTTTGAATCTATGGCTTGGGGAATTCGGGCTATTTATCATCTGTTGAATAATTACAGTAGATTGTATGGCTGTAATACGATAGAGAAGATAATTAATAGGTGGGCTCCTCCGGAAGATAATAATGATACAGAAAGCTACATTCGAACAGTATCCGAATTGTCCGGAGTTCCTCGAACAAGTCGATTAACGACAACGAATCGATCTGTGATGGAACCAATTGTAAAAGCAATGATTAAGGTTGAAACTGGTACTGTCGTATCTGAGTCGGATTATAAACAGGCTTGGGAATTGTTCATCCGTCATCAAGCAAAATGATGAGCTATGAAAAATGCTCTGATCGCTTCGGCTATTATTTTGGGATCATTCATATTAGGCAGAGTCACAAAACCGGCCCAAACGGTTCATATACTACAGCGGGATACCCTGCCTCCGATTATCCGCATCGATACGGTACGCGATACATTGTTGGTTCCGAAATATGTCCAGGTGAAGCATTTCGACACCATCCGGGACACGGTGGATGGAAACCCGATCTATATACCTGTACCGATCAGCAGCTATCTGTTTACCGATGATTCTACGTATCGGATCGAAATGGAAGGCTACAACGTCAAGGCTAACAGTATTGAAATATACCCCCGAACGATTACACAGCCCGTCATTGAACGTGTTAGTGTCCCGACAAAACAAAAACGTTGGGGAATCGGAGTAAGTGCCGGGGCGGCCTTAACTCCGCAAGGCATACGCCCATATTTAGGTGTTGGGGTGCATTATCAATTGATTGTATTTTGATGACTGTAAAAAAAAGGCCACCCCGAAAAGGGTGGCCGATCCATCGTAATAATGAAATCTGTCAAACAACACTACAAAGCGATGGACGATAGAGCCTGACAAATACTATGTATTCCACGTACTATTTTATCCTGTTGTGCTGGGCGTGGATTACTACGTCCTGTTGCATAGTGACCCAATTGCCGTTCATTGATTCCGGTAAATTTAGCCAAAGCCGCACGCGTGATTATTCCTTCGGTGGAATGCAATAGAGCTCTGGTATTGAGGGTAAAACAAAGTTGATAATTACCTTGCAGTGCTTCGGGGATTTCGTCGCCGTCTTCCCGCATTGCTTGAAGGTGTATCCGTAATGCTTCTTCGAAAGCCTGCTTAACTCCTTCAAGTGTTTTATGCGTAGCAACACAACCAGGGACCAGATCGCAACATGCACCGTAATTGTCGGCCCATGTAATCAACACACTTACTTTTCCCATAATGATAATTTGTTGAAAGGCTGGTTGGCTTATCGCCAACCCGCCTGTTTGAAAATACTATTTAATAATTCTTGATCCAACGTATCGCTTTTTTTGCCGTTTATCGTTACCCTGCCTTTTTTTGTTGGGTGTTTGAACTGTCGGTGACTTCCTTTCTGCGATACTCTCGTCCATCCGTCTGCTCTTAGCATCTCCAGAATTTCAGCTACTTTGTAACGTTTCATCTTGTTGCTTTGTTTCGTTGTTTGACATTACAAAAATAGTAAAAATACTATTAATATCAAATAGATAATACTTTTTTTACTATTATTTTTTACAGATTCTTACTCCTCGAACAAGGAAATTTGTCTCTACAATGGTTCATGAAGAATATCCATCATTACAGGAGGATAAAATTTACTTATTTTCTCACTTTTATTCCCAAAATGCCTCTTAACGTAGTGTAGCGTTGATTTGAAATCTTTATGACCAAGATGATTCATGACTTCTATAATAGTGGCACCTGATTCAAGTAATTTACCGGCTGCAGTGTGTTTGAGTGAATAAAATTTATATCCTTTGGGAAGTCCAAGTTGATCTCGAAACATCCGGAATCTACGACTAAAATAATTTTTACCGACAGGTAAGGCTCCAGGAATATTGCGACTTGAAAAAATGTAATATTCAGGCGAATATGCTGCTAAATGGTAATTGTAACAGATGCGAGCTAAAGCGTCAGGTATCGTTATGGTTCTGGCTCCAGTTTTTCCATTGGCTTCTCTAATGTGAACAATCTTATTTGATAAATCGATGTCTTCAATTTTTAGTAAGCGTAATTCATTCCCTGGGCGACAACAAAGAAAAAATTGTAGCATACATGCCAAAAAGAATTGAGGGTCTTTATTTTCAATGTATTTTAATAACGTAGCCAAATGGTTGTCGTTGATAGGGCGTGCAGCCATATCTTTCATTTTTGGAGGCTTGGGAATATTTATTACTGGAGAAGTGTGGATTAAATTACGTTGGACAAAATATTTAAACAGTTGCCTCAGGTTCACTTCGTATTTGTCAATGGTTGATGTATCCAGTTTTCTATCATCTATCAGATAAAAGAAAAAATCATGTATTACATCTGGCGTTATTTCCTCTAATTTAAGATTACGATATTTGTGTGAGTGTTCTATCCAAATACAAAACAATCTTAATTTAGACACATAAGATTCCAGCGATTTTTTCGATATCTCTAATCGTTTAATGCGAATAAAATCAGATACGAATTTTCGTATTTGTCGAGAGTCCTGTCTGATTTTGCCTATCCTATTATTAATGACTGAATAGTCACATAAATCTTCATACGTTTGGGTATCACACCACGGACGCCATCCGCTGTTGAGTTTCTGAGTATATTCTTTGATTATTGGAGCTGCAACTATGGAAGCCTGTTCGATAGAAACAATACGATCCAAACCGCTATAGATTTTATAGCGGATCATCTTCCTCTTTTCGGAATTGTAGCAGCTGTAAGAGATATAAAACTGCCCTTTTGATTGCCGCAACCTTGGCGGTATCACATCGTTTTTTCGTGTCCTCATATTGTCCGTTTTTATTACCCCTAATAGCGACGGACATTAATGGACATTAATGAAAAAAAGATGGACATTAATAATTAGTTTAAATAACTGATAATCAATGTCCATTGGTGATTTGTGGAGCTGGAGGGATTCGAACCCTCGTCCAAACAAGGAACCCAAAAGCTTTCTACATGCTTATCCTTCGATTAATCCTCCTGTCACAACCTGGTCGAAGGCGACCTAATCATGACCCCAGCTTGTAAAATTTCGCAATCCGTTACAAGCTTCCGGACGCTATCCCAATTCTGATGATACCCCGTATGCCTCTGGACTATTGGGCAAAGTCTTCGGCGAGGTACTCGTCCCTCAGCCTCCTTGGACCGCGGGATTAAGCAGTTTTACTCGGTAAAACTAGGCAGCGAGTGCGTAGCTATTATTGCCATTTGTAGTTTGAGCGTTCACTTTTACGAGCCTCCACACAACGCTCGGCATGCTTACAATCAGACTCTACCTGCTGTCAAAACCGGTCAGCCCCTGTTTGTAGCTTTGCAAAGATAATGCCCTTTCGTGAATATCGAAACTTTCGACAGAAATAATTCTCCCCTATCGATTCAGCGTTTCAATGATCTCTAACAACTGTTCCGGATGGTCAATGATATATACGGCTCCATTTTCCTCCAACTCCTGGCGTGGACGGAAGCCCCATGTTACGGCAACGGAACGTAGTCCGCTGTTGGCAGCGGTGCGCATATCAACACTGCTGTCCCCTATATACAGCGTCTCCTCGCGTGTATATCCGGTTTCATCCAAAATATTGTACACAACAGTCGGATCCGGTTTTGCAGGCACATTGTCACGCTGGCCATACACGGTGGTAAATGTTCCATCCGCAAAATAGTGGGCAATCAACTTGGCTGTAGCTGCCTGATATTTATTGGAGGCAACAGCCATACTAATCTTTTGCGCTTTTAACTGTTCGATCAACTCCGGAATCCCAGGATAGGGTTTGGTGCGATCCATGTTATGTTCCGAATAGTAGTTGACAAAATCCTGACGAACTTTCATAATCGTTTCCTCAGAGCGTTGATCTTCGGGCAGTGCACGTTCTGTCAGTTTGGTGATGCCATTCCCTACAAAATAACGATATTCGGAGAGTTCATGCTGTGGAAATCCGTTCTGAGCCAATGCGTGATTGGTGCTGACGGCCAAGTCTTCCAGAGTGTTGAGCAGAGTGCCGTCCAGATCGAATATTATCAGTTGGATCATCTGTATCTTGTTAAGATTAATATATTCAAATGCAAAAATAGACAATCTTCAGCAATTCCGGTTGCCTGTATAAGAATCCGAAATCTAATTGGTTGGACAGAGGATAATCCAAATATTGTTTAGAACGGATATCCGATTGCTAAATGGAATCCAAGTCCATCTCGGAACGAGGGCATGTTGTAGTATCCATGTCGAGAGGTTGCATAAGGCGCGTGAATACCGATACCCAAATCAGCTCGCAAAACCAAATAGCTGATGTCATAGCGAAGCCCAAAGCCGGTTCCTAATGCAATATCCCGTCCTAAATTCCGCCACGATAGTTCTGCTCCTGGGCGATTCGGATCTTTTTTCAGTAACCAGATGTTTCCGGCATCCAAAAAGACAGCACCATTGAGTTTGCCGACCAGCTTGAATCTGAGTTCGACGTTGGCTTCCATTTTGAAAGTTCCTGTTTGATCGAGATACCCGTTTTTGTCATCAGAAGGTGGCCGATAACTGCCCGGCCCTAATGAACGAATGGTAAAGGCACGGATACTGTTGGCTCCACCGATGTAAAATTGTTCGCTATAAGGTATAACTTCTGAGTTGCAGTATGGATGTGCTGCTCCAACCATGAATCGATAGGCAAGCCAACTGCTGGAAGAGCCGAGACGTTGATAAAAACGTATTTCACTGGTGGCTTTGATAAATTGAGCAAATTGATTGCCGAAGATGGTTTTGGGTGATTCATTGTTAAAGATGCTCATTACTCCGTACAGCAAGTTACCGGCCGAAGTGAGGGAGCTTGACCAATAAAGGCGGTTTCGTGCGTAGCTTTTGTCAAATGTGTAGGTGTAGGTAAATGCTGGAATGAACTGATTACGAAAACTCAATGCAATAGCTGGATTCTCATACATGGTCGAGTCGAATTCAGCAGTAGTGTGCAACAATCTGTTGTATGTGAGTTTTAAAAAGGATATGGAGTGATGGCTATATGGTGAACTTTGCCAATCATATCCCAGTGATGTGCTGAATGAAATAAGGTTGAAGTATTTGGGACGATTCAGCAAATCAACACCGAGTTGTATGCGGGAGCTGGTCGGATATTGGGTTGTCCGGTTGGCCATGCCCGGGAATAGTAACCGTGAGAAATTTAAGGAGGCATCCAAGCCAAATTCATACGAGTTAAGCAATGAACTTTTACCACCTGAATTGTGATTGCCCGTTTGCCATTCATACGAACCGTTCAGACGTAAGGTGAGCACCTCCCCACCCTTAAACAGGTTGTTATGACTTAATTTCAAAGAGAGACCAGGTCCTAACAGGCTGTTGGATTTTGAGGTGACATTGGTCTCTAATTCGGCTTCCAGCGGATAGTCAAAGGCTGCGTTTATCCGTACATCCAGTGTATCACGGCCCTGTAGAGAGTCGGGCGATGTTACATTGAGATTGACCGAACGGAAGATGCCGAGTTTGTTGAGATTGGTAATACTTTGGTTTACATCATGGAGCGTGATTAATTTGCCGCTGTCAAGAGTAATTGCATTGGCCAATACTTTAGGCCTGATTTTCAATTTATCTTGATAGATAAGTTCATATCGGGGCAAATGTAAGGTGTCCGATTGTCCGGGATGGATATTTTGCAGATTGATTGTGATGGTACCGGTTTGATAAGGTTGCAATGCCATTTTCGGTGCATTGGGTGCAACCTGTATGCGTAATTGTACTCGTTGCGGGCGCTCAGTCGTATCAGCTTGATATGTAATATATTCAGGACGAAAAAAATAATAACCGGCATTACGTAGAGTGTCACAAAGCCGTTGTCGTTCAGCGGTTAAGGTGTCTAAGTTATATTGGGCTCCCAGTCGGATTAGAGAGGAGTGTTGTAGGGTGTCGAACGCTGTGCCGATCTTGCCTGCCATGTGAGGATAGGCAATACTGTCATAAAACCATGGAGCCCCGACATGAACTTGATAGCTTATTCGTGCTTTTTGAGGATTGCGTCGGGGATGGAGCTCGTAAGTCGTCGTTGAATTGAAATATCCGTAATTTCCTAAAATGTCATCAATTAATTTGGTGCGTAAATCCGGTTGTACCTTAGAGATCAGGACCGGTCTTTTTGATAATCTGTTATATAGCCAATGTCTAAAGCCTTTCTCTTTTTCGGTATAAAGGTGATTGTAAGCCCATAACCCGATTGGGAAAGGAGTGCGAACATATGGACTGTATAGAGGGTTATTCGGTTTGACGGATAGAGGATCTTTGACAGCTGATTCGACCGTGCTGGAAAGAGTTCCACTGGTATCTGTGTTAATCGTGATCTTTTTTACACCAGTATAGAGTACATCATCGGCTGCCAGTCGACGTGTAGTTGAACACCCGGCAAACCACAAACCAATGGTGCATAGCCCGAGTAATAAACCACCCCGTATGATATGTCGTTCTGTGATTTTCATGGGTGTGAAGGTTCTGTTGATTGGTTGACGGCTGTTTTATCGTCGAGTTTCGCTGTTTGTTGCATTTCAGTGTCAGACGGTTCTGTTGTGGGAGTTTGAGCCGGTTGTTTCCTGTTGCGGTCTGATTGTGATTCCTTCTCAATAGATGTTGGTTCTTCTGGCTTGGTTGCAGTTTCGTTTACAGCGTTGCTATTCGATGTTTGCTGGTTGTCTGCTTTGTTTTTCATGAAACGGAACAGATCGGACAGTTTTAGTAACTTCTTGCGGATGACAAAACCGACACCGGTTTCAATAACCTCCCCCTCCAGAATGCTTTCATAATCTGTATGTCTGAACAACTTAATAAAGATGTTGTCACGTTTGGTGAGCATGTATTCCAATGAAATGTCATCAATCAAATTCTCTTTGAGGTTTTCAGTCGGGTCGGAATCGGTACTGAATTTACCTCCGATAATTGCACGAACTCGATTGTTGAACAAACTCTTGGACATTTGGTAAGAGTAGTCAGTATATTGTTTCCCTCCTGTTGAGGTGGCATCGTAACTGTTGATTCCAAAACTTAAATCTACTCCTTTTAGACTGTTTTGTGCCCATTGATTCAACTCTTTTGCAATTAATGCATTCAATGGATTGGAGGAGTTGACCTTGGCTGTTGTGCCAGGACCGGTGTAGGTGTTGTATATCAGCAAACTCATGGCTTGACTCGAGCGTTGTTCAGCAGTAAGGGAAGCCAGTTGATTTTGCATGGTCAAATTTTCCGGTGCTGACAGATCGAATGTGACGGCCATGTCAGACAATGTGTTGCGAATGTTGATGCTGACATTGAAGGTGACGGCTTGGCTGGTACCGCTGCCGTCTGTAGTTACGTTGGTGCGTATTTTGTCGATAGCAGTTAGATTGAATGCAGGATCGAGCATATTGCCCGTCCACTCGACATAACTACCCGATACAATATCGAACTTCTTTTCAGAGATTACTGGAGGTTTGTAGCGGACAAACCCTCCTGATACGATATATTTCCCTGAAAAACGGCTATCCCCCAAAGGATTCAACGTGTATGTCAAGGCTCCTCCTCCTTGTAGTTGTACACGGTTCTCACCATCGTCCGATAAATCCACTCCCAGTTTGACTTGGTTGTTAACATTGACGTTCATCAGAATGTCCATGCCATTGACACGCATGGGGCGTACCGTGTCTGTTGTTGTTTGTGAGGTTGTGTCTTTGAATGATACGAACGTGACGATATTTTGGTTTTGTTGTTTAACCTCTAATGGAGCATCTTGCATAATGTAGCTGACATCGGTTCCCCCGAGTAACCCAACGGATCCTCGGATAAACAGATTGTCAATAGGGCCCTTGACTCGTGTATTCAGATCCATGTAGGCCTGGCCATACACCATGGTGCGACGACTTTTAGCTACATTAACCAATTGAAAGTCGGAGGCTGTCAGGGTTAAATCGGTTGTAATGTTAGATGGGTCCTGCAATGTGACGTTTCCGTTGATTGACAGAGGTTGTTTATTGGGTGCTATCAACTGGAAATTGTTAAAACGGACCGTGCTGTTTTCGATTTGTATGGGTGTTGGTGACAGGGTGAATGTTGTACCGATCATGCCCACTTTGATTGAGGTGTTGTCAAATAACATATTGCCATTGGCCAAAAGGTGTTGCTTGTCACCGGCAAAATCCAGATTGCCTTTGAGGATGCCATCAAGCTGAGCCATATCGGCAGGCATAAATGCATTGGCTAATTTTAGAGGCAGTCCGGGCAGATCAATTTGAACGTTAAAAGGCGTCTCAGCGATTGAATCCACAATGTGACCTTGGGCTGTTAGAATACGAGTACTGTCAAGCTCTATTTGGGTGTTGAAATGTTGTTCTGTTTGCTGCTGCATGTCATAAGTAAACCCTACATTGAGATTGCCAATGCGAGAACCCTCATAACTAAGATTGACCAGATTAAGCAATCCGTTTACATCAAGGGAATTGCCGCTTAAATCTTGCTTGTGCAGCGTGACCTTCGTGGAGAGTATCCCTCCAACAGTGGTTGACGGTAAAAATAGCGCTAAAGTTTTACCGATGTCAATGCCTTGGATGTCTAACGTGAGCGGGCCTGATTCTGTGTGGTTAGGGGTGGTGAGTGAAACGTGTTGTGTGTTATGTGTCAGACGAAAATCAGCATGAAGATCATGACCGAAATGGTAAGCTATGTAATTGTTCTGATTGACCTGCCATGGTTCGGAGCCGAAAATGGGATTTTCAGGAAACATGCTGATGGTTATGGTGCTATCGGCCACTCTGCTTCGTAATCCGAAACGGAATCCGACGTTCCCTGCCCTTCCCTCTTGTAAACAATTCAAGATAGCTTCATTACCTGCTATATTCCCGTAAAGGGCAATCATACCCAAGCTGTCAAGGTTGCCAGGATGATTGGCGACGCGCAATAAATAGTTGAGTTGTTGCTGTTGTTGTCGTAAACTAAGAGTTAAAGTATCTAATTGTATATTCCCAGCATTTAGCTGATTGACAATCATATTGAATTTAAAAGACAGCGAATCTTGTAATGAGGCATCTATGTCCATATTCTTGAATCCAATTCCCTGGAGTTTGAGGAAATTGTTTAGGATGTTTTGGTCTCCAGCTTCAGCACGCAAACGAAATGGTGGAAGCTGTTGGCTGACAGAATCCATGTAGAAATTGTTGCCGCGTAACATTTCAGCCATTAAAGAGGCTCCATGTGAGAAACGCGTGCTGAGGGAATCCACGCCGGATGGAGAGTCAAAACCGAGAGTCAGATCGCCCGATTTTAACCCGATTCGTGTGTGTATAGGTGATGTTGTAAAACTTAAATTGACAGGACGTATGCTGTTCTTTTTCAAACTATTCCATAATGTGATACTGTCTATTTGCAGTATGGCAGAATAGGAGCTGTCCGCACTGGCTGAGGCGGACAGATTAAGGGCTAATGTTCCACCAATAGGCTCAGTAATCAGAAGCATTCGATCCAAATAACAGCTGTCAATTTTTCCCTGGATGGCTATGGTCTGTTGTTTCGCAGTAAGGTTTCCATTTAATCCGAGAGAAAGGCGTAAGGTTGGATTCTGGCTATATATAAATCCCTTAAGCAGGTGGTCCTGGAGTGATAGTTGAAGTCCGATATTGTTGTATGTATATCCGAGATAGTCAAAACGATCTATTGTGAGATCTACATTTGAAGCTGTTTGTAGGGCAAAGGGATCAAACCGTTTCCCCTGGGCATTTAGACTCATGGTTAACCGTCCCAATGAGTCGTGAGGTAGAAAGTCTTTGACCGGAAAATTGTCGGTTGATAGTGCAAGATTGTATTGTTGCGACTTGAGATTCAATCGGCCGTTGAGATTCAATGTTCCCGAATCGACAGCTATAGCGATACGTGGGACGTATGTTTCACGATTCAGATCAATTGCTCCGCGTATGCCGATATGTTTTGGAATGACCAGCCGTTGGGGATCGACAGTGTTTGGCTGGAAAAGTTTGGAGAGAAAAGCAGCATTACTAAGAGCTCCACGCAGATCTACGTGACCTCTGAGTTTGGCTACATCAGTGATGGGCCCAATGTGGCCTGTAAGTGCAAGATTAAGATGGTGAGGAATATTTAAATCTGTTTCGGAGGTTAAATGTCCTAATGTGCCTGATATTTTGCTATTTATCACTACGGTTTTGCCGGTAAACGTTTGGCGTAGTGATGGCGTGTTCATGTTGAACCATGGAAGTATTTCGTTAGGGCTGATTGTGGCCATCAAATCGAGCGTAATTGGATTTTCAGGAGCCATTTGCAGCGTTGTGGTACCAGCTTGTAGGTCTAGTTGTATTGAAGATTCCTGAGTGTGAAGATTAAAATTCTGCAAATAGATTGTATTACTGTCCATGCCGAAACGGCCGCTGAGTTCTGTTATATCGATGCCGCTCCGCTCGACAAAGGATAGCAAGTTGATTTGGCCTTGAATGGTACTGCCACGGTTGTATAGGGAATCTGCCGTCAAATTGAGATCGGATACAACAATATACGCCGGATCGAAACCGGATTGAGGTATCGTTCCTTTCGATCCGTATGTGATTGTATTTTTTTGCAGATCAATGTGGTTGACTGTAATGGCCCACGGTGCAGAAATGGTGTCGATTGTTGTTCGTGTAGTCGTATCGTTGGAACTTATAATGCTTTCATTTGAGGAAGAGTTATTGCTTGATGTCGTGTGAGTGAAAACTGATTGTGAGGCGACCTGTGATTGCGTCGAATCATTGGGTATGGTGTGGCCAGTCAGATAACTGTAATTCCCTTGTTGTAACTGAATGGCATCAACCTGCACCTGCTGCTTCCCCAAATCCACCGCTACATTGTCGATGTTGCCTGTCAACAGTTGTACATCTACATAAGCGGGATTTGGAGCGGTCTCCATGCTGTAATGGATGTTGTTGAGACAAAGTTTGTCTGCTAAAATAATCCATGGTGTAGAAGAGGTGGTATCTGTGGATGTGTCGCTACTTGGGCCGATAGCCAGATGTACACTTCCATCGGATAACTCAACAGTGTTGATGTCGGCTATATGTCGTTTCAGATCGATCCCATTGGTCTTGAGTTTCAATGTGCCAATCTTGGCTTGCAACGTTAAATTTGAGGTTGTATCAGTATAGTTGGCAATAGTTTGGTCAAGAGAGAAGTTTCGGATGCGTACCTGTTGGTTGAGTAATGGCCATAGTGCGATGCGGAGTCGTAACTGGTCGCAGTACAATAAAGTGTCGGAAAGTTCCTGGGTAACCAGAACGTGATCGATTGCTAGATTTAGCGGGAAAGCAAGTCGAATGTAACCGATTGAAAGTTTCATATCGGTGTGGGTATTTACATAGCTTTCAGCCTTATCCCGAATAAAGTTTTGGATAAATGGAATGTAAAGCAATGTCGGTACCATAATCAGCACGATCAAGAGATAAAGTAAACCTCTTAACAGATATTTGAAAGTTTTTTTTATCATCTTAAGTGTGCTTTCGGTTGAGAATAATGTACCGCTAATTTTACGCCAAAGTTAAAAGATTGTCGATTTTAAGGGAAAAATCGCCTGAATTAAGTGGAGGGAAATGCGATGCAGTGATTGTATATGGAGGTGTGTCGTTTATTCAATATAATTTCTTTTTTAAGTAATCCTAAATGAAGACTTCCGGTCCCGAAATAGGGCCGGAAGTCTTATCGGGAAAAGTGGGTTTGTTTGGAATCAATACAGATGTTCTTCGTTATTGATCTCTTGACGAGAAATGGGCTTTCGGTTCATGGCACGCCAAGCATACCAAATATAGGCTACCACAAAAGGAATCAACAGAGAAACAATACTCATTGCTTTAAGTGTGAACAGACTCGAAGAGCTGTTGTAGATAGTTAGCGAACTTTGTGTGTCGGCTAAGGATGGATAGTAAGCCGTATTGTTATATCCAGCCAATAACAACAGGGAGAGTACGGTTACGACGGTTCCGATTCCGCTGAACCAGATACTGCTGCGTGAGCCTTTGAAAATAGCTGTGCCTATACCCCACAATACGGCAATAACACCGAGCAATAGCAAAACCATAATCACGGGCATGTCAAGTAGGTTGTGCAGGTATTTTAGTGGTTCGATCGAGATTACTCCCGTGGTCGGATCGACGGCCCAACCGTTTGCCCCGAGCAGGCTGATCAGAAAGGTCAGGAAACAGATCAAGAAGGGCCCCGTATTATATACCAAATGTTTGCGGGAGCGCATGGCAATCGTTTCGTCGTCGATGTTGTTCAAAAAGTATTGCAGTCCTAAAATGCGGGAGAGAAACAGTACGGCAAGTCCGAGTGCCCAGTTGCGATAGTCAGTCAGAGCCTCCAGTCCGCGCCAAGGGGTCGTCCATTGCGAGATGGTGTTTACTCCAGAGATGTTGCCCAGATTCATGCGGTCTACGGTGAAATTCGCACCGGTGAACAGTGTCCCGACCGCTGCCCCCAGCAGGAAGGTGCCGGCAATGCCGTTGATCACCAAAAAAGCATTGTAGCTCTTTTCTCCGAGAAAATTATTGGGCTTGCGACGGAATTCGTAGGCTACGGCCTGAATAACAAATACCAGCAAAATCAACATCCATACATAGAATGCGCCTCCGAAACTGGTGCTGTAAAACAGGGGAAATGAGGCAAAGAACGCACCGCCGAATGTAACCAATGTGGTGAAAGTAAACTCCCATTTTCGGCCCAGAGAGTTGACAATCATATTGCGTTCCTCTTCGGTTTTGCCGATGGTATAGAGCTGCCCTTGACCGCCTTGCACAAAGAGCAGAAATACCAACAATGCTCCCAGTAGACTGATCAGAAACCACCAATAGTGTTGCAAAAATACGTAGGTATCCATAGTGATAGATTGTTCTTTCGGTTTGACAGATTATGCTTTGTTTGTCGAATCTTCAACGAGAGTTGGTTCATCTTTGGGACCCAGTTTGATCTGTTTGAACATGATCATCAGCTCAGCGATCAGCAAGGTGGTAAAGAGAGCTACAAAGATGAAGAAGGTTACCATGACGGACGAGGCGTCGATCCGGGATACGGCAGCCACGGTGGGCAACAGATCTTGAATGGTCCACGGCTGACGTCCCATCTCAGCTACAATCCAACCCGATACAGAGGCAATATATGCCAATGGGATCATCCAGACCATTGCGTGATGCATCCAGTGATGTTTGGTGAGCGTATTCCGATAAACCATAACCAATACCACAATAAAGAGCAACAGGAACAGACAGCCGAGTCCGACCATTACCCGGAAGGAGTAAAATATGAGAGGCACATTGGGAATAGTATCGGTCGGTGAACTCAGATAACCGTATCCGAAGTATTTGAAATTGTCTGCTAAAAACACTTTCCCCAGTGGCGTCTCAGGATTAAATAGAGCGCTGACGCGTGCAATTTCTGCCGAATCATTCGCTTTGAGCGCCTGGTGGTAACTCTCCAGTTCCGCAATGGCTACCCTGCCCCGATCCATTTTCTCCTGGGTGGAGAGGATACCTTCTTGTTCGTTACCGTTAATCAGATCGTTGATGCCCGCTACATAGGCTTCACTGTCGTGGAAACCGATGATTGATAATAATTTTGGAATGTCAATTTTGAAATAGAAGGCATCCTCGTTGGAGGTGCGTTCAGCTTCAGGTTTCAGCACACCGATAACGGTCAGGTCGGCCCCTTTGCTGCCATCGTAAAGTGCCTCCATGGCCGCCAGTTTCATCGGTTGCGTTTTGGCAACCTGTACCCCGGAGCCGTCCCCTGAATAAAGCAGAGCCAATGAGCAAACCAGTCCGAAAATGCTGGCCACTTTGATGCTCTTCATGGCCATCTGCTTTTCGCGCTGACGAAGTAGATACCATGCACTGATTCCCATGACGACAATGGCTGCGAGGACGTAGCCTGATGTTACCGTGTGGAAAAATTTGTTCAAAGCTACGGGCGACAGCAGTACATCCCAAAATGAGGTCATTTCGTTGCGGGCTGTTTCAATGTTGAAGGTCATGCCGACCGGATATTGCATCCAAGCGTTGGCCACCAGGATCCACAGAGCGGAGAGATTGGCTCCAATAGCTGTCAGCCATGTCGATGCCAAGTGAAATCCTTTGGAAACCTTGTTCCATCCGAAAAACATGATCGCGATGAAGGTACTCTCCATAAAGAAAGCCATAATGCCCTCTATGGCCAACGGCGCCCCGAAAATATCGCCGACAAAATGCGAATAGTTTGACCAGTTGGTGCCGAATTCGAATTCGAGGATGATGCCGGTAGCGACGCCGATCGCAAAGTTGATTCCGAAGATCCGCATCCAGAATTTGACGGTACGTTTCCAAAACTCGTTGCCGGTTCGGTAGTAGATGGTCTCCATGATAGCGCAGATGAAGCCCAGACCTAAGGTCAACGGCACGAACAGCCAGTGATAGATGGCTGTCATGGCGAACTGCGCACGCGACCAATCGACCACATGCATCCAATCGGTAGCTGATAGTATCATAACAAAACTGTTTTAATGTGCGTTTTGAGTTTAATTGCTATTGCGGGTGATCCAATGTTTGTTGTGTGTTTTGAGCGAAAAATGATCGTGAGGTTGCGTTATGGCTTTACTTCAATAAAATTGCTGCGGACATACTCCCCCCGTTCCTGGTCACTATCCATGTTGCTGAATGGATTGGGGAAGAAAATAAGCCGTAAAATAACAAACATGATGAAGAGCTTGATCAAAATGATGAACCACAGCGTCCTCCCCAATGTCATGCTACGGAATCCATCCACATAAAAGCGGTATATATTATATAATGCTCTCCGTAGTGTCATAATTCGATATGGTAAAATTCTTAATATTCAAAGATAGAAACTTCGAAAAGATTTCCAAATAAATGTAGCTGAATGATTATCTTTGGTTCCTCAATTTTAAGGTTATGTTAACTCCTGTTCGAAATGTTGTTTTTGATCTGGGCGGTGTGCTGATTGATTATGATTTGCAACGTTGTTTGGATTCTTTCAGAAAGCTGGGATTTACTCAAATTGACCGTTATGTAAATCCCTATACCCAAAGCGGATTTTTTGCACAAATTGAAAATGGTACAGTTACTCCTGCCCAGTGGTATGCCATGATTGATCGTGAAGTGGGCCATCATATCGATCCACAACGGATTGATGAAGCTTTGTGCAGCTTCCTGATCGACATTCCGGATTATAAGCTCGATATGTTGCGTGATTTGCGACGGCAGGGGTATCGTGTTTGTATGCTTAGCAACACGAATGTCATCATGTTTGAGTGGATGAAGCAACATGTGTTTAACAAACAGGGCTTGACGGTTCTTGATTACTTTGATCGGCTGTTCCTCTCGTATGAAATGAAGATAGTGAAACCGAATGAGGAGATTTTCCGCAAAATGCTTGCCGATGGAGAGATGGTGCCGACAGAAACTTTATTGATTGACGACGGAGAAGCCAATGTGGCTGCTGCCTCTGCGTTGGGTATTCACACCTATTTGGCTCATCGGGCTGAAGATTTCAGGTCACTATTCCATCAGTACCCGCCTATGAAATAGGCCAATTGACCGAGAAAATTTGCAAAGAATTTTTTATGGGTCTTTTGACGATAGGTGAGAAGACTTAGGAAACCTGGCCTACAGAAGAATTTTATCCTTGTTTGGAGGGAAATTTGTTTACATCTGGCGTTTTTCCTCGGTTGAGAGGAGCTTTTTTTGTTTGTAAATCCAAAAAATAGTTTTACATTTGCGTCGTCTTTGAGAAAATTAAATCAACGGGGTGTAGCGCAGTCCGGTTAGCGCACCTGCTTTGGGAGCAGGGGGTCCCAGGTTCGAATCCTGGTACCCCGACTAAAATCTAAAGACATTAAATTTTTCGGGGTGTAGCGCAGTCCGGTTAGCGCGCCAGCTTCGGGAGTTGGAGGTCCCGGGTTCGAATCCCGGTACCCCGACAAGTTTAATTGAGGCCTTGCTTGTGAAGCGAGGCTTTTCTTTTTTATTCAGCTATTGTTTTGCGAGACTCATTGCCCTATTCAGTAGTTTCCGTAGCTATGTTACAGTACATGGCACGTATGCCAAGGCTCTCATAATCTGAACCATTGGGATGCAAGATATGTGTCACGGTGCCAGGAGCCTGTAATACTTTGAAAATAATCAAGATTTTAACAAAGCTCGATTCCCCAGTTGTCGTACTGATGTTCTAAATGGATGGCAGTGACCTTGCTGTGTAGAGTTGATCTCTCCCCTCTTGCGTGTATTTTGTTTTAGGTTTACAGATTGGGTTGTAGCTTTTTAGTTCGATTGTTTTGACTGTCATTTGATTAGCCAGATCCTGAAGGAAGTGGTAAATCGGATTTGTTAGATTGTGTCAAATCAAACACCGCAATACCAATTTGATCTCAACTATTTGATTTCTCAGAACAGTGAGACTGGCCGGGCTGTGTGTGAATCGGTGTCTGAAATCAGAGGGTGGCCATGTTACTCAATCGAATCTTGGGACGTTGCTGTGTCAGATAGGGTTGGATCTGACGGGTCAGTTTGTGTGGAATTTTGAGAGGTTATCTCAGTAGTTGTGTTGGTGTCAAGATATTTGATTTTGAACAGATTGACGCAAAGCATAAAAATGGACAGCAATAAAGGTCCAAAAATCACCCCCATAAATCCAAAGAGAGATAGCCCTATTACAACACCGAAAATGGTGATGAGCGGATGGATGTTGGCCATCTTTTTTTGTAAAAACAAGCGGATGAGATTATCGGATTGAGCTACGACAATTGCAGAATAGGCTGTTAAACCGATTGCATGTCCCCATTGACCATTCATTGCCAAATAGATCGCCAGAGGCACCCATACAATCATGGTCCCGACAATGGGAATGATTGTGGCAAAGCTGGTTAATAATCCGAACAACAGGAGATTGGGAACTCCGAATATCCAATATCCGATTGTGGCAATGCTGCCTTGAATAACGGCTAAGAGTGGAATGCCGATGGCATTTGATTGAACGATCAATTTGATTTTATGCAGGATCTCTCCCCCGTCTTGTTGATTGAAAGGTAAAAGCCCATACAGATATTGTTCCATCTTTCGTCCACCAGTCAACATGAAATAGAGGACGATGATTAATACAAAAATGTTAACGGTGAAACTGCTGATCCACTCCATCAATGTCTGACCTATACGGGGGAGCCAACTGGCCAGTTTGACCAGATTATCCGTAACCAGTAGATTGTACCCGGTCTTTGCCTCGATCATGAGAGCAAGGTGTTTGGCTGGTTCGATAATGGAGTTCGGGTGGAGATTTGCCCCTTGCAGTTTATTGACAATCATCCAGACGATAGCTGAGATGGGAATCAAAAAACAGGCAATTGCTTCACAAAGTACGATCGCGGCTGCAAACCCTTTACGAACACGGTGCTTTTCGGTTAAGATGAAGATTTGGTTGCGAAGTAATATGTATAGTGTTAAAGCACCCAGCAATCCACCCATAAAAGGCAATGCCTTAAAGAAGATGGTAACGCCAAGTCCCAGAATGATCGTAATAAGCGCATAGCGCCAGTATTGTTCTTGTACGCTCATGAAATAAATTCAGTAAATAATCAGGTAACGCAAATGAATTTATATGAAAATCAGACCCAAATATAGGGGTTAAGCTCTATCTCTTAGCATCAACATCGAATTTTTATTGAAATATCATGCTCGAAATAATAGGAAAGTCGGTTGACAAAATACTTGCAGAGATACAGAGATACCAGGAGAAAACATGAAAAGAGCCGACACTGGGAACGGCTCTTTCTTGCTTTCTTTCTTTTAAGTCAATTCATCTTGTATGCAGTTTTGTGTCATATTTTTGGAGATCTCGCTTCAAGGTAGACACATTGACGAAAGCTCTTCAATTAGTGTGTATAGCGGCATTTTTCATTCTGCAACACAACTTTATTGCGGGCTATTCATCTTCATCATCTGCAGTAGGGGCATCTTTCTGGTTGGGTGTTGTCTCATGTCCTTTCCGATACTTGTCCATTGTGACCCGTATGGTCGTGTAGATGGTTCTGATCCATTCATAGATTGAATAGAATTTTCCAATCCCGTTTGCGACTCGTTCGATTAGATAATTGACGCTGAACATATCGTCGATCCGACGATAATCCTCTTCCAATCGCATCTCAACTCGATCCAATTCGCGGGCAATGCGTAATCGTTGTGCTTGAACATCAGCCAACGTGCGGATTTTGCGGTAGTCAACTCTCTTTTCCATAATCAGAATGTTTTTGACTCATATTGTCGACCATTGCGCTGAGTAGTCGTACCGATGGGTTGATAATCAGTTTTTTTCGTAACAGATAGACAACGAGGGCCAACAAGAGAAACAGTCCTCCCATTAAAATGACAGCCAGTAAAACCGATCCCAATGCCAAACCCAACAACCAGGTCAAAGCGATCGCAAAAAAGATAATGGCGATTCCAACCAATACACTTAAGACAAAGATGCCAAAAAGCGAATTGAATAACGTTGCCAGGTTTTCGATCAAACTCAAACGAAAACCTTCCACACGCAGTGCAGCATACTCTTTGATATCTCGAACACTCTGCCCTACTCTACCCATAGATGAATCATTGACCATGGCTCTAAGTTTATGCTTTGTCGTAAGATTCCGGATCTGCAGATAATTTAGCTTCGCGTATTTTTTCTTCGACGACCTCTTGTAACTCTTTCATCTTTTTTTTGCCGTGTTTGATTTTGCCCGAGATTTTTTGGCGAGTATTTGCGCCTGAATCAGGGGCTAACAATAAGGCTGCTGTTGCACCAATGGCCAGTCCGCCAATGAATGCAAGTAAATTCAAATTTTTCATAGCTTGTTTTATTAAAAAAGTAAATTTGGTGCGGATAGATCCCATCGTTGGAATTGATCCTGTTCCTGCTGGAGTCTTGCAAAAAGCAAACCAGTTTTGAAAGATGAAAGGGAAACGGAAGAATTTTTAGGTGTCGGTATTTGAATGCTTGATGCCCTGGTAAATTGTGTTATCTTTGTCTGGTCTATAACCCGAATGTAAAAACTTCATGAAAAAAATTACTTTCTGCATGGCTTTGGCGGTGTCATTCTCCTGGGCCATGGCACAATCACATGTACATCTTGAAGCCTACAAAATCGACAAAAAAGATCTCAAACGGGCGCAAGAGTTGATTAACACTCCGTTGAAAGAGCCGTTGGTGGTTCCAAACCCAGCTCCAGGAGCTCAATGGTTCCCGGATGCAAGCTTGGGTCTGTTTATGCACTGGGGTATTCATAGTGTCGTTGGGGCACAGCCTTCATGGGATATGATTACTGGTTATCGTTACGGTGGCCGTGTCGCTCCTCCTGAACGTTATTATGCTTTGGCCGAACGTTTTAATCCACAACATTACGACCCCAATAAATTCCTTAAAGCGGCCAAAGAGGCTGGTTTTACCTATGCCGTGTTGACCACCCGACATCATGACGGATATGCGTTGTGGCCTTCGAAATATGGAATCGGAACCAAACAGTATATGAATGGTCGCGATTTGTTGAAAGATTATGTAGAGGCCTGTCGTGCCAATGGTTTGAAAGTGGGATTTTATTATTCTCCCCGTGACTGGCATTATCCAGGAGCTATGCACCCCAGAGAGTTTGATGTGGCGACACGCGATTCATTGCCTCCTATTACGGATTCGATCGCAAATCGCAAAGAATTTGAGCAGTTCTTTGGTTATGTAATGGCCCAGTTGGAAGAGTTGTTAACCAATTATGGTAAGATCGATGTGTTGTGGTTCGATGGAATGAGCTGGCGTGGAGAATCTAAGATGTACACAGAACAGATTTATGCTTGGGTTCGTTCATTGCAGCCAGACATTGTAATTAATGACCGATGGTCGAATATCATCAATCCTGAAAATGAAGGTGGATCGGGAATCAGTTTTGGCGATTTCAATACACAGTTTGAATGTACGTTACCAACTCATATCCCTTCGGAATGGTGGGACCATTGTGATCTTTGGACGGATGGTGCAACGTCGGGCTGGGGCTATGATCCCAATGGCGGATTCCGTTCGACATCGTGGTTCTTGCGTCATTTGGCAACGACCCGTTCGATGGGTGGAAATTTCTTGATCAATGCAGGACCCAATCCTGACGGCGATATGCATCCCAATTATTATGTGGCTGTTGATTCAATTGCTCAATGGATGCAACATAGCAAGGAGTCGGTGATCGGTGCAGGCCCTACTCCAGGTGAACAGCTAAGCAATGCGATTATTACGACACGTGATAATGTTTGGTACTTACATATCATGCCGGAATTGACGCGCAAGGTTTCGGTAAAAACCGACAAACTTCCTACGGAAGTGGTGTTGCTCCGTACTGGAGAGAAGATACCTTTCGATTATTATAAAGGTTTTGTGACTTTCCAACTCGATCCGTCACAACGCACCAATACGGATGATGTGGTTAAGGTGACGTTATAAGCAGCTGCATCATGCATATACAAGAAAAAGCCTGCATAACAGCAGGCTTTTTCTTGTATATATGGTTTGACACTTTTTAGTGCCAATACAGGTGCGGCTCTATTTGTCGGATGTGTTGCTTACAGCGATAGTTTCAATTTCGACCAATGCATCCATAGGCAGTTTAGCCACTTGGTAGCAAACACGAGCCGGCATTTGTTCAGTATAAAAACGGGCATATACAGCATTCATGGCTGCAAAATCATTCATATCTGCTAGCAGAACAGTTGACTTCACCACGTCCTTAAAAGAGTATCCGGCAGCAGCAAGAATGGCTCCTGTGTTTTTTAGAGACTGTTCGGTTTGAGCTTCGATGCCTTCAGGCATTTTACCATCTTCGGGATTCAGAGGAAGCTGCCCGGAAACATACAACGTTCCATTGGCTTCGATGGCCTGGCTGTATGGACCTACAGCTTTTGGCGCATTATTTGTTACAATTACTTTTCGCATAATTTATGGATTTATATAGATGCAAATGTAACAATGTTCCCGAAATATTGTTTATACTTGTGTCCGGAAACAAAACAGATATATCATATGAAAACAGTGAAATCTATTCTTTTGATTGCATTGGCAGTCATGATGGCATCTTGTTGTGCTTGCCGCAAAGGTAAAAAAGTGGTGGATAAACCGTTGACCGCAACAAAATGGGAATTGGTTGAACTCAATGGCCAGCAGATCAAAACCAATGATAATTACTACATCATGTTAAGTGATACAAGTAATAACTTCAATGGACGTGGTGATTGCAATTCGTTGATGGGCAATTATACGTTGGATAGTGAGACAGGCAAATTGAAATTGAACGCTATTGGTTCAACCCGGGCATTTTGCCCTGATCAAGCAGGTGAAGATAAATTCTTCCAGACGCTCGGTCAGGTCAATAATTATGATTTGGATGGGGACCTGCTGTTGCTGTTTAACAACAATAGCGAGTTGATCCTCGTTATGCAGGCCAAATAAGGATGATGCGATAAGTAATACTTTCATTTATAAAAAAAGGAGGGACCCATCGGGGGGCTCTCCTTTTTTATTTGAGTTTTATTGGTGTGTGAACTGTTTTATAACAGAACTTTTATTGGATTGAATAAATAATTTGAATGTACGGTGATACAGAAAAGCAGTAGCTTTGGCGAAAAGTGATTGGAGGCTATGCTTGGCGGTCATTTGTCTTTGCGAAAAGAGCGGCTTGAGTACACAAGATACATCCTGCCAACTAATAAATATATTGGGAGCTGCGGTAGTGTTTATTATTGTTTGATTGAAAGGGGGTATGATTGCTCAACGCTAAAAAGAAATGACAGTCAGTCAATCTGTATGTCTCTCTCTTGATTTTATATAAGAAATACATAGTAGAATGGATGTGATGATAAATGTGTGCATCCTTGACGTCGAAGGTGTTGATCAATTCAATAGATGGAGACTGTCAAAAGTTCGCACAATTCTACTCTAATGGGCGGCGATTATGCAGAGCATGAGCGATGGTTAACTCATCGGCATAATCGAGTTCATCTCCAAATCCGATCCCACGTGCAATCGAAGTTAATTTAATACCGGGACAATTTTGCAGCCGCCGGGAAAGATAAAACGAGGTGGTTTCACCTTCTACCGATGTGCTGAGTGCCAAAATAACCTCTTTGATCTCTCCTTTAGCAATATTGTCGAGCAATAGATCTATCTTCAAATCGGATGGTCCTATCCCCTGCATCGGCGAAATAATACCCCCTAACACATGGTAAAGACCATTATATTGGTGGGTGTTTTCAATCGAAAGGACATCTTTCACCTGTTCGACAACACATACAGTAGTCCGATCACGAGTCTCGTCCGTGCAGATTTCGCACAGATCATTGTCGGAAAGGTTGTTGCAGCGTGAACAGTAGTGAATCTCTTTACGAAAGCGTGCAATGGATCCAGCCAACAACTCAACATCCTGAATCTCCATGCGCAGCATATGCATCGCCAACCGCAAAGCAGTTCGACGTCCCACACCTGGTAGTCGAGAGAGCTCACCTACTACATCATCGAGTAATTTGGACATGCCGGTAAGACTAATCGATCATTTCAATTGCTTGTGCTTCGATCCACCCCTTGTTTCCATCTGAAATTTCGATTTCGCGAAAATCTCCAAGTGAATCTTTGACAGCCACTTTGGTTCCCTCATGCAGGACAAACAGGTCTTTGCTGGATTGATCCGGTGAACTTTTGACAGGGGCCGCACTACTCATGATAATAGCTTTGTCGGGGTTTAACAAAATCTTTCGTTGTGACCCTGCAAACCATGCACTGATCACAAATAGTGCTAATAGACCTAATGCTCCGTAGAATCCTATTTTACGCCATTTTAAAGTACTGGTCAACAGATAAACCAGAATGGCAACTAACATCAAGGTAAAGAAGACAAGACTCATCCCAGCCCAAGCATTGCTAGTTATGCTTGAACGCAATTCATTCATCCATCTTTGTAAAAAGAAGGTGGGTATTACGTCAATTTTGTCTTGAACGTATTTGTTTGCAATGGAAATGTTATAAAGTACGTCTTTGTCAGAGGGTGAAAAGCGCAATGCACGGTTATAGTTCAGCAGGGCTTTGCCGATCATTCCACGCTTGAAATAGGCATTGCCGAGATTCAAATACAGATAGTCACTCTCGTATCCTAAAGCCCGTATCGTTTCGTAATCTTGTGTAGCCTTTTGATAGTTTTCATCCAAATAGGCTTGATTGCCCGTTTTCCACAGCTCTTTGACGGTCTGAGCTTCAGCGCAAACATTAGCCGTCAATAAAAGTGCAGTAACGATATAAAGGAACCTTTTCATCGGTTTATCTTTTTATCAATGATTCAAATTTTGAGAGGATCTTGACAGCACCGTTATAAATCTCTGTCATCTGTCCAGAGGTGGACGGTGAGTATTGTGCATATTCGCATTCTGAGATAATCTCAATGAATCGGTTGATGTAATCGGCATCAATCGATCGTTTAAGAAGCTCTTCGCGAATGTTGTCTTTTGTCAGGTTCGATACAGGAATATTCAATTTATCACTCATGTACCCCCATAAGGCTTTAAGCATCTCTTCATAGAAAGGCTTCTCTTCGCCTGCTGTCATGTGGTTCAGAGCGGCACGAAGTCTCTGTAGTGCAACTTTGTTCGCTCGACGATTACGGATCAATGTTGTATTTTGTAAGTCACGCAACCGTTTGCGAAGGTAGATGTAGGTGGCAGCAGCCATGGCTGTCAATACGACAATGGCCAACCAATAGGCCCAACTGCCGAAATACAAATGTCCGCGACGATGGAGATGCGGGTTGCCTGTACGAATGAAACGAATATCCTTATCTAAAATTTTAAGGTCCTCTTTCAGCTGCAAGGCGTTGCCTCCCGAGATTCCTCCCGTTGTGTCGGCATTGACCTCAAGGTTAACTTGAGGTGCAGAAAGGGTAACATATTGAGCTTTTGTCGGGTCGAAATAGGAAAATTCAACAGGCCCTACTGTGTATGATCCCTCTGCACGGGGAATAAACGGGAAATCAAATTGACGGTATCCTGTAATGCCATTGCCACTGTGAGACAAGCTTTCAGTTGTCTTCATGTTATATTGCTCGAAAGAGGAAGGCATGGCCACTTTAGGAGCTTGTATCAAAGGAAGGTTGCCGCTTCCGGAAATTTTAAGCTGATAGGTTCCGGATGAGTTAGCCGCCATGATGTCATGATCGAGCTTCCCTTCCATCTGGAACTGCCCCACTGCTCCATTGAATGAGGCGGGAGCTCCTGAAGGGAAGTTCTTGACGGTAATTTGAATTGGCGCAGCAGATATGTTTTTGCGAACCTCTTCGATATTCTGTCCACCACCGAAGAAGTTGTCAAATAATGACCCTGTTTGTGGCGCTTGGGTGATAATTTGAGCAATAACCGTCATGGAACTCTGTTCAATGTAGAGTTTGCCGTACTGCTGCGGATAGAGCAAGGTCTCTTTAATGATGCGGGTGTCATACACTTTCCCATTGTATGTTTCCCGATTCCATTTTTGATGGTCAACGTTGAGTTCCTGAGCCCAAAAACCATTGAATGCAGGAAAATTATATTTCTCAATGCCGCTGATCGGTACTCGTGTGTAGAGTTTGAAGGTTGCTTTAACGGGTTGCCCTTTGTATACTTCGTTACGATTGACCGATACCCGGATCAAAAGGTCGTCGGCTGCAATTCCGGTTCGACTGCGTACGGCACCTTGAGAGGATCTGGAGGATGAGCCCTGTCCGCCGTGTGCTGACATTCCTTCAGCAGCAACGACTTCGATCGTTTGTGATTGCGTGGTGTATGTTTTGCCGTCTATACGGGCAACTGCACCTGGAATGGTGAATTTTCCGACCTTATTGCCTTGTAAGACATACGTGTAGGAGATGGAGAAAGATTGGGTAACTTTCCCATTGATAATTTGTACTGAACGGCCTTCAGAGGGGCTGGGACCAGCCAAAACGTCAAATCCGCCAAAAGATGCAGGAGGATTGAATAAATCAGGTTTGGTATTCAGACTAAATTCGATGCGGAATGGTTCTCCTTCAGCTACAATAGTCGGGGTATGTACTTCGAACGATACCTCTTCGGCTGACACCGGTAACCATAAACAGAACGAAAAAACGAGAGCAAATATCAATCTCAAACGATGCGACATAGTTCTGCGATTCTAATTTCCCGCAAAATTAACGGTTTTTCCACAATCTAACACATTTGGCCGCGATTTTGTGACCTTATTATATACAACGTAAAAGGTTCGTTTTTAGTATGTATTTGATTCGATATTTTACATCGTGACAGGCTGATGGTTTTTCGGCTGTTGTTGACGGTTTTGAGCAAACTATTTATGATGGAAAAAACGTTATGTTTGTAGTGATTTTTGGTAAGGACGGTAAGATTATTGTTCCCTTTTACAATACAGTGTGGAAACACAAAAGTCCGAACCCTCAAAAATTTTAAAAGCTAAATTTTTCAAACTATGCATAATTTGAATATTCCTCATACCGACAAAAAGCGCGTCGTGATTGTCGGAGGAGGTTTTGCCGGATTGAATCTGGCGAAAAAACTTCGTAAATGCAATCAATATCAAGTGGTGTTGATCGATCAAAATAATTACCATCTGTTCAAACCCCTACTCTATCAAGTTGCCAGTGCAGGATTGGATCCGAGCGATGTGTCGTTTCCATTTCGCAAGGTGTTTCGGGCGAAAAAGAATATCTTTTTCCGCATGGGACGGATGTTGGCCGTTCATCCCGAACAGAATCGTTTGGAAACGTCGAACGGTTCAATCCATTACGACTATTTGGTTATCGCTACAGGTTGCGTGCCCAATTTCTTTGGTATAAAAGATATAGAGAAATATGCTTGGCCGATGGCTGATGTGCGCGATTCATTGCGTATTCGCAATACGATGTTTTACAATCTGGAACGGGCAATGATCGCTCCGACGGATACGGATCGGCAGACAATGCTGAATATCGTGATTGTCGGAGGTGGTGCCTCTGGTGTGGAGATTGCAGGAGCTATGGCTGAAATGCGCCGGTATATTGTACCGAAAGATTATCCGGGTGTCGATATTGCATTGATGCACATTTATCTGATTGAAGGCCGGGATCGTCTGCTGGCCAATATGTCATCGAAGACATCCGCAGGCTGTTTGCAAGTGCTGAAAGAGAAGGGAGTGGAGGTTTTATTGGGAATTTCCGTTACGGATTATCGCGACAATCAGGTTTATTGTAGTGATGGACGTGTTATTCGAACTGCCAATCTCATTTGGACCAGCGGTGTGAAGAGTGAAGTGATTAGGGGAATCGAAAATAGTCAGAAAGAGCACCGCGGCCGTATTCTGACAGACAGTTACAATCGGATTGAAGGGTTTGAAAATATTTTTGCGATTGGCGATGTTGCGTTTGTCGATGATCCGCTCTACCCTGCCGGATATCCGCAGCTGGCCCGTGTAGCCATCTCACAAGGACAACGGTTGGCTGCCAATCTGATCGCATTGGCCAATGATCGTCCGATGAAACCGTATCGGTATGTGCCGATAGGAGTCTTGGCAACAGTAGGCCGTAATCGGGCGTTTGTCGAGTGGGGAAAGTTGTATCTCGAAGGTTTTTGGGCCTGGATGGTATGGAGTGTGATTCACATCCTCTTCCTTATTGGAGTACAGAGCAAAATCAAAGTCTTTACCGGGTGGATTTGGAACTATTTTGGAAAGGATTTGCCTGTTCGTTTAATCATCGGTGATACACCTCCGCACGATCTGAATAAAATAAAAGAGACAGATACGAATAATATATCTGCCTCTCTTTAAATATCAGCTTGTATCTTACATGGAAGCCGGATTACTCCTCTTCGGAGTCTTCGGCTTCTTTCATGTTGTGGAAGACGTTGGTTACATCGTCATCTTCTTCGAGTCTCTCGATCAATTTTTCGATTGAAGCGCGCTGCTCGTCTGTTACCTCTTTGGTATCCATAGGAATACGCTCAAACTCTCCGCTGATCAGTTCAAGTCCGTTGTCCTCGATATATTTTTGAATCTTTCCATAAGACTCAAAAGCACCGTAAATGACGATTTCGTTGTCGTCAGCGAATACTTCGTCAACGCCGAAGTCAATTAATTCCAATTCGAGTTCATCCAGATCGATACCCTCCTTTTTAACCACTTTGAATACACATTTGTGCTCAAAAAGGAAGTCTACAGAACCTGTCGTACCCAGCGATCCGCCACATTTGTTGAAGCAGTTGCGAACATTTGCGACAGTACGGGTGGTGTTGTCGGTTGCAGTCTCAACGATCATGGCAATGCCATACGGACCATAACCTTCATATACCATCTCTTTGTAGTCAGCTGTATCTTTTGAAATGGCACGTTTAATAGCCCTTTCGACATTCTCTTTGGGCATGTTGGCTGCCTTGGCATTCTGAATCAACACGCGCAAACGGACGTTGCCACCAGGATCAGGACCTCCTGCCTTAACGGCGATTTCGATCTCTTTGCCCAGTTTGGTAAAGGTACGGGCCATATTACCCCAACGTTTCAATTTACGCGCTTTGCGGTATTCGAATGCTCTTCCCATATGGTTTGTGATTTATAAATTTCGGTTGGCAAAAGTAAATAAAAAAAATCGGAAAGAGAAATTCAACAGCTATTGCTTTCCAAATATTTGCATGATTTGTTGTGTGTTGTGAACCCAAGTTCAGGTAAGTCCAGGAGTGTCCATTGGGGCTCAATGAGAACGCAAGATTGTATATGTTGGATTGGAGAACGCAGGGTGTGGTCAGTTAAGAAGTCCAGTCAGAGTATGTTTGTCTGGAGTTGCCTCTTCGCTAATAGAATACAATCAATGTTTGGCGGATAGAAACAAGAGAGAGTAACTTATGTGTTTCCTATGCTGTTTTGAATCGTGTTCTTGGGGCATTTGATGGCGACAAGAAAAAACACTATTTTTGCCTGTAACCAAAATGATAGATTATGACACTGGACGAACAGGTCGATCAGGCTTTAGAGGTACTGCGACGTGGCGGGATTATCCTCTACCCGACAGATACGGTATGGGGAATCGGGTGTGATGCAACCAATGCCGAAGCTGTTGAAAAGATATACGCCCTCAAGGAGAGCGTGAATAAGAAAAGCATGTTGGTGCTGTTAGATAAGACCGAAAAGGTCTCCTTGTATATTCACAAAGTTCCAGAAATAGCCTGGCAGCTATATGATGTAGCGGATAAACCCTTGACCTTGATTTTACCAGGAGCTTGTGGCGTTGCTCCTAATTTGGTGCCTGAAGAGGGGACGTTGGGTATTCGTATTGCAGATCACGAATTTTGTAAAAAGTTGATTTATAAGTTACGAAAACCGTTAGTTTCGACTTCAGCTAATATTTCAGGTGAACCTACCCCAACCTCTTTCGACGAAATTTCTCAAAAAATTGTTGATGGAGTTGATTTAGTGGTTGATCCCAGTTTCGATGAACATCCTACTCATAAAGCTTCCTCGATTTTGATGGTTGGAGTGGATGGTGAAATTAAAATTATTCGAGCATAAACAATGACAACCATTACGCCGATTCAGAAACGTTTTGCCGATTTGGATATGCTTGGGCATGTGAACAATGCCAATCAGCAACACTATTTCGATGTGGGAAAGAATGATTTTTTTGCCCAGATTTTCGACTGGCCTGCCAGATGGAAAGAAGAGGGATTGATCACAGTATCTACCCATACGAATTTTATGGCCCAGATTCGTTTTGAGGAGCCGATCGTTGTGCACACGCGATTGGAAAAGATCGGAAATAAAAGTTTTACGTTATATCAGCAGATTGTCCACGCGGAAACGGAAGAGATTAAATCTGAAAGCCGCTCTGTGATGGTGGCGTTCAATTTTAATGAGCAGCGTTCCATCCTGATTCCGATAGCGTGGCGAGATAAGTTTGAAAAACTGTTGTAGTTGTTGTGAAAACATCTATTTAACCTCATGGTTTTTCTTTATCATTACCTTTTATCACCGATTTTATCTGCCTGTTGGATTAAACGTCTGTTATGGCTTTTGAGGGTTCTGCGTGATCAACCATAGCTGTGAACCGATCATTGATTTGATAAACCCTATTAATAAAACACCCCGGCATCATGAATGCCGGGGTGTTTTATTAAGTGTCATTTGCAATTTACCATGCGAACAATGGGTAATTTTGCATTAATGCATTAACCTCTTTGCGAACCTGTGCAATGTTCTCTTCGTTTTCAGGATCACTCAGTACGCGGTCAATAAAATCAACGATTTGATCCATCTGAGCCTCTTTCAGGCCGCGAGTGGTAATAGCCGGTGCTCCAACGCGGATACCTGAAGTCTGGAATGGTGAACGCGAATCAAAAGGTACCATGTTTTTATTGGTCGTAATATCGGCTTTTACCAATACCTTCTCAGCCATTTTACCGGTCAGTTCCGGGAATTTGGTGCGCAGGTCAATCAGCAACAGGTGGTTGTCTGTGCCGCCGGATACGATCTTGTAACCTCGCTTAGCGAAAGAAACAGCCATGGCTGCAGCATTCTTTTTTACTTGCATTTGGTACTCTTTGTATGCGGGTTCGAGAGCCTCACCGAACGCTACGGCTTTGGCCGCAATCACATGTTCGAGCGGACCGCCCTGAATGCCGGGGAACACCGCAGAGTTGAGCATAGCCGACATTTTTTTGATTTCGCCTTTCGGAGTCTTAACACCCCATGGGTTATCAAAGTCTTTGCCCATCAAGATTACACCACCACGAGGACCACGCAATGTTTTGTGAGTGGTAGAGGTGACGATGTGTGCATATTTAACAGGGTTGTCCAGCAGACCCGCTGCGATCAAACCTGCGGTATGCGCCATATCGACCATAAGCAGTGCCCCTACTTTGTCGGCGATTTCACGCATACGCTTGTAATCCCATTCACGGCTGTATGCAGATGCCCCACCGATGATCATTTTAGGTTTATGCTCCAATGCAAGACGTTTCATTTCGTCATAATCGATTGTACCGGTCTCTTCGTTGAGCTTGTAACCAACAGCTTTGTACAAAATACCCGAAGTGTTGACTGGCGAACCATGTGAAAGGTGGCCGCCGTGTGCGAGATCGAGGCCCATAAAGGTGTCACCGGGTTTCAATACGGTGAAAAATACAGCCATATTGGCTTGTGCTCCCGAATGTGGTTGAACATTGGCATATTCAGCGCCAAACAACTTGCAAAGCCGATCGATAGCCAGTTGTTCTACCTGGTCCACAATCTGGCAACCGCCATAATATCGGGCACCGGGATATCCCTCGGCATATTTGTTGGTCAATACGGAGCCCATGGCTTGCATGACTTGGTCGCTGACGAAGTTTTCGGATGCGATCAGCTCAATGCCCTGCATTTGACGCTGCTTTTCTTGTGCAATCAGGTCGAAAAGTTTGGTGTCTTGAGTCATTTCGGTGAGGATTATAGAATAGAATTTGCTTGTGAATATGCTTCAAAGGTAGCAAAAAAATGGACAATCGAACGCATATTCCCTTTTATCTTGATTCAAACCGGGGTGAGGTTACACGGATAGAGGGGTGTTTTTTGATGTGTAAATTGAAATGGATGGAGGATTGGCACAGGTCCATGCAGTAATGGTGGTCAAAAGGAAAATGTACTGATGAATAAAACCAAACGCTCGAAGAATCGGGACAAAGTTTCATAATTGCAAATAATTAATTACCTTTGATCATCCCGAACGGGTGTACAACGATTTTTAATCATTTTAATGATAAACGGATGAAATTACTTGAAGGAAAAGTCGCCATTGTTACTGGTGCTGCTCGCGGTATCGGTAAGGCGATAGCGATGAAATTCGCTGAGGAGGGGGCTTCTGTGGCCTTTACCGACCTGAAAGCGGATGAAAATTTCCAGAATACCGAAAAAGAGTTGCAGGCGTTAGGTGTTCAAGCTAAAGGCTATACGTCGAATGCTGCGGATTTTGAGGATACCGCAAAAGTGGTTGCAGAAATCGTTAAGGATTTCGGCCGTATCGATGTATTGGTCAATAACGCAGGTATTACTCGTGACGGTCTGATGATGCGTATGAGCGAACAGCAGTGGGATATGGTGATTAACGTGAACCTCAAATCTGCGTTCAACTTCATTCATGCGGTTACTCCGGTTATGATGCGTCAAAAGAGTGGCAGCATCATCAATATGGCATCGGTAGTCGGTGTTTCTGGTAATGCAGGTCAGGCAAACTATTCAGCTTCAAAAGCTGGTTTGATCGGTTTGGCTAAATCAATTGCCAAAGAGTTGGGTTCTCGTGGTATTCGTGCCAATGCGATTGCTCCTGGCTTTATTATCACCGATATGACTGCACAGCTGTCTCAAGAGGTGCGTGACGAATGGGCACAGAAGATTCCGTTGCGTCGTGGTGGTACTCCACAGGATGTGGCTAATGTGGCTCTCTTCCTCGCTTCTGACTTGTCAAGCTATGTCAGTGGACAGACCATCCATGTATGTGGTGGTATGAATACCTGATTTGAGATAAATATGACATTGTCAAAACAGCGTTGCCCATGATATGAGCAACGCTGTTTCTTTTTGGGTGTACCAGTTGGATCTTTGGGGAATAAAAATGTCTTTATAGAACAAAAAAACAGCAATCTTTCATGTTGTTTTCCAAAAGATTTTCTTTTCTTTGTAATGGATATCATTTAATTTTATTTTTATGAAAGGTACTGTAAAATGGTTTGATTCAGCCAAAGGTTATGGCTTTATCAAAACCGAAGAGGGCAACGACATCTTTGTACACTACACCGGAATTAACAAAGAGGGTTTTCGTGGCCTGGATGAAGGTCAGCATGTTGAGTTCGAAATTGGCGAAGGCAAAAAGGGCGAACAGGCTGTGAATGTAACTGTAATAGAATAATTCGGTATTCCAAACAAATACTAAATTTAACTATTAAAATGAAAAAAGAGAGGGTCAGATTTGAGCCCTCTCTTTTTTCTTATGTGGTATATTCCCAATGGTGCAGCTGGGGAAGTTATTTTTTTGCTGGAGTTGTGGATGTGTTTTGCAGGTCACTTGCACATTGCTGCATCATGCCTATCAATACATTTGGCATACTGGGATCAACACACAAAGCCTGTGCAAAATCTGCCGGCTGCGGATATGAAGCGGTGATTTTTGAGGTGAGGTTGCTGTAGAAAGTGTTGAGTTGCTCTGCTGTTAAATCTGCAGGCAAAATGCCGACTGATTGCAATTGCGGATATGGGAAGATCAACGGTAGGTTTTCGTAACTGTTTCCCAACATATCTGTTGTGCAATCGACCAAAACAGCAGTCAAAGTATCTGTTTTACCTGTAAGCTGATCGTATTTGTTGTAATCAGGATAGGTGCTTTCAATAGTGGTGACTACACAGGTCTCGAGATTGGCAAAATTATTTTGTTCCATGTGTTTGAGCATGGTCTTTTCTTTGTGTGCACGTACGATTTCCCGAAGTTCAGTGCGTTCTTTGTCTGTCCATTTTTTTGCTTGAGTACATGCGGAGAAGAGAATTAACAAAGCGGGTAAGGCTAATAAAAGTTTTTTCATAATAGTAAAAATTATTAAATGGTTGTTTTGAAATATATTATCGTTTGACCTTCAAAAACGAGTATATTATGATCATGGCAAATTTGGTGCCGAAGCATTCTTGACCAATAATTCATGCCAAGACTCTCCTATTTTTATCCGTTGAGAAAGAGTATTTCTGTGCTTTTTATTAACTTTGTTTGGTTAGTCCGAGGATTGGAAAATAGTGTGTCAACAGATTGTTTGGCTGTGTGTTGGCGCCATTGATAGCTTGATTCGATGGATATTTTAGAACTGCGCGAATATTGCCTCTCATTGCCATTGAGCGAGGAAACGTTGCCTTTTGACGAATGGTCGTTGGTGTACAAGGTCGAAGGCAAAATGTTTCTATTGACCGATATGCAAAATTTCCATTGGATTAATATTAAATGTGATCCTGATCGGGCAATTGAACTCCGAGAACGTTATTCCGAAGTACAGCCCGGCTATCACATGAACAAACGACATTGGAATACGATCGAGATGTGCGGAGATTTGCCGGATCATCTGATTAAAGAATGGATATTGGACTCGTATCGTTTGGTTGTCGAAAAATTGCCGCGTGCCAAAAGAGAACCTTTACTGGAAATTTTGGCAAAAAAAGATGCAATGAGTAATGTAGATTGAATCTGTCTATGAGTAAAATACAATTTCAAGAACAGACATTATCGTTGCCTGACGATTATGAAGGCAAAGTGGTTGCGACGTTGATTAGCGCAACGTGTGAGATGCCATCTGCCAAAGCCATTCTTTACGTGCATGGTTATGTTGATTATTTCTTCCAAACGCACATGGCCGAACGGTTTGTTCGTGAAGGATGGAACTTTTACGCTTTGGACTTACGTAAATATGGACGCTCTCTCCTCCCCCATCAACATGCCTATTATTGCCGAGATTTGCGGGAGTATTTCCCGGAGATAGATTTGGCAATAGAGCAAATTTTCTCTGATGGAAATAGAGACCTTACATTGCTTGGACATTCAACGGGTGGATTAATTGTTTCACTGTATTCAGCTTGGGGTAATAAGCGAGATCACGTTGATCGTCTTGTATTGAACAGTCCGTTTTTTGCTTTCAATACTGGATGGTTCAAGCGAACGATTGCCATGCCGATTGTAGCCTGGTTTAGTCGCTGGTTTCCGTATGGATCGATCCGGAATGAATTGTCTCCACTCTACTATGCCAGCGTTCATCGCTCATTGAATGGAGAATGGGACTTCGATCCTCAGCTTAAGCCACAAGAAGGCGTACCTCTCTATATAGCATGGCTACGCGCTATTCGGCGTGGACAGCGCCGTTTGCACCGTGGCCTGCAGTTGACGATACCTGTCTTGGTTATGCATTCAGACCGATCTACATATGCTCGTCAATGGTGTGATGAATTTACCTCCAGTGATGCGGTGCTCAGTGTGGAAGATATCTCCCGTTATGCATGGTGTTTAGGGGATCAAGTGACGGATGTTACCATCGAGGGGGGACTGCATGATCTGATCTTATCCCGCGAAGAGGTGCGTGAAAAGGTCTTCGAGGTGATGATAGCTTGGATGTCGGAACAGATAAGTTGTTCAAATAAATAGTAAAATAGATCATAATGGAGTCAATAAAACAGATATTTAGAATCGGGAATGGGCCTTCCAGCAGCCACACGATGGGCCCTAAACGTGCAGCAGAGATTTTTTTGTCACGTAACCCTTATGTGTCCAGTTTCCGAGTGACGCTTTATGGTAGTCTTGCAGCTACAGGACGAGGTCACATGACCGATGTTGCTATCAAATCGGTTTTGGAACCCATTGCTCCGTTGGAAATTGTTTGGAAGCCCGATGTATTCCTCGATTTTCATCCGAATGGTATGTTGTTCGAATCGTTGCGTGCAGATGGCTCTGTTCTCCAATCTTGGACAGTATTTAGTGTCGGAGGTGGAGCTTTAGCCAGTGATGATCTCAATGCTCCGCAACCAGAGCAGATTTATGGAATGTCCTCCATCACAGAAATTCAACAATGGTGTGATAAGGAAGGAAGTAGTTACTGGGAGTATGTGCAGCAGTGTGAAGGTGCAGAGATATGGGACTATTTAGAAGAGGTCTGGCATGTGATGGTAGATGCGGTGCATCACGGCTTGGATAACGAAGGGGTTATTCCTGGAGGTTTAGGCTTGCGTCGTAAAGCTGGCAGTTATTTGATTCGGGCCAACAGCTATTCCGGAAGTATGAAGAGCCGTGGTCAGGTATATGCCTATGCGTTGGCCGTTTCGGAGGAAAATGCTACGGGTGGTAAAATCGTAACTGCACCGACCTGTGGTTCGTGTGGTGTATTGCCCGCAGTGCTTTACCATATTAAGGATACGAGAAATTTTACGGATAAACGAATTTTGCGTGCACTGGCTACGGCTGGGCTATTTGGAAACGTCGTGCGCACAAACGCCTCCATTTCGGGAGCGGAAGTGGGTTGTCAAGGAGAGGTTGGAGTAGCTTGTGCAATGGCTGCTGCAGCGGCTTGTCAACTGTTTGGAGGCTCTCCTTCACAGATTGAATATGCTGCCGAAATGGGCTTGGAACACCACTTGGGCCTGACTTGTGATCCGGTATGTGGATTGGTGCAGATTCCGTGTATCGAACGTAATGCATTTGCTGCGGCTCGTGCGATGGATGCAAACGGTTATGCTACATTCTCAGATGGCAAGCATCGGGTAAGTTTTGACAAGGTGGTTGAAGTGATGAAGCAGACCGGTCACGATCTGCCAAGTCTGTATAAAGAGACTGCGGCTGGTGGTTTGGCAAAATATATGCAGCAGTCTAATGACGGCTCCTTCAAAACCTTTTAATTTGTTCATTGAGATTGTTGAAAATACAATCTTTGGGTAATCTGAAGGCGACGACTGTAAGTTTACATGAAACGTTTTAATTGCCCATATATATCCGGTAAATAATCTCATTGAAGTCCATATTCACAAAGCCTGTGAAGGAGATAAAATAAATCAGGTCACCAACTTTTGGTGACCTGATTTATTTTAGTGATTTGGCTATCCTTATCGGCGTTGTTGTTTGGCACGGGCCGCAGCCTGTTGTTGCTGCAATTTCACCATCTCTTCATAACGCTGTTGCCATTTCGATTTCTTTTGCGGCTTTTTCGCATTCTCTTTCATGCGCTGATGCAACTTGTCTTCATTGACAATGTATCGGAAACCATAGGTCTGTCCGATCGTAATGATGTTGCTCAGCAAGTAATAGTAGTTCAAACCGCTGGCAAAGTTGTTGAAGAAGAAGAGCATCATGATCGGCATCAAATAAAGCATCATGAACTTCATTCCTGCCATCTGAGGCGCTGAGCCTGCAGTTTGGTTGTAGTTGATCCGTGAGTAGATAAACATGGAAGCCGCCATTAACAGTGCAAAGAGGCTTACATGGTTACCATAGAACGGAATATTGAACGGCAACGTTAAGATGCTGTCATATGATGAGAGGTCATCTGCCCACAAGAAATGTTCACCACGCAACTCGATAGATGCTGGGAAGAAACGGAACATGGCGTACAGGATCGGCAACTGAATCAGCAAAGGTAGGCATCCTCCCATAGGATTGACCCCTGCACTCTTATAGAGTGCCATCATCGCCTGTTGTTTCTTCAGTGCATCCTCGGGTTTAGGATATTTTTCGTTGAGCTTGTCCACTTCAGGTTTCAACAACCGCATTTTGGCAGAAGACAAGTACGATTTATAGGTCAAAGGCGAAATCAGAATCTTAACGATCAGGGTTAAGATTAAGATAATGATACCGTAGTTGGCAATATGTGCTCCCAGTGTGTCAAAAGTCGGAATGACCAGCCAGCGGTTAATCCAACCTACAATCCAACCTCCCAGCGGAATCAGACGCTCAAAATGCAGGTCATCGTATTTCTTCAGTACGGAGAATTTGTTAGGACCGAAATAGAAGTTGAAATTGTATTCCGAAAGCTGCTGTGTAAAAGGTACAGAAACTTTTGCACGGAAAGTTTTGATTTTTCCCTCTCCAGGTTGGAAGGTGCTATACCCTAAAGTGCCGTTCTGGAAATCGTCCTTGGCTACGAAAATAGATGAGAAAAACTGCTGTTTAAATGCCACCCATTTTACCTTGCTGTTGATGGTTTCGCTTTTGTCTTCTGTCGAAGTGCGCAGCTGTTCAACAGATTCATCACTGGGGTATTTGTATGCAATGGTAGTATAGTTGTTCTCATTTTCGAACCCTTTTTCGTTTTGCATACCGACATTCTGCCAGGTAAATTCCAAATCGGTCTGGTTCTGTGCAAGCAGATTCTCCATGCCAACAAACTGCACATCAAAATCGATCATGTAGTTGTCTTTGTAGATGGTGTATACAAAGTCTACATGAGCAGCAGAATCAACGTCGAGACGGAATGTTAGATTTTTTGAGGTTTCATCGGCAGCAAAGGTTGGCGTAAACGATGAATCAGCCACGAAATAGTAATCGCCTGTATTGATCTGAACGTTATTAAACTGCTGTTTGATGAAGAACGACATGTCGAATACCGAAGCCGAATCAGGAAACAATACCAACGGTGTCCCCTGATAAGTCAGATAATCTTTCAGTACGACAGATGCTACTTTACCTCCCTTGTTTGAGAAGATAACCTTCATCAAATCGTTCTCTACTTCAATTTTCTTTTCAGTACCAGTAGTTGCCTGGAACAGAGAGGAGCCAATATGACGTTCAAGCTGGTCGGCAGCCTGGAGTATGTCTGGTTGACGGACTTCAGGAACAATCGTATCAGTGCTTTCTGTCTCCTGTGTTGCGGTCAGTGCCTGCTGTTCTTGAGCATATTTCTGTTGAATAGAGGCATTATACCAGGTGAATCCGAAGAGGATGGCACCAATGACAATGAGTCCGATTAGTGTCTTTTTATCCATGAATCAGGATCGTTATTTACTTGTTGTTATGAGTTTTGCTATATTCCGTAGCCGCTTTCACAAACGATACGAACAACGGATGGGGATTTTGAACTGTACTCTTGTATTCAGGGTGATATTGTACACCAATGAACCATGGATGGTTTTGAAGTTCAACAACCTCCACCAAATCGGTTTCAGGATTGATACCTACAGGTTTTAATCCTGCCTGACGGAACTCTTCGATGTAATCGTTGTTGAACTCGTAACGGTGGCGATGGCGTTCTACGATCTGTGTCTTTCCATAAGCCTTGGCCACTTTCGAGTTTTTGGTTAAGGTACAAGGATAACCACCTAAACGCATGGTGCCACCCTTTTCGGTAATTCCCTTCTGCTCTTCCATCAGATCAATTACCGGATGTGGAGTGTTATCAACCATTTCAGTCGAGTTGGCATCAGCATAGCCGAGTACATTGCGCGCAAATTCGATGACAGCACATTGCATACCCAAACAGATACCCAAGAACGGTATCATATTTTCACGGGCATATTTGACAGCAGTAATTTTGCCTTCGATTCCTCGGTGACCAAACCCAGGTGCTACTAAAATACCGCACATGCCTTTGAGCTGAGAGGCGATGTTCTCCTCTGTAATTTTTTCGGAGTTTACATAGTGCAGTTTAACCTTCGTGTGGTTAGCAGCACCGGCATGCACAAATGATTCGACGATGGATTTATATGCATCGGGAAGGTCAGTGTATTTACCAACCAATGCAATATGTACAGTGTCGTTGGGATGTTTTACTTTATCGACGAATTCGATCCAGTGGGCCAAATCGGGCTCTCCGTCATGTGGCAGATGGAGCTTGTCCAAAACAACGGTGTCCAGCTTCTGATGCAACATCATCAAAGGCACTTCGTAAATAGTCGGTACATCGATCGATTCAACGACAGCGCTGGGATCAACATTGCAGAAAAGAGCCACTTTACGGCGAATTGCAGTATTGAGGTGTTTCTCGGTACGCAAAACGAGCACATCGGGTTGCAAACCGTTTTCCAGCATCTGTTTCACAGAGTGCTGTGTGGGTTTGGTTTTCAGCTCACCGGCTGCAGCCATATAAGGGATCAAAGTCAAGTGCAGAATCAAAGTATTGCCATACCCTAATTCATAGCGCAACTGACGTACTGACTCAATATACGGAAGAGATTCAATGTCACCTACTGTACCGCCGATTTCGGTGATGATTACGTCATATATCTTTTTAGCACCGAGTAATTTAATACAGCGTTTAATCTCGTCAGTGATGTGTGGAATAACCTGCACAGTCTTGCCTAAAAATTCACCACGACGCTCTTTGTTGATGACATTCTGATAAATACGGCCAGTTGTGACGTTGTTGGCCTGTGAAGTCTGAATATTGGTGAAACGTTCGTAGTGACCCAAATCGAGGTCAGTTTCGGCTCCGTCTTCAGTAACGTAGCATTCTCCGTGTTCATAAGGGTTCAGCGTACCCGGATCGACATTGATATACGGATCGAGTTTCTGAATGGCCACTCGATAGCCGCGAGCTTGGAGCAGGCGTGCTAACGATGCGGAGATAATACCCTTCCCCAATGATGAGGCCACACCTCCGGTTACAAAGATGTACTTGGTCTTGTTCGTGTTGCTTACAGCCATGATATATCTACTTCTTTCAGGATTTTTACTCAGCTTGGTTGTTTTGTTTGTCGATCATCTCGATCTTTTCGATCAAGGTTGCCATCTCCTCTTTGGCTTTGGCAATCTTATTGTTCACCTCGCGGATCATCGCTTCGGCATTTTTGCTTTTGGAGAAGAACCCAATATTGTTTTCTAATAAAGCAATGTCCGATTCGATCTGTTTCATTTTGTTATAGAGACGATCGCGTTCGAAACGCAACCGACGACGATCACCACCTTCAGCGATTGATGAAATCTTCCCTTTGAAACGTTCCAGACGGTTCTCTTTTTCGTTACTGCGTAATTTGGCAAAAATGGCATCTACCGCTTTGCGGTACTCTTTTTGAATTGCCTCTTTTTGCTTAATGGGTACAAAGCCTATCTCTGCCCAACGATGTTGCAGCTCTTTGAGCGCTTCAAAGCCACGTTCCTTATTCTCTACGACAAATGTCTTCAGCTCTTCGAGCAGCTGTTTTTTCTTTGCCAAATTATCTTCATACTGTTGGTCGAGTGAAGCAAAGAATGCAGCTTTGCGTTCGAAGAATTTGTCGCAAGCACTGCGGAAACGTTTCCAAATTGCATCCGAGTAACGACGTGAGACAGGACCGATCTCTTTCCACCGTTTTTGTAATGCGATTAATTCATCGGTAGCTTTTTTCCACTCTTCGCTCTCCTGCAATGCTTCAGCTGCCGCACAAATGTCGTTCTTCAAATGGAGATTGTTCTCCATTTCAGCTTTGATCTGCAAATAGAAATTGCGTTTATTTTCAAAGAATTTGTCGCAGGCGTTACGGAAACGTTCGTATATTTTGGTGTTATCTTTTTTCGGTGCAAAACCGATCGTTTTCCATACTTTCTGTATGTCAATCAACTGTTCAGACGCCTTGTTCCACTCTTTACGAGTTGAAAGCGGAGCAACCGACAACTCCTCGGTCTTGACACAAAGTTCGGTCTTTAACTCCAAGTTGTGTTTTTGTTCCTCCTTAATGCCATTGAAATACTCCTGATGGCGTTTGTTGATTTTGGTGCTGGCTTCACGGAAACGCTCCCAAAGCTGCTCTTTATATTCGTTGGCAACAGGGCCGGTCTCTCTCCACTGTTCGTGCAATTTCTGCAATTTATGGAAGGCGTTGACCGGAGAAGGATCGAGTACCAATTCTTCGGCCTCTTCACACAGTTGCAGTTTGGTCTCGTAATTTTTCTTTAAATCGAGATCCCGTAACTCTTTGTTAATCTTAATGAAATTGTAGAAGTTCTCAACGTGCAGGTTGTAGGTCTCCCACAAATCCTTAACGTATGCCTGGGGTACGGGGCCTGTCTCCTTCCAGCGCTGCTGCAGGTCACGGAAGGTGTTGAAAGTCTGATTCAACGTTTCGTTGCTGTCGATCAGCTCTTTCAGCTCTTCAATGATCTGTAATTTGATTTTATAGTTGTTCTCTTTTTCTTCTTCGAGTTTGGCAATGAATTCATTGCGTTTGGCGCGGTATTCCGCGAACAGCTCTTTGAGACGCTGCTCGGCATCGTCCGGTGTCGGGACAAACTCTTCGAGTTTACCGCCTGCTTCGACAAAAGCACGGCGAGCTCGCTCTACCTCCGCACGATAGGTTTTATAAAAAGCGATCTTAATTGCCTCTACATCACGACGAATGGTTTGTACGGGCTTATTGGCTAAAATATCAGCCAAAATAGCTAATAATTCTGCTTTCGATTTACCATTGTAATCGGTGGTGGAAGCATTCTCTTTTGGTGCTTCATCGATTGCTGAAGATTCATCTTCGCCCTCCAGTTCGAATTCAGGAGCATTGGCTGCCAATTCAGCCTCCTCATCTGTGAAATCGACCGAAGAGGTTACCTCTTCTGGCTCATTTTCGATTGCTGCAGCATTCTGTTCTGCTTGAGAAGTTGCCGGCTGTTCTGTAGCCGGAGTAGTTGTTTGCGCATCCGCGGAGTTCGATACGACTCCGGATTGTTCCTCAGGAACAAGGATTTTTTCAGTTTCAGTACTCATCGTGCACGATTTATTTGCCTGCTTTCAACAGGATTTTATCAACAAATGTAGGTGTTTTTTGATAAAATATAGCAGCTAATCTACAAAAAGTTCCTCACAACCTCTATATATAGGAATATTTTGCTCACTTAACATTAAATTAATATAATTTGATGTATTTTGTGGTCACAAATCAAAACCGTACATCAAAATATGAAACAACGGATTCTTCTGGTCGATGATGAAGCTGATATTTTGGAATTCATCAGCTATAACCTGATCAAAGAGGGTTACGAAGTTTACACAGCTACCAATGGGAAACAGGCTTTGGAAAAGGCTTGTGAAGTACATCCACATCTGATTTTGCTCGATGTGATGATGCCGGAAATGGATGGCATTGAGACCTGTCAGGAGATCCGTAAAGTCGATGAATTGAAAAACACTTTGATTGCGTTCTTGACGGCTCGTGGTGAGGATTATTCGCAAATAGCCGGATTTGAGGCCGGAGCCGATGATTATATTGCCAAACCGATCCGGGTTAAAGTTTTGGTGAGCCGAATTAAAGCGCTTTTGAAACGTTTTGAATCCCGCCAGGTCGAAACTCTCGTACAAGAGCGTTCGATTGTGATTGATCGAGAGCGTTATTTGGTACTGAAAGAGGGTAAAGAGATTGTATTGCCTCGCAAAGAGTTCGAATTGTTGGCCCTACTCTACTCTAAACCTCAAAAAGTCTTTTCCAGAGAGGTGATTTTTGCCAATGTTTGGGGCAATGATGTCATTGTCGGAGATCGAACCATCGATGTGCATATCCGCAAATTACGCGAAAAACTCGGCGATCACCATATTGTTACGGTCAAAGGGGTCGGATATAAATACGAGGACTAAAAAATCCTACGAATTCCTTTCCCTTTTCGGTGCCGTTTTCCTACCTTTGTATAACTTGTTTGGAACGGATGCAAAAAACAGTGCAAAAGTTGTGATTGGTAAGATCTCACTTTGTCGTTGAACTATTGTGTTGTCAGCGATTGTGCAGTGTTGTCGTATTTCGGAATGTGTCGGAATGCGTTGCATGAGTTCTATAGAGTCTTAATCTGCAATCAAATGATCGACTTGGTTGCTGGTGTGGTTTATATTTGCACTGAAGTATAATATATAATAATTGTCACAGTCATGGAATTCGTTGAAAGAATTAAGGCGAAAGCTGCCCAAGACATTAAAACTATCGTATTGCCGGAAGCGGCAGAAGAACGGAACATTAAAGCCGCTAATCAAATCCTCAAAGAGGGTTTTGCCAAATTGGTATTGATCGGTAATCCCGATGAAATCCATCATTTGGCATCAGAATATTATTTGGACCAAATTGATAAGGCTGTTATTGTAGATCCGCTGAATAACCCCAAGAAAGAGGAGTATATTGAACTGATGCTGAAGCTGCGCGCCAGCAAAGGTTTGACTCGTGAACAGGCTGAAAAGCTGATTGTAGATCCGCTCTATTTGGGTGCTCTTATGGTTAAGAACGGTGATGTAGATGGCGAGGTTGCCGGTGCAAACAACGCTACTGGCGACGTACTGCGTCCTGCTTTCCAGTATGTGAAAACATTGCCGGGTATTAGCGTCGTATCAGGAGCTTTCATTATGATGATCCCCGATACCATGTTCGGAGAAGAGGGTATGATGGTCTTTGCGGATTGTGCCGTGCACCCCAACCCTACTGCTGAGGAGTTGGCTCAGATTGCCGTTATGACCGGACGTACCACACGAGTGATTGCAGGTTTTGAACCTCGTATCGCCATGTTGAGTTTTTCAACGAAAGGTTCTGCTAAAAATGAAATCGTTGACAAAGTAATTTCAGCTACCCGTTTGGCTCAACAGATGGATCCCTCTTTGATGATCGATGGCGAATTGCAGGCTGATGCAGCGATTATCCCGGGTATCGGCGCTAAAAAGGCTCCGGGCAGCAAAATTGCCGGTAAAGCCAATGTTTTGGTATTCCCCTCTTTGGAGGTTGGTAATATTGCATACAAATTGGTACAGCGTATGGCTCATGCCGAAGCAATCGGTCCGATTTTGCAAGGTATGGCAGCTCCTATCAATGACCTTTCACGCGGCTGCTCAGTGGATGACATCGTTAATCTGGTGGCCATCACAGCATGCCAGGCTGGTGGTATGAAATAAACGAAACTAAACCTGAACTAGAAATATCTCAACTTCAATCTAACAATGACTATTCTTGTTTTGAATTGCGGCAGTTCTTCGATCAAGTATCAGGTGATCGAAATGAACGGCATGAACGAAAATACCCTTCTGGTAAAAGGACAGGTTGAGCGCATCGGCTTGTCAGATGGTTTGTTAGTACACAAGCCGGTCGGTAAACCTCAATTTGAACTGACCAAAAGCATTCCGGATCATACTGTAGGTATCAATTTGATCCTGGAGGCGCTGGTAGATCCGGAACATGGTGTACTGCACAATATCAATGAGTTGTCTGCAGTTGGCCATCGGGTAGCTCACGGTGGTGAATATTTTGAAGACAGTGCTATTGTAGATAAATCGGTTAAGCAGAAGATTGAAGCTTGCTTTGAGTTGGCTCCGTTACATAACCCCGCTAACTTGAAAGGTATTCTTTCAATGGAGAACCTGTTGCCGAATACACCTCAGGTAGCTGTTTTCGACACCTCATTCCACCAGACGATCCCAGCCGCTAACTTCATGTATGCCCTTCCCTATAAATATTATGAAGAGTATCGGGTTCGTCGTTACGGTTTCCATGGTACCAGCCATAAATATGTAGCTCAGGTGGGATGTAAATTGACCGGTGTGGATTTTGATCATTCACGTATTATTACCTGCCATATCGGTAACGGTGCGTCGATCACGGCTATTCTCAATGGTAAGTCGTACGATACCTCGATGGGCTTTACCCCAGTTGATGGTTTGGTAATGGGTACCCGTTGCGGCAGTGTAGATCCCAGTGCATTGATCTATATCGCCGAGAAAGAGGGACTCAACCTTGATCGTATGTCGAATATGATTAACAAACAATCTGGTTTGCTTGGTATTACGGGTATTTCATCCGATATGCGTGATATTCATGCGGCTGCTGAAAAAGGTGATGAAAAAGCTATCTTGGCACTCGATATGTTTGTGGCCAGAATCAAAAAATTCATTGGTCAATATGCGGCACTGATGGGTGGAGCCGATCTGATCGTATTTACTGGTGGTGTCGGTGAAAATGATTTTGTAGTACGTGAACGCGTCTGCGAGAATATGGAATATATGGGTGTCGTTTTCGACAAACAGGCTAATGATGGGGTTCGTGGTCAGGATATTGTCATTTCGAAGCCCGAATCTAAAGTGAAAGTTGCTGCAGTGGCAACTAACGAAGAATTAGTTATCGCATCGGATACTTTCCGTCTGTTGAAGAAACGGTCGGAATAAGTTTTGTGACCCGATTTGTATGAAAAGTTCTTCCGCATAAGGCCGGGAGAACTTTTTTATTTCTATTTTTAAAGCCAAAATCAGAGAAATATTATGATAACAAAACTTGAAGAGTTGGTGTCCGTGGTGCAGGGACGTCCTAAGAAAAGAATGGCTGTTGCCTATGCGCAAGATGAACATACAATCGAAGCGGTTAACGCTGCTGTCGATATGGGTATCGTTGATGCAATATTGGTAGGTGATACGAATGAGATTCAACGCATCTGCATGGCTTTGGAGGTAGATCCTAATAAATTTTCTATTGTTCATGCCGAAAGCGATGCCGCCAGTGCGAATCTTGCTGTCAAAATGATCAATGACGGAGAGGCGGATCTATTGATGAAAGGTCTCGTTTCGACCGATAAATACATGCGAGCTATTTTGAACAAAGAGTATGGCTTGTTGCCACCTAAAGGGGTATTGAGCCATGTGGCTGTGTTTGAACTTCCAGCATATCATAAGTTGTTGCTTGTGTCGGATGTTGCGGTGATTCCCTACCCTGACTTGAAACAAAAAATGGCTCTTGTGCGCTATCTGATTTCGGCAGCCCGCGCTATGGGAATTGAACGTCCTAAAATTGCGGCTATCGCTCCGAGTGAACAGATGTTGCCGGGTGTGGAGTCTTCGATCGAGGCTGCAGTCCTGTCCAAAATGGCTGATCGCGGACAGTTCGGAGATGTCATTATGGATGGTCCGTTGGCCCTTGATGTAGCTCTCTTTGCTGAGGTGGCTCACACCAAGCATCTGTCCAGTCCTGTGGCGGGTGATGCAGATTGTTTGCTGATGCCCAATTTGGATGCCGGTAATGTCTTTTATAAAGCGGCCAATCATCTTTGCAACGCCCCGTTAGCCGCTATGGTGGTGGGTACAAAAGCTCCTTGTGTGTTGACCTCGCGTGGAGACTCAGCTGAATCCAAACTCTATTCGATCGCATTGGCTGCACTGAATGCGTAACAAATTTACTGAATTCGTACATGGAGAAAACATATAGAATTTTGGCAATCAACCCCGGATCGACCTCGACCAAAATCGCTGTCTTCGAAAATTTGAAAGAGGTTTATGCCGAGACTTTACGCCATTCCTGTGAAGAGTTGCAACCTTTCCAATGCGTAACAGATCAATTTGAATTTCGCAAAGAGATCATCGTTAAGGCTCTTGAAAAATCTGGAATAGATCTAAATACCATATCTGCCGTGATTGGCCGTGGTGGATTAGTTAAACCAATTCCCTCGGGTGTTTATGAAATGAATGAGACATTGAGGTATGACCTGTTGCATTCTCAAATCGGGGATCATGCTTCCAATTTGGGAGGCCTGCTTGCTGCCGATATTGCAGCCATGATCCCCGGTGTTAAGGCCTATATTGCCGATCCGGTTGTAGTAGATGAGATGGAGGATGTCGCTCGTGTGACAGGTCACCCACAAATACATCGTATATCGGTTTTTCATGCTTTGAACCAAAAAGCAGTAGCTCGGGCCTATGCCCAAACGATCGGTAAAACTTATGATGAATTGAATCTAATCGTTGCACATATCGGCGGAGGACTCTCTATTGGAGCTCATCGTCACGGTCGTGTAATTGACGCAACCAATGCGATGGATGGTGAAAGCGCGTTTACTCCTGAACGTTCCGGAGCATTGCCTGTAAGGCAGGTGGTTGACCTTTGTTTCAGTGGTAAATATACGCATCGTGAAGTCCGCCGTATGATTAGTGGTGCTGGAGGGCTTGTTGCTTTGGCAGGATCAAGTCACGTCGGAGAGTTAATTGAACGGGGCAAAAACGGAGACCATAAGGTAATGCAGATTATTGATGCCATGTCCTATAATATTGGTAAAACGATTGGCAGCATGGCTGCAGTGTTGCATGGAGAGGTAGATGCTATTTTGATTACCGGAGGTGTGGCTTATAATACGTATGTCTGCGACTATATCAAAGAGATGGTGAAGTTTATTGCTCCGGTTTTCATCTATGCAGGAGAAGATGAAATGCGAGCATTGGCAGAGAATGCATTGGCCGTTTTAGAAGGCAAGCGGCAACCGTTGGTGTACGCATAGGTGAATATTTACGGTTTATCCGATTATCACATGTTAAACAAAAAAGAGAGGAGTGTGAATCGCTCCTCTCTTTTATTATAGGTTTTGCAAAAACTTAGTTTATCTTGAGGCATTTGTCAATGCTTTGTGCTCAAGGTTGAGAACATTGCCAATCTCCATGAATGAAGCTCCTTTGGCTGCACCAAAACTGCCTCCCAATACAACAATCAGATCCTCTTTTGCAAGCCATTTCTTCTCTTCCAAATAGTAGAGAATACTCAATAAAAAGCCTTCATGGTTGATCGAGGGCTCTCTGTAAATGGCGTGAATACCGTATGAAATGGCTAAATGGCGCATTACGCTTTTGCGGTAGCAAACTGCAAATACCGGTTTTTGACTGCGGAAAGCAGCCAAATAACGCCCTGTACGACCGGACAACGTATCAATCACAATCGCTTTGACCGGTAAATTTAACGTGGCACGAACCGCCGACCGGCACAGCTGAGCTGTAATTTCATTGTTGATGCGTACCAGATTCATCTCGATATTGGGGTTGCTATGGTCTTTTTCAACCTCTGCAGCAACACGAGCCATAGTTTCGACGGCCTCTACCGGATATTCACCATTAGCAGTTTCACCGCTCAGCATGACTGCATCAACACGTTGATAGATGGCATTGGCCACATCACTGATCTCAGCACGAGTCGGACGTGGATTGCTGATCATTGTGTGCAGCATCTGAGTGGCAATGATAACCGGTGTTTTGCTTTCAATACATTTGTTGACCAAAAAACGCTGCGTTCCCGGAATTTTTTCAGCAGGAATCTCAACACCCAGATCTCCGCGAGCGACCATAATACCATAAGTCTCATCCAGGATTTCGTCAATGTTATTAACGCCCTCTTGGTTCTCAATTTTTGAAATGATTTTGATGGTACTGTTGCGCTCTTTGATGATTTTCTTCACTGCCAGCACGTCTTCCTTTTTACGGACGAAAGAGTGAGCAATGAAATCCACATCCATATCGATGGCCCAATTGATGAATTTGTAGTCTCTTTCGGTTACCGATGGCAAATTGATAGGAACGTTTGGGATATTGACACTTTTACGAGGTTTAATCACACCATGGTTCTTAACGGTGCAAATCAACTCGTTGTCCTTTTTATCTATCACATCCAGTTCCAATTCACCGTCATCGATCAAAATGGCAGCTCCTACTGGAACATCGTTGTAGATTGAAAAATCATTTACATAAACGCACTCTTTGGTTGAAGGCTCATCGGTTTGGGTTCCCTTGATACAGATCGTATCTCCTTCTAACACTTTAATCCCCTTCTCATATCCGGGAGCCATGCCGGTAACACGAATTTCAGGGCCTTTCGTATCGATAATAATAGCAATACTGTCTGAAACCTTGCGAACATTCTCTACGACCTGTGCTGCACTCTCGGTGGTCACATGGGCAGAGTTGATACGTACTGCGTTCATGCCCGCCTCGTACAATGACCGAATAAATTCGACATCGCATCGTTGATCAGAAATCGTCGCAATGATTTTAGTTCTTTTCTTCATATTGTTCTCCTTTCAGAGGAGGTTCGTAACCTCCTTTTCTATCTGTCTTTTATCAGTCTTAGTCTATGTGTCTGTCGAAAAATCGGGAAAGTTCAGCCCATTTATAAAAAACTCAGGATGGCTAAACGATACGAATCCAGTCCGAAGCCCATAATTGAGCCTTTGCAATTTGGTGCGATCAATGAAATGTGACGAAATTCCTCACGAGCCAATATGCAAGAGATGTGTACCTCTACGACTGGCAATTGGGCTTTAACGCCTCCAATGGCGTCAGCTAGAGCAACTGAGGTGTGGGTATATCCTCCTGCATTCAGGACAATGCCGTCATATACACCACGCGCTTCATGGATACGATTGATCAACTCACCCTCTACATTTGATTGATAATAATCCAATTCGATGCCTGGAAATTTTTGTTTCAGCTCTTCAAAATAGGATTCGAATGATTGTTCTCCGTAAATGTTTTTTTCACGAACGCCTAACAAATTGAGGTTAGGCCCATTCATAATCAACAATTTCATGGCGGTTGTCAATTTGCAGATTTACTCAAATTCGCCACAAAAATACAGTACTGAATTGAATATTTCGCATATTTTTGTGGTAAATTTTGGTTGAGTATTTTAAGTCTTTGTTAAATATTGGCGATTGTCATGAAGTTAAGTGGTTTGGGAGAGTTCGGCTTAATCGGATGGATTCGAGAACAGTTTGCTGCAATTCCCACTCACGGTTGTGAGGGTATTGGTGACGATTGTGCTGTCTTACCGTTTAATGAGCATGAGTCGTTGGTTGTTACAACCGATTTACTGGTCGAGGATATTCATTTTTTACGGACAAAAACGCCCCCTAAGGATTTAGGGTATAAATCACTTGCCGTTAATTTGAGCGATGTTGCAGCCATGGGGGCAACTCCGATAGCCTCTTTTTTGTCGATTGCCTTGCCTCAGAACTGTTCGGCCGAGTGGATCGAAACATTTATGGAGGGCTATCGGGAGCTCTCTGCACAATTTGGCGTACCTCTTTTAGGAGGCGATACCACTTCATCTAAAGATCGTATAACGATTAGTGTAACCGCAATGGGCAAAGTTGCTACCTCATGCATTAAACATCGTGGGGATGCTCGGGTAGATGATGTGATTTTTGTAACTGGAGAATTAGGCGCATCTGCACAGGGACTTCATGACCTGTTGGCTGATAAAACAGATAGCTCATTTATATCTTTACATAATCGTCCTAAACCGTTTATTAAAGAGGGTATTTGGTTAAGTGAACAAACTTCAGTTCATGCCATGATGGATGTTTCAGACGGTGTAGCTTCTGATCTTGGCCATATTTTACGGGCATCAGGTTGTGGAGCTGAAGTTTCAGTAGATATGATACCAACTAATACATCTGTTGAATTGGCAGTTACAGGAGGTGAAGATTATTGTCTATTGTTTACGGCAAATGCAACAGATGCTCTTGTATTGCAGCAGGAGTATCTGAAAACTTTCGGAACTCCACTATACCCGATTGGTAAAATCATTGCCGGAGATCAGATTATATGGAAAGACCATGGCAATGTGATTCACCCTCAATGGAAGGGATTTACTCATTTTTAATTGAAGAAACAGATGAAACAATATAAAAGGGTTTTGACTATTGCCGGATCGGATAGTTGTGGTGGCGCGGGTGTTCAGGCTGATATTAAAACCATATCAGCGTGCGGATGTTATGCCATGAGTGCGATTACGGCAATTACCGCTCAAAATACAGCCGAAGTACGGGCTATACATAACGTCCCTGCAGATATGGTGGCAGCCCAAATTGCTGCTGTTCTGGAAGATGTCGGTGCAGATGCCGTCAAACTTGGGATGTTACCGACTGCAGAGTGTGTCAAGGCTATCGCTGAATTGTTGCTGCAATTCAACGTTCCTAATGTGGTATTGGATCCGGTTGTTGTATCGACTTCTGGATGTCGTTTGATTGATGAAGCAGCGTTGGAGGCGATTCGTCAACATCTGTTTCCGCTTGCGACCGTTATTACGCCCAATATTCCCGAAACAACCTGTCTGACAGGTGTGCAAATTCACTCTGAACAAGATTTTGATCAAGCGGCATCTGTCATTCATGGTCAAAAAGTGCAGGCAGTACTCTTCAAAGCCGGTCATCTTGATTCAAATGTGCTGACGGATTATCTGTATGATGATAAGCAATTTATAGATCGTTATCAATATCATCGCATTAATACCCAAAATACACATGGAACAGGCTGTACCCTCTCCTCGGCGATAGCCTCCTATTTGGCCTTGGGATACCCTTTAAAGGAGGCGATCCGTCAAGCGGAAGAGTTTCTGCACGGTGCTATTGTTGCTGGCAGTGATTTTCAAACCGGGCATGGACATGGACCGGTTCACCATTTCTATCGCTGGTGGTAAAATAAATGGGGTAAAAGAGAGATAAATCGTATATTTGCTAAAACGTTTGCATCGTGAGATTTTCTGTCAATAATTTTTTAAAAGATCGAAGACTATGGGTGATCTCGATCGTAATATTTGTATTGCTGATCGCTGTATTTGACAAGAATAATCTGATCGAAGTGTGGAAGCTGAACCAACAATTAAAAGAGTTGGAAGCTCAGCGGGACTATTATCAGCAAAAAATCACACAGGATAGTACAATTTTGGAGAATCTCAAAAACGATGACTCTTTGGAGCGTTATGCTCGTGAGCACTATCTGATGAAACGCAAAGGAGAAACAATTTATATTATCAAAGAGTAGAGGTGAGCCTATGGAATGCGCATATACTTATGTGTTTGCACTGAAATATTCCATTTTGGATTGGCTTTGACATACTCCACAATCTGTTCGATCATCTCGTCGAAGCGACTCCATTCGGGTTGCAGGTAGAGGCGACACTTTTCACTGACTTTTGCTGCATTCTCTTCTGCCCACACAAAATCCTGTTCGGTCTCGACAATCACTTTCAATTCATCGGCCCGAGGAAAAATAGATGCAACGGGTGGATGCTGTTTTTTGGGAGACATGCAGATCCAATCAAAACGTCCGGTTAATTCATGAGCGCCTGATGTTTCAAGAAATATTTGTAAACCGCGATCGGTTAACGCTTGTGTCAAATAATCAAGCGGATAAGAAGATGGCTCCCCTCCGGTAATCACAATCGCTTGAGCTGGATAGCTACACGCTCTTTTGACAATGTCATCAACATCGACAGGTGGAAACAGTTTAGGATTCCAGGTCATTTTTGCATCGCACCAGCGACACCCCACATCGCAACCTCCTAAACGAATAAAATAGGCAGGTTTACCTGTGTGAAATCCCTCCCCCTGAATCGTATAAAAATCTTCAACCAAAGGAAGACGACGTCCACCTTCCAGCAAGTCGGAATTATTCTGTTGCAAGTTCATAGATGTCTTTTAGATTGCGTCCCAACTGATTGTAATCCAATCCAAAACCCACGATAAATTTATCAGGTATTTCCAAAGCTGGGTAGTCTATTTTGTATGTTTTACGATAGCTGTCCGGCTTGAAAAGCAACGTAGCAACGGCGATCGAAGCCGGATTGTGTGCAGTTAGCACTTTAAACAGGTGATCAATACTGCCACCCGTATCCACAATATCTTCCACAATGATGACGTGACGGCCTTCAATGCTCTTGCTCAACCCAATTAGTTCTTGAACCTTGCCGGTCGAGGCCGTCCCACTGTATGAGGCCATCTTGATAAATGAGACTTCACAGTTCAGATCGATATGTTGCATCAACTCTCCCATGAACATAAAAGCTCCATTCAGCACGCCAAGAAATAGAGGACACTCTTTATCCGCATAGTCGTGAGATATTTGACCCCCTACCCGGCTGATGGCTTTGATTAATTGCTCATGCGGAATGGAGAGCTGAAAAGTCTTATCATTCAACTTAACGGTTGCAGACATTGCGGTTGATTTATTCTGGTAGTAATAATCTTCGGTTAGTGTGCATGGTGACTTTGCACATCTGATTGCGTTTTGCAAAGATAGTACTTTTACAGGCAATGTGAACGAATGAAAAGATCTGAGAACATTTATAGGTCCTGCACAGATCATATGGTAGCGATACAAACAATTCCATTGAAGCTAACCTTTTTTTAGTAAACATCAATCCAGATATATTTTGATCTATTTATTTTACAAGGATCATTTTGTTCCGACATATATTCATTACCTTTGTCTCAAGATCAATTAACGGTTAAATATAGAGCTTATGACACCCAAAGTAAGTATTATCATGGGTAGTACGTCGGATCTCAAAATTATGGAATCGGCAGCCCAGTTCTTCGATGAAATGGAAATACCATACGAAATCAATGCCCTGTCAGCACACCGTGTGCCCGATTTGGTGATGGATTTCGCAAAAAACGCTCACAAACGTGGTATTAAAGTGATTATTGCCGGAGCTGGTGGAGCTGCACATCTACCAGGTGTAATTGCGGCGCTAACCCCCTTGCCTGTAATCGGTATTCCGATCAAATCATCCAATTCGATTGACGGATGGGACAGTATTTTGTCGATTCTTCAGATGCCATCAGGTATTCCAGTGGCAACGATGGCTTTGGATGGTGCTCGTAACGGAGCAATTTTGGCTGCACAGATCATGGCAACAGGAGATGAGGCTCTGATGCAAAAGGTACAGAAGTTCAAGGCTGATCTTGCCAAAAAGATTGAAAAAGCCAATGCAGATTTGGCGCAGATCAAAATGAAATTCAAGACAAACTAAACTATGGACGAACAAACGCCCGTAAAAGCCGATAAAAAAACAATCAGGATGATGATTATACTCATCATCCTGTTGTTGATCGGTATTGCTACTCGTTGGACCTACATCAAAAAAGAGATTGTCGACTCTACCCGTAATATATTCAGCAATGAGGCTCCAGTGTCGGATTCTTCTTCCAGCCAGCATTGAAACATTTTGTTGACGATAGTTGGCACTTTCTTATTCTTTCGAAGCCTTAATAGTATTCGATGGGTTCTGCTTTGACAGGACGGTATCGGATGGGGTCATTACGACGTCTATTGGAGATGTCGAACCATCGAGAATCCATCAATCCTGCCTTATTGAAGGCAACTCCCAATTGAATATTAATCGTATTGAAAATTAAGTTTTCATTCTTGATCCTGAAGCCGATCCCTAAGGTTGTAAAAAAATCATTTTTAAAAATATTTCCTGAATTTCCAAGCAGACCGAAATCAGCGAAAAAGAAACCGGCGATTTTAAATTGTGCCACCTGCCAAGGGGTAAATACAACGGTTTCAGTATTGAGTACCATTCGGTTAATGCCATACACATCCTCTTCCAAAACGCGCATATCGGCATATGAATTAAATTTAAGCGTCTCTTGGAAACCATTCAATCTATTCCATCCACGTGTGGCATTCAAGACAATAAATTGACGAACCGGGTAGCGTCCTTGTCCTAATAGTGGGGTGAAATAGGTTACCTTAGCTTGTAAAGTGGTACGATAAAATTTGCCGTTAGAGCTATTTAGGTAGCTGCCGAGTCCCGCTTCTGTTCCCAGATATCCAATTGGTGTAAAGTATCCTGCGCTAAACTCTCCTCCCAAATACCAGCGGTTGCCAAATTCTCCCCAAGAGTAGCCTGCAAGAAATGCGGTATGGTATCCGTAAGCAACATCCTCCGGAACACCATATCCATAAATGCGATTGGTTAATCTGAACCGCTCTTTGAAAAAACCGATGCTTCCGATTAACATGGCGTTATTATGGAAGTATGGATTCAACATATCGGTTACCTCCGGACGATCAGTATATTTTAAATTGAAGAAGCGTGCCGTCATGTACAAGCTGTTACGCATGGCCGGAATCTCTACGGCGTACCCTCCCCATACATCGAGCATGGTCCAGCTGGCATGCAACATCGTGTCCGGAGGATAGTAATTCAATAGTTCCCGTTCATACATGAACGATGCACCTGCCATATAATCGGTCGGATGGATAAATTCACGGGTAAATTCGGCTCCATAGTTGGCATTGTCAAAGCCCTTCCCGACCACTGCATAAGCATCCCAAAAACTGCCGACAATATTGCGTTGCGTATATTCGACTAAATTACCGCCATAGGTGAAACCATGTTTCCAATCTACATAAGTGCTGATACTAAGCCGACTGCCCCACCCTAACAGGTTATCATCATAGGCCATCACCTGAGTTTTGCCGTCGCTTTTGATTTTTAAATCGGCACTGATAGTCCATTTATCCCGAGTCAATACATACATATCTACAATGGTTGTATCCTCGGCCCGTGGTACTATAATGATATTGACATCTGAAAAATAAGGTCGTGATCGTAACAAACGTCGATTATTGGCTATTTCGACAGGATTGATCGTATCGCCACTTTTAAAGAAAAGATCATTCCGAATCACCTCTTCCCGAGTCACTCGGTGTAAAGAGTTTAAAGTTCGATCAACCCACTTTTTACTATTCTCAAAGACGTTGTTTTGGTATATATAGATTTCACCGATTGTTCGTCCCGTATAGTTGGAGACATAATTGTTTTCCCGTTCGAGTAACCGCTGCTCAGCAGCCGGATTGCGAGGTGTAATACGAATGGTGTTGTAGATAAAGTTGGTAATCTTTCCCAGCTCCTTCTTCTTTTTATTATTGTTGGTCGAATCAGTCGATTCCTTTTTTTTGCGGTTTGCATACACCTCTATATCTTCTCCCTCCAGCATTAAAGGTGTAGCTACTGTATCGAGGGAACAGTAGCTAAATAACACGAAGAATATAACTATGTATTTATGAATCCGCATGATCCATTCAATGTGCTGGATGTTTCTTTTGTTCTGCTTCTAATAACGCATTTTAAAGATAACTATTATTTTCCTTTTGCTATTCATCCAATGATTTACAAAACAAGCGGAACGATGTGGATCGCTCCGCTTGTTTTGTATTCTGAATCTGAACGTATCTCTTACCGAACCAGCCCAGAGAACCCCATAAAAGCCATAGCTAAAATGCCGGCTGTGATTAGTGCAATGGGAACACCTTTCATGGCTTTCGGGACATTTTCCAATTCCAGGCGCTCTCGTAAGCCTGCAAACAACACCAAAGCCAACGTAAACCCGATGGCAACCGAAACGGCATATACCACGGCTTCACCGAGGTTATATTCTTTTTGTACAAGAAGGATCGCCACACCCAAAACTGCACAGTTGGTTGTGATCAGCGGTAAAAAGATACCTAAGGCCTGATACAATGCGGGACTGACTTTTTTGAGTATGATTTCAACCATTTGTACCAGGGCGGCAATCACCAGAATAAATACAATGGTCTGCATGTAGGTGATGTTGAGCGGCACCAGAATGTAATACTGAATCAGATAGGCGACAATCGACGCAATGGCCAACACGAAGGTCACAGCCGCTCCCATACCCAATGAAGTTGAGACCTTGTTCGATACTCCAAGGAAGGGGCAGATTCCCAAGAATTGGGACAGTACGATATTGTTGACAAAGATTGAGCTGATGATGATAACGAAATACTCCATCTTTATTTGATTTTAGCAGTTAGCTTATTGAAAAGGACCAGCAGGTAGCCCAATACGATGAATGCTCCGGGTGCAAGAATAAACATGAGCATACCGTCGCCTTCGATGAATTTCATTCCGAAAATAGATCCGCTGCCGAGGATTTCACGTACACCTCCGATTACGGTTAATGCCAAAGTAAAGCCCAATCCGATTCCTAAACCATCGAGCGCTGAATCGAAAACCTTGTTTTTGGAGGCAAAGGCTTCGGCACGTCCCAAAATAATACAATTGACAACGATCAAGGGGATATAGACTCCCAGTGTGTTGTAGAGGTCTGTTGCATAGGCTTCCATACAGAGTTGTACTACGGTTACAAATGCAGCGATTACCACAATGAAAGCAGGAATACGCACCTGATCCGGAATCAGATTTTTAATTAACGAAATCACCACGTTGGATAGGGTCAGTACGAACAGAGTAGCCAATCCCATGCCCATTCCGTTAAAAGCAGAGGTGGTGGTACCCAATGTAGGGCACATTCCTAACAACAAAACAAAGGTCGGATTTTCGCGAATAATACCTTTAGTCAGTAATTGCAATTTATTCATATTTTCCCTCCTCCATTGTATTGTGGTTGGTGATTTGGCAGAAAACGTTGTAAGCTCTTGCGATGGCTTCGGTATAGGCTCGGGATGAGATGGTGGCTGCGGTGATTGCATCAACATCTCCACCGTCTTTGCTGACTGCTAAATGAAAATCAGCAGGATTCTTTCCATCGAACTGTTGAGCAAAATCTGATTTGCTGCGCTCCATTTTGTCTCCGAGTCCTGGCGTCTCATGTTGTGACAGTACTTCGGTCCGATAAATTGTTCCATCCGGATTGAATCCGACGATTAATCGAACCTCTCCGCTAAAACCATTGTTCGAAAAGGACTCGATGGCATAGCCCACAGGTTGACCATTTTTCGTGCCTGAATAGATTTTCACCTCTCCGCCATCTATGTTCAATGTTTGTACAGAATCACCAGGCGTATTGTCAAAAGGAGGCAACACCTGTGCAATGGCATTTGTCAATTTTGCAGTTTTGGCATCAGCGATCGGGCCGGCCGTTACTCGGTATATTACACCCACAGCCAATGAGGCCACCAATGTAATTCCCAGTAGGGACAAGACCATGTTTGTAAGCGTACTCTTCATCTTTAAGCTATTTTGAGGTAGCAGGTTTTGCCCCGAACCGTTTGGGTTTGACATATTTGTTGATCAATGGCACAGTCGCATTCATAATCAGAATGGCGAATGACATACCTTCCGGATAGGCCCCCCATGTGCGAATCAGCATGGTAATTACTCCGATTCCAATGCCATAAATGGCCATGCCGCGTGTTGTCATCGGGGAGGTTGCGTAGTCAGTTGCCATAAAGATGGCTCCAAGCAGAGCTCCACCCGTTAACAGGTGAAACAATGGATTCATATAATGCAATGGATCGATTCCCCAAAGGATCGCACTGAATAAGGCCATTGAACCAAGAACGAAAACAGGAATATGCCAAGTAATCACCTTTCGGAAAAGCAAGTAGGCAAATCCCAGTAACAGAGCTAACGCTGCGATCTCACCCAAAGATCCCGCTTTGAATCCCAACATCATGTCTCCATATGAAAGTTGTGCAGCGATATCGGCTGTGGTTTCACCTCCATTGAGTGCATTTTTCACAAACCCTAATAGTGTCGGGCCAGATACGGCGTCAATGGCAGCCTCTCCTTCAGTCATCATCTCTCCGGCCACCGTAGAGGCACCAGAGAGTGAATCGACCCCTTCAGGAGTTACAAAAGAGGTCATTTGGACCGGGAAGGAAATCAGTAGGAATACGCGCCCTACCAAGGCAGGATTGAACGGATTGCATCCCAATCCGCCAAAAGTCATTTTCCCAACTCCGATAGCGACTAATGCCCCTACGGCAATCATCCAAATCGGCAATGTTGTGGGAAGGTTAAACCCAAGCAGTACCCCTGTTACGATGGCCGAACAGTCGCCAATTGTGGGTTTCCCTTTTAACAAAAAACGTTGGATTAAATATTCAAAAAGCACGCAGCAAGCAACCGAAACTGCTGTTACGATCAGTGCTGGCATCCCATAAACAATGACCGAAACAACCAACGCCGGAAAGAGTGCGATCAACACGTCTGCCATCAAGCGAGTTGTAGAGACCGGTGCATGAATGTGAGGCGAAGGTGATACAATTAATTTTTTATCCATTGGGTTAATATCCAGATTTCAATTAGAGTACGGTGTGTAACCTTGAATGTTACTTTAACATTTTTTACGAGCTCGGATACGTTTCATGGTTTCCGATTTACCTAAACGGATATAATCCAGCAAAGGCAAGGATGCAGGACAGGTATATGCACAAGAACCACATTCGATACAATCGGTGATTCGCAGTGCTTCCAAATCGTCAAACCTTTTGAGTTGGGTCAATTTGCTGAGCAAATAGGGCTCTAATCCCATTGCACATACACCAACACATTTTGCACATTTGATACAGCTGCCTGCTGAATTGCGTACAGACTCACGGTTGCGCATGATCAGAATACCCGATGTTCCTTTGGTGACAGGCGCATCGATATTGGCCAATGCACGTCCCATCATCGGGCCACCATTAATTACTTTAAGTGCATCTTGAGGCATTCCGCCACAAAGATCTATTAACGACCTAATTGGCGTTCCAATTCTAACGAGAAAGTTTGCGGGTTCACGTAACGTTTTACCGGTTACGGTTACAACCCGTTCAATAACCGGTTTGTTTTTTTGTACGGCCTCATATACCGCTAAGGAGGTTCCAATATTCTGAACAACTACGCCAACATGTATCGGCAGACCTCCAGATGGGACTTCTCGTCCTGTGACGGCTTGTATTAACTGCTTTTCTCCTCCTTGTGGATATTTGGTCCGTAGAGGAACAATTTCAATATGTGGATAGCTTACGGCCAACGTAGTTAAATGGGAGATCGCATCGGGTTTGTTGTCTTCGATGCCAATGTATGCTTTGTTAACCCCCAAGGCTTTACAGAGAATATCCACTCCGACCAGCACTTCCGAACCTAGTTCAAGCATAGTACGGTAGTCTGATGTCAAATAGGGTTCACATTCCACCCCATTAATAATCAAACATTCTGCTTTTTGTCCAGCAGGAATACTCAATTTGACATGGGCCGGGAAAGTCGCACCTCCCATGCCTACGATGCCGGCAGCGGCAATTTTGTCAATGATCTCCTGTGCAGATAACGAGCAAGATTGGATCAGTGTATTACTGCGATCAATCGTTTCCAACCATTCATCCCCTTCCCGTGTGATAACGATGGCAGGTTTTCGTATTCCAGATCCGTCAGGCAGAGAATCGATAGCTGTTACAACTCCCGAAATGGGACTATGTATATTTGCTGACACAAAACCCGATGACTGACCTATTAATTGTCCCACCTTCACCTGGTCTCCTTTGGCCACACAAGGCGTTGCTGGAGCTCCGATGTGTTGTGAAAGAGGGACTACAACCTGATCAGGAAGAGGAGCAGTTGTAATCTGTGAATTTTTGCTGATTTTATTACCGGGAGGATGGATACCTCCTATTTTGAAACTTCTCAACATAATACGTACTAAAATAGAGTCTGGTCCGCAGGATTATTCGATTCTTTTCGGACTTCTGTAGAGACCGTTGAGCTGATTGGTTCAGATATCATTGCGGAAGTAGATTCTTTCACCGTTTTAGGTTCAGTTGGTTGGACTGTTTCACCGAGTGAAGTCTGTTGCTTGGGAGTATCAGCTTGTTTTACGGGGCGTGGAGGGAAATTTACCTCTACTATAGCTCCAGTTGGACATTCCGCAACACATTTTCGGCAGAGTCTACACTTCTCAGGATCAATGTAGGCCAGATGATTTTCCACAGTAATTGCACCGAATGGGCAGGTTTTGACACATTTGCCACATCCGATACATGCAGCTACACAAGCTTTGCGAGCCACTGCCCCTTTATCTTTGTTGGAGCAGCAGACATAAATCCGGCGATTTTTTACCCCCTTCTTGCGTAGTTCAATGATTCCTTTGGGACACGCTTTGACACAAGCCCCGCATGCCGTACATTTATCTTGGTCAACTTCTGGCATACCAGTGACGGGATTCAGTGTCATGGCGCCAAAGGTGCACGCATCAACACAGTCGCCTTGTCCCAGACAGCCATATACACAAGCTGTCTCTCCTCCATATAAAGCAGCCTCTACCGCACAAGATGAAGCTCCATTATAAATATTGTTGCGAATGCGATTATCACATCGACCAGCACAACGAATAACAGCAACTTGAGGTTCTTGTTCGGCTACAGCTTTGCCCAAATAGGTGGCAATTTTATTCATCGCCTCAGCGCCTCCGGCAGGACAATACAATGACGAGATATCATCGTTCTTTACCAGAGCATTGGCCATACCTTTACATCCCGGGAAACCACATCCACCACAATTGGCTCCGGGAAGCATACTTTCAACCACACCAAGACGTGGGTCCTCTTCAACATGGAATTTTCGTGCAACAAAATAGAGTATAACCGCCGAAAGTACTCCTAAAATACATAGTACAATCACGGTAAATAGTAAAGTCTCGTTCATTCGATTCTTTGTTCTTATTCTTTTGTCTCTTCGGGTACGATTTTACTGATTGTAAACTGGATCTCTTTTTCAATCCGGTTACGTAAGCAATACAACACCCAATAATAGATAGCCAATACGGCCAATCCCGACACACCGGCAATTAATTCATTGACACCAGCCTGTAACAGGATTAATAATAATATGAAAACCAATAAAAAAGGATAAGCATAAGCAATCATCACGGCCTTGATACCCATGCCTTGTGAGATAGAAACATTGACAGTCTCCCCCACTTCGTAATGACCTGCATCATGGGTTACTACGGAAAGTACACGCTCTTCCCCCTCCTCCATGCCGCAGATTTTACGGGCGTGGCATGACCTACAGGCACTTTGTGGTTTCAATAAGACATCAACGCAATGGTCATCACATTGAATGACCTTAGCGGTATGTACTACGGTGTTCTTCACGATTTCAAACAGCAGTTTAATATCCGTAATGGCTGGTCAATGGCATAATACGGTTCTTGCCAAGTACACAACTTGACAGCCGTAAAACAGGACAAGATTGATAGCGTTTGTGCTCGTTACGAATCAATAAACCATAGATGCGATAAACATCCTCTTCGTCAAAACCGGCATTAATGATCTCTTCGCGACTTTGTCCCTCTTCCAACATGCGGTAGAGAATAGCATCCAGAATATCATATGCAGGCAGCAAATTGGCATCCGGATTGTTGGGATGCAGCTCAGAGGTTGGGGCCTTCGATAACGTATTGCGAGGAATGATTTCACCGTTACGATTAATATAACGTGCCAAATCATATACCTCAGACTTATATAAATCACCAATTACACTGAGAATGCCGGCACTATCTCCGTAGAGTGTGCTATTGCCTACAGCGTATTCACTTTTGTTGGAGGTGTTCAACAGAATGTATCCGAATTTATTAGCCAAAGCCATTAACATCGTTCCTCGTAAACGGGATTGAATGCTATCCTCGGCAAGGTCAAATGGCAATTCACCAAAAATCGGACTGATTGTTTGAGTGAATAGAGCAAAAATATTGGTAATCGGAACAATCTGATAATTCATCCCCAAATTCTCGGCCATGGCTCGTGCATCTTCTACCGAATGGTCTGAAGAGAATTGGGAAGGCATCAACAATGTATGTACATTCTCTTTGCCGAGCACCTCTGTAGCCAAAGCTGCGACTACAGCTGAATCTACACCACCGGTTAATCCAACACAAGCTCCAGTGTAACCATTTTTAGCGAAGAAATCGCTTAAGCCGAGTTTGATTGCCCGATAGACGTTAATCGTTTTGTTCTGTTCGGGGATTTTGCATGGAGCAATTTCAGCATCGAGATCAACAACTTGGAAATCCTCCTCAAAACTTTTCAATAAAGCGATGCACTCCCCTCTATTGTTGAAAGCGGCTGATGAACCATCATAGATCACATCGGTTTGAGCACCGATATTGTTAACGTATATAACGGGTTTGGCCTTGGTGTAAGCGAGCTTGCGGTAAAAATCGTACCGTTTTTCGATGCAACCTCTCATGTAGTGACTGTTGCACAAATTAACAATGATGTCGGCATAGTCTCCGTACTGTTGCTCAGTTTTGATATCGCTGCCAACGACCACTGCTACTTTCTTGCCTCCGATTTTAATGTATTCACATCCTTCTGAAGGGGAAAGATGGAATAATTCGTCACGTGAATCAACGGTCTTTTTGCCAATATAGCGTTTGATTCTGCGGTCTTCGATCAGCGCTGCTACACTAATTGTTTTGTTGTCTTTGTTTTGGCATGGTAATCCCACCAAGACCGATATATTATCGCAGCAAGAGGCTATCTCAACCAAAGATTCCTCACATAAATCAAGAAAAGAGACTTTGTTGAGAAGGTCGTAGGCAGGGGCCCCACTGATGGCCTGCTCACTGAACACCACCAAATCCACACCCTGCACTTTTGCCTGTTGAATACAGTCGATGATTTTCATTTTGTTGGCTTCGAAATCGCCGACCGTATAGTTCATCTGTGCTAAAGCTATCTTCATAATAACCGCCGAAGTTACGTTTACCGTTTAGATCAGTTGACTTAAGTTTAGTAGTTCCTGCAAATATACGATTTTTGTGCTATCGCGATACTTTTTTCATTACTTGAAATTGCAATAAAATGATGCTCACCACTCTACATGTGAAATGCAAATAAATATTTAAAAAATGTTGCGAGAGCTATTGTAGAATCAGATTTTATCTCTATATTTGCACCGTCAAACGGAAAACATGGTGCCATAGCTCAGTTGGTAGAGCAAAGGACTGAAAATCCTTGTGTCC